>Ga0182743_1002835_pt1 | contig 14530 bp, 9 predicted proteins | sample eDN3rd30CKraftOP_FD_128522 | JGI IMG/M metagenome (GOLD analysis project Ga0182743, IMG submission 128522) | Enriched Organic Plus compost microbial communities from Emeryville, California, USA - eDNA 3rd pass 30_C Kraft OP (version 2) (version 2) ... | reverse complement strand
GCCTCGGCGTACTTGGTGAACTCCATCGAGTAGCTGGCGCGCCCCTGGGACATGGAGCGCACGTCGGTGGCGTAGCCGAACATCTCGCCCAGCGGCACCTCGGCGCGGATCACCTTGCCCGCCGGGGTGTCTTCCATGCCCTGGATCAGGCCGCGGCGGCGGTTCAGGTCGCCCATCACGTCGCCCATGTAGTCCTCGGGGGTCACCACCTCGACCTTCATCACCGGCTCCAGCAGCACCGCGCCGCCCTTCTGCGAGAGCTGCTTGGTGGCCATGGAGGCGGCGATCTTGAAGGCCATCTCGCTGGAGTCGACGTCGTGGTACGAGCCGTCGTACACCGTGGCCTTCAGGCCGATCAGCGGGTAGCCGGCGAGCACGCCGTTGTGCATCTGCTCCTCGATGCCCTTCTGGATCGCCGGGATGAACTCCCGCGGGATCACCCCGCCGACCACCTCGTTGTGGAACTCCAGGCCGTCCTTGCCCTCGTCGCCCGGCTCGAAGCGGATCCAGCAATGGCCGAACTGGCCGCGCCCGCCGGACTGGCGGACGAACTTGCCCTCGATCTCGCACTTCTTGCGGATCGCCTCGCGGTAAGCCACCTGCGGCTTGCCGATGTTGGCCTCGACGTTGAACTCGCGGCGCATGCGGTCGACGATGATGTCCAGGTGCAGCTCGCCCATGCCGGAAATGATGGTCTGCCCGGTCTCCTCGTCGGTCTTCACGCGGAACGAGGGGTCTTCCTGGGCCAGCTTGGACAGGGCGATGCCCATCTTCTCCTGGTCGGCCTTGGTCCTGGGCTCCACCGCCACCGAGATCACCGGGTCGGGGAAGTCCATGCGTTCGAGGATGATCGGCTTGTCGATGGCGCACAGGGTGTCGCCGGTGGTGACGTCCTTCATGCCGATCAGCGCGGCGATGTCGCCGGCGCGCACTTCCTTGATCTCTTCGCGCTGATTGGCGTGCATCTGCACCATCCGCCCGACGCGCTCCTTCTTGCCCTTCACCGAGTTGAGCACCGCATCGCCGCTGCTCAGCACGCCGGAGTACACGCGGGTGAAGGTCAGGGTGCCGACGAAGGGGTCGGTGGCGATCTTGAAGGCCAGCGAGGAGAACGGCTCGCTGTCGTCGGCGTGGCGCTCGTCGTGCTTCTCCTCGTCGTCCGGGTGGGTGCCCTTGATCGCCGGGATTTCCGAGGGCGCCGGCAGGTAGTCGATCACCGCGTCCAGCACCAGCGGCACGCCCTTGTTCTTGAACGAGGAACCCAGCACCGCCGGGACGATCTCGTTGGCCAGGGTGCGCTGGCGCAGGCCGGCCTTGATTTCCTCCAGGCTCAGCTCCTGGCCCTCGAGGTACTTGTTCATCAGCTCGTCGTTGGCCTCGGCGGCGGCCTCGATCATGTGCGCGCGCCACTCCTCGGCCAGCGCCTGCAGTTCGGCGGGGATGGGCTCCTCGCGGTAGCTGGTGCCCTGGTCGTCGTCGTTCCAGTAGATGGCCTTCATCTTCACCAGGTCGATCTGCCCGTTGAAGTTCTCCTCCGCGCCGATGGCCAGCTGGATCGGCACCGGGTTGTGGCCCAGGCGCCGCTTGATCTGCTCGACCACGCGCAGGAAGTCGGCGCCCTGGCGGTCCATCTTGTTCACGTAGGCCAGGCGCGGCACGTGGTACTTGTTGGCCTGGCGCCACACCGTCTCGGACTGCGGCTCGACGCCGTCTGCGCCGCTGAACACCACCACGGCGCCGTCGAGCACGCGCAGCGAGCGCTCCACCTCGATGGTGAAGTCGACGTGGCCGGGGGTGTCGATGATGTTGAAGCGGTACTTGTGCGGGTACTGCTTGGTCGAGCCCTGCCAGAAGGCGGTGGTGGCCGCCGAGGTGATGGTGATGCCGCGCTCCTGCTCCTGCACCATCCAGTCCATGGTCGCCGCCCCGTCGTGCACCTCGCCCATCTTGTGGTTGACCCCGGTGTAGAACAGGATGCGCTCGGTGGTGGTGGTCTTGCCGGCGTCCACGTGCGCGACTATGCCGATGTTGCGATAAAGCTCGATGGGCGTGGTGCGAGCCATGATGTGCTCCGTTTCTGCTGGATGACTTGAGGTTTCGACCGCGAACGGCAAAGCCGTCCGCCGAAGAAGGCAAACCCTCGAATTATGCATTCGGGACAGGCTCAAGGTAGCGCGTCTGCGCGGCAATTCCAGTGCCGATGACGGCGCCCGGCACATGCGCCGACCGGCTGCGGCATCGCGGCATTGCGCCGCGCGGCGGAACCGACATAAAATGAGAGTCATTCGCAAATGATCATCTGGCGCACGACACCGTGGCATTCGCCGAACCCTCCGCCGACCAGCACCTGCACACCCTCTACGAACGCCACCACGGCTGGCTGCAGCAATGGCTGCGCGGCCGCCTGGGCAACGCCTGGGATGCCGCCGACCTGGCCCAGGACACCTTCCTGCGCCTGCTGCGCCGGCCGCTGAGCGAGGTCGGCGATCGCCCGCGCGCCCTGCTCACCCACATCGCCAAGGGCCTGCTGGTGGACCGCTGGCGCCGCCAGGAGCTGGAACGCGCCTACCTCGAAGCCCTCTCCGCGCTGCCCGAGGAACTGGCCCCCGGCCCGGAAGCCCGCGAACTGATCCTGGAAACCCTGGAGCGCATCGACGCGGCGCTGGGCGAACTGCCCGCCCTCACCCGCGAAGCCTTCCTGCTCGCGCAGCTGGACGGCCTCACCTACCCGGCCATCGCCGAGCGCCTGGGCCTGTCCCTGGCGACCGTCAAGCGCTACATGCGCGCGGCCTTCATCGCCTGCCTGAGCCTGGCCTGATGCACGAGCAGACGCTGGACCCACGCATCCTCGGCGAAGCCGCCGACTGGCTGGTGCGCCTGGGCGAACGCCCGGCCAGCGCCGCCGACCTGCAGGCCATCGAGCAATCCATCGAGCAATGGCGCGGGCGCAGCGCGCAGCACGCCGAAGCCTGGCGCCGCGCCGAAAGCCTGCTCGGCGGCCTGCACCAGTTGCCGCCGGGCATGGGCCGGCAGAGCCTGCAACGCCTGGGCGAGCGCGGCCTGAGCCGGCGGCAGATGCTCAACCGCCTGGGCCTGCTGCTGGCGGTGGCGCCCGCGGCCTGGCTGGGCGCGCGCCAGCTGCCCTGGGCCGAATGGAGCGCCGACCAGCGCACCGCCACCGGCGAGCGCAAGCGCGTGCAACTGCCCGACGGCAGCCTGCTGACGCTCAACACCGGCAGCGCCGTGGACATCCGCTTCAGCCCGCGGGAACGCCGCCTGCGCCTGCTCGACGGCGAAATCCTCGTCGCCACCCACGCCGACCCGGCGCCCGAGCCGCGGCCGTTCCTGGTGGAAAGCCGCCAGGGCCTGCTGCGCACCGCCGGCGCGCGCTTCGCCGTGCGCGACCTGGGCGAGGCGTGCCGGGTGGCCGTGCTGGAAGGCAGCGTCGCCGTGGAACCCTTCGCCACTGCCGCGCGGCGCCAGGTCGAGGCCGGCCAGCAACTGCTGTTCAGCGCCGGCGCCCTGCAGGCCGTGCAGACGGCGGACGCCAATGCCAGCAGCTGGGAAAACGGCATGCTGCTGGCCCAGGACATGCGCCTGGACGCCCTGCTGGCCGAACTGGGCCGCTACCGCAACGGCGTACTGCGCTGCGCGCCCCAGCTGGCCGGACTGCGCGTCAGCGGCGCCATCCCCCTGGGCAACGACGACGCCGGCCTGCGCCTGCTGGCCGACATGCTGCCGCTGAAGGTCAGCAGCCTGACGCGCTACTGGGTGACCCTGGAGCCCGCCTGAACCCCGCCGCTACGCCGCCCCAACGACCCCCGAAAATTTTTTCATCCGCCATGACACCTTTTTCCTGCTCGTCCGGTGAAGGAGGAAACACCCCATTCACTCTTCGCGCCGACAGGATCACCGCATGACCACCCGCCTCCGCCTGAAGCCCCACACTCTCGCCCTGGCCATCGGCCTCGCCCTGCAGGGCGCCACCCTGCCCGGCCTGGCCGCGGAAACCGCCAGCGTGCAGCGCCAGTACGACATCGCCCCCGGCCCGCTGGGCGAGGTGCTGGCCCGCTTCGCCGCCCGGGCCGGCGTGCCCCTGGCCTTCGAGGCCGCCACGCTGAACGCTCGCCACAGCGACGGCCTGAAAGGCAGCTACGACGCCGAGGACGGTCTGATGCGCCTGCTGGAAGGCAGCGGCTACCGCCTGGTGCGCAAGCCCAGCGGCTACGGCGTCGAAGCCATCGCCCGGGATGGCGAGGCCCTGGAGATGGGCGCCACCACCGTCAGCGCCGTGGCCCAGGCCCCCGGCGAACTGCCGCCGGCCTATGCCGGCGGCCAGGTGGCCCGCGGCGCCCGGCTGGGCATGTTGGGTAACCAGGACATGCAGGACGTGCCCTTCGCCTTCTCCAGCTATACCGCGCAGGCCATCAAGGACCAGCAGGCGCAGACCGTCGGCGACGTGCTGCTCAACGACGCCGCGGTGCGCCAGGGCAACGGCTACGGCAACTTCTCGCAGATCTTCGTCATCCGCGGCCTGCCACTGAGCACCGACGACGTCTCGCTCAACGGCCTGTACGGCGTGACGCCGCGGCAGATCATCGGCACCGAGTCGCTGGAGCGCGTCGAGCTGTTCAAGGGCTCCAACGCCTTCATCAACGGCGTGACGCCCAGCGGCAGCGGCATCGGCGGCGCGGTGAACCTGCAGACCAAGCACGCCGAGGACGTCCCCACCCGCAGCCTGAGCCTGGACTACGGCAGCGATAGCCAGGTCGGCGAACACCTCGACCTGGGCCAGCGCTTCGGCGAAGACAACCGCTTCGGCGCGCGGCTCAACCTGGCCCAGCGCGAAGGTGACAGCGCCATCGACGACAACGCCCAGCGCTACAAGCTGGCCAGCGTCAACTTCGACTACCGCGGCGAACGCCTGCGCCTGAGCAGCGACTTCGGCTACCAGAAGCAGCGCATCAACCAGGGCCGCCCGGTGGTCTACGTCGGCAGCGGCGTCACCAGCATCCCCCACGCGCCCGACGCCGACAGCAACTACGGCCAGGCCTGGAGCTACTCGCAGCTGGAAGACACCTACGGCATGTTCCGCGGCGAGTACGACCTGAACGACAGCTGGACCGCCTACCTCTCCGGCGGCGCCAAGCATACCCGCGAGAACGGCAGCTACTCCTCGCTGACCTTGAGCGACAACAACGGCGGCGCCGGCGGCGGCACCATGGACGCCACCCACGACGAGGACAACAAGAGCGCTATGGCCGGCCTCAACGGCCGCTTCCACACCGGCCCGGTGAGCCACCAGGTGAACCTCGGCCTGGCCGGCATCTGGGCCGAGCAGCGCAGCGCCTACCGCATGGCCCTGACCAAGTACCCGGCCAACCTGTACCACCCCGTGCAGGTCGCCAAGCCGGCCACCACCTACTCCGGCGGCGACTACAACGACCCCGGCATCGTCGGCAAGACGCGCAACCGCAGCGCCGCCGCCTCCGACACCCTGGGCTTTCTCGACGACCGCGTGCTGCTGACCCTCGGCGTGCGCCGCCAGAGCATCGGCACCGACGGCTGGAGCTACGCCGGCGTGCGCAACGCCGACTACCGCGAGTCCATCACCACGCCGGTGTACGGCATCGTGGTCAAGCCCACCGACTATCTGTCGCTGTATGCCAACCGCATCGAAGGCCTGGCCGCCGGCCCCACCGCGCCCTCCACCGCGGTCAACGTCGGCGAGGTGTTCGCCCCGCAGCGCTCCAAGCAGATCGAAGTGGGCGCCAAGCTGGACTTCGGCAGCTACGGCGGCAACCTGGCGTTCTACCGCATCGAACAGCCCACCAGCGTCACCGACCCGGACACCAAGGTCTTCAGCGTCGACGGCGAGCAGCGCAACCGCGGCGTCGAGCTGAACCTGTTCGGCGAACCGCTGGACGGCCTGCGCCTGCTGGCCGGCGCCACCTGGATCGACACCGAGCTGCGCAACACCGCCGGCGGCGCCAACGACGGCAACCGCGCCATCGGCGTGCCGCGCTTCCAGTACAACCTCGGCGCCGACTGGGACGTGCCCGGCCTCGACGGCCTGGCGCTCAACGGCCGCCTGCTGCGCACCGGCGGCCAGTACCTGGACCAGGCCAACGAGCTGAGCATCCCGGCCTGGACCCGCGTCGACCTGGGCGCCCGCTACCGCTTCAAGGTCGAGCAGCGCGACGTGACCCTGCGCGCCAACCTGGAAAACGTCGCCAACGAGGACTACTGGGCCTCCACCATCGGCGGCTACCTGACCCAGGGCGAGCCGCGCACCCTGCGGGTGTCCGCCACCGTCGACTTCTGAGGCCGCGGGCCGGGCGCGCGCTCGCCCGGCCCTCGTTCAGTCGAGATACAGGCCCACGCCGGGGGCGATCGGCAGCCCCAGCTCCATCCAGAGGATGAGGAACAGCGTCCAGCACAGCAGGAAGCCCAGGGCCACCGGGATGGTCATCGACGCCAGGGTGCCGATCCCGGCGTCCTTCTGGTAGCGCTGCAGGAAGGCCAGGCACAGGCTGAAGTAGGGGCTCATGGGCGTGACTATGTTGGTCGAGGAATCGGCGATGCGGTACGCCGCCTGCACGAAGGCCGGCTCGAAGCCCACCAGCATCAGCATCGGCACGAAGATCGGGGCCATCAGCGACCACTGCGCCGAACCCGAGGTGATGAACAGGTTCATCAGCGTCACCAGGCCCAGGAACGCCAGCACCAGCGGGATGCCGCCGAAGCCGCTGCTGTCGAGCAGGTGCGAGCCGCCGACGGCGATCCATTCGCCCAGGTGCGTCCACTTGAACCAGGCGAGGAACTGCGAGATGGCGAAGAACAGCACCAGGGTCGGCGCCAGCTCCTTGATCGCCTCGGCCATGAAGCCGATGGCATCGCGGGCGTCGCCGATCTTCCCCACGCTGCGGCCGTAGACCCAGCCCAGGACCAGGAAGAAGATGGCGAAGACGGCCACCGCGCTGGTGAGGAACGGCGAAGGCACCAGCCCGCCCTCGGCGTTGCGCAGCGGCGAGCCGGCCGGCAGCACTGCGGCGAGGACCAGGGCGGCCAGCACCAGCGCCGCCCAGCCGGCGCGCTTCAGCCCCTTGAGCTCCCGCGCGCTGATCGGCTGGATGTCGACCACCACGCTGCCGCGGTACGGCCCGGCCAGGGGCTCGACGATGCGCTCGATGATGAAGGCGCCGATCACCGACAGCAGCACCGCGGAACAGGCGACGAAATAGTAGTTGTCGATGGGCGAGACGTAGGCCGCGGGGTCGGTCGTCTGCGCGGCGCTGGTGGTGATCCCGGAGAGGATCACGTCGGTCGGGGTGATCAGCAGGCTGGCATCGTAGCCCGCCCCCACCGCGACGAAGCCGGTCACCGCGCCGACCAGGGGGTTGCGCCCGGTGGCCTGGAAGATCATCGCCGACAGCGGGATGAGGATCACGAAGGCGGCGTCGGCGGCCACGTGGCTGCACATGCCGACGAGGAAGATGACGAAGGTGGTCAGGTAGCACGGGGCCTTCATCACGCTCACCTGCATCAGCGCCCCGACCAGCCCGGTCTTGTCGGCCACGCCGATGGCCAGCAGGATGACCAGCACCGCGCCCAGCGGCGGGAAGCTGACGAAGTTCCTGACCACCGAGGTCAGTGCGAAGACCAGGCCCTCGCCGGAAACCAGGCTCCTGACCGTGACCAGGTCGCCGGTCTTGGGATGGACGCCGGACACCCCGGACGCCGCCAGCGCCCAGGACAGGAGCGCGACGCCCAGGCACAGCCAGGCGAACAGGACGACCGGGTGCGGGAGCTTGTTGCCCGCCCGCTCGATGGCGTTGAAGAAACGCTGCATGGTGGATTTTCCTTTGCCAGCCGCCGGCCGCTCGGGGGCGCGGCGAAGCTGGCCTGCACGGGTTGCCGGATGGCCCGCCTCGGCGCCGCCGCAGGATGGCGGCGCGGCGCGGGCCCGTGAGTGCCTTCGCTCAGGGATTGGCCCCGAGGCGCCGCTCGGCGATGGCGACGAACATGCCCGCCGCGACGGGCAGGATTTCGTCGCGATAGTCGTAGTGCGGATGGTGAAGGTAGGCGCCGTCCTCGCCGTTGCCGACGAAGAAATAGCAACCCGGCACTTTCTCCAGGTAGAAAGCGAAATCTTCCGCCCCCATGGTGGGAAGCTGGTGCATGTAGCCCGCCTTGTCCGCGCCGAGGGCGTCGATGGCGGTTTCCACCACGAAGGCGGTTTCGTCGGCGTCGTTGACCAGCGCCGGGATGCGCATCGTCCGCACCAGCTCGGCGCTGGCGCCATGGGCCTGGCAGACCTGGGCGACGACGCGGCGCAGCGTCTCGTCGATCACCGCGGCGGCGGCCGGCGAGCCGTCGCGGGTGTTGATCATCAGCGTCGCCTGGCCGGGGATGACGTTCTGGCTGTTGCCGCCATGGAACTGCGTGACCGTCACCACCCCGGACTCCAGCGGCGACAGGCGGCGGCCGACCACGCCCTGCAGCGCCTGAACCACCGCCGCGCCGACGAAGATCGGGTCGATGGCCAGGTCCGGGCGCGAGGCATGGCCGCCCTTGCCGGTGATGGTGACCTCGTACAGCGAGCTGCCGCCCATGCTCGGGCCGGCCTTGGCGAACACCCGGCCCAGCGGATAGCCCGGGCGGTTGTGGTAGCCGAAGATGGCCTCGACGCCCTCCAGTGCTCCCTCCTCGATCATCCGTTCGGCGCCCAGGCCGCCTTCCTCCGCGGGCTGGAACAGCAGCTTGATGCGCCCGCGAAGGTGGTCGTGATGCCGGGCGAGCCGGCCGGCGGCCAGCAGCAGCGAGGCGGTGTGCCCGTCGTGGCCGCAGGCGTGCATCTTGCCCGGCGTGCGCGAGGCATAGGGCAGCTCGGTGTCCTCCAGGATCGGCAAGGCATCCATGTCGGCGCGCAGGCCGATGGTGGGGCCGGGGCGGCCGGTGTCGAGCAGCGCGACGACGCCGGTCCCGGCCACGCCGGTGCGCACTTCGTAGCCATGGCGGCGCAGGAAGGCGGCGACGAGGTCGGCGGTGGCGTGCTCTTCGTACTTGAGTTCGGGGTGGCTATGCAGTTGCTGGCGGATGGCGGTGGCCTCGGCAATCGCCTCGCCGGTGAATACGGACATCGATGATCTCCCAGAGGGGTTTCGTTGTTGTTGTTCTGCCCGGTCTGTCGGCGAGGATTGTTAGCAGTCCGCGCGCGATGCCACAATTTCATTAATTCGCAGCCACCCTTGCCTTTTATGCAAAGCACAACCGCCATGCAGCATCTAGCCCTGCGTTACTTCCTGGAAGTGGCCCGCAGCGGCTCCATCACCGAGGCCTCGGCCCGATTGCACGTCTCCGGCTCGGCGATCAGCCGGCAAATCGCCCGCCTGGAGCAGGAGCTGGGCGTCGAGCTGTTCGAACGGCGGCCGCGCGGCATGCTGCTCAGCCCGGCCGGCGAACTGCTGGCGCAGCGCGCCCGGCGCATCGCCCTGGACACCGAAAGGGCCCTGGCGGACGTGCGCGAACTGCAGGGCCCGCAGCGTGGCCTGGTGCGCCTGGCGGCCTACGAGGGCTTCGCCATCGACTGGCTGCCGCGGATACTCGCGGACTACCGCCGCACCTACCCGGGCGTGCGCTTCCACGTCTGGGTGGGCAACTCGGCGGACATCTGCGCGCGCGTCGGCGACGGCAGCGCCGACATCGGCATCACCTACAGCTATTCCGCGCCGGCCGGGGTGAAGGTGGAACGCATCGTGCGCCGGCCGATGCACGTACTGGTGCCGCGCGACCATCCGCTGGCCACGCGGGAACAGGTCAGCCTGGCCGACCTGGCCTCCGAGCCCATGGCCCTGCCGGACCAGCAGCGCACGCAGCGCCACCTGGTCGACACCGCGCTGGCCACCCAGGGGCTGTCCATGGAGCCGGTATTCACCACCAACTCCATGGCAAGCCTGAAGGCCTTCGCCCTGGCGGCCGGGACGCTGATGTTCATCAGCTCCCTGGGCAGCCGGGACGGCAATCTGCCGGAGAACGTGGTCGCGGTGCCGGTGGTGGACGACACCATGCAGGCCAGCGTGCTGCAGATCGTCACGCTGCAGGGGCGCCATCTGCCTGCCGCCATCGTCGAATTCCTGGGCTTCCTCGATCGGGCGATCGAGTGAGGGCGGGTTGCCGGGGCGTGGGCGGGACAGCTAGCAAACCTCGAAAATAATTCATTTATTTTCAGTAGGTTGCATGTCACTTCTAATGTCGAACATATAATTTCCGGCAGGAATAGCCTGCGCATTCGCATGATAAATTATTGAATATCAATAGCTTATGATTGATATAGAGAAACAACCTCACGCCTAGTCACTTCCTCCGCATCCCGCCATCGCGCCGGAGTCCAGGCAGGGCAAGGCCTGTAGCCTGTACCCGGGCAGTTGGAAGCGCGCCTGAGTTAAAGTCATTTCTAGAATAGAAATATTCCTTATATATCAAATAGATAAAAATAAAACCTAAAGTCATCAGGAAGAAGCAGCTACGCCACGCCCCACCGGCACTGGATCACCCGGGGCAAAAAGGTCCATGCTTGAACACCGAAACCCCAAGGCGGAGATCGCCCGTATGCGCGAAGCCATCACCCTCGATTTCGTCTCGGACGTGGTCTGCCCCTGGTGCGCCATCGGCCTTTGCGGATTGCTCGAAGCCATCCAGCGCGTCGAAGGCGAGATCGACGTCGAACTGCAGATCAAGCCCTTCGAACTCAATGCCGACATGCCCGCCGAAGGCGAGGACCTGGTCGAGCACCTGCAGCGCAAGTACGGCAGCAGCGCCGAAGACATCGCCAGCAACCACAAGCGCATCCGCGACTTCGGCGAGGAAGTCGGCTTCCACTTCGACCTGCACAAGCGCCAGCGCATCTACAACACCTTCGACGCCCACCGCCTGCTGCACTGGGCCGCCGAACAGGGCCGCGACCTTGCGCTGAAGCAGGCGCTGCTGCACGCCTACTTCGGCGAAGGGCGCAACATCAGCGACAACGAGGAACTGCTGGACCTGGCCACCGGCATCGGCCTGGACCCGGTGCGCACCCGCGAGATCCTCGACAGCGACGCCTACGCCAGCGAAGTGATCGAGGAAGAGGAATTCTTCACCAGCCACGGCATCCGCGCCGTGCCGGCGGTGATCATCAACGGCCGCCAGCTGATCTCCGGCGCGCAATCGGCCGACTACTACGAAAAGGCCCTGCGCCAGGTGGCCGAGAAATCCGAGCCGGTGCCATAGCTCGCCGGCCGCGCCACGGCGCTCTTCGTAGGAGCGGACCTTGTCCGCGATGACCGGACGTCCCGGCGCCATTCGCGGATAAGATCCGCTCCTACGCCACCTCACCCGCGCCACTCCCATTGTAGGAGCGCGCCCTGCGCGCGAATCGCGGGCAGGGCCCGCTCCTACAGTTCGCCATCAGGTATGGCGTTTCCCCGTAGGAGCGCACCTTGTCCGCGATAACCGGACATCCCGGCGCGATTCGCGGATGTGATCCTCCTACGCCGCCCCACCCGCGCCATCCCCCTGTAGGAGCGCGCCTTGCGCGCGAAATCGCAGGCAGGGCCTGCTCCTACAGGTGAATGATGAACCCGCGCCCACAAAAAAGCCGGGGACCTGCCCCGGCTTTTTTCACCACATCCCGCCTCAGAGCGCCGACCAGCCGTCGGTCTTGCCGCCCAGCGGTTCGGAATGCTCGGCCAGCAGTTCCTCGTAGCCGCTGATGCTCTCGTGGGTCGGCTCCATCACCGGGTAGGCCAGGACCTGCCAGGGGTTGGCCGGGTCGCCGTCGTATTCGGAATAGGCCACCTTCTGGCCGTTCTGCAGCAGGAGGATGGCGAAATCCAGCGCCGCCTGCTCTTCCGGGAAGATCACGGCGAATTCCACCTCACGCTCGAACGAAAGGTCCTCGCCATCTTCCTGCAGGGCCCACAGGGCGTCACCGATCTCGTCGTCGGGGAAGAGTTGCTTGTCGCGGGTCATGTCACAGCTCCAGTAGAAAGGGGCATCCGGGCGGACGCCTGCCGACAAGGATACCTGCCTTGGCGCGGCCGCGCCGGAAATATCGGGCGCCGGCCGCGGAAAAGGCAACGGCCCGCTGCACGAGGCAGCGGGCCGCCCTCACCACCGGCCTCAGGCCTGCAGCTGGTTGCCGATCGGCAGGTTGCGGATGCGCTTGCCGGTGGCCGCCGCCAGGGCGTTGGCCAGGGCCGGCGCCGCCGGCGGCACGCCGGGCTCGCCGACGCCGGTGGGCGCCTCGCTGGACGGCACTATGTGCACCTCCACCGCAGGCATCTCGTTGATCCGCAGCACCTGGAAGTCGTGGAAGTTGGACTGCTCGACCACGCCCTCCTTGAGGGTGATGGCGCTGTGCAGGGCCATGGCCAGGCCGTAGCCGATACCGCCCTCCATCTGCGCGCGGATCACGTCCGGGTTGATCGCCAGGCCGCAGTCCACGGCGCAGACCACGCGGTCGATGCGGAAGCTCTTGTCGGCCTTCACCGTGACTTCCACCACCTGCGCCACGAAGCTGCCGAAGGACTCGTGCACGGCGATCCCGCGGCCGCGCTTCTCGCCTTCCCCGCCGGCCTTCAGCGGCTGCTTCCAGCCGGCCTTGTCGGCCACCAGGTCGAGCACGCCCAGGTGCCGCGGGTGTTTCTCCAGCAGGGCGCGGCGGAATTCGTAGGGGTCCTTGCCGGCGGCCACCGCGGCTTCGTCGATCAGCGTTTCGGTGGAATAGGCCGTGTGGGTGTGGCCCACCGAGCGCCACCACTGCGTCGGCACCTTGACCTCCGGCACCAGGGTCTGCTCCACGCGCAGGTTGGGCACCGCATAGGGCAGGTCCGCCGCGCCCTCCACCGCCACCTGGTCGATGCCGTCCTTGACCATCACCTTCTCGAAGGGCGTGCCGACGATGAACGACTGTCCCACCAGATGCTGCTCCCAGCCCACCAGGTTGCCCTGGCCGTCCAGCGCCAGGCGCGCGCTGTGCAGGAAGGCCGGGCGGTAGTAGCCGCCGCGGGTGTCGTCCTCGCGGGTCCAGACCATCTTCACCGGCCCCTTGTGGCCGTGCTCGCGGGCCGCCTTGGCGATCGAGACGGCCTCCAGCACATAGTCCGAGTGTGGGTTGGCGCGGCGGCCGAAGCTGCCGCCGGCGTACAGCTGGGTGATCGAGACCTTCTCCGGGGCGATGCCCAGCAACTGCCCGACCGCCATCTGGTCGCCGGTCTGCCACTGCTCGCCGTTCCAGATCTCGCAGGCGCCGTCGGAGAGCCTGACCACGCAGTTCAGCGGCTCCATGGAGGCATGGGCCATGAACGGGAACTGGTACTGCGCCTCGATCAGCTTGGCCGGCTTGTCCAGCGCCTTGGCGATGTCGCCCTCGTTGCGCGCCACCACGCCGGGCTTGGCCGCCAGTTCCTGGTACCTGGCGAAGATTTCGGCGCTGCCCATGCGGAAGGCGTTGCTCTCGTCCCACTCCACCTGCAGGGCGTCGCGCCCCTGGCGCGCGGCCCAGGTGTTCTTCGCCAGCACGGCGACGCCGGCGAAGCGCGAGTCGCTGCCCGGGAACTGCACCACCGCCACCACGCCGGGCACGGCCTTGGCCTTGCTGTCGTCGACCTTTTTCGGCACCCCGCCGAAGCGCGGCGGGTGCGCCACCACGGCCACCAGCATGTCCGGCAGGTGCACGTCCTGGGTGAAGCGCGCCTGGCCGTCGGTCTTGTCCTGGCTGTCCTTGCGCGGCAGTTTCACCTGGCCGATCAGCTTGAAGTCCTCCGGCGCCTTGAGCTTCACATCCGTCGGCACCGCCTGCTGCGCTGCCGCCTCGGCCAGTTGGCCGAACCCGGTCTTGTGCCCGGAAGCCTTGTGCTCGACCACGCCATCGTGCACCTCGATCTGCTCGGCCGGCACCTTCCACTGCTGCGCCGCCGCGGCCACCAGCATGGCCCGGGCCGTGGCCCCGGCCTTGCGCATCTGCTCGAAGGAGTTGGCCATGGCACTGCTGCCGCCGGTGCCCTGCAGGGTGCCGAAGGCCAGGTTGGCGTAGCGCTTGGCGTCGGCCGGGGCGCCTTCGACGCGGACCTTGCTCCAGTCGGCGTCCAGTTCCTCGGCCAGCAGGGTGGCCAGGCCGGTGTAGCTGCCCTGCCCCATTTCCACGTGCTTGGCGATCACCGTCACCGTGCCGTCGGGGGCGATGCGCACGAAGGCGTTGGGCTCGAAGGCCTTGGCCGCGGCGGCCTGCGGGTCGCCGAAGCGTCCCAGCAGCGGCGCGAAGTAGATGCCCAGGGCCAGGCCGCCGGCGCCGCGCAGGAAATGCCGGCGGCTGACGTTGAGGATGCCGTCGCCGGCGTCTTCCGGCTCACGGCTAGCTCGTTGCTGCAGGTCTGCCATGTCCGCCTCCTCAGGCCAGGTTCTGTGCGGCTTCGTGGATGGCCGCGCGGATGCGTACGTAGGTGGCGCAGCGGCAGATGTTGCCGCTCATGGCCGCGTCTATGTCGGC
>Ga0182743_1002831_pt1 | contig 14542 bp, 13 predicted proteins | sample eDN3rd30CKraftOP_FD_128522 | JGI IMG/M metagenome (GOLD analysis project Ga0182743, IMG submission 128522) | Enriched Organic Plus compost microbial communities from Emeryville, California, USA - eDNA 3rd pass 30_C Kraft OP (version 2) (version 2) ... | reverse complement strand
TCGCAATTCGAGCCGCAATGCATCGATCCAACCCTTGAGGGCGTGTTTCGACGCGCTGTAGACGCTCTGGAGCGGCATGCCGCGATCGGCGAGGGCGCTTCCGATACAGATCAGCGCACCGCGGCTGCGTTCAAGGTGCGGCAATGCTGCTTTTGCGCCGTTCAACTGGCCGATGAAGTTGACATCAACAATTCGGTGAGCATCCTCGAGTGAGAGTTCGGTAAAGGTTGCATACGCGGTCACGCCTGCATTGTTGATCCAGGTGTCGATGCGTCCGAAGGCGCGCACGGTTCGACCTGCGAGCCGCTTCATATCATCGTACCGCGTGACATCCGCCCGTATACCGATCGCTTTGCCTCCCTGCCTCCGAATCTCGCGCACCGCCGCACGGAGGGCGCGTCGGTCGCGGCCGCACACCGCCACCCTGGCGCCACGCCGTGCTGCTGCCAGCGCAGTGCCCAGCCCGATCCCACTCGTGCCGCCCGTGATGACGATCACCTGCTTCTGTATCGGTCGCGCCATGATTTTCTCGTGTTTTTTTGAAGGATCGGCGCCAGGAGGCGCCGAATTTTACCGGTGGGGCCGGATCGCAAGAAGCGCGCGGACAGATCGGCAACCGGCGCCAGGGCCGCTGGCGCCGTTACCGGATCAGGAGGCGCGATGGCGCGGCCAACTTCCCACGCGCCACGCGTGCAGGCGTGGATGGGCGATTTGCGTCGGCAATACCCCGTCCAACTTCCCACGCGCCACGCGTACAGGCGTGGGTGGGCGATTTGCGTCGGCGATACCCCGTCCAACTTCCCACGCGCCAGGCGTACAGGCGTGGGTGGGCAGTTTGCGTCGGCGATACCCCGTCCAACTTCCCACGCGCCACGCGTACACGCGTGGGTGGGCGATTTGCGTCGGCGATACCCCGTCCAACTTCCCACGCGCCGCAGTTTCCCGAGCATTTGGGAACTAGTGCGGCCCTGAACCGTCCAATCTCCCAAAGCAAAAGCGGAACGCTCCGCGCCTGGGGAATCGATCCGATACACGCCGCACAAGTTCCCAAACGCGAACATTGACGCAGTGGCTGGGAAGTTCGCCGGAGCGTGCCTCACCGAATTTCAGAAATTTGCTATGTGTAGTGATGCGCGCAGAAGCAGTGGCTGCGAGGTCCACCGCAACCCCCGCCTCGCCGAATTCAGAGGGTTGCGGTGCAAACTGACGCGCGCAGAGGCTCAGCGCGCGTGTTTGTACATGAGGTCGATCAGCTCGTCGTACATCGATTCTGCGGTCTCGCGATCGTCGGAGCGCAGCGCCGCGGTGGCACAATGCTTCAGGTGGTTGCGCATAAGTTCGCGCCCGACCCCGCGCAGCGCTTCGTGCACAGATGCGATCTGGGTCATGATATCGGCGCAGTAACGCCCCTCCTCGACCATCCGCTGCAGTCCGCGCACCTGACCTTCGATGCGGCGCAGTCGCTTGAGATTGCGGTCCTTTACATCAGGGTCGACGCCGACGGCAAAGCGACCGTTCTCTTCATCGACCAGTGCGCCGCAGCAGACCTCGACGGGCTCGTGATTCGTATGTGATTCGTTGGCCATCATTCATTGTCCTTGAGTTGAAGAGGTGACGGCGACCACATCAGAGGCGACGGCGACGGTGACGGCGACCACATCAGCATCAGAGGCGACGGCGACGGTGACGGCGACCACATCAGAGGTGACGACGCCGCGACGGCGAGCATGTCGCGGTGGCCGGCGCTGTAATGCCACTGTTTAAATCCTTGGTCGCCGTCGCCGTCACCGTCGCCTTTCCGTCCCTCGCCGTCCCCGTCGCCTTTCCGTCCCTCGCCGTCCCCGTCGTTGCTCGCCGTCGGCTTCGTCAGCCAATGCGCGCCGAGCGCAATCGCAGGCTGTTCGTCACCACGCTGACGGAACTGAACGCCATCGCCGCGCTGGCGAGGATTGGCGAAAGCAGAATCCCGAATGCGGGGAACAGCGCGCCGGCCGCGACCGGGATCCCGGCCACGTTGTAGATGAAGGCCCAGAACAGGTTCTGCTTCATCGTGCGCATCGTGCGGCGCGATAGTTTGATCGCCGAGGCGACGCCGTTCAGGTCGCCGCGCATGAGCGTGATGTCGCTGGCCTCCATCGCGATGTCGGTTCCCGTGCCGATCGCGATACCGACATCGGCCTGGGCGAGGGCGGGCGCGTCGTTGATGCCATCACCGACCATCGCGACAACTCTGCCCGCATCCTGCAAGCGCTTCACTTCCGCGACTTTGCCTTCAGGCAGCACATCGGCGACGACCTGGTCGATGCCCGCTTCGCGGGCGACGGCTTCGGCGGTGCGCCGGTTGTCGCCGGTCAGCATGACCACCTGCAGACCGAGTTTGTGCAGCCGACGAATCGCATCGCGCGAAGTCTGCTTGATCGGATCGGCGACTGCGATGAGCCCGACCAGCGCGCCATCGATCGCGACATACATCGGCGTGCGGCCCTTTTCCGCGAGCTGCTCTGCTGTCTGCTGCAGCGGCGTGATCGGAATCGCCCACTCGGCCATCAGCTTCGGATTGCCGATTGCGAGCGCGTGGCCATCGACCACACCGGTTGCGCCCTGCCCTGTTACGGAGGCGAAGCCTTCCGCTGCTGTGAGTGCGATGCCGCGGTCGTTTGCACTTCGCACGATCGCATCGGCGAGCGGATGTTCCGAGCTCGCCTCGAGCGAAGCGGCGATGCGCAGGAACTCCTGCTCCGACCAGCTCGTGTTCTGCGCGAGCACCACGTCGGTAACTGCAGGACGGCCTTCGGTGACCGTGCCGGTTTTATCGAGCACGACAACATTGACGTCGCGTGCACGCTGCAGCGCTTCGCCACCCTTGATCAGCACGCCGAGTTGTGCGCCTTTGCCCGTCGACACCATCACCGCTGTGGGTACGGCGAGGCCCATCGCACAGGGGCAGGCGATGATGAGCACGGCGACCGCCGCGGCGAATGCCGGAATCAGCGGCGCGGTGTTGTCGACCGCGATGTACCAGACCACGAACGTCAGCACGGCCAGTGAAAGTACGACCGGCACGAACACGCCGGTCACACGATCTGCGAGTCGCTGGATCGGCGCGCGTGAGCCCTGCGCATCGCGCATCAGTTTGACGATCTGGCTCAGCACACTGTCGGCGCCGAGTGTCGTCGCGCGGAAGCGGAACGCACCGGTTCGGTTGATGGTCCCGCCGATCACGCTGTCGCCCATCGATTTCTCGACCGGCAGGCTCTCGCCTGTCAGCATCGACTCATCGACCGCGGATGCGCCCGACACAACTTCGCCGTCGACCGGAATGCGTTCGCCCGGACGTACGAGGATCACGTCGCCATGCACGACTTCCTCGACCGGTACTTCGACTTCGGCATCGCCGCGCAGCACGCGTGCAGTTTTCGGCTGCAGATTCGCGAGTGAACGCAACGCCGCTGACGTCTGCCGCTTCGCGCGCGCCTCGAACATGTTGCCGACGAGGATCAGCCCGATGATGAACAGCACCGCTTCGTAGTAGACGTCGGGCGTCACTCCGCGAGCGATGAAGAAGCCGGGGAAGAACGTCGCAATCAGTGAGAACAGGAATGCCGCACCGGTCCCGACCGCGACCAGCGTGTTCATGTCCGCCGAGTGGTGCCGGAATGCGGACCACGCACGTGTGTAGAAGTGTCGTCCTGCCCACGCCATCACACCAACCGTCGTCACCAGCAACACGCCGAGCAGCACGCGGTGGTCGACGCTGTACAGCCACGGGAACACGCGCGCGAGCACCGGGTCGATCACCTCCATGCTCCAGCGCATGAACGGATCGGCCGGACCGCTCGCATGATCGCCATGGGCAGCCATCGCGAGTGCACTCATCACGGGCATCGAAATGATCATCCCGATTGCCGCCGCGATCAGGCTCACGATCGCCTTGAGCCGCAGCGCACGGAACTCCGTTTCCTGTGCACGATCCTGCGTTTCCTGCTCTTCGAATGCGGTACGCTCCGCGCTCGGCAGTTCGGCATCGTAGCCGGTCTCACGGATGCGCTCGACCAGCCGCTCAGGTGTGATCGCGGTCGCGTCGTACTGCACCACCGCGTTCTCGAGCATCAGGTTCACGCTCGCACTGCTCACCCCCGGTGTTTTCTCGAGCGCCCGCTGGACGCGCGATGAACACGCGGCGCACGTCATCCCGCTCACCGGAATTGTCACCTTCCCGCTGCTCACGACGCCAACCGCATCCTGAATCTCGCGCCCGCTCGCTTCCGCCACGTTCATCGCCATCCGACTAACCCTCTCTGCTTTCCTCCGCCGACGGCGCGCTGCGCTCCGCCAGGAAGAAGTACCAGTTGATCCACCCGATCAGAGCGGCCCCGCCCAGCAGGACCGCCCACTCCGACACGTTCATGCAGCCGCCTCCACGCTCGTCACCGTGTAGCCCTCCTCCGCGATCGCTTCCTCGATCGCCGACGGCTGCACCGCCGCCGGGTCGTACGCCACGACTGCCTTGCCCACGCTCACGTCCTCGACCTGCACCCCGGCAACCCCCGCCAGCGCCTGCTTCACCGCCGCGACGCAGTGGCCGCAACTCATGCCCGTGATCTTCATTGCGATGCGTTCCATGGTCTCCCTCTCGTTGGTGGCGGGCCAGATACCCCCCGGCCCTATTGCTTGTCTCAAATGCTAGATACCCCCCGGGGCTATGTCAAGGTCCGGATCATACTCGGCGGGTTCGCGGGTTGGAGCGCGGGTTGGAGCGCGGGTTGAGGGCGGATTGGGGCGCGGTGTGCGACGTGACGGGGTCGCCACGGCGGGCGAACGGCTGCGGATCGCGCACCCGCGCGGCTGCCCGGGCTCGGGACGCGATTGGCAGCGGCGAACTGCCCGATCGTGGAGCAATCCGTGGCGCGAGTGCGGTTGGCGGCGGCGAACTGCCCAATCACCACCCCGGCGGCTGATCGCCGGACGATTCACACGTTCCAGGCTGGCGAATCGTCCGACGGGCAAGAGCTGGGGCGTGCTGACCGGGCAATTCACCCGTGCATGACGGGCAAACTATCCGGTGACGAAAAAAACGGCGGCGAGTGGGCGATTGACCGGCGGCGAATCGCGCAATCGGGAATCTGGCCGCGGCGAGTGGGCAGTTCACGGCCGCAAACCGCCCAATCGCGGGGCCGCACGCAGCGCGTGGGCAATTGACGGCCGCAAACCGCCCAGTCGCGGGGCCGCACGCAGCGCGCGGGCAGTTGACGGCGGCAAACCGCGTAGTCGCGGGGCTGGTACCAGCGCGCGGGGACCGCACGCTCATCGAGCGCGACATTCGCGGTGGGCGCGACGATCGTATCGGCTGATTCCGCTTCGTCAGGAAGCTTCGAGTGCGGCGATGTAGCGTTCTGCGGACCTGCGGACGGCGTTTTTTGCATCGCGAATCACGCGTCGTCCCCACCATGCGCCGTAGAGGCGGTCGAACTGGAACGGTTCGACTGCATCGACGATACGTCGCACTTCGGACGCGGGCAGGGGAATGAGATTCGGATAGGAGTACATGAAGCTGACATAGCGCCGATCGGGGACGACCTGGATGATATCGCCGGTGAAGAGGGTTCCTTTGCCGTCCGCGCCGCCGGCCCAGTGAAGGGCGGCGCCGCCGGGGAAGTGGCCGCCGAGGTGGATCAGCGTAAGTCCCGGCAGGATCTCTTCGGTCGGGCCGGTCCAGTGGTGAATCGCCGGGTCGGAGCGCATGACCCAGACGCGGTCGTCGACGTGCAGATAGATCGGCACACCATCGAACGCGCGGCTCCACTCGACCATCGACGAATAGTAGTGCGGATGACTGATCGCGATGGCGGCGATGCCGCCGCGCTGCTGCACTTTCGCGATGGTCTCGTCGTCGATCAGCGTGATGCAATCCCAGAGCACGTTGCCTGCGGGTGTGTGGACCAGGAGCGCGCGTTGTGCGATCGCGAAATCGGGTACGGTCCCGATGCCGGTGATGCCGAAATCTTCGTCTTCGATTCGATTGGTGTGCGTGGTGCGCAGTTCGTCGAGCGTGGTCCAGGCCTGACCATCCCAGCGAACGAACTGCCGTTCATCCTGACAGATCGGGCAATTCAGAGGTTCATGTCTGCTCGCCTCGTACTGCACGCCACAGGTTACACAGATCCAGTGCTGCACAACTTCTTCCTTTCGATCGCGTTCGAAGATGGTATGGCTACATCCTGACAAGTGCGGCGTCAACGTGGCGGGACGGGAAATTCGGAGAGTTCTCGCGCGAGTGGCGCTGTTTCATTCACGAAGTCAGTGCGAAGAGGATACGACAGTGCATAGATCGTGAACAGTGCGAGCGAAATCACGACAGCAATGCAGGCCAGGTAACCCGCGGCGACGCGACTCGTGCGACTCGATACGGCAACCATGCCAAGCAGCACGACTGCGCCCCCGATCAGCACGACCCATACCAACCCCGGTACGGGTCTGTGGCCGGTGAATATCAGGAGTCGATGCTGCTTGCTCAGGTCTTCGACAAGGTCGAGCGCCGTCGCCTGCAGGTGCTCCTGCGCCGGCGTTCGCGGTTCGAAGCTCGCGAGCACGTTGAACATGCCTGCGCCATTCGAGATCGTCGTGGCGCGCTGCTTCTCCGCCCGCGCTTGCAATTCACTGCGGGCTGTGGCGACGTACGCGCTGACTTCGCGCTGCAACGCCTCGCCGGTGGGTGACGGAAGCACGCGTGCGATCTGCTGGATTTCTGCGATCTGACTGAGTTCCTGCAGGAGGATTGCTCTGACATTATCGTACCGGTCCCATGCCCCGGCGAGGAGGAACGCGACGAGCACTCCGTAAAGTCCCGCCATCGCTTCCATCACGACATCGGCGCTCGGCTCTGCAGCCCTGACCTGTGCGGGATCGATCAGACGGGCCAGAACGACGCGCACCAGGAGCAAAACCACAACCGTGGTTCCGACCACGAGCAGCATGCGCACAATGATTGGCACGTCGAGACTCCTGGTAATGGCGCTCTCATGCAGCGAACGCGACTTGTTTGTTGCGGGTTCGCGCTCTCATGCAGCGAGCGCGCCTTGTTCGTTGCGGGGTCGCGCTCTCATGCAGCGAGCGCGCCTTGTTCGTTCCGGGTTCGCGCTCTCATGCAGCGAGCGCGCCTTGTTCGTTGCGGGCGTCGCGCTCTCGTATGGCGAACTCAGTATCTGGCTCGTTCATTCGTGCATGCCGAACCTGGTTCACTTGCGATGCGCGCGGTGTTTGCGCAGGCGGTTCGAGAAGCCCCGCGCGGTCACATACGGCAAGGCGATGAGCACTGCCCCGACGACCACCGCATGCCAGATGCGCACCGAGCTGAAGATGAAGTATTGCAGCACCATATCGATCAGGATTGCGACGGCCAGTGGCCTTGCGAGCACCGCAAGGCCCTCGGCCGTTGCATCTCTGCGGGGCTGACTGCCGGTCAGGATCGAGAAGAAGTACGCCGGTCGCCCGTCGGCGGCATCGCGACGGCCATCCCGGATGCCGAGCAGAATCGCGACAATCGGCTGTACAACAAACCGCAGCCGTCCGGGTCCGCTGACCATTTCTTCGATGCCTTCCGGCAACATCATGCTTCGCTCATTCCCATCGCGGTCACCGCTGGTACACTCCTCGCACAAACGTCAAGACGAATGCCGCGGAGCTCCTGCTGCGAGGACGTATTTTGATCGGACGAGTTTTCCTGTTCGGCGCCACGGGCGATCTGGCCGGGCGCTTTATTTTTCCTGCCTTTGCCGAATTGGAGCAGCACGCCAAGCTGCCGGAGGACTTCGAAATTGTCGGGGTGGGCCGATCCGACCTGAACGACGAGAGTTTCCGTGCACGCATTGCGAAAAAGTTGCAGCAGTTCGGTTCGGACATCGAGGAACCGGCGCGCGGGCGTCTGCTTCAGCGGATCCGGTTTCATCGGGCCGACGTGAGCTCACCGGAGGTTGTTGAGGATCTGCGTGAACTGGCAGGTGATGGGACACCGTTTGCCGCCTATCTCGCGCTGCCGCCGACGATGTTCGTGCCGGCGGTACGTGCGATCGGCGACGTCGGGCTTCCGGCGGGGAGTCGCATCATCGTGGAGAAGCCGTTTGGTGAAAACCTCGAGAACGCGAAGGAGTTGAACCGGCTGTTGCTGGAGGTGACCGGTGCAGCGGGCGAAAGCGGAATTTTCCGGGTCGACCACGCACTGGGCATGGCGACGATTCATAACCTGCTCGGCTTCCGGTTGGCGAACCGCGTGTTCGAACCGGTGTGGAACAGCGAACACATCGAGCAGGTCGAAATTCTCTGGGAGGAAACCATCGCACTGGAAGGGCGAGCCGCCTACTACGATCGTGCGGGCGCGCTCGAGGATGTCATGCAGAACCACATGCTGCAGGTACTCTGCCTGGTTGCGATGGAGCCGCCCGCAAGTTTGAGCGAACGCGACCTGCGCGATCGCAAAGTCGATGTGCTGCGGACGGTGCGCCCCCCTGAAGCGCAACAGATGCGCAAGCGAACCCGGCGCGCGCGCTACACCGCCGGCAGGCTGGCGACGACCGGTGATGCATCCGGCCAGCAAGTCCCGGACTACACGGCTGAGGAAGGTGTCGATCCGAAGCGAAACACGGAGACCTGGGCCGAGGTTGAACTGGAACTCGAAAGCTGGCGCTGGTCCGGAACACGATTCGTTCTGCGCGCGGGCAAGGCGCTGAGCCGACGACGGCGTGGCGTCATCATCACGTTCCGCGAGGTCCCGCATCTCGCGTTTGGCGAAGGGATTCCCCGGCCTCCACGCAACGAACTGCGCATCGGCATCGACGGCCCGAAGGATCTGAGTCTTTACCTTACGGGGAGTGCGCCTGGTCCACCGCTCGAACTCGAACCGCTCGTATTGCGCGCGGAGCTACCCGCGGATGAACCACGTGCGTACAGCGCGGTACTGCTCGATGCGTTGTCTGGCGATTGCACACTCTCGATCCGCGGTGATGAAGCGGAAGAGTCGTGGCGGATCATGGAGCCGGTGATCGCTGCATGGAACAGGAACGTGGTACCACTGGAGGAGTATCCCGCCGGGTCAGCCGGTCCGCCGGCGCGTGAGCGAACGCTCGCGATTCGAGATATATCCGGCGAACTCGCGGACGCACATCCCGATCGGTCCGATCTCGCTGCAGAACAATGATCCGCGCCGTTCACCCCGCGAACTCGCGGACGGGCATCCCGATCGGTCCGACCTCGACGCAGAACAGTGATCCCGCAAGCGGATCTGTCGCGACATCGATGTTCTCCCGCGAGGTCGTGATGTACAGGCGGTCGAGCGCTGCTCCGCCGAACGTGCAGGCCGTCACCTTCCGGGCCGGCACGTGCAACCGTTCGCGCAGTCTGCCATCCGGACGATAACAGCGGACCTCACTGCGGTTCGCGAGCGCCACCCAGACGTTGCCTTCGCGATCCACGGTGAGTCCGTCCGGCCACGCGCCTTCGCCGGAGAGGTCTACGAACGGCGAACGTTTATCGAGACCGGATCCGCTTTCGTAGTCGAACACATCGATGCGCATCGTGGCGGTGTCGTTGTAGTACGCGCGTGCGTTGTCCGGACTCCATTCGAGGCCGTTCGAGATGGTAACCTGTTCCAGAACGACGCTCACGTTTCCGTCCGGACTGAGTCGGTACAGTTTCCCGGCGCCGTGCTGCTGGTTGCAGGCCATCGAACCGCAGTAGAAGCTGCCATCCGGAGCGCAGCCGCCCTCGTTCATGCGCACGCCGGCATCGTTCCAGATTTCCGGCAGCATGGTAACGGAGCCATCCTGTGCCTCGAGCGCGAAGCCGCGCTCTACACCGATCACCGCGCCACCGCCACGTCGCGGTCGCACCGCTGCGACCACGTCGGCGATGTGTTTTCGCGCGATCGTGCCATCCGGCTTCAGCGTGAGGATGTCGCCTGCGAGCATATCGAGCCAGCGCAGTCCGCCCCATCGTTCGGACCAGCAGGGCCCTTCGCCATGATAGCAGACCGGGTCGGTAACCTGATGCATGCGAGGACTCCGGAAATCCGCTCGACAGCACCGATGTCGGCTGTCGCGGCCGGCCTGGCGTTCACAGCCGATGCATTGCCGCGTCAGGCGCTTACGTCGTGCTTCGCCGGTGTCTGATAGCTGCCGACTTCGGGCCGGAAACTGATGGCGAGCCGGTTCCAGCTATTGATGGTATTCACAGCCATCGTGAGGTCCACCAGTTCCTTTTCCGAGAACTGCTGACGAGCCTCATCGTACAGGGCATCGCTCACACCGTGCGTGCTGATCAGCGTCAACGCTTCCGTCCACGCGAGTGCAGCGCGCTCGCGGTCCGAGTAGAAGGGCGCTTCCCGCCATGCCGACAGCAGATACAGACGCTGCTCACTCATCCCGAGTGCGCGTGCATCCTTTGTGTGCATGTCGAGGCAGTACGCGCACCCATTGATCTGCGATGCCCGAAGTTTGACCAGTTCGATCATCTCGGGTTCGAGTTCGGTTTGCTCGCGCACATAACGTTCCAGTCCGAGCATCGCATGCAATGCACCGGACGCGACATTCGCGTAATCGATTCGCAGTTTCATTGATCCCTCCTCAGGAAGTAAATCGCACCGCGTACCCTTCGCGCTGCAGCCGGTCGATGATGGTGGCGCGGTGTTCGCGGCTGCGCGTTTCAAGCTGCATCTCGATCTCGACATGGCGCACGGAAACCGCGGCGAACGCGCGGCTGTGTGCGATGTCGAGCACGTTCGCCCCCGCTTCAGCGACCAGCCGGGTCAGTCTGGCGAGGTTCCCCGGTCGATCGGGGACAGCGACGGACAGGCGGGTCAGTCGGCCGTCGCTGACGCGACCACGGTCGACGATGCGATCGACCAGGTCCACATCGATATTCCCGCCGGACAACACCATGACGGCGACATCGGTTGAACGCAGCGGCAGCAGCCCGGCGAGAATCGCGGCGAGCGGCGCGGCACCTGCCCCTTCCGCGAGCGTCTTCTGATGCTCGAGCAGCTCGTGAACGGCGCCGGCGATCTGGGATTCGTCGACCGCAACGATATCGTCGACGTATCGCTGAATCAGCGGGAACGTGTGGTCGCCGACACGTTTGACCGCGATGCCGTCCGCAATCGTTTCCGTGGTTTCGATCGGGACGATGTGTCCCGCGGTGCGGGATGCCAGTGCGGATGCGGCCGCCGCGGCTTCAACGCCGTAAATCCGCACATTCGGCCGCTGCTCCTTGATCGCCATGGCAATCCCGGAGATCAGGCCGCCACCTCCGATCGGCACCACGACCGCGGTCAGGTCGGGCACCTGCTCGAGCAGTTCGAGCCCGATCGTCCCCTGCCCCGCAATGACCTGCTCGTCATCGAACGCATGAACGAACACACGCCGTTCCTCTGACTCGAGCCTGCGCGCCTCGCCCATCGCGTCGGACAGCGTTGCGCCGTGAAAGCGCACACCGGCGCCGAATCGCTGCGTGTTGACCACTTTGATCAGCGGCGTATGCTCCGGCATCACGACTTCGACGCGTGCGCCCAGCCGCTGCCCATGGTACGCGACCGCCTGGGCGTGGTTGCCCGCGCTGGCGGTCACGAGCCCGCGGTCGCGCTCCTCGGGCGTGAGCTGAAGCAGCCGGTTCAATGCGCCGCGGTCCTTGAACGATCCGGTCCGCTGTGTGTTTTCGAGCTTGAGGTGCAGTGGGTACGGCAGTCCCTCGGGCAGGGCCAGTGCGGGTACGACGGGGGTGGCTACAATGCCGCCGCGGATCCTGTCCCGTGCGGCGACGATATCTTCGAGCTTCACGACTCCGATCCTCCAGAATGTGCTTACCTGAGCAATGTATCAGGAGTCGCGACCTGCTGCTCGGAGGGCGCCTGCTGCGATGGCACCGCCGCTCCAGCGGTATGGGGCGGCGGGGAGTCGCGACCTGCTGCTTGGAGGGCGCCTGCTGCCGGTCGGCGGGACAGTGGGAGTTGTCGGCGGTTACCGCCAGACGGCGGGGCTGGCGCGCAGGGCCGTGGCTAGTCCGCGGCGCGCGGCAGCGCCTCCGGCTCGGACTCGGGCTCGGGCTCGTCGGGAATCACCCAGATGCGATCGATCACGGGCAGCATCCCCGCAAGCGGGATCGCCAGAAACACGCCGATCACCCCCAACACCTGCCCCCCGACCAGGATCGCGAGCAGCGTGAGCACGGGCGGGATTTTCAGCTTGTTCCCGAGGATCCGCGGGGAGATCAGGTTGTTTTCGATGAGATTGTAGCCCTGGAACGCGATCACGATGATGATGGCAGCCGTCGGCGAGGTCGTGGCGAGCGCGGTGATCGCAGCGATAATGGTTGCGACGGCGAGCCCGATATTCGGAATTGCATCGAGCACAAACGCAAACGCGGTGAGCACGATCGCGAACGGGACTCCGAGAATCATCAGCACGATGAACGCGTAGATGGCGAAGAGCAGACTGACGATCCCCTGCCCCGCAAAATAGGCGCGCACCACCGTACTGCATTCGGCCAGCGTACGACCGAGTCGATCGTGGTAGCGCACAGGCGTGTGCCGCATCAATGCGTCGAGCAGCCGCTGCTTGTCGATCAGGATGTAGAGCGCGAGCGTCAGGATGAGCAGCGCCGTCGCGATTCCGGTGACGACATTCACGCCCGCACGCAGGAACCCGCTGAAGAACGCGCCCGGGTTCCGCTGAATCGTGACTGCCTGCCGCTCGATCGCGTTGTAAACTGCGGGATAGTCGACGACCGCGCGGCGGATACTGTTCAGGATGTTGGGCAGATTCTCGGCCAGTGCGATGCCCTGCGTCACAACAGGCGGAACCACGAGCACGAGCAGGCCGACCACAAGCAGCACGAGCCCGGCCAGGGAGAGCATCGACGCGGGCCCGCGCGGAACATGGTGTCTTTCCAGAAAGGCAACTACCGGATCGAGCACGGCCGTTATGATCAGCGCGAGCGCGAACATCACAACAACGGTCGCGATCTGCTCGAAGAACCCGATCAGCACCAGCGTCAGCAGAACTGTCAGCACGGCCTTCACGAATACGCGGCCGGGAACGTCGACGCGCGTAATTGCCATTCCGCGTCCTTCTTCTCAGGTCGTGGCAGTCACGGCGGCGCAGGTTGCGGGGATACCGATGGAATACGGCGTCGCCTCGATGCCGAGCGCCTTGCTGATTTTGCTGCTGTCGAAGCGGTAATCGTACTCGAACTGGTACATCATCTCCTGGTTCTCCCGCAGGATCGGCATGAACAGGCCCATCATCCGAAGCACGAAGTTGGGCACCTTCTGCAAACTGTACGGCCGACCTGCGGCTTCGCAGGCAAGCCGAACGAACTGTTCGCCCGTGATCTGCTGCGGACTTGTGGGCGCATGCCAGGTTTGTCCGTACGCTTCGGGCGAGTTCCCCAGCACTGCGACCGCGCGCCCCGCATCCGGCGTGTAGGTGAAGGTGTGCACCGCCTTCGGATCGCCGATCCATTGCGGCGTTTTCCCCTTCGCCAGCCGCTCGAACACGGTCCCATGCACCATGCTGGCCAGCGCGCCCGGACCATAGAAGTCCGCAGCACGCACGATCATCGCCTGGAGTGCGCCAGTGCGCATCTGATCGAGCAGCGTGGTCGCGATGCGCGCGCGGACTTCACCCTTTCTGCTGACGGGATTGAACGGCGTATCTTCCGTCATCACGCCATCGACGCGGCCGTAGGCGTACACATTATCGAAGAACACCAGCTTCGCGTTGTGGCGCTGGCAGGCCTCGATCACGTTGTGCATGATCCGCGGCCACTGCTCCTGCCATACGGAAATGTCGTATGTCAGCCCGGCCACGAGGTAGGCAACCGAACTGCCCGCGACCGCGCGGTCGACTGCAGCCGCATCCAACAGATCGGCTGACACCGTCTCGTCTGACGGGTTCACCGGCCTCGGGTTTCTGCTCACCTGTCGGATGCGTGTGTTGTATTGCGGAAGTGCCCGGGACAGTTCACGGGCGATGACGCCGTTGGCGCCGAGGATCGTCTGCAGTTGCTGCATCCAGTTTCAATCTTGTTGTGCCGTATCTGCCGTACGGCGTCCCTGTGTGTTTGCCTCCTTGAAAGATGGCAGATTTCACGTGTCGGTGGACCCCCGAAGTTCTGTTCGATGATGTTGCTGCGGGCGCGTTACACGGTTTTCCGGCGAACCGCGAGCATGGTGATATCATCGAAGGGGTCGGCGCCGCGACGATGCGTGAGGACCGCGGTCTCGATTCGCTCGAGCAGTTCGCGTGCATTGTGAACCGGATCGACCACGTGCTGCACAATGTTTTCCTCGCTGAAGCCGATGCCATCCGGGTCGCGCGCGTCGCATACACCGTCCGTGAAGCAGAACAGCGCTTCACCGGGCGCGAGCACGAGTTCCGCGGTCGAGAAGTGCAGGTCCGGCATCAGGCCGAGCGCGGGTCCCGACGTGGCGAGGCGCACGGGTCCGGCCGCTCCGGGCGCGATGATCATCGGCGGGTCGTGCCCGGCATTGGTGTAC
>Ga0182743_1002827_pt1 | contig 14546 bp, 13 predicted proteins | sample eDN3rd30CKraftOP_FD_128522 | JGI IMG/M metagenome (GOLD analysis project Ga0182743, IMG submission 128522) | Enriched Organic Plus compost microbial communities from Emeryville, California, USA - eDNA 3rd pass 30_C Kraft OP (version 2) (version 2) ... | reverse complement strand
TAGCTTGTGCAGATACTTCGCCTGCTGTTGGGGCGTCGGGCCAAGAACCCACCGAAGCGACTCAAGCAATAGCTGCTTGAGCGCCGTAGGAATCCCCTTCCTTTAGGGAGGGGAGGATGTCAAGAGTAGTTCGAGTTTATGCTGCAACGCGGTCGACTTGAAAGGAATGCACAGATGGAGCGGTTCATATGCAGATACTAGAGTTGCAGCAGTTTCTCCAGCACAACGATATCCAGGGCATTGTGTTTGATCTGGATGGAACCCTAATTGACAGTGCTCCCGATATCTTGGGCGCCATGCGGGAGGCGTTCAGCACAATGGGTCTCGGAGAAGTTCCAGAGGATTATTTCCCTGATAACTTGCACGGGACAAGCGAAGGGATCATGCGTCACATCATCTCCGATATGGGGTGGACTGCACCCAGCGATTTTTCAGGCTTACTGTCAGTTTATTTTGAGATTTACGCTCGCCGCAATCATTCTGCCACCAGGTTGTACCCAGGTGTTCGACAATTTCTGATGGCCTGCAATGAGCTGATTCCCATGGCCATCTGTACTAACAAGATTGAACGCAATGCAAAGGCAGCTTTGAGGGTTACGGAAATCGACAACTATTTCAGGGTCGTAAGCGGGGCAGATACTTGGTCTGCAACCAAGCCATCACCGGTACCTTTGCTGGAGACCATCAGGTCTCTCGATCTCATGCCACAACAGTGCCTGTATTTTGGCGATACCTCTGTCGATGCTGAGTGTGCTAACCGTGCAGGTGTAAGGTTTGTCCTGCATTCTGGTGGGTATGGTGACCAGGCGCTTGGCAATCAGCCTTGCTTCAAGGTGTTCAATGACTGGAATGAGTGGCTTTTGACATCTTCCCCGGCCTGAAGGCCGGAGATCACTAGGGTGCTCAGGCGCGGCATTGAACCGCTCCTGAGTCGCTTCGGTGGGTTCCTGCTGCTGGGGACATGACTGCATCGCTCACTCAGGCGCATCGGCCAGCCACGCCGTGTGCGTTATCCTTACCCGCCCTTAAACGGCAGGGCTTGTCGCGCACCAGGTCAGCAGCCTGGCCAGTGAATAGGTTTCAGAGGTGTGTTCGTAATGGCTGCCAACAGGTATGCTTGAGGGCAAGTCTTAGTGAGGGAAAAGGAAATGGGCACACCAGAATTATCAATTGATGGAGCGGTGGCAACTATCCGGTTGATGCGCCCGGAGCAGGCAAACCGGCTGGGGCCAGACGATCTCGCGGCTATTTTCAAGCACATAGAAACCGTTAATTCCAACGAGGATGTCCGGGTACTGAAATTGACTGCAGGTGGAAAGTATTTCTGCAGCGGCTTTGATATCAATAGCCTGGGTACTGGCGGGACAATGGATTTTGAGGCAGTGGTTGATGCTGTAGAAAACGCAAGGCCTGTCACAGTGGCGGTGTTGCAAGGTGGAGTGTATGGTGGGGCGACGGACCTTGCACTGTCTTGTGACTTCAGGGTTGGCAGCGAGTTGGTTGATCTTTTCATGCCAGCTGCACGTTTAGGTTTGCACTACTACGCCAGCGGGTTGCAACGGTACGTTCAAAGGTTGGGTCTGAACAATGCCAAGCTGCTTTTCCTGACCGCTCAGAAAATACAGGCGCAAAGGCTTCTGGACATGGGCTACCTGACACATTTGTGCCCTGCAGAGCAACTTGATCAGACTGTCCAGGATCTGACACAGACATTGCTGTCGATGGCGCCAATACCCTTGCTGGGCATGAAAAAGCATTTGAACCGGATTGCTCAGGGCAAGCTGGACATGAAGGACCTTGAGCACGATATCCAGAGGGCACGCAATTCAGAGGATTTGCAGGAAGGTCGTAGGGCTTGGGCAGAAAAGCGCAAACCTGTGTTCCAGGGTCGCTGATAAAAAAATACAAAATAAAGAGACAAGATTTCAGGAGGAGTGATGCGATGGCAGACAGCATGCTGTTTAACCCGATCAAGATAAGGTCGATACAGCTTAAGAACCGTATCGTCGTGGCACCAATGTGCCAGTATTCGGCCGTAGGTGGTTTGGTGAATGACTGGCATCTTGTGCACCTTGGGCGGTTTGCTCTGGGAGGTGCTGGGATGGTGATGGTTGAAGCGACTGCTGTCGTGCCTGAGGGTCGAATTTCTCACGGAGATCTGGGGCTTTGGTCAGATGAGCAGATCGAAGGGCTGGCCAGGATTGCTGCTTTCCTTCGGGGGCAAGGCTGCATTCCAGCCATTCAGTTGGCTCACGCAGGTCGCAAAGCCAGTGTGCAGCGACCATGGCAAGGTCATGGCCCCTTGACTGAAAAGGATATTGAGCAAGGGGATGTGCCATGGCCGGTCATGGGGCCCAGTAGCTTGCCTGTGGCGCCAGGTTGGTTGCTCCCAAAGGAAATGGATCGGTCTGACATGGACATGGTCAGGCAGGCTTGGCGTGATGCAGCTGTTCGGGCGGACAAGGCTGGGTTCGATGTGGTGGAGGTGCATGCAGCCCACGGGTATTTGCTTCACTCTTTCCTTTCACCGATCAGTAACCAACGCACAGATGAATACGGTGGTAGTTTGACAGGCCGGATGAAGTTTCCGCTTGAGGTCGTAGGTGCTGTCAGGCAAGCATGGCCAAGCGAAAAACCATTGTTCGTACGGGTTTCCAGCGTGGACGGAGTGGAAGGCGGATTGACACTTGATGACATATGTGTTTTTGCCGGCGAGTTGAAGAAGATTGGCGTGGATGTGATCGACTGCTCATCAGGCGGCCTGTCTGAGTCACCGGTTGTAACTTCCATACCGAGAGGATTGGGTTTTCAGGTTCCTTATGCTGAAACTATCCGGCATAAAGCCGAGGTCATGACAATGGCAGTCGGAATGATTCTTTATCCGACCCAAGCAGAGGAAATACTGAGGAAAAGCAAGGCTGACCTGATTGCAATCGGTCGTGAATTCATGTTCAACCCGAACTGGCCAGCACACGCCCAATTGGAACTGGAAGGCCTGGAGTCGTATTCGCAGTGGCCGCCGCAGGCGGGATGGTGGCTCGCCAGAAGGCAAAAGACATTATCTAAGATCGGGGCAGAAAGCAGGGTTCCTCATATGCAGCAAGGATAAATTTGCCAGGCAAACAAACCCCCGCTTCAGGTTGGGGGAAAAGTGCAACCTGTCCGCCAGTGCGAGTACGATGAGGCTAAAGTCGGGAGTCAAGTGATGCGATATACATCAAGCCATTGGGGTGTCTATGAGGTCCACGGAGATCCGAAAGACCCGGTGCTGACACCGTTTCGCCGAGATCCTGATCCATCGCCCATAGGGCTACACATGTTGGAAGCAAACAAGCGTTTGCGTGTTGAGTTTCCTTGTGTCCGCAAGAGCGTGCTTGAGCATGGTACAGGAAGTAATCCACACTTGCGGGGCATTGAACCGTTTGTCAAGGTTTCATGGGAGACTGCTCTGGACCTTGCAGCTCAGGCTCTGTCTGAAACCATTTCCATGCATGGCAATAATGCAATCTTTGGTGGCTCTTATGGGTGGTCCAGTGCTGGTCGGTTCCATCATGCGCAAAGCCAGGTACATCGTTTCCTGAACACTCTTGGCGGCTATGTCAGGCATGTCGACTCGTATAGCCTAGGGGCAGCAAGGGTCCTGATGCCGCATATCGTGGCACCGATGGAAGATTTGATGGCTCAGCATACAAGCTGGGATGTCATGCGCGACCATACAGAGCTTTTTGTAACCTTTGGCGGCGTGCCCGCTAAAAATGCACAAGTGAATCCAGGCGGTGCCAGTGAGCACCTAGTGTCTGGTGGCTTGGCTGCCATGGCCAGGGCTGGTGTGAAGTTTGTCAACATCAGCCCTATGCGCTCCAACCTTGAAACGGGGGCATCATTCGAGTGGATCAAGATAAGACCGAACACAGATACGGCAATGATGCTTGGCCTTGCATTTTGTATCCATCGTGATGGTCTGCATGACAAATCGTTCCTTTCAAAGTATTGCGTCGGGTTTGATCAGTTCGAACAATATCTTTGCGGCCACAGTGATGGTCAACCCAAGGATGCGTGTTGGGCAAGTGATATATGTGGTGTAGATGCTCAGGTGATTGAAGATCTTGCCAAGCGCATGGCTAATTCCGTGACCATGCTCAATGTGTCATGGGCTGTCCAGAGGGCACATCATGGTGAACAGCCTTACTGGATGCTTGTCACGCTGGCGTGCATGCTCGGCCAGATAGGGTTGCCAGGTGGTGGGTTCGGGGTTGGATATGGGGCAATGAACATGATGGGGATGTCCAACCCGAAGTTTGGAGGTCCCACTTTGCCGCAAGGTCAAGCACGTATTCCCGAGTTCATCCCTGTGGCCAGGATTACGGACCTGCTTGAGAATCCAGGCGAAACTTTTGAATATAACGGCAAGACCAACGTCTATCCCAAGATTGAGTTGATCTACTGGGCTGGCGGCAATCCTTTCCATCATCACCAGGACTTGCGGCGGATGGTCAGGGCGTGGCGCAAGGTCAGACATGTTCTGGTCAATGAGCAGTTCTGGACACCCAATGCAAGGATGGCCGATATCGTTTTTCCGGCAACAACGTCGCTTGAGCGCGAGGATATCGGTTATGCGACCATAGATCGGTATATGGTCGCAATGAGCAAAGTCGTCGAGCCGTATGGGCAAGCACGTGACGACTATGAAATCTTCAGAGGGCTGGCACAGAGGCTGGGGTGTGAAGCTCAATTTACGGAAGGTCGGACGCCACGTGAGTGGTTGCGCTGGATGTATGAGGATTGCATCCCGAGGGCTCGGGCTGCGGGCGTTGAACTGCCTTCATTCGAGCAGTTCTGGATACAAGGTATCGTGGATCTTGCCAGATCACGTCAGCGCCAGATCATGCTTGAGGATTTCCGGCGTAACCCCGATGCTCATCGACTTCCAACGCCATCAGGCAAAATCGAGATCTTCAGCAAGACCATAGCCAGTTTTCAGTATGATGATTGCCCAGGCCATGCCACCTGGCTTGAACCCAGGGAGTGGCTTGGTGCGGAACGTGCAAAGCAGTGGCCATTGCACTTGATCACTGACCAGCCTAAAGCGAAGCTGCATAGCCAGTTGGACCACAGCAAGCTAAGCCAGGCCAGCAAGTCGCAGGGTCGGGAGGTTCTTGAGATTCATCCTGAGGATGCAAAGGTCAGGGATTTGCAAACGGGTGACACAGCATGGGTTCTCAATGACCGGGGCAAATGTTTGACGACTGCAGTAGTAACTGACCAAGTGGCTCAAGGTGTGGTCAAGGTTTCTACCGGGTCATGGTTTGATCCGGATGACTGGGAAACCATCAGTTACGACAAGCATGGCAACCCCAATATCCTGACGCTTGATATTGGCTCCTCGAAACTGTCGCAGGGGTGTAGTGCACATACCTGCCTTGTGGATGTACAGAAGTTCCATGGAGATCCACCGTCAGTGTCTGCCTTTGAATTTCCTGTCATTCTTGAAAACGCAAGTATCTGATTGCCTTAATCAGCCTTGCGCTCCGATGCATGAATTTCCAGGCGCCTGTGAGGTGAGAGGTGGCGTTATGCCACTCGCAACAAGGGGCCACCGAAACGACTTTTCCCCGCCTTATGTCGTGGTGGTTTGCGTCATGGTCAGGATGTCAAAGCTTCAGACAGTGTGCGCACGCCAAGCATGAAGTCATCCAGATCCATGGCCTCATGAGGATTATGGGAACCATTGGCATTGCGAACAAACAGCATCGCAGACGGTATTCCGGCATTTGCAAAGACAGCGGCATCATGTCCGGCACCGCTAGGGATTCTTTCCATGGCTGTGCCAAGGATTGAAGAACCTGCGCTGCAAAGTTTTTCAGTCCATGTCTCGTCCATTCGGGCAGGAGCAGTTTCTATCTTGCGGTCAAAAACAAATTTCACGCCTCTGGAGTTAGAGATCCTTTCGCATTCGTCTTGCATCAGTTGGTAGAACTGTTGCATCGTCTGGTTGTCCTGGCTTCGGACCTCAAAGCTGAAGTCCACTTCTCCAGGAATGACTGAGACTGCATGCGTTTCAGGACGTGTGGTGCATATGCCCACGGTCATGACAAGATCCATACCCATCTGCAGCAACACCCTCCAATGCTCGTCAAGACGGGACAGCAATTCAGCCATAGCAAGGACGCTGTCCTTTCGCAGCCAGCGCGGGACTGCTCCCGAATGGCCGCTTTCTCCCAGGCAACGGATGCGTGCATGTCGGATGTTGCCTCGTATACCCGTGACCGCTGCAATTGGCCATTGACGTGCAACCATGACGGGGCCTTGCTCAATGTGCAGTTCAAGGTACGCGCGAATTGATTCTAGGTCGATGGCAGGCCTTGCAGACTCGATCATGGAGATATCAATGCCGCATTCCAGCATCGCCTGTCCAAGAGTCTTATCAAGGCTACGGTGGCTGTTACCAAGTTCGTTCTTGTCCAGTTTTCCAAGAAGTGCCAGAGAACCAACATAGGCTTTGCCATACCACGCACTTTCTTCACCTCGCAAGGCAAGGGTGCGTACAGGCAAGGGCGGGGTGATGGATTTCTGTTGCTGGTAGGCCAGGACAAGAAGGCCGGCAACAATGCCGGCAAGCCCATCATAGTTGCCTCCTTGAGGAACCGAGTCGGCATGAGAGCCGATGACGACACCCGGGGCCTTCCCCGAGTCTTGTGGCCTTCGGATCCAGACGTTTTGCAGGTTGTCCCTGTAGGTTATCAATCCAAGCTGTGTTGACCATTTTTCGATGATTTCCAATGCGAGTGTTTCGGCATAGCCGAAACTTTCCCGGCTGACACCTTGGGTGTCTTGGGTGGCCTGCCGGACCTCATCGAAAATTTGCTGGGCTACACGCTTTAGCTTGTCCATTGGCCAATGCCTCCATGCTGAACAGACCAGGCGACTGGGTCGCGACTGAATGCCTCGATGGAGGCAAGTTTGTTTTGCGCCAGCGTGTTTTTGGAACGGTAGGCTTGGAATAGTGTTGGCCAGTCAATCAAAGCGTGCAATTCAAGTCGGTGTTGATTGAGGAGGGACTTCGTATAGGGATAGATACCAAAATGTATGAGCAGGAATGCATGGTGCATCTCAAGCCCAGACTTTCTGAGGGCTAGGCAGGCATCGATTTTGGATTTGCCATCTGTCGTGACATCATCGACCAGCAATACACGGTCGCCAGGAGAAAACAAACCCTCAATCTGGGCTGTCATGCCCCAGCCAACCGGTTTCTTACGTAAGAACAGCAATGGCAGGGAAAACTCCTGGGCCATCCATGCTGCGTAGGCGACGCCAGAGCTCTCTGTCCCGACAATTGCCTGGATCTTGGCTTGCTCCAGAAGCGGTCCGAGTTTGGCAGCAGTCATTTCCATGACATGCTTTCTGGCGCTTACATTGCTTAGCAATACCTGTGTGTCGAGATAGATTGGGCTGGCCCAGCCGGATGTGTAGAAAAAAGGCTGATCTTTGGCCACTTTGATGATGCCCAGATCCACGAGCAGATTGGCAAGACTGTCTGTGCTTTGTTCTGTTGCCATGGTTTCATTGCTCCCACAAAGGTTGCAAGCAGAATCGGTTGTTGTCAGCCTTCAATCAGGCGTCCAAGCCTGACCATTGTGGTTCCAATCGTCCATTGTTTGGAAACGGCAGGCATGACCAGTACGGTTTTGTCGTAAGGAGCTTTGATCTCTTCCGTGCCGTTATATCCAATGACGTCTCCTTTCTTTTCGATGACTTCCAGCCCTTTGAACTCCTTGATGAATCGAAAATCCTGAGACTTTGCAGCGACAGCCTCGGTGACTTCAATTATTTTTTGCCGGCCAGAATAGTCCAGTTGGGGGCGGAAATGTGGCGATGCCACGGCGCTTGACAGGGTGCCAGTCTCAACCAGAAACTTCATCAAAGTATCGATGGCGACCTCGGCAGCCAGTTTCTCCCAGTGTTGGCCACACTCAATCAGGATAGCCACTTTCGGGCTGTCTGGATCTGAGAATCCGCCACGTTCGATCATCCTGGGGCCGGCAGGGTGGCCTGTGTCATACATGAGATATTGAGGCACTCCCAGTTTCTTGGACATTTCGACTGCTTTTCCTGCACCTCTACCAGTGACACCGCAAACCATGAGAGGCGCGCAGGGTTCGTGCATGGAGTGAATGTCGAGTAGGAAATCCGCTTCGTCAACAAACCGTACCAGTTCACGTGCACGGTCAATTTCAACAGAGCTTTTGGTCCCGTTCAGGATTTCTTCGCTCCAGACGCGGTTCAAGTCTTGATCGACATATCTGTTCTGGGATGGTTGATCAGGATCCCATCGCTGATATGCTGCGATATTGCCGAAGGTCAGAGTGAGCTTGCCTTTTTCGGGTTTGAATCCCTGGCTCAGAAACCAGTCAAGGGCGATGGCGCCACAGATTTCGTTGCCGTGCGTAATCGCCTGGACCATGACCGTAGGCCCAGGCTTGCCAGAATCAAACTGCCAGGCATAAGGGACTCCAGTATTGCCTTTTGACCAACGGCTGATATCGGGGGCTTGCAATTCAATTTTTTTCTGGGTCATAAACAGAGTTCCTAGCTGGTTAGTGCTTGTGCAGGCTACTGAACGCCTCCATCATTCAAGTGGCAAGCGCTAAAGTGCTGTGATGACAGTTCGCGCAACACGGGCTGTTCCACTTTACACCGCGGACCCGCCTTGGGACACCTTGGGTGAAAGTGACAACCGCTTGGAGGATTAAGTGGAGAAGGAATCTCGCCTTTTATTGTGGCAAACCTTTTTTTGCGGTTTTTCAGACTCGGGACGTTTTCCAGCAATGCCTGGGAATAGGGGTGATTGGGGCTCTGAAAGAGCAATTTCGCTGGAGCGGATTCCACGACCCTTCCGAGATACATGATGACAACACGATCAGAAAGGTATCTGACGACACTGAGGTCGTGACTAATGAAAAGATAGGTCAGGTTCAGTTCTTGGCGCAGTCTCATGAAAAGGTTCAGCACCTGTGCTTGGATTGACACGTCCAGCGCTGCAACACTCTCGTCACAGACCAGGAACTTCGGGTTTACAGCCAAGGCTCTGGCAATCCCGATTCGCGCTCTTTGCCCTCCTGAAAACTGGTGGGGATAGCGACGCATGTATTCTGGATCCAGGCCAACGCGTTCGAGGGTCTGCGCCACATGATCTGCCATCTGGCTCCGGGTAACGATGCCATGACAGACGGGCGCTTCCCCAACGATGTCAAGAACCCTCATACGAGGATTCAACGAAGCCATGGGATCCTGGAAGATCATCTGCACTGCCAGGGTGTGATGGGCTCGCTCTGCTGCGGGCAATGACTGTAAGTCCTTTCCTTCGTAATAAATTTTCCCTGCTGTAGGGGAGTAGATCCCGGCTACGATCCTGCCCAAGGTTGATTTGCCGCAGCCAGACTCTCCGACCAAGCCAACGACTTCTCCGGGGAATACATCGAGACTGACTTCGTTGACAGCATGTACAACCTGGGGTTTGTTTTTAGCCCCAAGCAGGTTGGCAATTTTTCCAGCTGTATCGACAGGCGTTATAAAACGCATCGAAACGTCTTGCAGTGAAATGATCGGTTCAGTGCTCATGACTTTTATGCATCCTGGCTTAGTGGCTCACTTGCCTTGTAAATCAGGGGGAAGTGGCAACGCGCTTGGCGATCGCCCGGAAAGCTCTGGTTTTCCGGAACCTTCTCACGGCAGATTTCTGCCGCATGACGGCATCTGGGGGAAAAGGCACAGCCAGGTGGCAGGCGACCAAGGGACGGTGTTGAGCCAGGGATCTGCTCCAGCGGTTGTCCATGTTCAGCATTTGATGGCAGTGAGCCCAACAACCCACGGGTATAAGGGTGAATAGGGTTATCCAGGACGTCATCCACATTGCCAAGTTCAACAATACGGCCGGCGTACATCACTGCAATGCGATGTGCAAGTCCTGCCACTACTGTCAGATCATGCGTGATCCAGATCAGGGCGGTTCCAGTTTCAGAGCAAAGCTGCTGGATTTCCGCAAGGATCTGGCTTTGAATGGTGACATCAAGGGCGGTGGTGGGCTCATCGGCAATGATGAGTTTCGGGCTGTTAAGCAAGGCTATCGCAATTGCCACACGCTGGCGCATGCCACCAGAGAATTGGTGCGGGTAGGATGTCAGCCGTTCGCTGGCTGCCGGGATGCCGACTTTCTCAAGGGCTTGCTTGGCTCTGGCCAGCGCAGCCTTACGAGACACCTTCTCGTGCGCAAGAATGGCTTCTACCATCTGAGTGTCGATCCGAAGTACAGGATTCAGTGTCATCATCGGATCCTGAAAAATCATGGCGACTTCTTTGCCGCGCAGCTTTTGCATTTCTTCTTCAGGCAATCCAACGACTTCTCTGCCACTGATCCTGATGGATCCGGAAACGATTTCACCAGGAGGGTCGACCAACCCCATGATGGAGTAGCCGGTGACCGACTTGCCAGAGCCGGACTCTCCAACCAGGCCGAGTACTTCTCCTTGTGCCACGTTAAAAGAAACGCCGTCAACGGCTTTGATGACGCCGGCCCGAGTCATGAAATGTGTAGCGAGGTTTTCTACTGTCAGGACATCCATCAGATTACTTCTCCAGTCGTGGATTGAGCACATCGCGGATGCGGTCGCCGACAAGGTTGATCGAGACAATGGTCAGTAACAGTGCCAGGCCTGGGAAAAAGCTGATCCAGTATCTGCCGCTTAGCATGTACTGAAATCCATTGGATATCAGTACGCCAAGTGATGGTTCAGTCTGTGGCAAGCCGACACCAAGAAACGACAATGTGGCCTCAAGAGAAATGGCGTGCGCTGTCTGCACAGTCAGTACCACAATGATCGGTGCCAGGCAGTTGGGGAGGATGTGTCGGAAAACTATTCTGGTTTTTGAAAGGCCGAGTGATTTTGCTGCCTCGACATATTCCTTATTGCGCTCCACCAGCGCAGATCCGCGCACTGTCCTTGCGTAATAAGCCCATTGCACAACGATCAATGCAAAGATGATCTTGTCGACACCCTTGCCTAGAGCGGCAACAAGCACAAGTGCAACGAGTATGGCTGGTAGTGACAGTTGCAGGTCGACAATTCTCATGATGACGCTTTCCACCTTGCCACCGGCATAGGCTGCTATCAGACCAATGGACATTCCCACAGTTGCAGCGATGATTCCTGAAAGAACACCGACGACAAGGGAGATGCGCAAACCGTAAAGAATTGCCGAGTAAAGATCACGCCCGGCTCCATCGGTGCCGAGCCAGGCGACATAGCCGTCCATGGTCTCACTGCCTGGCGCAAGCCTTGAGTCCATGAGGTCGACGTTGGCCAGATCATATGGATTCTGCGGCGTAATGAATGGGGCCAGCAGTGCCAGAACAATGATGCTGAGCAACGTGACAAGACCTATGACAGCAATGCGGTCTTCAAAAAAATTACGCACAAATCGTTTGAATGGCGTTTCGGTCGTGGCCGCAGAAGGAATGACAGTGGTTGAAGGGCTATTCATCGTTACGGTCAACCTTTGGCTTCTCCCAGGCGAACCCTGGGATCAAGAATGGAATAAAGGATGTCTACAACCAGGTTGATGATGACAAACAGGATGACCACCACCAGGATGTAGGCGACAATGACAGGTCTGTCCAGTCGCTGGATAGCCTCCAGAAGGAGCTTGCCCATGCCTGGCCAAGAAAAAATGGTTTCGGTGACCACAGAGAATGCCACCAGTGAACCGAATTCCAGTCCAAGGACGGTAATGATTGGGATCATGATGTTTTTTAGGACATGAACCCGTACGATCAGCCCATGGCTCAATCCCTTGGCCCTTGCGAACTTCACGTAATCCATCAGCATCGCTTCTCGGGTGCCAGCGCGCGCAAGCCGGATGATCAGGCTGATCTTGAGCAATGCAAGGTTGATTGCGGGTAGTGCGATGTGCTTCCAGCCGGCGATTGTGAAAAGACTGGATTCAAAGCCCATGAATTCAACAGTGGGGCCACGACCAGAAGCGGGCAACCATCCCATCATGACTGAAAAGAGCATGATCAGCATCAGGCCAACCCAGAAAGTGGGTAAAGAAAATCCCAGGATCGAGCCAGCCATGATCCACCTGGATGACTTGCGGTTCGGATAGAGACCGGCATACATACCGAGCGGAAGACCAAACACGATGGCCATCAGCAATGCCGCGACAGCCAGTTCCATGGTGGCTCCCATCCGGGTCAGGATCAACCTGATTGCGGGTTCACCATGGACAAAACTTCTTCCCAGGTCCCCTTGGACAAGTCCTTTCAGGTAATGATAGAACTGCTCGGTAATCGGTTTGTCCAGACCAAGCTCGGATGCAGTTCTGGCAATGGCATCTTGGTCCATTTCGGGTGAGATCAGCATCCAGATGGGATCGCCGATGACATTGACACCGAAAAAGACAAGGACGACCATGACTGCAATGACAAGCACAGCCTGGCCAAGGCGACGAATGAAATAGGACAGCATGGTTATGCCTGAATCCGGTTTGTGGGAAAGTCAGTACGATGCGTCAGCTACTGGTCGCAGCAAAACGCAAGTCCCGGATATGCCTGATATCAGTCAGACATATCCGGAAGGTCAGGCAAGGTCTATTTCTTGCTCTTTACCCCAGCTGCGATGGTGTACTCGTCAGCACGGGCCTGGACGTCGAGGTCCTTTCTGGATGCCCAGACGTTGGTCTGGTAATGAATGGGAATAATGCCAAGGTCATTGAAAGCAATTTCAGAGGCTTCGGCCAGCAAGGCGGCGCGTTTGGCATCATCTACGGCGGCCAATGCCTCGTCAAGCTTGGCGTCCAAGGCTGGATTGGAGTAGCGCCCACGGTTGGCTGCGCCAGAACCCTTGGCTTTGTCTACAGTGCCCATCAGAGACCTGAGCGAGCCTGATGTTTCGCCCGTGCCTGCACCCCAGCCAACCAGGATGACCGAGAATTCTGGCATGCCGTTAGCACCAGTCGATGCCCTGGTGAAGAAGTTTGCTGGTGGCATGGTTTCGATTTCAACGTCAAGACCAAGACGGGTGAACATCTGAGCAATGGCTTCAAGAATCTGGGCGTCGTTTGTGTAGCGACCGGCTGGACCATGCATCTTCATCTTGAAGCCATTCTTGTATCCAGCTTCTTCGAGAAGCTTCTTGGCACCATTCAGATCGTAGGGGGTGGGCTGCAACTTCTGGGATGTTCCGAAGAAGTTTTTGGCAAGAACCTGTTCAGCTGGAACAGCTGCGCCGTCCATGATCCTGTCGACAATCGCTTGTCGGTTGATGGCCTTGGAGAGGGCCTGACGCACTTTCAAGTCCAGCAGCGGGTTCTTGATTTGAGAACCGTCTTTGGCCGTGATGAATGGAGTGACATCGCGGAACTGGTCCATGTGCAAGTAGATAACCCGGTTGGAAAGGGTGTCATACACAGCGACATTACCATTGGACTTGAGCTTGGCTATGTCGGTTGGAGGAACGTTCTCAATGACGTCGACATCACCAGACAGCAGGGCAGCCACCCGGGTAGGACCGCTGGTCAGGTAGCGGTAGGTGACTGTTTCCCATTCTGGCTTGGGACCCCAGTAGTGGGGGTTGCGCACCATGACAGTTCTGTCACCAGGCTTGAACTCCGTGAATTTGTAGGGACCACTGCCACCGTCGCATTTGACAGCATTGAAATCCTCAGTCGTCAGGGTTTCAGCGCAATCTTTGGAGATGATGGCGATGACCGACAGCATGTTCGGAACCAGCGGTGCAGGGGTTTTCGTCTTGACGTGAAAGGTGTGGTCATCCACCTTTTCAAATTCCATGCCTGTCAGAAACTGGGTAAAGCTCGCAGGCGACCTGGGAACATTCGGGACCCGTTTCATCGTGGCAATAACATCATCGACTGTCACTGGTTTGCCGTTGGAGAATTTGGCATCCTTGCGAAGCTTGAATTCCCAAGTAGTGTCATTGAGTGGTTTCCAGCTTTCGGCAAGGCCCGGGAGCAATTCCTGGCTTGGACCCTGGGCAATCAGAGGTTCGTAAACTTGTCTGACCAGAGCGTTGTTAGGTGCCAGGTTGTGGTAATGAGGGTCGATGGAGCTAGGTTCAGCCGAGAGACCGACTTTTAGCTCCTGAGCATTGATGGTTGCTGAAAAGCCTGCTGCAAGAGCACAGACGATGGAGGCAGGCAAGAAACGGCTGAGCGAACGGGACGACATGTGACACACTCCTGATCAAATTAACAAACGCACGATTTGTGATGCATGCGTTTGTGTTAACTCCAGAGGACACCATGCTGCAGCGCCAGTCATTAGGATTGCTGATGACTTCCTAAAAGTTTCGAAGATATGGGTGAGTTCTACAAGCAGAAAATGTTCAGTATTTACCCTTGTCTATGTTTAGGGAAGGTCTGAAATACTCGATTTCACGTGTTCAAAAATCGATCTGACGACCCAATTGTTCAAAAATGGTTAAAAATTGCTCAAACAATCGCCACTTTCAGGGTATTTGGACCCCGATCAG
>Ga0182743_1002826_pt1 | contig 14548 bp, 7 predicted proteins | sample eDN3rd30CKraftOP_FD_128522 | JGI IMG/M metagenome (GOLD analysis project Ga0182743, IMG submission 128522) | Enriched Organic Plus compost microbial communities from Emeryville, California, USA - eDNA 3rd pass 30_C Kraft OP (version 2) (version 2) ... | reverse complement strand
GCCTACGACCCCTTCGTCGACCCCATCTGGCTCCGTTCCTATCCGTTGTGGCCGGCTCCCGGAGGCGAGTGGCGCGTGATCCGACCGGACGGAAGCATTGTTGCGACAGTTCGGATGCCACCAGGCGTAAGACCGCTCGAGATCAAAGGGAATCGACTTCTGGGCGTTGCTCTGGATGAACTGGATGTGCAGCGAATCGTGGTCCACACGATCCAGCGCTAACAAGGGAGCGACACGACCAGACTCCGCGGCCGCCGCGCCCTCCGCGTGAAACAACTCCCGAGACGTGCCTCGTCAAAAAAATGGGCGAGACGGAGAACCTTTCCGCCTCGCCCATTCTGTCTTACGACAACGGCTTACCGCCCGCCGCCGGCCTTCACGCCACCGAGGCCGGTGTCCTGCCAGTGCTGCCGTGCGAGCGGAACCTGCCGCGGCCACACCTCGTCGAGCGTGTTCGCATCGTACAGCCGGCCGTTCTTCATGACGTAGCGCAGGCTCGAGCTGTTACGCAGGTCGGTCAGTGGATCGCGATCCATGACGAGGATGTCCGCGAACTTGCCGGCCTCGAGCGTGCCGAGGTCCTGACCCATGCCGATCGCTTCCGCACCGAAAATCGTGGCGGCGCGCAGCACGTCATGGTTGGTCATGCCACCCGAACCCATCGACCAGAGCTCCCAGTGGTAGCCGAGGCCCTGCAACTGCCCGTGGCTGCCGATCCCGACACGTGCGCCGCCTTCGATCAGCTTCTTCGCAAACTCGGCGTGCTTCTGGAACACGTAGTCCTCGTCGACGAACCAGCCGCCGGGTCCGGGGCTGCCGCCCGCGTTGGTACCGCGGCGACGCGTCTTCGAGTCGAGGTGATCCTCGGGCATGAACCTGCGCAGCTTCTGATCGCCGTGCACGTTCTCCTTGGTGTAGTACCAGTTCTCGCCGAACGGGCCGCCGTAGCTGACCAGCAGTGTCGGTGAGTTCGTGACCTGCGATGCCTTGAACAGTTGCACCACGTCGTCAAAGATCGGTGCAATCGGCAGCGCATGCTCGATGCCCGGATACCCATCGATTGCGTGCGTGATGTTCAGCTTGTAGTCGAGGCCACCTTCGGTCGTCGGCATCAGCCCGAGTTCCTTCGCGGCCGTGATGATCCATTGCCGCTGCTGGCGGTTGCCCGACATGTACATCTTCAGCGTCTTCGTGTCGTAGTACTCCGCGTACCGCTTGAGCACCGTCTTCGCGTGCTCGAGGTTGCGGATGTTCTCGCCGCTGAACAGCCCCGGGCCCGTCGAGTAGATGCGCGGGCCGACCATGCCGCCGACGTCGATGCGATCCTGGTAGCTCAGGATGTCGGTCGACGCGGTCTGCGGGTCGCGCGTCGTCGTCACGCCATAGGCGAGGTTTGTGAGATACTGCCAGGTCTGTACCGGGTGGATCTCCGGGATCAGCCACTGCGCGTGGTAGTGCGTGTCGACGAATCCCGGCATCACTGTCTTGCCGGTGATGTCGATCACCTGCGCATCCGTCGGGACCTCCACCGAATCACGCTTGCCGACCGCGATGATCTTGTTGTCCTTCACCACGACGTCCGCGTTCTCGATGATCTCGGTACCCTTCATCGTGAGCACCTTGCCACCGCGCAGCACGACGGTGCCCTTCGGCACATCGCGCGGCAGTGTCACCTTGATACGCTGCTCGATAGGCTTGTACGACTTCGCCGTATCGGGCTCCACTTCATGACCGGCGCGGATCGAGTCGGCGCGGCTGCGAATCGAATCGGCCTGACGGCGCAGCGCGTCGATGCTCGCGAGCAGCGAATCGGCCTTTGCCTTCACCGAATCCGCACGCAACGTGGTGAGCTTCTTCGTGAGCGAATCCGGTACGGCTGCATTCGCCTTTTTCAGGCTATCGACCTTCGCCTGCACGGTCTTCAGCGTGTCGAGCTTCAGGCGCACCTTGTAGGCGCTGTCCGCCTTCGCGTGCTGCGCCGCCTTGATGCTGTCCTCGCGGAGTTTGACCTTGTCGACTTCGTAGGTGACGAACGCGTTGCCGATCGCCCAGTGCACGTTCCTGCCGTCGGCGCTCCAGGTCGGGAACTCACCGCCGATGTCGGTCAGCCTGCGCATCGGCACCGGACCGCCGCTCACATTCGCTACCGACATGGTCGGCACCGGGCCGCCGAGTGTCGGGATCATGACGGTGTAGATGTCGTTGCCGATCTGCGCCAGCGCGTAGTCGCCTTTCGGCGCAATCATCACGAGGCCCGCGGGCGGACCGCCCGGCGAACCTTCCGCAGGCTGATCGACCAGCATCTCCTTCGCGATCGGGTACGGCCGCCGCGGCATCACGATCTGCTCTTCCGGATGCGGCGATTGCATGGAACCGCCGCCGGACGGACCAACGACGCGCAGATGCTGCTTCACATCGGTGCCGTCCCAGCGGAACGAGACCAGGCCTTCGAGGAAGCTGTATGCGTAGATGCGGTCGGGCTCATCGAGCCGGAAGTGCGGAACATCGCGCGAGCCCGTCGGCGCGATCACCGTGATCGCTCCGCCTGTCGCTGGAATCCACACGAACTGCCCGCCGAGCACACCACCGAACGATCCCGAAGCTTCCTTCATGTCGCGCGCAGCACCGCGTGACGCGACGATGCGGGCATCATCGGGCGTGAACACCGGGTTGTAGTAGAGCGCGGCGACCTGCGTCAGTTGCACCGGACGACCACCCGCGGCCGGCACCTTCATGATGTGCCCGCCGTTGTTGTCATCCCACGTCACGTAAGCGATCGACTTGCCATCGCGCGACCAGGTCGGGTGGTACTCGCCGACGTTCGCATCGCTCAGCCGGCGCGGCGTGCCGTTCGGCAACTGCTGCACCCACAGCCGATCGAACGCGGTGTACGCGATCGACTTGCCATCGGGAGACGGCACCGGATTGCGAATCTGCTTCGCCGTCACCACACTCGCGGTGTCGACGTGATAGGCGAACTTCACTTCCGGTCCGACATCGAGTTTTACATCCGCTTCGAACGGGATCTTCGTTGCCGGCGACTTGTCGACCGGCACACGCCAGATCTCGCCGCCGTACGAAACCACGATCGCCCGCGAATCCGGTGTGAAGCTGAAGCCCGGCAACACATCGAGCGGCGCGCGTGATTCCTGGTCGTCGCGCTGCACTGGATATGCGAGCCACTCCTCGCTGCCATCCTGCAGGTTGCGGATGCGCAATCCGGTCTCCGCGCCTTCGCGCGTGCCGTACACCAGCCATTTGCCATCCGGCGAAAGTGTCGGCCGGAAGCCGGACCCGTACCGGTTCGACATCAGCGAGGAGCGGCCGGTCTCGCGATCGTACGCGTAGAGCTGGTACTGCGGGAAGATCGCGTTGTAGCTCCAGTCGCCACTGCGGCCGGCGTACCAGATGTAGCGCCCATCCGGGCTCCACGCCGCACCGATCGTCTTCATCGCGCCCGGAATCTGGATCGGCATCATCGGCGCACGCCCATCGACGTGATGCACCTGCAGCTTCGCCGCGCCACCGAGTCCGCCGCTCCGGCTGACCACGATGTACTTCCCGTCCGGCGACCAGTCCGGCGATACGTACAGGTTGTTGTTGCCCATCGTAACCTGCGTCGTGTCCACCATGTTCAGCGACATCGTGTACACGTTATCGCCGCCGCTGCGATCGCTGATGAACACGATCTTCTTCCCATCAGGGCTGAAGCGCGGCTGTACATCCATGCTCATCCCGCTCGTGATGCGCGTCGCCTTGCCTCCCTCGATCGGCAGCGTGTAGATGTCACCCAGCAGATCGAACACGATCTGTTTGCCGTCCGGGCTCACATCCAGCGACATCCACGTGCCCTTCGTGGCGGTGAATTCCGCCTTGCGCGCCGCCGCGAGAGGAAGCGGCTTTTCCGGCGCACGTCCGCCCGGCCCGCCCGGCGCCTGCGGACCCTGCGCCTGTGCAGGCATCAGCGCGCCGAGTGCGAGCACCGCTGCAACCGCGGACACCCGCGCCCACGCCCGCGCCCTCGTCCCGCGTTTCATCGTGCACCTCCACGGATTCCGTTCTGCACGGACGGCGCAGTCTGGCGCCATGGTTCCTGCGCCGCCTTCTGCTGGCGCGGGTAGATTTCATCCAGCGTATTGCCGTCGTAGAGCCGGCCGTTCTTCATCACGTACCGGATCGTGTTGGTGTTGCGGATGTTCTCGAGCGGATTCGCATCCAGCACAATCAGATCGGCGAGTTTGTTCGGCGCGAGCGAACCGAGATCCGTGCCCAGCCCGATCGCTTCCGCACCGAGAATCGTCGCGGCACGCAGCGCGTCGTGGTTGTTCATCCCGCCGCTCTGCATCGCCCAGAGCTCCCAGTGGTAACCAAGCCCCTGGAACTGCCCGTGGCTGCCCACACCGGCACGACCGCCACCCTCGATCAGCTCCTTGATCCAGGCCGCGTGTTTCTTGAACGCGTACTCGTCCTCGTGGAACCAGCCGCCCGGTCCGGGCGACTGCACCGAGTTGCGACGACGCGCCTTGTACGCGATCTCCTCGGCCGGGATGAAGTGCTTCACCTTCGCATCGCCGATCACGTTCTCGTGCGTGTAGAAGTAGTTCTCGGCCCACGGCCCGCCGTAGTTCACGACCAGCGTCGGCGTGTTCGTGGTCTGCGACGCCTTGAACAGTTCGACCACGTCGTTGTAGGCCGGGATGATCGGCATATTGTGCTCGATGCCCGGGTAGCCGTCCATCGCGTGCGTCATATTGAGCCGGTAGTCGAGCCCGCCTTCCGTCGTCGGCATGAGCTTCAACTCCTTCGCCGCCATGATCAGCAACTGCCGCTGCCTGCGATTTCCGGCGAGGTACATCTTGAACGTCTTCGTGTCGTAGTACTCGCTGTAGCGACGCAGCAGGTTGCGCGCATCATCCAGCGTGCGCGGCCCATCGGTCCAGAACACGCCGGGCCCGGTCGAGTACACACGCGGTCCAGGGATATCGCCGATCGCGACGCGATCCGCATACGTCAGCACGTCGGTCGTTGCGGTCTGCGGATCGCGCGTCGTAGTCACGCCGTACGCGAGGTTGGCGAGGTAGATCCACGGCCGCGACCAGTGCATGCCCCACAGGTTCCACATGTGCGCGTGCGTGTCGACAAAGCCCGGGATGATCGTTTTGCCGGTCACATCGATCACACGTGCACCCGCGGGCACCTCGCCGCGCGCGCCCACACGCACGATGCGGTTGTTGCGCACCACGACATCCGCGTTCTCGATGATCTCGCGGCCGTTCATCGTGATCGCGCTACCACCACGCAGCACGACCGTGCCTTCCGGAATATCCCGCGGTGCCGTCACCGTCACCCGCCGCTCTTCGGCGCGGTATCCGGCGTCGCGTGCGCGGTCGAGATTATAGCTGACGAATGCGTTGCCGACCGACCAGTGGATGGTCCGGCCGTCTGCGCTCCAGGTCGGGAACTCGCCGCCGATGTCACTCAGCTTGCGAATCGGCACCTGCGAACTGTCCGGTGTGGTCAGCGTGACCAGCGGCGCAATTGCACCGGTCTTCGCCACCGTGACCGCGTAGATCTGGTTGTTCGCACCCGCGAGGGCCATGTCACCCTTGGGCGCCATCATGACGATGTCCGCCGGCGACTGCGGCACGCCCGGCTCCTGCGCCTTGCTCCAGTCGCGCGGCTTCACCAGGTCCGAATACTTGTCGACACTGTACAGCACCGGCGAAACCGGCAGCTTCCAGCTCACACGCAGGTGCTGCTTGAGGTCGGTGTTGTCGAAGCGGGTCGAGACCAGCGCGTAGCTGCCCGGCACGTACCCCGGCGTGCCCGGGCTGCCGACGCCCGGCACAAACCCATAGGTGTAGATGCGCTCGGGCTGTGCGGTCACGAAGTGCGGACGCTGCCGCCCACCGGTCGGACCGATCACCGTGACATCGCCGCCGGTCGCGGGCACGTAGACGAACTCCGCGCCCAGCCCGTCGGAGACGAACGGGTCGATCGCTTCCTGGAGGTCGCGCGCTGCGGCGCGGATCGCCACGATCCTCCGCCCGTCCGGCGACCACGCGGCCTGCTGGTAGTAGGCGGAAACCCGCGTGAGCTTCTGCGGCGTGCCGCCATTCGCCGGTACACGCATGATGTGCCCTTCGCGATCATCCCAGGTCGTGAACGCGATCGCGCTGCCATCCGGCGACCAGGTCGGGTAGTACTCGCCCGCGTTCTGCGTGGTCAGCCGCTTCGGTGTGCCGTTCGGCAGGTCCATCACATACAGCCGATCGAGCGCCGTGAACGCGAGCTTCCGCCCATCCGGCGAGACCACCCCATCGCGAATCTGCCGCGCCGTGACCGTCGGCGTGTCTTCGATGCGATACTCGAACTTCACTTCCGGGCCGACCGCAACTTCGGCATCGACACTGAACGGGATCTTCTGCGCCGCGCCATCATCGATCGGCACGCGCCAGATCTCGCCGCCGTAGGAAATCACGACCGCACGCGAATCCGGCGTGAACGAATAGCCGGGCAGCACGTCCATCGACGCGACGGACTCCTGTTCATCCCGCTGAATCGGATACGCCAGCCACCGCTCCTCGCCCGTCTCCAGATCGCGCAGACGAAGTCCGGTATCCGATTCCTGGCGCGAGCCGTAGGTCAGCCACTTGCCATCCGGAGACAGCGCCGGCCGGAACGCCGAACCCTGCCGCGCGCTCATGGTCGTGCGCGTGCCCGCTTCACGATCGTAGACCGCAAGCTGGTACTGCGGCAGGATCGCGTTGTAGGTCCACGAGCCGACCCGCTGCGCGTACCACACGTAGCGCGGATCCGAACCGAACGCCGCACCCAGGTGCCGCAGTTGCGGAGCCGCCGTCCCCAACTCGAGCCCGCGCCCGCCATCTACGTGGTACAGCCACAGCTTCTCGAGCCCGCTGAACAGGTTCGAGCGCGAGACCACGATATACTGGCCGTCGGGCGTGTAGTCGGGGGAGAAGTAGGCGTTTTCGACGCCGGTCGTCAGCGGCCGCGGGTCACTGCCATCCGTGGCGATCGTCCACACGTTTTCATCGCCACTGCGATCCGAAACGAAGACGATGCGCCTGCCGTCCGGACTGAACCGCGGCTGCATGTCGTGGGCGATGCCGTGCGTCAGACGTGTCGCCTTGCCGCCGGTGATCGGGATCGTATACAGATCCCCCAGCAGGTCGAACACGATCGTCTGCCCGTCCGGACTCACGTCCAGCGACAGCCATGTGCCCTTGCTGGTGGTAAAACGCGCCCAGCGCTCAGGCGCGAGCGGTAGCCCCTGCTCCAACGCCGGCGCCGCATTCTGCGCGAATACGGGCCCCGCGCTGACGAGGCACGCCATTGCGGCCAGTAGCAGGCCGCGTTTTCTGGGTGACAACATGTTGCTCCGGTGGGGTTTGGCGCCGGTTGCTGCCCTTAGCGCACAGGTTCGGAGAGATGTGACGTCTCCAATCTATGTTTTGGTTTCAACTGATTCCAGATTCGGGGTTGGACGGTCGGGCCTTTGGGACGAACGGACGCTATCGCACCCGAACGGTCCGGGTGCGGGTTCGTATTACGCCCGCCGGCCTGATCGGCGGTTGCGGCCGCGGCAAGAGGCCCTGTATCTCTTCCCCGCAAATTTGGTTGCGCGTGCAAGTTTGGCGGGCGCTCGTGACGGCTCCGGGAAAATCATCTGTCTCATCCCGTAACTTTGGTTGCACGCGCAAGTTCGCCGGGCGCCGGTGACGGCTCCGGGAAAATTATCTGTCTCGTCCCGTAACTTTGGTTGCAGATGCAAGTTGGCGGGGGGCCGTGACGGCTCCTGCGCAAAACCATTTGTCTCTCCCCGTAACTTTGGTTGCAGATGCAAGTTTGGCGGGGCTCGTGACGGCTCCTGCGCAAAACCATTTGTCTCTCCCCGCAACTTTGGTTGTTCATGCAACTCCGCTCTGGCACAATGCGGCGAGTGATCTTCGCGGGATTCGTCCTGGCTTGTTTGGCTCATCGCGACCCGCTCGCGGCCCAGACCAATCCCCAACTGCCGGGGCAGTTCACCGGCCAACTGACAGGCCGGATCGTGGATGAGGCCGGGAACGGAATTCCTGCCGCTACCGTCGAGCTCTGGTCGGCTCAGGCGCGGGTGGGGCGTACATTATCCAGCGAGTCGGGTGTTTTTCTGTTTCGGCAGCACACCGGCGCCATTCGCCTGACGGTTGCGAGCATCGGCTTTCGATCCCAGGTGCTCGAGCTCTCCGACGAAGTCACTGCGCCTGTTACGGCGGATGCTGCTGCAAATTCGGCGATCTATGCAGCCGCTCTGAACGAATTGCACTCAATGAAGGTCGTTAAACGGCCGATCACGTTGTTGCCCTATCCTCGCGACTCCGCTCGCTTAAGCGACGTGCCACGACGCCCGACAATCCATCCGGCGCTCGAACCGCTGGCGGCGATTGCGCATATTTGCAGGGCCGGACTGGCGTCGCCATGTGTGGTGCCCCTCTCGTCGGCGACCGTAGTCGAGTTCGGTAACCTGAAGCAATTCGAGGAAGGCACGCGCGTTACTGTCTTCATTTGGAGTAGAGCAGACTACCTCGCCGGCAACCCTGCACGGGAGCACGAACTTTGGGTGCGCCAGCAAGTCAGGACGACCGGGAGGACGCAGGACGGTAGGACTCGGAAAGTTGCCAATCGAAGTTGCGAGGAGCGATGCAGGTTTCGTTACCGCGGCCGCAATCGCCGAACGAGCAAACTTGCATCAACAACCGAAGTTGCTGGCAACGACACAAATAAAATTTCCGTCCGGCGCGACCCAAGCAGCCGCAAACTTGCATCAACAACAAAAATCGCCGGCAGCGACACACAATAAATTTCCCGCCGACCGGCGCGCGACCGCGGCAATCGCATGAAACCAACCACCCCGCGCCCCCGGGGCACCCTTCTGCTAATGGCGCCGCAGCCCGACCGCGATCACCTGCTTCGCCGCGCGTCGGGCGGGCAGAAACCCGCCGACCAGTCCCATGAACGCCGCGAATACGAGCCCCTGCAGCAGGATCTCCGGGCTCACGCGAAACGCGAAGGTCAGTTCGCCGAATGACTGCCAGTTGGTCGTGCTGGTCTGGATCCCGTTGATCGGCAGCGCGAGCAGGCAGCCGATGACACCGCCGATTATGGCGAGGAAGACCGCTTCGATCAGGAACGATGCGAGCACACTGCGCGGCTTGAAGCCGAGTGTCTGAAGCAGTGCGATTTCGCGGCCGCGCGCGGCGACCATCGCGTCCATCGTGTTGATCGCGCCGAACACCGCGCCAACGGCCATGATGATCGTGACGAAGAAGGCGATGAAGCGCAGCACGTTGCCGAGGAAATTCGACTGCTCGGCGAAGAACTCGTTTTCTCGCTTGACCTGCATCTGCAGCCGCGGGTCGCCTTCGACGCGCGCCTTGAACGCCTCGAAATCCGCGGCACTGTTGAGCCGCAGCGCCATCGACTGATAGACCGGTCCGCGGAACACACTCATCAGCGATTCCGCATCGCCCCAGACCTCCGACTCGAAGGCGCTGCCATCGGCCTCGAAGTGGCCGACGACGGTGAAGTCCTGCTGACCGAAGCGCAGCCTGTCGCCGATGGCGACGTCGCGCATGCGACCAACGATCCCCTTCCCGACGATCACTTCGCTGCGCCCGGGCTCGAACAGCCGGCCGCTCACGATGCTCACGGCATCGCGGACCTGAAATGCTTCGGGTCCGACGCCGCGCACCGGCATGTGGGTTTCCGTTCCGTTGACGCGCGGTTTGCTCACGACCACGTACACGTCGGCCGTCGCAATCGGGCTTCCGTCCGCGCTGCGCGCGACTTCCGGATACGTGCGCAGGATCGCCGCCTGGTCTCGGCCGATGCCGCTCGAGATCTCCGCGTCTGCACCTTTGCGCAGCACGAATGCGTTGTCGGACCGGCCGGTCGAGATGAGCGCGGCGCTGAACCCGTTCGCCAGTGCAAGCATGCCGACGAACGTCAGCACGACAAACGCAACACCTGCTGCCGTCGCGAGGCTCGTCGCCGGACGATGCAGCACGCTGCGGATATTGTAGATCAGCGGAATTTTCATGCGACGTACCTCAGCGCGTCGATGACTCGGAGTCGTGCGGACTGCCACGCGGGCACCGCACCACTCGCCACCGTGATCACGAGCGTGATGGCCGCTGCGGTAAGCGCGATTGTCGGCGTCACGGAAAGCCCGGGCACAAACCCGCCCATGTCGAACTCAATGAGGTTGAAGGCGATCATCGCGCCGCCCAGACCGACCGCGAGTCCGAGTCCCGTGATGACCAGCGCTTCCGCGATCACGAGCTTCAGCACATCGCCATCGGTGAACCCGAGCGTTTTGAGCACCGCGATTTCCGCGAAGCGCTCACGCGCCGACATCGCCATCGTGTTGGCGGCGACCATCAGGATCGAGAACACGACCGCCATGCCGATCGCGTTCAGGAAAAATCCGATGTTTCCGTACATCCCGACAAAGGCAAGGTTGAACGCCTTCTCGGTCTGCGACCGGGTCGGTGCCGACGAGTTCTCGTACGCGGCATCGATCGTTCGCGCGATTTCCGGTGCACGGTTCGGATCCGAAACCGTCAGCACGTACCAGCCGGTCAGTCCATCGCCACCCTGCCCGCGCGAGAGCTCCTCGAGGTAGCGATGGTGGAAGATCAGCGAACTCTGGTCGAACCCTTTGCGCCCCGCCTCGTACACACCGCGGATGTTGAAGCGATGTTCGCCGGGATAGATCGTGCCGTTCAGCGTGACGGTCTGTCCGACCTGCCAGCCGAAGCGCTCCATCAGCCGCACGCCGACCAGCGCACCGGCACGATCCGCGATGAACGCCTGCCTGTGCTCGGGCGACACGACCATCTCGGTGTACATTGGCAGGTAGCTCTCCGCGTCGACCGCGTAGTTCGCGAAGAAGTTGCTCGGGTCCTGGTAGATGCCGCCGAACCAGCTCGCATAACTCACCGCGGCGACACCGTCGGTGCCGCTCAGCCGTGCGCGATACGCAAGTGGCAACGGAAACACGATTCCGAGCTTGTTGCTCACCACGAGGCGCGACTCGCTGCCGACATCACCGACCGTCTGCAGCGTGTGCAGGAACGTGCGCAACGTCACGAACAGAAACAGCGCAGTCGCGAGCCCGAACACGGTGAGGATCGTGCGTCGCAGCCTGCGCCGCAGATTCGCAATCACCAGGGTCCCGCGCGTCATGATGCACCACCTGCAGGCACACTGTCACGCACAGTCTCCCCGCGCAGTGCACCCTTCTCGAGGTGCAGCGTGCGCGACGCCTGACTGGCCGCATGCGGATCGTGCGTGACCATCACGATGGTTTTGTGGAACTCGCGGTTGAGGCGGGTCAGCAGCTCGAGGATTTCGGCTGCGGACTTCGCATCGAGGTCACCAGTCGGTTCGTCCGCCAGGATGAAGGTCGGATCGGTGACGATCGCGCGTGCGATGCCGACCCGCTGCTCCTGCCCGCCGGAGAGCTGCCGCGGGTAGTGATGCATCCGCTCCTCGAGGCCGACCACACGCAGGGCGGTCGCCGCGTGTTCACGCCGCTGCTTCCGATTGAGTGGCGTGAGCAGCAGCGGCAACTCGACGTTCTGCAGCGCGGTCAACACCGGGATGAGGTTGTAGAGCTGGAAGATGAAGCCGACATGACGCGCTCGCCACGCGGCCAACTGCTTCGACTTGAGCCGCGACATCTCCTCGCCCGCAACATGGATTGTCCCGCTCGTCGGCGTGTCGAGCCCGGCGAGGAGGTTGAGCAGCGTGGTTTTTCCGCTGCCGGAAGGGCCCATGAGTGCGAGGAATTCGCCCTGCTCGATCGTGACGTCGAGCCCGTCGAGCACGGGGACCTTGACCGCATCGCGCTGGTAGACCTTGCTGACCGCGCGCACTTCGACCAGCGACATCAGTTGCTCCTCGCGTTGGGGTTCTCGACGATGCGCACGCGTGTACCCTCTGCAAGACCGGCCGGCGGATCGACGACCAGCTTTTCACCGCCTCGCAGTCCGCGCCGTACTTCGCGCGCTTCACCACTGACCGGGCCGACCTCGATCACGCGCCGTTCGACCCGTTCATTCACGACGACGTAGACCACCGTTTCCGCGCCTTCCGCTCTCGCGGTGGCTGCCGGAATAAACACCCGCGACGGCTCGGCGCTCGCCTTCGCATCCGCAGCTTCGAGGAAAACGACGCGTGCACCCATCTCGGGCAGGATGCGTGGATCGCGACTCTCGATCGCGACGCGCACAAGCACGGTCGCCTTCTGACGATCCGCCGTCGGCACGACCTGGCGCACATGACCGGGGAAGGTCACGCCCGGATACGCATCGAGCACGACCTCAGAACGCTGCGCGTGTTCGACCGAGCCGATATACGCCTCGTTCACATCGACCTCGACTTCGAGCGTGGTCAGGTCGGCCATGGTGACCACCGCACCACGCGTGAGCCCCCCGCCCGCCACCGACGGCGCCACGACCTCGCCGACCTCCGCATCCTTGCGCAGGATCGTGCCGGAGAATGGCGCGCGCACACGTGTGTTCTCGAGCGATGCCTCGGCCGCGGCCAGCGCCTGCTTCGCCGCAGCAACCCGCGCCGTAGAGGAGCCCACTCGCGCCGTGGCCACAGCATGTGCGGTTTCCGCATCTTCGAGCGCCTGCCTTGCGACCAGTTCCGTCTTCGCGAGTGCCCGCGCCCGTTCGAGTCCGCGCACCGCCTGCGCGAGTGTTGCCTCCGCTTCGATGCGTTGCGCCTCCGCGGCAAGCACCTCGGCCTTCGCCTGGAGCACCAGCGCATCGTATTCCGCGGATTCGAGTCGTGCGATCACCTGCCCCGCCGCAACCCGGTCGCCTTCCTCCACACCGAGATACGCGAGCCTGCCCGATAACCGCGACGAAACCGAGGCCTTGGTGCGCGCGACCACGTACCCGTTCGCGGTCAGCCCGCCGCCCGCGGAACCGCCGCGCAACTCGGCGATGGCCAGCTTCACCTCGACCGCCCGGTCGCGCATCACCACCACGGCTGCAACGCCGAGCAGCAGCAACACGACCACGCCCAGCGCGATGAGTGCGTATCGCCTGCGATTGGGGTCTGTGTCGGATTCACGGGAAATGCGAAGGCTGGACAGGTCGGCTGAGCTCACCACGCATTCACTCCAGCGGTGGCGAAGCGCCACCCGTTTGTTCCGGGATCGAACGAAATGCTGCAATGGCGATTTGTCTGTGGACGCTACCAACCAGGCGCATGGATCGCAATGTCGGCGGGCTCGATTGCAGAGCCGCGGGCGGGAAGGATGTGAGCCGCGGTTGTTGCGCTATGCCGCGGTCGGTCCCATTGTCCACGGGTTCCTTCCCAACGATTCGCAAACCACCGGAGTGTGTCCATGCGACGCGTCCTGCTCGGCGCAGTGCTGCTTGCTGTCGCAAGTGCTCCCGCTTACGCCCAGAACGGCGGCAGCCGCACCGACCCCGAATACACGCGCCTGATCCGCGAGTACACGTCGGACCCGAAGTTCCTGCCGGCCGCCTGGGCGACCATCGAGGATCACCCGACCGTGCCGTCCCCGAAGGACCACTTCGGCACGATCATCGGCGCCCCCGGCGTGATGCATCGCACGACGGAAATCCTCGGCTACTACCGCGCGCTTGCCGCCGCATCGCCGAGAGTGCAGGTGCAGAAGGTCGGCACGACGGAGGAAGGGCGCGATCTGTCGCTCATCATCATCGCCGATGACGCGACGATGCGCGAACTCGACCGGCACCGGGGCAACCTCAAGCGGCTCGCCGATCCGCGTGCGACCAGTCGCACCGAAGCGCAGGCGCTGATCAATTCGACCAAACCGGTCTACTACCTGAACGGCGGACTGCACTCGCCCGAGATGGGCTCGCCCGAGATGCTGATGGAACTCGCCTACCGGCTGGTCGTGAGCGACGACCCGACGGTCAAGGCGGTCCGCGACAACCTGATCATCCTGATCAATCCGGTCGCCGAGCCCGACGGCCGCGACAAGCAGGTCGACTGGTACTACCGCTACACGAAGGCGCGCACCGAGTGGGACGATGGCTTCCCGCGCAGCGTGCCGTACTGGGGCAAGTACATCTACCACGACAACAACCGCGACGGCATCCAGATCACCTCTGCGCTGCAGAAGGCGATCAACCAGAGCTACTTCGACTGGTACCCGACCATCATGCACGACCTGCACGAGTCGGTGCCGCTGCTCTACATCTCGACCGGCACGGGTCCGTACACGGAGCACATGGACCCGATCACGATGAGTGAGTGGCAAATCCTCGCCAACAACGACATCGCGAACGTCACTTCGAACGGAATGCCGGGTGCATTTACCTGGGCGTTTTTCGACGGCTGGTGGCCGGGATACGCGATGTGGGTCGCCAACAACCACAACAGCATCGGCCGTTTCTACGAGACCTTCGGCAACGCGGGCGCGAACACGTACATCCGCGACCTGAGTTCGCAGCGCTACGCGGGCGACCTGGTC
>Ga0182743_1002823_pt1 | contig 14552 bp, 13 predicted proteins | sample eDN3rd30CKraftOP_FD_128522 | JGI IMG/M metagenome (GOLD analysis project Ga0182743, IMG submission 128522) | Enriched Organic Plus compost microbial communities from Emeryville, California, USA - eDNA 3rd pass 30_C Kraft OP (version 2) (version 2) ... | reverse complement strand
TCTGCAGTGGGGCTAGGAGACGCGCCGTTATGGCGAAGACCATCCTGATCGTCGAAGACAACGAGCTTAACATGAAGCTCTTCAACGATCTGCTGGAAGCCAACGGTTTCCGCACGGTGCAGACGCGCAACGGCATCGAGGCGCTGGCGCTGGCGCGGCAGCACCATCCCGACCTCATCCTCATGGACATCCAGCTCCCCGAAGTCTCGGGCCTGCAGGTCACGCAATGGCTGAAGCAGGACGAGGAACTGCGTCATATCCCCGTTATCGCCATCACGGCCTTTGCCATGAAGGGCGACGAGGAGCGCATCCGCGAGGGCGGCTGCGAGGCCTATCTGTCGAAGCCGATCTCGGTGGCCAAGTTCCTCGAGACGGTCCGGCATTTCACGGCGGAGAACTAAAGGTATGTCGGCGCGCGTCCTGGTTGTCGATGACGTTCTTGCGAATGTGAAGCTGCTGGAAGCCCGCCTGACCGCCGAATATTTCGAGGTGATCACGGCGATGAGCGGCCAGGAAGCGCTCGACATCTGCGCCCGCACGCCCTGCGACATCGTCCTGCTCGACGTGATGATGCCCGGAATCGACGGCTTCGAGGTCTGCCGCCGGCTGAAGTCCGACCCGACGACCATGCACATACCGGTCGTCATGGTCACCGCGCTCGACCAGTCCTCGGACCGCGTGAAGGGCCTTGAGGCCGGCGCCGACGATTTCCTCACCAAGCCGGTCTCCGATGTGGCGCTGCTGGCGCGCGTGCGCAGCCTGACGCGGCTGAAGATGATGACCGACGAGCTGCGCATGCGCGCGCTGTCGGGCCGCGAGGCGGGGCTTCCGAGCCTGCTTGCCGAGGCGGTGCAGGAGAGGGGGCTGAACGGCCGCATCCTCATCGTCGACGACCGCGCGGGCTCCTATGAGCGCATGGAAAGCGCCCTGCGCGATTCCCACCAGGTCGACATCGAATCCTCGCCGCAGGAGGCGCTGTTCCGCGCCGCCGAGACCGATTACGACCTGCTCATCGTCAGCCTCAGCCTGCAGGATTACGATGCGCTGCGGCTGTGCAGCCAGATCCGCTCGCTGGAGCGCACGCGCACGCTGCCGATCCTGCTGGTCACCGATCCTGACGAGACCAACCGCCTGCTGCGCGGCCTCGATCTCGGCGTGAACGACTATCTGCTGCGTCCGATCGACCGCAACGAGCTGTTCGCCCGCGTGCAGACCCAGGTGCGCCGCAAGCGCTATGCCGAGCGCCTGCGCAGCAATGTGCAGCAGAGCATGGAGCTGGCGCTGACCGACGGCCTGACCGGTCTGCACAACCGCCGCTATCTCGAAACCCACACCCGCACGCTGCTGGACCGCGCCATCGAGCGCGACCGCTCCATGGCGCTGATCGTGGTCGACATCGACTATTTCAAGCGCATCAACGACACCTGGGGTCACGACGCAGGCGACGATGTGCTGCGCGAGTTCGCCTCGCGCCTGCGCGCCAGCGTCCGCGGCATCGACCTGGCCTGCCGCTACGGCGGCGAGGAATTCGTCATCGTCATGCCCGACGCCGACCACAACACCGCCGCCGCGGTGGGCGAGCGCCTGCGCGCCGCGATCGCGCGCGAACCGTTCTCGCTGGGCGAGGGGCGGGAGAGGATCGAGGTGACGATCTCGGTGGGCGTCGCCAGCCGCATGGACCATGACCGCGAGCCGGCGGAAATCTTCAAACGCGCCGACAAAGCGTTGTATGAGGCCAAGAATAGCGGTCGCAACCGCGTGGTTTCGCACGCCGCCTGAGGTTCGTTCGAATCCTCAATAAGTAAGCTTAAAATTTTAGGTTTATTCATGAAGTCGCAGCATTCGAATCAACTTCGCATTGATTCGAAGCGATCTCGCGCCGATCCTTGGCTCAACCATGATCGCGGCGGAAACGTCGTGATTTGGCAGCCTCTGGGAGCGACCCGCCGCACGGTACGTTCCCATGAGGCCAGGCCGGCAGGGAGCGGTTCGAGTGGCCTCCTCGTATAAGAAGCCGCCTCTGCCGGCCGCTTCGCTGATCGCACCAGCGGAAACAAAAAAGCCGACGCATCGCTGCGTCGGCTTTTTTCGTATCGGCGGTCTGCCTTCAGATCACTTGATCTTGGCTTCCCGGAACTCGACGTGCTTGCGCGCCACCGGATCGTACTTCTTCAGCACGAGCTTGTCCGTCATGGTGCGGGCGTTCTTCTTGGTGACGTAAAAGAAGCCGGTGTCAGCGCTGCTGACGAGCTTCACCTTGATCATCGCGGCCTTGGCCATCGCAAAAACTCTCCTCTGCGGCGGCTAGCGCACGCGGAAATTCTGGCCGCAAACTACGCATCGGCGGCCGGAAGTCAAGGTGCGTCGGCCATTGCCGCGCGACGCCGCAGCGCCAGCGTGCGCAGACGGTGGATCACCACCGCCACATAGAGCACGAACAGCAGCACGATGGCCGCCGGCATGCCATGCGGATCCCAGACGTCGAAGCCCACTCCGATGATGGGCGGCCCGGCCAGCATGCCGAGGCTGTACATCATCACATAGGTTGCGTTGGCGCCGGCGAGGTCGGCGCCGCGGAAGCTGGCGCCGAGATGGGCCAGGCCCACCGTGTAGAGCCCGGCGATGAGCCCGCCCCAGACGGCGACCAGCGGGAAGAGGATCGCGGTGTTGTCGGCCACCAGCGGCAAGAGCGCCGCGCCGACGGCGCCGATCATCCCGAGCGTCAGCAGCATATGGCGGCGGTCGACGCGGTCGCTGACCAGGCCGAGCGGGATCTGCACAAGCACATTGCCGAGCGCCAGCACGGAGACGAGCGTCGCCGACATGGCCTCGCTGTAGCCGATGTGCACGCCATAGAGCGGCAGGAAGCTCATACCGCCGGTCTCTACGGCGCCGAAGATGAAGGCGGCGAAGACGGCGGAGGGGGCGGCGCGAAGATAGCCGATGAAATTGTGCTCGGGCGAGCGGTGCAGTTTCGGCGCGACGCCATCGGCGAAGGCCAGCGGCACCGCCGCGGCTAGGAAGAGCAGGGCGCCCGTCACATAGGGAATGATGCTGCCCTTGGCGAAGAACGCCAGCAGGGTCGGCCCGGCGGCGAAGCCGAGCGACAGCATGGTGGCGTAGATGCCCATGACGAAGCCGCGCGAGCGCTCCGGCGCGGCGGCGTTGATCCAGAATTCCGAGAGCACGAACAGCACCGCCAGGGCGGCGCCGAACAGGAAACGCAGGGGAAACAGCATCCACAGCGCGGTGGCGTAATAGAACGCCATGAACACCGCGCCGCCGAGCAGCAGCGCGATCAGGATCAGCCCGCGCACGCCGGTGCGGGCGGCGAGGCTGGGTATGACAGGAGCCACGAGAATCGTGGCCACGCCGCCCATGGCGGTGTTCAGGCCGATCATGGTGCCCGAGGCGCCCATCTCGGCCATGACGAAGGCCAGAAGCGGAATCGAGAGGCTGAGACCGACGCCCACCACCACGATGCACCCGATGGCGGCCGAGATCGCTCGCACCTGGTGGCTGCGCTCAGACAGGAAGCTCACGGGTCAGATCTCTTCGCGGAATAACGTGCCACGGCGCCGATACAGGAACGGGATCGGTAAATCGCGCTCCAGACCGGCGTCAAGGCGTTCGCGCAGCAGGCCGATAATGGTCTGCGTGACCGGGTGAAGATCGAGCTCCTTCATGTCCTCGAACGTGGCCCAGACCAGTTCGGTGAACTCCGAATCGGGGCCAACCGCGCCGGGTCCCTCATGGACGACGAGGGAGGCGTCGGCGGCGAAGAAGCGGGTATCGAAGCGGCGCACCAAGCCCGGCGGCGTCAGCGCCCGGGCGATCAGCCACAGGCCCTCGAGGGAAGGGTAGACGCCGGCATCGGCAAAGGGCTGCCAGGATTCATCGGGCACGGGCGGCGCCCCGGCTTCCGTGGAGCCGAAGAAGAGCCCGGTCTCCTCGGCCAGCTCGCGCACGGCGGCGAGCGCGAAGGCGCGGGCGCGGGCCGGGGAGGGGCGCAGGATGCGGGCCATCAGGTGCCGCTCCACCTTCTCGTCCAGCACGCCGAAGCTGTTCATGCGGGAATCGGCGCGCTCGACACGCCCGCCGGGAAACACGAAGCGGCCCGGCATGAAGACATGGCGCGGATTGCGCTTGCCGAAGAGAACCTTCGGCTCCGGCCCCGACTGGTCCACAAGCATGATGGTCGCGGCGTCATAGGGCCGGCGAACCGAGGGATGGGGTCTCGGCTTCCCGCCGGCCTCCGGAAGAGCGTCCGCCGCCGCTGTCACTGAGCGGCGGCTCCATCGCGCGGCGGCTCGAGGGCTTGCGGCGAGGTGGGATCGAAGCCGTTCATCCTGATCGCCCATTGCAGGCCGATGAGCGCACCCTTCACCGGAGGCAGCAGCGCCAGACAAAGGATCAGCGTCAGCGGCAGCCACAGCGCCATATGGACCCACATTTCGGGGTGGTACGCCTTCTCGACGCCCAGCAGCAGGCCAACGATAAGATGCCCGACGATGAAGATGACGACATAGGGCGGCGCATCGTCGGCGCGCTGGTGGTAGAGCGCCTCGCCGCATTCCGGGCAGTAATCGTTGACCTTGAGATAGGCGCGGAAGATGCGGCCCTCTCCACAGGCGGGGCAGCGGCAGCGTGCGCCGCGCCACATGGATTGCACGACGTCACGCGTCTCGGCGGCTGCGGGTAGGGTCTCGCTCATTTGCGCTTTGGTTTCGTCTTTCGGGACCGGGAAGCAGCCCCGACCTTAGAACGGGAATCTGGCCTGTCTGCGGCGCGCGAGCGCCGGGCCCCGCGCCGGCCGCTTCCCGGCGGCGTGACGCGGCGTCCTTCATTTAGGATTTCGAAGCGCAATGCGCCAGCTATGGGCGCGGCCTCGACCAGCTTCACCTCCACCGGATCGCCCAGCCGGAAGGCCTCGCCGGTGGCCCGGCCGACCATCATGTGGCGCGCCTCGTCATGGACGTAGTAGTCGCGGCCCAGTGTCGAGGCGGGCACAAAGCCTGACGCACCGGTGTCGTGGAGCGCGACAAAGAGTCCCGACGCGGTGACGCCGGAAATGCGCCCGTGGAAGCTGGCGCCGATGCGGTCGGCGAGGTGGTGGGCGATGAGGCGGTCCACCGTCTCGCGCTCGGCCAGCATGGCGCGGCGCTCGGCGGCGGAAATGGCGGCGCCGATCTCCGCCAGCTCGGCATTGGTGACTTCCGGCGGCAGGCCGTCCTTGCCGAAATCCAGCGCCCGGATCAGGGCGCGGTGGACGATCAGGTCGGCGTAGCGGCGGATCGGCGAGGTGAAATGGGCGTAGCGGCGCAGGTTGAGGCCGAAATGCCCGTAATTGTCGGAGGTGTATTCCGCCTGCGCCTGGCTGCGCAGCACCACCTCATTGACGACCTGGGCATGGTCGGTGCCCTCGACCTTGGCGAGGATGCGGTTGAAATGGCTCGGCCGCAGATTGCTGGCCTGCGGCAGCGCGATATCGAGCGTGTGCAGGAATTCGCGCAGGCCCGCCATCTTCTCCATGCCCGGCGCGTCGTGGACGCGGAAGACCAGCGGCACGCGCTTCTCGGTCAGCACTTCCGCCGCGGCGACATTGGCGAGGATCATGAATTCCTCGATCAGGCGGTGCGCGTCGAGCCGCGGCGGCACGATCACGCGGTCCACCCGGCCCTTGTCGTCGAGCAGGATCTTGCGCTCGGGCAAATCGAGGTCGAGCGGGCCGCGCTCGTCGCGGGCCTTGCGGATGGCCGCATAGGCGGCCCAGAGCGGCTTCAGAACTCTGTCGAGAATGGGTCCGGTCACATCGTCCGGCGTACCGTCCACGGCCGCCTGCGCCTGCTGGTAGGACAGCCGCGCGGCCGAGCGCATCATGATGCGGTGGAAGCTGTGTGACTTCTTGCGCCCGTCGGCATTGACGATGATGCGCACCGCAATGGCCGGGCGGTTCTCGCCCTGGCGCAGCGAGCAGAGGTCGTTGGAGATGCGCTCGGGGAGCATCGGCACGACGCGGTCGGGGAAATAGACCGAATTGCCGCGCAGCAGCGCCTCGCGGTCGAGCGCCGAGCCGGGGCGCACGTAATAGGCCACATCGGCAATGGCGATGGTGAGGACGAAGCCGCCGGGATTAGCCGGGTCGGTGTCCGCCTCCGCGTGCACCGCGTCGTCGTGGTCCTTGGCGTCGGGCGGGTCGATCGTCACCAGAGGCAGCTTGCGCCAGTCCTCGCGGCCGCCCTTCAGCGTCGCCGGCTCGGCGGCGTCGGCCTCGGCCAGCACCGCGGGCGGGAAGACGTGCGGGATGTGGTGGGCGTGGATCGCCACCATGCTCACCGCCTTCTCGCTCGTCATCGAGCCAAGCCGTTCGCGCACGCGGGCCACCGGCTCGCCGAAGCGGCCGCGCTTGCTGGCTTCCACCGCGACGAGATCGCCTTCCGAGGCGCCGCCTTCCTCGCCCGGCGGCACGTTGAGCGGGCGATTGATGCGCTTCTTGTCCACCGGCTCGATGCGTCCGCCGCCGCCCGGCAGGGCACGGAAGATGCCAAGCAGCCGGTCGGATTCCTTCGACAGCAGCTTGATGACGCGGCCGCTGTGGGTCGGGCCTTCGGGATCGCCTTCCTTCTGCACGCGCAGCAGGACCCGGTCGCCAACGCCCGGCACCGGGCCGGCGCTGCGCTTCTCGCGGCGCGGAACGTCGACCACGATGCGCGGCGCCTCGCCGTGTTCCTCGGCATCCCAGTCGATCGGCGTGGCGATCAGCTCGCCGTCGGTGTCGCGGCCGACAATGGTGGCAAGCACCACATTGGGAAGCTGGCCCGGCACGTGGAGCCGCTTGCCGCGGCGGTCGAGCGTGCCGTCTTCCTCGAGGCCCTTGAGGACCTTCTTGAGAAAGATCTTTTCGCCGCCCTTGAGGCCGAAGGCGCGGGCGATCTCGCGCTTGCCGGCCTTTCCGCCGCTCTCCGCCACAAAGGCGGCGATCTCCTCGGAGGAGGGCAGCTCCCGCTTGGGAGCCTTTTTCGATGGTTTCGGCGTGCTCTTGCGCGGTGCCAAGTCTCGTTTGTCTTTCAGCTTGCCGCCTTGCGGCTCTTCGCGGCGGTGGCCTTGCCCGTCTTCTTCGTACCCTTGGCGGCGGCCTTTTTCGGGGCAGCCTTCTTCCGGGTCTTGGACCCGCCGGCATCACCCTTGGCCGCCAGCAGGGCAAGCGCTTCTTCCAGCGTGATGCCCTCGGGGTCGGTTCCCTTTGGCAGCGTGGCGTTGACCTTGCCGTGATTCACATAGGGCCCGTAGCGCCCGGCGCGTAGGGTGACGGCGCCACCCTCGGGATGGTCGCCGAGGACCTTGCCTTCGCCCGCGCCATTGCGGCCGCCGCGCTTCTGCTGCTTCTCGGCCAGCACCGCCACCGCGCGGTTGAGGCCGACCTCGAAGACCTCGTCGGCGCTGGAGAGGTTGGCGTAGACGCGGTCGTGCTCGACATAGGGCCCGTAGCGGCCGATGCCCGCCGAGATCGGCTTGCCGGTTTCAGGGTGGATGCCGATCTCGCGCGGCAGCGAGAGCAGCCGCAGCGCCTTTTCCAGGTCCATGTCGGCGGCTGACCAGCCCTTGGGCAGCGAGGCGCGCTTGGGCTTGTCGCCCTCGCCAAGCTGCACATAGGGGCCGAAGCGGCCGCTGCGCAACGTCACGTCAAGCCCGGTTTCGGGATCGGTGCCGAGCAGGCGCGTGCCGTCGCCGCCGAGGCCGCCATTCTCCTCCGCGCCTTCACGCTCGGCGGCGAGCTGGCGGGTGTAGCGGCATTCCGGATAGTTCGAGCAGCCGATGAAGGAGCCGAACTTGCCAAGCTTCAGCGACAGGCGGCCGGTGCCGCAGGTCGGGCACTGGCGCGGATCGCCGCCGTCGGCGCGCGGCGGGAAGATGTGCGGGCCGAGCACCTCGTTCAGCGCGTCCAGCACTTCCGTGGTGCGCAGCTCCTTGGTGCCCGAAATCGCGGCGATGAAATCGGTCCAGAAGTCGCGGAGGACGGACTTCCAGTCGAGCTCGTGGTTCGAGATGAGGTCGAGCTTTTCCTCAAGGTCGGCGGTGAAGTCGTAGCCGACATAGCGGCGGAAGAAGCTTTCCAGGAAGGCCGTGACGAGACGGCCCTTGTCCTCGGGGACGAGACGGCGCTTCTCGATCTCGACATAGCCGCGGTCGCGCAGCACCGAGAGGGTGGCGGCATAGGTCGAGGGGCGGCCGATACCGAGCTCTTCCATCTTCTTCACCAGCGACGCCTCGGTGTAGCGCGGCGGCGGTTCGGTGAAGTGCTGGGTCGAGGCGATCTCGCGCCGCTCCAGATGGTCCTGCGCCTTCAGCGCGGGCAGGCGGCGGCTGTCATCGTCATCGTCCTGCTCCGAGCGGGTCGCGGCCGAAGGGGCATCGTCGCGGTCCTCGCGGTAGAGGGCGAGGAAGCCATCGAAAGCGACCACGGAGCCGTTGGCGCGCAGTTCGAGGCCGCGGCCATCGACCTGTGCCACGATCTCGGCGGTGGTGCGCTCGAACTCGGCCGATTCCATCTGGCTGGCCACGGTGCGCTTCCACACCAGTTCGTAAAGCGCGAACTGCTGGGGATCGAGGTAGCGCTTCACGTCCTGCGGGCGGCGCGTCACGTCGGTCGGGCGGATGGCCTCGTGGGCCTCCTGCGCGTTCTTGGCCTTGGTGCTGTAATGGCGCGGCGCCTTGGGCAGGTAGCGCGCATCCCAGGAGCGGCCGATATAGCCGCGCACGGCCGAGATCGCCTCCGGCGCGATCTGCACACCGTCGGTTCGCATATAGGTGATGAGGCCGACCGTCTCGCCGCCGATCTCGATGCCCTCATAGAGCCGCTGCGCGGTGCGCATGGTCTCCGACGCCGAGAAGCCGAGCTTGCGCGAGGCCTCCTGCTGCAGCGTCGAGGTGGTGAAGGGCGGGTAGGGATGGCGCTTGGCGGGCTTCGATTCGACCGAGGCCACCGTGAACTGGGCGAAATCGAGCGCGCGCTTGAACGACGCGGCCTGCTCGCCGCTGCCGATGTCGAGGCGGCCGATCTTCTTGCCGTCGGCGCCGACCAGGCGGGCCTCGAAGGTCTCGCCTTTCGGGGTCGCCAGCGTCGCCACCAGCGACCAGTATTCCTGCGGCTTGAAGACCTCGATCTCGCGCTCGCGGTCGCAGACGAGCCGCAGCGCCACCGACTGCACGCGACCGGCCGAGCGGGCGCCCGGCAGCTTGCGCCACAGCACCGGCGAGAGCGTGAAGCCGACAAGGTAGTCCAGTGCCCGGCGCGCCAGATAGGCATCGACCAGCGCGACGTCGATGTCGCGCGGCGCCTTCATGGCGTCGAGCACGGCCTGCTTGGTGATGGCGTTGAAGACGACGCGCTGCACCGGCTGGCCCTTGAGCGCGCGCTTTTCCTTCAGGACTTCGAGAACATGCCAGGAAATGGCCTCGCCTTCGCGATCCGGGTCGGTCGCGAGAATCACGCGGTCCGCCCCCTTCACCGCGCGGGCGATGTCGGACATGCGCTTCGAGGATTTTCCGTCGACCTCCCACTGCATGGTGAAGTCGTGGTCGGGGTCCACCGAACCGTCCTTGGCCGGCAGGTCGCGGATGTGACCGTAGGAGGCCAGGACCTCGTAGCCCGGTCCCAAATATTTGTTGATCGTCTTGGCCTTGGCCGGCGACTCGACGATGACGACGTCCATCGGGTTCTCAGATTTGAAAGAAGGTGGCGCAGCGCCTTGGGGGCGGGGGGAACATGGTGAAAGGGATCGCCGCTGTCAAACGGCCTGCTTTGGGAGAATGAGTCCAAAGCAAGGCATCTATACAACCATAGGTTAAAGTGATAAGACTATTTACAACCGTGATGGCTGGGTGCGGTGCGGTATCGGTCTTCATGGAGAATGAGGCCAGTCATGAACCATGATCGGGAGTGCTCCGAGCGCCACGATCCCTGCGGACCGGGCAGTCCGGCGATGATGGCCACGGCCCTTTATATCGAGGAATTGTCGGCGGAACTGTCGGGCATGGCCAGGCGCAGCGACCTCTTGGTGCTGGCCTATCTGCTCGATCTGGCGCGCGCCGAGGCCGAGATGCAGGTGCGCGGCAAGAATCGCCTTTTTGGCTCCTAATCCTTCCGCGCGACGCGGTTGCCGGGCAGGCGTTCCAGCCGGCCGGCGAGCTCCAGTTCCAGCAGCACCAGCAGGACCAGCCGCACCGGCTGGCCGGACAGCCGCACGACATCGTCCACGGCAGCAGGCGAGGGGCCGAGCAGTTCCTCGATCCGCGCCCGCGCCGAATCGTCATGCTCCAGCGCGGCGGTGGGGTCATCGTCGTCCTCGCTGAGAAAGGCTTCCGGCGGCACGGGCAGCGCCTCGCGAAGGATCGGCTCCAGCGCCTCCACCACATGGTCGGCGCTGGTTATGAGCGTGGCGCCGTCGCGCAGCAGGCGGTTGGAGCCTTCGCAGCGCGGATCGAGCGGCGAGCCCGGCGCGGCCATAACCTCGCGGCCCATTTCCAGCGCAAGCCGGGCCGTGATCAGCGAGCCCGAGCGCAGCGCCGCCTCCACCACCACGACGGCACGCGACAACCCGGCGATGACACGGTTGCGGCGCGGAAAGTCGCGTGCCCGCGGCTCCCAGCCGAGCGGCATTTCGGTGATGGCCGCGCCGCCATGGTCCAGGATGCGCGCCAGCAGCGGCTCGTTCTCGGGCGGGTAGATACGGTCGAGTCCGCCGGCGAGGCAGGCCACCGTGCCGGTGCGCAACGCTGCCTCGTGCGCGGTGGCGTCCACCCCGCGCGCCAGTCCGGAGACCACGCAGAAGCCGCGGCTGCCGAGATCCTGCGCCAGCCGCAGCGCAAAGGAGCGCCCGGCGGCGGAGGCATTGCGCGCGCCGACGATCGCCACCGCCGGTAGCGCCAGGACATCGGCCGAGCCTTGGAGAGCGATCAGCGGCGGGGCGCCGTCGGCGGCAGCCAGCACGACGGGGAATTCCGGCTCGCCGAGCGCCACCAGCCGCGCGCCCAGCCGCTCCAGCGCGGCGATCTCGTCCTCCGCCTGCTGGCGGGAGAAGACGCGCGGGCTGAGCAAGGCGCCACCGCGCCGGGCCAGTTCCGGCAACGCCTCCAGCGCCGCGGCGGCGCCGCCGAAATGGTTGAGCAGGTCGCGGAAGGCGCGCGGGCCGACATTTTCCGAGCGGATCAGCTGCAGCCAGGCGATGCGCTGTTCGTCGGTGAGGCGTCGTCCCGTGGTGTCGAGGGGCGCCGCCATTTGCCGTCAGCCTTCGGATGAACTGGGGGAGGAGGCCTTCCGGCCTATGCGGCTTTCAGTGCCGTTGAGCAGGCGGCCGATATTGGCGCGGTGCATGAAGATCAGCAGCACCGACAGCACGGTGAACAGCAGCGTGGCGCGCCCGTCGCCGGTGAAGGCGTAGAGCGCGACCGGTCCGGCGACCGCGGCGCTCATGCCGCCCAGCGAGGAATAGCGAAACAGCGCCGCCACGCCGATCCACACGATCGCGAAGGCAAGCGCCGCAGGCCAGGAGAAGGCCAGCAGCAGACCAAGAAAGGTCGCCACGCCCTTGCCGCCACGAAAGCCGAGCCAGACCGGGAAGAGGTGCCCGACGAACGCGCCGAGCGCAGCGGCCAGAGCACCGGCCTCGCCGTAGAAATGCCCCATCAGCAGCACAGCGATGGTGCCCTTGCAGGCGTCGAGCAGCAGCGTGGCGGCCGCCAGGTCCTTGCGGCCGGTGCGCAGCACATTGGTGGTACCGATATTGCCCGAGCCGATGTCGCGGATGTCGCCAAGGCCGGCAAGCTTCGTCAGCAGCAGACCATAGGGCACCGAGCCGAGCACATAGCCGACGGCGAAGGAGAGAAAGACACCGACCCAGTCGAGACCCGGCATCGCGCTTGCCCCCTCAGGCCGCTCGGTGAACGGTGCGGCCGCCGACCAGCGTGCGCAGCACGCGGCCCTGCAGGCGCGCCTCGTCGAAAGGCGTGTTCTTGGAACGCGACTTCAGCAACTCGCGGTCGAGCACCCAGGGCTCCTCGGGATCGAACAGGATCAGGTCCGCCGGCGCGCCCTTTTCCAGCCGTCCGCCGGCAATGCCGAGCAGTTCGGCGGGTCGCGTCGACATGGCGCGCAGCAGAGCGGGCAGGGCGATCTGCCCGGCATGGACCAGCCGCAGCCCCGCCACCAGCATGGTTTCCAGCCCGATGGCGCCATGCGCCGCTTCCGAGAAGGGCTGGCGCTTCTGCTCGGCGTCCTGCGGCGTGTGGTCGGAGACGACGACATCGATCAGGCCCTGCGAGAGCGCCTCGACGAGGTTCAGGCGCTCGTCCTCGGTGCGCAGGGGCGGCGCCAGCTTGAAGAAGGTGCGGTAGTCGCCGATGTCGGTCTCGTTGAACGAGAGGTGGTTGATAGAGGTGCCGCAGGTCACGGCCAGACCCTCGTCCTTGGCGCGGCGGATCACGTCGAGCGAGTTCTGGCAGGTCAGGATGGCGGCGTGGTAGCGGCCGCGCGTCATGCGGGCCAGCCGCACGTCGCGCTCCACCACGATGGTCTCGGCTTCCGTCGAGCGCCCGCCGAGGCCAAGCCGGCTGGCGAACTCGCCGGCGTTCATGGCGCCGCCCGACATGGTCGGGTCCTCGGTGTGGTGCATGACCAGCGCACCGAAATCGCGCGCATAGGTCAGGGCCCGGGCAAACACATTGGCCTTGGTGACGGTGTGCGCACCATCGGTGAAGGCAACCGCCCCGGCGGCCTTGAGCAGGCCGATCTCGGCCATTTCCTGGCCCTGGAGGCCCTTGGTCAGCGCCGCGGCGGGGTAGATGCGCACCAGCGAGTCGTCGTTGGCGCGGCGCATCAGGAAGTCCACCAGAGCCGGATCGTCGATGGCGGGCTCGGTCTCGGGCGTGCAGACCACGCTGGTCACGCCGCCGGCCGCCGCGGCCAGGCTGGCGGAGGCGATGTTCTCGCGGTGTTCGAAGCCCGGCTCGCCGATGAAGGCGCGCATGTCGACCAGGCCCGGGGCCAGCACATTGCCGCCGGCATTGACGACCTCCGCGCCATCGGGCGCGGCGGGGTTGGCTTCGGCGGAGAGATCCTCGATGACGCCATTGCGCACCAGGAGCGCGCCCGTAGCGTCGCGGCCGCTCGCCGGATCGACGAGGCGGGCATTGGTGACGATGAGGGGGCGGTTGTCAGAAGCCGGCATCGTTCTTCCCGCTTGGCAGGTTTCCGGCCAGCGCCTCGAGCACCGCCATGCGCACCGCGACGCCCATCTCCACCTGCTGGCGGATCAGGCTCTGCACGCCGTCTGCCACCACGGAGTCGATCTCGACGCCACGGTTCATCGGGCCGGGATGCATGACCAGTGCGTCCGGCTTGGCATAGGCCAGCTTCTCGCTGTCCAGGCCCCAGAAGTGGAAATATTCGCGCACCGAGGGGACGAAGGAGCCGCTCATGCGCTCGCGCTGGAGGCGCAGCATCATGACGATGTCAGCGTCCTTCAGGCCCTCGCGCATGGTGGTGAAGGCCTCGGCGCCGAGGCGGTCCACGGCGCGCGGCAGCAGCGTCGAGGGGCCGACCACGCGGACCCGTGCACCGAGCGCCTGCAGCAGGATTATGTTGGAGCGCGCCACGCGGCTGTGCAGCACGTCGCCGCAGATGGCGACGGTCAGGCCCTCGATGCGGCCCTTGTTGCGGCGGATGGTCAGCGCGTCGAGCAGCGCCTGGGTGGGGTGCTCGTGGGCGCCGTCGCCGGCATTGACCACGGCGCAGTCCACCTTGGCGGCTAGCAGCGACACCGCCCCGGCGGCGTGATGGCGCACCACCAGGATGTCCGGGTGCATGGCGTTCAGCGTCGCGGCGGTGTCGAGCAGCGTCTCGCCCTTGGCCACCGAGGACGAGGCCACCGCCATGTTGACGACGTCGGCGCCGAGCCTTTTGCCCGCGATCTCGAACGAGGACTGCGTGCGCGTCGAGTTCTCGAAGAACAGATTGATCTGGGTGCGGCCGGAAAGCGTGGTGCGGTGCTTGTCGGCACGGCGGTTGAACTCGACAGCCTCGTCGGCGCGGTCCAGCAGGGCCACGATTTCGGGAGGCGACAGCCCTTCGATGCCCAGGAGATGGCGGTGCGGAAAGGCGGTCATGTCCGTTCCGGTGCGATGCGTTCGCTCGCACGTGTATGGGGAGTCGGAACCCGCTGCAAGAGATCGGGGTTGATTCCCTTGGATACCGGTGTGTTCCGGCAAGAGAATCAATGTCTCCGCGAGGTGCTCACAATGAGCGATCTGTCACTCAAATTGGCTGCTGCCGGCCTTGCCATGTCCCTGGCCGGCGCGCCGTTGGCCGCGCAGGGGGCTCCCGGGGCAGGTACCTCGGCGGGCGCCAGCCAGCTGAACGGCGGCAACCTGATCAAGGTCTATTCACGCCGTCACCACCATCACCACGGCAACGCGGTGGGTGTGGGTGTCGCCGCCGGCGTGCTGGGGCTGGCCACGGGTGCGGCCATCGCCAATTCCAATGCCTATTATGGCGG
>Ga0182743_1002822_pt1 | contig 14552 bp, 13 predicted proteins | sample eDN3rd30CKraftOP_FD_128522 | JGI IMG/M metagenome (GOLD analysis project Ga0182743, IMG submission 128522) | Enriched Organic Plus compost microbial communities from Emeryville, California, USA - eDNA 3rd pass 30_C Kraft OP (version 2) (version 2) ... | reverse complement strand
TGAAGGATCAACCCGTCGAGCGGGTGGTTTTCAACGCCATCACCAAGCAGGCGGTGTCGGAGGCGATGGCCCAGCCGCGCCAGATCGACAGCGCGCTGGTGGACGCTTATCTCGCCCGCCGGGCGCTGGACTATCTCGTCGGTTTCACCCTTTCCCCGATCCTGTGGCGCAAGCTGCCGGGTGCGCGCTCGGCCGGCCGGGTGCAATCGGTGGCGCTGCGGCTGGTCTGCGACCGCGAGCTGGACATCGAGAAATTCGTTTCACGTGAATATTGGTCGCTGGTGGCAACGCTCGCGACGCCGCGAAACGAGACTTTCGAGGCGCGCCTGGTCGGCGCCGACGGCAAGCGCATCCAGCGACTGGACATCGGCTCCGGCAAGGAGGCCGAGGACTTCAAGACGGCGCTGCAAAGCGCGGCCTTCTCCGTTGCTTCGGTCGAAGCCAAACCGGCCCGCCGCAACCCTTACGCCCCGTTCACGACCTCGACGTTGCAACAGGAGGCCAGCCGCAAGCTGGGCTTCGCCCCCGCCCATACGATGCGGATCGCCCAGCGGCTCTACGAGGGCATCGACATCGGCGGCGAGACGGTGGGCCTGATCACCTATATGCGGACGGACGGCGTCTCGATCGCCGAAGAGGCGATCACGGCGGCCCGCCGCGTGATCGAGCAGGACTACGGCAAGTCTTACGTCCCCGGCAGCCCGCGCCGCTACCAGACCAAACAGAAGAACGCCCAGGAGGCGCACGAAGCGGTGCGTCCGACCGACCTGACGCGCCGGCCCGCCGAGGCGCGCCGCTATCTGGAGGCCGAACAAGCCAAGCTTACGAACTGATCTGGCTGCGCACGGTCGCGAGCCAGATGGAATCGGCCGAATTGGAGCGCACCACGGTCGACATCACGGCCAAGGTGGCGAGCCGCACGCTCGATCTGCGCGCCACCGGCACCGTCATCAAGTTCGACGGCTTCCTGGCCCTCTACAACGAGGACCAGGACGACAAATCCCAAGACGACAAGGCTCAGGACGAAGAGGCCAAGCGCCTGCCCCAGATGAGCGCCGGCGAGGTGTTGGACAAGCGCGATATCGCCGCGACCCAGCACTTCACCGAGCCGCCGCCGCGCTACTCAGAGGCATCGCTCGTCAAGCGCATGGAGGAGCTGGGCATCGGCCGACCGTCCACCTATGCGTCGATCCTCCAGGTGCTGAAGGATCGCGGTTATGTGCGGCTGGACAAGAAGCGGCTCATTCCCGAAGACAAGGGCCGCGTGCTGACGGCGTTCCTTGAGAACTTCTTCGCGCGCTACGTCGAATACGACTTCACGGCGAACCTCGAAGAACAGCTCGACCAGATCTCCAACAACGAGATCGACTGGAAGGCCGTGCTGCGCGACTTCTGGCGCGACTTCACGGCGGCGCTCGGCGAGACCAAGGAGCTGAGCATCACCCAGGTGATCGACGCCCTGGACGAAGCCTTGGCGCCGCACCTGTTCCCGCCCGCGCAGGACGGCACCGATCCGCGCCAATGCCCGATGTGCGGGACCGGCCGTATCGGCCTCAAGCTCGGCCGTTTCGGCGGCTTCATCGGCTGCTCGAACTATCCGGAGTGCCGCTACACCCGCCAGCTTTCGGTGTCGGGCGAGGGCGGCGACGGCGGCGTGCGCAAGCTCGGAGAGGATCCCGAAACGGGTCTCGACGTGACGGTGCGCAGCGGCCGGTTCGGTCCCTATCTCCAGCTCGGCGAGCCAGTTGAAAAGGGCGACAAGCCCAAGCGCGCGAGCCTGCCCAAGGGCGTCTCGCCCGACGACATAGACCTCGAACGCGCGCTCGGCCTCTTGTCGCTGCCGCGCGAGATCGGCCTGCATCCGGACGATCGCGAGCCGATCGTCGGCGGCATCGGCCGCTTCGGTCCCTATGTGAAACACGGCAAGACCTACGCCAGCCTGGAGGCCGGCGACGATGTGCTCACCATCGGTCTCAACCGCGCCGTGACCCTGATCGAGGAGAAGAAGCTCAAGCCCGCCAAGGGCCGCCGTTTCGGCGCCGACCCTGGCAAGACCATCGGCGACCATCCGACCAAAGGCGGGCCCATCGTGGCCAAGAGCGGCCGCTATGGGCCTTACGTCAGCCACGACGGCGTAAACGCGACCTTGCCCGACGGAAAGACGCCGGAGACGATCACGCTCCAGGAGGCGGCCGATCTGATCGACGCGCGCGCGGGGAAATCCGGCAAGTCCACTCGCCGCAAGGCGCCGGCGCGAGCGGCGAGCGGAGCCAAAAAGGCGACCGGCGGCAAGAAGGCACCTGCCAAGACGGCGGGCAAAGCCCGGGCGACGAAGGCCAAGACCACCAAAGCCGCCTCCAAAACCGGCGGTCGCAAGACCGCGCCCAAGCGCAAGGCCGGAGGGCCGGAAACGGAAGCCGCCGAATAGGCGCCATCAGGACCATCCTTGCCCCAGAAGCCCCCCCAATCCCGGAAGACGACGCCGCTCCTGCCGTCCAAGGACGACCTGCTGGCGTTCATCGGCGAGCATCCGGGCAAGGCCGGCATCCGGGAGATCGCCCGCGCCTTCGGGCTCAAGAACGAGATGCGCGCCGAGCTTCGGCACATGATCCGCGAACTGGCGGATGAGGGCCGCATCGCCGCGCGCCGCACGGGTCTGCATCATGCCGGCGCCCTGCCCTCAGTCACGCTCGCGGACGTCACCGGCCGCGACAGCGACGGCGAACTGATCGCGGTGCCGACCGAATGGGACGAGGTCGCCAACGGTCAACCACCATCGATCCGCATCGAGACGCTGCGCAAGCCGCGCCCCGGCACCGTGGCCGGCGTCGGCGACCGCGCGCTGTTGCGGGTGATCGAGACCGGCGAGACGGAGACGCGCTACAGCGGCCGCGTCATCAAGGTGATCGACAAGGGCCGCGACCGCGCGCTCGGTATCTTCCGCGCATCGCCGCAAGGCGGCGGCCGGCTGGAGCCGATCGACAAGAAGCAGCTCGGTCGCGAACTGATCATCGCGCCCCATGCCACGGGCGAGGCCCGCGACGGCGATCTCGTCGCCGTCAGCGTGGTCAAGACCGGCCGCTTCGGCCGCCCCTCCGCCAAGGTCGAGGAGCGCCTGGGCTCGCTCAAGAGCGAGCGCGCGGTCAGCCAGATCGCGATCCATGTCCACGGCATCCCGGACGCGTTCCCCAAGCCCGTCCTCGACGAGGCCGAAGCGCTGAAGCCGGCCACGACCGCCGGCCGCGAGGATTGGCGCAAGCTGCCGCTCGTCACCATCGATCCGGTGGATGCCAAGGACCACGACGACGCGGTTCACGCCGAGCCGGACCCCGACAAGAGCAATCCAGGCGGCTTCGTCATCACCGTCGCGATCGCCGACGTGGCTTATGCGGTGAAGCCCGGATCGGCGCTCGACCGCGAGGCGGAAAAGCGCGGCAACTCGGTCTACTTCCCGGATCGCGTCGTGCCGATGCTGCCGGAGCGCATCTCAAACGACCTGTGCTCGCTGCGCCCAAAGGAGGATCGCGCGGCGCTCGCCGTCCGCATGGTGATCGGCGCTGACGGTCAAAAGCGAAGCCACACATTCCATCGCGTGCTGATGCGCTCGGCCGCGAAACTAAACTATGCGCAGGTTCAGACCGCCATCGACGGCCGTCCCGATGCGGAGACCGATCCACTGCTCGATGGCCTGCTGAAACCACTCTACGATGCCTATGCGGCGCTCAAGCGCGCCCGCGACGCCCGCGGCCCCCTCGACCTCGACCTGCCCGAGCGCAAGATCATCCTCAAACCGGACGGCCACGTGGACCGGGTGATCACGCCGCCGCGCCTGGAGGCGCACCGGCTGATCGAGGAGTACATGATCCTCGCCAACGTCGCCGCGGCGGAAACGTTGGAGAAGGCGCGCGTCCCGCTGATCTATCGTGTGCACGACGAGCCATCGCTGGAGAAGATCGAGGCCCTGCGCCAGTTCCTCGACACGCTGCACATATCCATGCCGAAGGGTGGCGCATTGCGCGCAGCGCAATTCAACCGCATCCTGGACCGCGTGAAGGGCAAGGATGGCGAGAAGCTGGTGAACGAGGTGGTGCTGCGCGCCCAGTCCCAGGCCGAGTATACGGCCGACAATTACGGCCACTTCGGCCTCAACCTGCGTCGCTACGCTCATTTCACCTCGCCCATCCGCCGCTATGCTGATCTGATCGTGCATCGCGGGTTGATCCGGGCCGGCTCGCTGGGCCCGGACGGCCTGCCGGCGGATCAGGACCGGGCGGCGCTCAATGAAATCGCCGCGCAGATCTCGGCGGCCGAACGGCGCGCCATGAAGGCCGAGCGCGAGACCAACGACCGGCTGATCGCGCACCATCTGTCCGACCGCATCGGCGCCTCCTTCCAGGGTCATATCTCCGGGGTGACCCGCGCCGGCCTGTTCATCAAGCTGGACGACACCGGCGCCGATGGATTTGTGCCCGCGCGCACCATCGGCGATGATTATTTCCAGTACGAGGAAGCGCTGCACGCGATGATCGGCCGTCACTCCGGCGAAACCTACAGGCTCGGCGATGCCGTGACGGTCAAGCTCGTGGAGGCCGCCCCGGTGGCCGGCGCGCTGCGGTTTCAACTGCTGTCATCCGGCAGCGAGACGCCCGCGGGACACAGCCCCGAGCGCAAGGGCCGGCCCGCGCAGCGACATCCCGCGCCACGCGGCCGGAACAAAGGTCCGCAAAGACAACCATCGAAAAAGGCGCGCACCGTCCGCTCGGGTGGCGGGCGCGGAAAGCGGAAATGACAGACACCCCCACCGACCTCTCCTCGCGCTTCGGCCAGGAACCACCGCCCGGCCACCACGCCAATGTCACGCCACGGGACGCGGCGACGCTGATCCTGCTCGACCGCTCCGGCTCCGAACCCAAGGTGCTGCTCGGCAAGCGCCACCACGGCCACGTCTTCCTGCCGGGCAAGTTCGTCTTTCCCGGCGGCCGGGTCGAACCCACCGACCGGCTTGTGAAGGCGGCCGCGCCCCTCGAATCCGCCACGGAGGAGCGGCTGATGCGGCAGGTGCGCCGGCCCAGCAAGGCCCGGGCGCAAGCCATGGCCATGGCGGCGGTGCGGGAAACCTTCGAGGAGACCGGCCTGCTGCTCGGTCAGCGCAATCGGGGAACCCTGAAAGTGCCGCAAGGCCCCTGGTCCGCCTTCGCGGAGGCCGGCGTGCACCCAGACCTCTCCACGATTCGCTTCATCGCCCGCGCGGTGACCCCGCCCCGGCGCCCGCGCCGCTACGACACCCGCTTTTTCACTGCCGACGCTTCGGCCATCGTCCACGAGGTCGGCGGAATGGTGGGCCCCGATTCCGAACTGGTCGAACTGGTCTGGGTTCGATTGTCCGAGGCTCGAAAGCTGGATATCCTGACCATCACCGAAATGGTGCTGGAGGACCTTCAAAAGCAGATCGAGGACGGGTTCCGGCCCGACGCCCCCGTCCCCTATTATCGGCTGGTGAAGGGCCGGCGCCTCCGAGAGACGCTGTAAGCACACCTCGAAAAGGCCCCGTCCCGGTCTTTTTTAGCGCCGCAGGGACGCGATTTTTCGACATTTCTTGACATTCCGGAGCCGCCAACTAGGTTGCCGGCCAAAGCTCCAATCATCCGAGGTTTCCGCCATGGCCAAGGCCGTCGTCACCAAGGTCAAGCTCGTGTCGAGCGCCGACACCGGCTACTACTACGTGACCAAGAAGAATTCGCGCACCATGACCGACAAGCTGGTCCTGAAGAAGTACGATCCCGTCGCGCGCAAGCACGTCGAGTTCCGCGAAGGCAAGATCAAGTAAACGCAACTTGCATCGATGGTCCGATCCACAGGGCGCCGCGAGGCGCCCTTTGCGTTTCTGGACTTTAAGAATTTGCGTGGGATGATCGTCGCCGTTCGGCGGAAAAGGTGGCTGGCCGGAAGCGACGTCATGAGGAGGCCACTCCCATCGCTTCCGGCACAGCCGAACCCCACGGACCCAGGAGATGCGGCGGACCTGAGCAACCCGCAGGGTTGTCACGGGAGAGGTGACAATTCGGCTTCCGACTGGCCCATCGGCTCGACTTGAGACCGCCGAGCGCCCCCCGCTCCGTCTGTGCATTCAAGCTATCGGATCGGATGCAAGAAGCAATTTGCTAACGCGCGTTTACCTTATGTGTCGCTCATCAACGTAAAGCGTTATGATTAAGGGCACGGAATTAACCAGCGCGGCGCGCTGAACGCGTCGTCAACGAGCGTTCGTGGACCGATGGCGCTCATCTGCCGATAGCGTTCATCCGTTGTCTGGTGGCAATCCCCCACCCGCACCCTGCGCCTTTCGTTGCGCAGACCGGGCAACGCAGGGCGCAGCCTCTCCTGCGGGTCGATATCGGCAAACGGCTTTCGAAACCACCTTGGAACCGCTATGGATGGCCGAGCATCGCATCGAGCGCGATGCCGCCGAACCAATAAGCGGTGCAGCCTGCCATCAAGGTCAAGCTGCATAGGGAGGGAACACATGAGAACGCTGCTTGCCGCGTGCGCGATTGCCACGACCGTCGTGTCCGGTGCCGGTGCACAAGAGACTTACCCAAGCCAAGTGATCCGCATCATCGTGCCCTTCACACCCGGAGGCTCGAACGATGTGCTCGCCCGCGAGATCGCCAACGGCTTGCAGGAGCGTCTCAAGCAACCGGCGGTCGTCGAAAACCGGCCGGGCGGCGGCGGATCGATCGCCTATTCCTACGTGGCCAAGGCCAAACCGGATGGCTACACGCTGCTGGTGGCGCCGGCGTCCTTCACGATTGGGCCCAATCTCGTGACCCGATCAAGCTATCATCCAGTGGACGATTTCGCTCCCATCAACATGATGGCGCAAGTGCCGTTCGTCATGGTCGTGCCAGCGCGCGTGAAGGCAGGCAGCGTGAAGGAGTTCATCGCCCTGGCCAAGGGCGCGCCCAAGCCCTTTTCGTTCGCGTCATCCGGCCCGGGCACGCCACATCACCTGTCAGCCGAATTGTTCAAGATGAACGCCGACGTGGACATGGTCCATGTGCCCTACAAGGGCGCGCTTTCCGTAATGCCGGACCTTCTGGCCGGCCGCGTGGACATGTTCATCGGCGCGATCAACTCGCTCCTGCCGCCCATTGACCAGAAGCAGATCCGCGCTCTGGCAACGGTCGGCAGCAAGCGTGCTCCCTCGCTGCCCGACGTGCCGACGATGTCCGAGACATTCAAGGATTTCGTCGTCGATTCCCCCATCGGCCTCGTGGCGCCTGCCGGCACGCCGGACGCGATCATCAAGACGCTGAACCGTGAGGTGGCCGACATCATCTCCGACAAGGCTCTGCAAGAGCGCATGGAGAAGATCGGCGTTCAGATCACCGGCACCACGCCGGAGGACTACGCGACCTTCCTGCGCAACGACTTCGCGCAATGGGCTAAGGTGGTCAAAGCCGCGGGGCTCAAGCAGAAATAGCGCCCAAGGGGCCGGCTCCCGCACGTTGGATCGGGCCCATTGTCGGCCTGCCTGCGCGAGGTCGAAACAGCCTGGCCAGTCCGCACGACGGATCGTTCGGCCTCAAGCGGCGTCCGCGACCACCCGATTGCGCCCGGAACGCTTGGCGCGATAGAGCGCCTGATCGGCGCGCTTGAGCATCGTGGCGGCCGTATCGTCGGCGGTATCGTGGGTTGCGATCCCCACCGAGATCGTCACATCGATCGCGCTCGTGCCGCCATGAATCGGAAACGGCTCCGTGGCGATCCGGCGGCGCAGGCGCTCCGCGACGATCGTCGCCACGGCCATGTCGGTATCCGGCATGATGAGAACGAACTCCTCACCTCCGAAACGGCAGGCCAAATCGATGCCCCGGATCGACTTGCGAATCCGGGCCGCGAACTCGCGAAGCACATCATCGCCGGCATCGTGACCATGGGTGTCGTTGACCGCCTTGAAATGGTCGATGTCCATGACAAGGACCGTCAATGGTTGCCCGCGCGTCGCCGCTTGATCGACCAGGGAGGCCAGATGGCTTTCCATATAACGGCGATTGTAGAGACCGGTGAGGCCGTCGGTGATCGCCATCTCGATCGATTGCTGCACGTTTTCGCGCAACTGATCCGTATAGCGGCGCCGGCGAACCTGGGTGCGCACGCGGGCGAGAAGCTCGTTGCGGTCCACGGGACGGATCAAAAAGTCGTTCACGCCGACTTCGAGGCTGCGCATCATGCGCGTCTGGTCGTCCGCCTCGGCAATCGCCAGGATCGGCAGATTGCGGGTGCGCTCCAGCGAGCGCACCTGACTGCACAGCCGCAGCGCATCGAAATTCGACAGCGACAGCGAGACGCATAGAAGATCGTAATTGCCTTCGGCGGCGTGGAACAGCGCCTCGGTCGGATTGGTCTCCACATCCACCGCATGCTCCGCGGTCAGCATGCCGGCGAGACGCTCGTGGGATGACGCGCGATCATCGACGATCAGAATGCGGCCGCCCCGCCCCGTTTCGGCGATCGCGGCGGCCTCGGTGTTCTGAAGCCCGATCTCGCGCGACGTGATGGCGCGCATTCGCAGCTCGTCCGTCATCAGCTTCAGACGGGAGAGCGAACGCACCCGCGCGATCAGCGCGACGTCGGAAACCGGCTTGGTCAGGAAATCATCGGCGCCGGCCTCGAGGCCACGCACCCGGTCGGCCGGCTGGTCGAGCGCGGTCACCATGATGACAGGGATATGATGCGTTGCCGGGTTGGACTTGAGCCGCCGGCAGACCTCGAAACCATCCATCCCAGGCATCATCACGTCGAGCAGAACGATGTCGCACTGCGCCCTTTCACAGAGCGTCAGCGCCTGCATCCCGTTGGCGGCGGTCGAGACGTCGAAATATTCCGCCGACAGGCGGGCCTCGATCAGCTTCAGATTGGCCGGCACGTCGTCGACGACGAGGACCCGCGCGGTCATCGGGAAATCTCCTCACGCAGGGTCCAGAAAGTGGCGGATGGTCTCAATGAACTTGCCCACGGAGATCGGCTTTGAAAGATAGGCCTCGCAACCGCCCTCGCGGATACGCTCCTCATCGCCCTTCATCGCGAATGCGGTGACCGCGACCACGGGAATGGATTTCAGCTCCGGATCGTCCTTGAGCCATTTGGTGACCTCAAGACCGGACACCTCAGGAAGCTGGATGTCCATGAGCACCAGGTCCGGCCGGTGCTGGCGGGCCAGTTCGAGCGCCTCGATACCGTTCCGCGTGCCGATCGTACCGTACCCATGAGCCTCCAGGAGGTCATGAAACAGCTTCATGTTCAGCTCGTTGTCTTCCACGATCAGGACTGTCTTGGCCATTGCCCGTCGCCCTTTCTCGAGAAAACCCAAACGGCCCGGCTGCACCCGTCCACTCGGTCCGCGAACGGGTGATGATTTCCCATGAGGTTTGGCCAGAATTAGACCGCAAAGACGAACGAGTGGTTAAGCTATGCGACTCAAGGGCGGTGCTCGCCTCCTCCGGTCGCTCGAGCTGATCGCAATCGGCGGTCTGGAGGTCGGTGCCCGCCGGAGAGCAGCGACAATGACCCACCAAACGTGCAGGATCGAGGCATGGCAATGAACTGGCTCAAACCCGACAGGACCGCCCCCACAGACACCGCCCGCCGCGAAACCGCGCAGGCGCTGGGGATCGCCGCTCTCGGTTGGCTCGCATCCGATCCGGATCGGATCGGTGGTTTTCTGGCGACGTCCGGCATCGACGCGGAGGCGCTGCGGCAGGCTGCCCAGCAGCCGGATTTCCTGGCCGGCGTCCTGGATCACCTCGCCGCCGACGAGAGCCTGCTGCTTGCCTTTATCGATCATACCGGCATCAAGCCGGACGCCGTCAACCGCGCCCGTCACGCATTGGGATCATTGTGGGAGCGGGATGTGCCCTGAGCGGCGCGCCATAGGAGCACGCCATGCATTCACAATTGTGAAGGCCCGGGGTGAGAACAATCAGCCCAGCATCAACCGGTCGCCCGCCATCGGGGACAGCCACCGAAACCGGTCGGCCATCCACTTGGTGGTCAATCAGTGGCGATGACCAACTTCAAACGCAGGGTAGCGGAGTAATACTTTGACAGATTGGATTGAACGCATCGTCGAAACGATGGGGATTTTCGGCATCGCTCTGCTGATGTTCCTGGAAAACGTCTTTCCACCCATACCGTCGGAACTGATCATGCCTCTGGCCGGCGTCGTCGCGGCGCGCGGCGAAACCAACATCGTGCTGGTCATTCTGGCGGGCAGCATCGGTTCACTCGCCGGCGCGACATTCTGGTATGGCGTCGGCCGGCTCTTCGACCACGAGTTCGTCAAGCGTCTGGCCGACCGCTACGGCCGCTGGCTGACGGTGACTCGCGAGGACCTGGACAAGGCCGACGACTGGTTCGATCGATACGGTCATTGGGCGGTGCTGTTCGGGCGGCTCATTCCGACCATCCGGACGCTGATCTCCGTTCCCGCCGGCTTCTCGGAAATGCCGATCACACGCTTTCTGGTCTATTCCTCGATCGGCACGGCCATCTGGACGAGCCTCCTGGCTTTGGCCGGATATTGGCTCGGCGGCAATTACGAGCTCGTGGAGACCTGGATCGATCCGTTCTCCATCGCTGTGGTGATCCTGGTCGTGGTGATTTATCTGTGGCGGCTCGTGACGTTCAATCGCCGCCATCGCGACCCTTCAGGGAAATGAGAGAATAAAAACGCTGGCGGATCGTCGATCCGCCAGCGTCGGCGCTCGATAAGACCCCGGCCCTTTCCGCATCGCGGAGCCGGCATTTCGCGTTACCCGGCCCGGGGGCGCGCCGCGATCGCGGCGAGACCTCAATCGACCTTGATGTTGGCTTCCTTGATGATCTGACCCAGCGCGCCGTCTCGCCCGCGATATAGGCCTCCGCCTCCTTTGGCGAGGAGCCCACCGGAGAATAGCCAAGCGAGATCAGCCGGCTCGTGACGTCCTTCGACTTGATCGCTTGACTGGCATGCTTGGACAGCGTGTCGATGACTGCCTGCGGCGTCTTCGCGGGCACGACCATCGGATGCCACGTTTCGACAACGAAATCCGGCAGCGTCTCCGCCATGGTCGGCGTGTCGAGCCATCCCTCCACGCGCTTGGGCGCCGTGGTCGCGAGCGCCACCAACTTGCCGCCCTTCATATATTGACGGGCAACCAGCGGGCTCATGAAATAAAGAGGAACGCGGCCAGCCATGAGATCCGAAATCAGGTCGCCCGTTCCACTATAGGGCACATGCTGAATATCGATGCCCGCGAGCTGTCTGAGCAATTCGCCCGACAGATGCGATGTCGAGCCCACGCCACCGGAACCGAAGTCGATCTGGCCGGGCTTCTTTTTGGCCAGCGCGATCAGCTCGGGGACCGTTTTGACCCCCAGCGATGGGCTTGCCATGAGCACGATCGGTCCCTTCGCCAGAAGAGAGATCGCCTTCAGATCCTCGAGCTTGTAGCTGATCTTCGAGAACAGCGTCGGATTGGTCACGTAGGACACCGAAGGGATCACGGCGGTGTAGCCATCCGGTTCGGCACGCGCCGTCAGCGTCATGGCGAGATTGCCCGCGCCACCGGCCCGGTTCTCGACGAACACGGTGCCCTTGAGTGACTGGGACAATTTCTCGCTCAACATTCGCGCGATCGTGTCGTTCGGACCACCCGGAGGATAAGGAACGATCAGACGAATGGGCCGCTCCGGATAATCCGCAGCAGCAGGCGCCGCGAAGGCGACCAAAGACAAGGCAAGGACGAACAATTTATGCATCGATTGGCGCTCCAGGTTTCGCGCCGATCGCTGCAATTGCCGTGCCACACAAAAGCCGGCATGGAGCACATCGAGAAGCCATCAATGGATTGGCAGTGTTTGAATCCAGGAGTCTTTGAGATTGGGGGACGAGCAAAAGGCTCTCGGCCCGACGCATTCTCAGAAAAGCATGCAAGAGGATATGGCAGAGAGCGAACGGCACAGAGGCAATGGCTCGTGCCGCGATTGTTCTCACCGACGAGAGCTCGCTGCGGCTCGATGCGACGCTTCCGATCCAATGAACCGCGCTGGCGTGTCAGCCCGATGATTCGATGACCGCGTGTCGCGTTTTCCGTTCCACGAGCGACAATCTCGAATCTGATCGGCGCGGATGGCGGAGCGTCTGGACGTCAGTTCGGACACTGCAACAGGAGCGCGGCTGCGGACCGCCCGAAAGACCGCCCCCGAGGAACGGTCGAGCGTAGTGAGAAAAGCGTGAGCGAAATAATGGCGGAGAGGATGGGATTCGAACCCACGATACGGTGTTACCCGTATAACGGTTTAGCAAACCGCCGCCTTCAGCCACTCGGCCACCTCTCCACGCCGCGTGGTATGCCCGACCGGAACCGGACTGACAAGACGGGCGTTAGGCCGCCCGTGCAAAGATCACGTCGGTTCCGCCCACCAGACGCGGAAGGGGATGAGCCTTGAGCCATTCGCGAGCCGCCCGCTGAGCCTGCCCAATCTCCGCGTCGGTCATTTCAGCCGCCACCTCGCGCCGCAGCCGTGCCGCATCCTCATGCCCCCGCGACGCCGCGAGATTGAACCACTTGTGCGCGATCACGAGGTCCGGCACCACCGAACGCCCGGTGACATAGATCATCCCCAATTCGAACAGCGCGTCCGCGGTCATCGAGCCGGCGCCCAGCCCGGCAGTGGAAATATCGGAAGCGTCATAAAAAGCCATCGCTGGCCTCCCTGTCCCGTTTGGAGCGTCAAGCCCCATCGTTCCATTCGCCGGCCCCTAGCGCCGGATCACGACGCGATCTTTCCCGGAAAATTTGAATCGGAGTTTAAGCAACGCAATGAACCGAAAATGAATCGGCCGGCTGGCCCCAGGCGCGGAATTTCGCTCTAAGTGTTTCCAAACAGTCGATTTTTTTAGTCTAGGGGCGACAGCTTCAGCCCGGCGTTGAAACTGTGATAACCACGCCGACGAAGGCAACGCCGCGCTATTGCCCCCATTCCGACGTGAACCCGCGTGAACCCTTGCCGGGACAACACGTTATCGAGCGATCGCCCCCTCACCAGGAGACAAGCCATGATACGGACCGTGACCATCCTTGCCGCAACCGCCGCGCTGACGGCCAGCACCTTTGCCGCTTCGGCCCAGACCAACCCGACCGGCGTGTGGGTGAATGACGAGCGCAGCACGGCGGTCCGGGTGGTGCGGTGCGGCGAAGCGCTTTGCGGCACCGTCGCGTGGCTTCGCGAGCCGCGGGACAAGCAGGGCCAGCCCAAAGTGGACCGGCACAATTCCAATCCCAAATTGCGCCAGCGGCCTCTTATGGGGCTTCCGGTTCTCCTTGGCATGAAGCCCAGCGGCGAAAACCGCTGGTCGGGCCATATCTACAACGCCGACGATGGGCGCACCTATGTCTCCCACATCCAGATGACATCCGCGAACGCGATGCAGGTGCAAGGTTGCGTCCTGGGCGGATTGATCTGCCGAAAGATGAACTGGGCCCGCGACACCGACGGACGCTATGGCGCCAAGAAGAAATGAGGGCTGATGGCGTCGTGAGACCAGAACCGAGCGGCAAGCGGTCCCCTTTCAACCCCGAACAATCCCAAGCTGAATAAAAAAGAGGGCGTCGGTGAGACCTCTGGGGTCTCGCCGACGCCCTCCTGCGTTGGCCGGAAACCGGGGCGCATCAGGGCCGGCTGCATCACGCTGGCCGGTCTGTTGCGCGCTCCGGTCCCGTAGAACGCTGACTCCGACGTCAAACGAAGTCGAAGACCGAAGCGAATTACTTCTTCTTCGCAGCGGTCTTGCGCTTCTTGGCAGCAGCCTTCTTCGGGGCCTTTGCCTTCGCCTTCTTCGGAGCCTTTGCCTTCGCCTTGCGCTTCTTCGCCATTGCTGCCCTCCTTAGCCACCCATCGGGTGGCGATATCGGAACAGTGCCGTCGCGAATCGACATGCACTGTCACTCCGATTACTACACAATGACCGAAAAAGCAGCGTATCCACTTAACAACGCGTATACATCAGCGGCGTTCGACACCGCTCTCACATGCTGAGAAGCCAGCATTCTCGGTGTCTCCCGACGCATTGAAAGCACCGCAAAGATCAACGACAAGGATTCTTCCCATTACTTGGAAATGCAGGTTTTTCCTGCATTTTCGCGCTTTTGATACATGCACGCACGCACACGCAACACCCGCAGACATCGATGTCGCGAAACCGGCGGCGACATCTCTCCGAAGGCGCTGTGTCGTTTTTGTCGACACCGAAAAAATTTTGAGGACAACCCCTTCAATCATCATCCGATGCGCGTTTGCCCGACCGCAAAACGCGCGAATCGGAAAACACTGATTCGGAAAAACACTCGCAAAGGACGATGCGCGATGATCGAAAGCCAGCGCGCTCGCGGTGTTCAAAGACCGAGTTTCGCCTTCAGGATTTCGTTCACGGCTTGCGGATTGGCCTTGCCACCCGACGCCTTCATGATCTGACCGATAAACCAGCCGACCGCGGCAGGTTTGGCGCG
>Ga0182743_1002821_pt1 | contig 14556 bp, 8 predicted proteins | sample eDN3rd30CKraftOP_FD_128522 | JGI IMG/M metagenome (GOLD analysis project Ga0182743, IMG submission 128522) | Enriched Organic Plus compost microbial communities from Emeryville, California, USA - eDNA 3rd pass 30_C Kraft OP (version 2) (version 2) ... | reverse complement strand
TGCCGCTCATCAAGTCGGACAAAGCCCGGCTGCAGACGATGGCGAAGGAAGCCCTCGACCGACTCAAGACCGAACCCAAATAGCGCGCAGCTCTGCCCCTCCTGCCTCTCGTTCCCACGCTCTTGCCTCTCTTTCCCACGCTCTGCGTGGGAACACAAGCCCGGACGCTCCGCGTCCCGCCCCAGCAACCAAGGTGGGCATCTCAGCAGGGCGACTCCCGACCCTTTTCATCCCAGCCCGTCGCACGGGTTCGCCGGCTTGCTCGACGCGGAGCGTCGAATCCTGGCGTTCCCACGCAGAGCGTGGGAACGAGAAGGAGTAGAGCGTGCGAACGACAAGGAACGGAGCATGGGAGCGAGAAGGACTCTGGAGCGAAGTAACTAACTATTTGGGGCGCCGCCCCGAGCGCGGTATACTCTCCCCATGAAACGGATAAAAAGTGGCGGTGGTTGGCGGGCCATTCGGTACACGCTCAAAAAGGGTCGCGAAGTCGGCCTGTGGAATATGTGGCGGGCGATGCGCACGCGCAACGCCTGCAAGACCTGTGCTCTCGGCATGGGAGGCCAGAAAGGGGGCATGGTCAACGAAGCGGGCCATTTCCCCGAAGTCTGCAAAAAGTCGCTGCAGGCGATGGCTGCCGACATGCAGGGGGCCATCAAGGACTCGTTCTGGAGCACCTATTCGACGGTTCAGCTTCAGGCGTTTTCTCCCCTCGATCTGGAAACGTGCGGCCGGCTGGTGCATCCGGTCGTGCTTGAGCGCGGCAGCGACTATTACCGGCCGATCTCCTGGGACGACGCCCTGGGGCGCATCGTCAATAAGCTGAAGAGTCTGTCGGCCGAGGAGACTTTCTGGTACTTCAGCGGCCGTAGCTCGAACGAAGCCGGCTTTCTGCTGCAACTGTTCGCCCGGCTGTACGGCACGAACAATGTGAACAACTGCAGCTACTACTGCCATCAGGCGAGTGGCGTCGGCCTTCAAAGCGCGGTCGGCAGCGGCACAGCAACGCTGCAGCTCGAAGACGTTGAGCACGCCGATTGCGTGTTTGTGATCGGCGGCAATCCAGCCAGCAATCATCCGCGTTTGATGACGACGCTCAAAAACGTCCGTCGCCGCGGCGGCGAGGTGATTGTCATCAATCCGGTGATCGAAACAGGGCTGGTCAATTTCCGGGTGCCAAGCGATCCGTGGAGTCTGCTCTTTGGCACCAAGATCGCCACGCTCTACGTGCAGCCGCACATCGGCGGCGATCTGGCGCTGCTCACCGGCGTCGCCAAGCGGATCGACGAAATGGGGGCTGCCGACGAGCGGTTCCTAAAGGAATATTGCGACGGCTACGAGCCGTGGATTGCCGCCTTGCGCGCGATTCCGTGGTCGGAGATTTGCGCCAAGTCGGGCGTCTCGCAAAACGATATCGACGCCATCGCGAAAAAGTACGCCGCCTCCAAGAATGCCGTGTTTAGCTGGACGATGGGCATCACCCACCATGCGCACGGCGTCGAAAACGTGCAGGCGATTTGCAACCTGGCGTTCATGCGCGGCATGGTCGGACGGCCCCACACCGGATTGCTCCCGATCCGCGGCCATTCGAACGTGCAAGGCATTGGCAGCATGGGCGTGACGCCCAAGCTGAAGGACGTCGTGTTCGATCGGCTGCAAAACCATTTTGGCGTAAAGCTGCCGACCACCGCGGGGCTTGATACGCTCGCCTGCATGGACGGAGCGCGCGAGGGGCGGCTGAAGTTCGGCTTCTGCCTGGGCGGGAATCTGTACGGCAGCAATCCCGATGCAAAGTACGCCGCCGAGTCGATTGCCGAGCTCGATCAGATCGTCTATTTGAACACGACGCTCAATACGGGGCACGCTCACGGTCTGGCGAAGGAGACCATCATCCTGCCGGTACTCGCCCGCGACGAAGAGCCGCAGCCGACCACGCAGGAGTCGATGTTCAACTATGTCCGCCTGAGCGATGGCGGTCCGCGACGCCATGAAGGGCCGCGAAGCGAAGTCGATGTGATCGCCTCGATCGCAGCCGGCGTGCTGGGCGACAAGACGCCCATCGATTGGCGGAGCATGCAAGACACCGGCCGCATTCGCGAGGCGATTGCGAAAGTCGTACCCGGTTTCGAGCAGCTCGCGGGCATCGAAAAGACGAAGAAGGAATTTCAGATCGATGGCCGCACGTTCCACACGCCGAAATTTCCGACCCCCTCCGGCCGCGGCCAGTTGCACGTGCACACGCTGCCTGAGTTGCGCGGAGAAGGGGACCAGTTGCGGCTGATGACCGTTCGCAGCGAAGGGCAATTCAACACGGTTGTCTACGAAGAAGAGGATCTATATCGCGGGCAGGATCGCCGCGATGTGATTTTGATGCATCCCGACGACGTGAATCGCCTGGGGCTGAAAGAGAACCAGCGCGTGACAGTCGTCAGCCAGGCTGGGAAAATGAAGAACATCCTGGTGCGTCCCTACCCAGAAATTCGGGCGGGGAACGTGCTGATGTACTATCCCGAAGCGAATGAGCTGGTGCCGCGCGATATCGATCCCTCCTCACGCACGCCGGCGTTTAAGAACGTCGTCGTCACGGTTCACGCCGAAAGCCCGGCGCCGCGTCAGCTCGCATCGATTGCCGGAGGGTAACTACCCTCCGGAGACATTGCGAGTGCGTCTGCACAATCGATGCGCGGCTGGAGTCTGGCAACAAAGCGGCTGCGCTCCTTCGATGCTTCCTTTTTGGCGCGAGGATCTTCTCGCGCTTCTCCGGAGCGCGTCGCTCCGACGCTGGGCCGCTTATTCGCATTGCGTCGATTGTGCGGGCATGTCGATTGCACGCCCCGCTGACGTATATTGGCCAGTGCGAAGTCAATATCCTACTTGCCGAGAGCGGTCATGAGCGCGAAACGTGGGGAAAGCCTGGCTCTCTGGTCGGCTGCGACGATTTTTGTCAGCGCCTTCCTGCTGTTTCAGGTTCAGCCGGTCATCAGCAAGAAGATTTTGCCTTGGTTCGGCGGCAGCCCGGCGGTCTGGAGCACCTGCGTGCTGTTCTTTCAGGTGCTGCTGCTTGGCGGCTATTCGTACGCCCACTTGCTGATTCGCGGCATACGGCCGTCGCGACAGGGCTTACTGCACGCATGCTTGCTACTGGTGGCAGTGGCGATGCTGCCGATCGTGCCGAGCGACTGGTGGAAGCCGGTCGACGGCGCCTATCCGGCGATGCGCATCTTGCTGCTCCTTGCCGCGACGGTCGGCGTGCCCTATTTCCTGCTCTCCTCGACCGGGCCGCTGATTCAGGCCTGGTTTCATATGGCCTATCCAGGTCGCTCCCCCTATCGGCTTTATGCGTTGTCGAACGTCGGCTCGCTGCTGGCGCTGCTGAGCTATCCGTTTTGGTTTGAGATTGCCTTTCCGGTCGATACGCAGGGGCGCTTGTGGTCGCTCGGTTTTGTGCTGTTCGCGGTGCTGGCCGGCGGCTGGGGCCTGGTGATGTGGAAACGCGGGGCGGAGTTCGCCGCCGACGCAGCCGAGCATGATCGCGAAGAAGCTGCCGCCGACGAGCGCGACGCTGCAACTCAGGGCGGATCGTCTGCGGAGCCAGGCGAGTACGAGACGCCAACGGCAGGCCGGCGCTTGTCCTGGGTACTACTCGCGGCGCTCGCTTCGATGAGTTTGCTGGCGATTACCAATCACCTGTGTCAGGACATCGCGGTTGTCCCGTTCATGTGGGTGGCCCCGCTGAGCCTGTACCTGATTTCGTTCATCATCTGCTTCGACCGCGAGCAGTGGTACTCGCGCAAGTTTTTTGGCATCGCGGGTGTTTTGTCGATCCTGGTGCTGGCGACCCTATTGCGAATCGACGATGTCGATTCGTTCGTGCGCAACCGTTTGCATTCGCCGTATACGCTCAGCCAGCCGTTCAACGCCTTGCTGGAAAAGGCCGACGTCGATTTTCGGCTGCAGGACTTTGGCGAGCACGTGATCATCAGCTCGACGGTGTTTTTGCTCGTGCTGTTTCTGATCTGCATGCTCTGCCACGGCGAGCTGGTCAAATCGAAGCCGCAGCCCAAATTTCTCACCGGCTTTTACCTGATGATTTCGCTCGGCGGCGCGCTGGGCGGGTTGTTTGTGGCGTTGATTTGCCCGTATGTGTTTCCGCTGTCGTACGAGCTGCCGCTGAGCATCATGTGCGGCTATCTGGTGGCCTGGATGGCGCTGTTCAACGATGGCCGCGAAGGTTGGCTCAAGGAGCGTCCGGTCGCGCAGTGGTCGATGGCGGCGGTCTTGCTCGGCTCGATTATGCTGGTCGCGAGCGCCGTGATCGATCAACCGGGGGAGAACGTGCTGGCGATCTCCCGCAACTTCTACGGCACGCTGGCGGTGAAATCGTACGGCGATGACGGGACCGAGAGCGCGGGACGCGGCTTGTACCACGGCCGCATTTTGCACGGCTACCAGTACACCGATCCGCTCCGCGAGAACGAGCCGACGACGTATTACGTGAGCGCGAGCGGCGCTGGCATTGCCGTCGAGCAGTTCCCTCGCGAAAGGGGCCGCGGCTTGCGAGTCGCGGTCATCGGCCTGGGCGCCGGCACGATGGCGGCCCACGGTCAGAAGGGGGATGTTTATCGGTTCTACGAAATCGACCCGAAGGTGATTCGGTTGTCGGACGAGTATTTCACGTTCCGCAAGAACAGCCTGGCCGACACCGAGGTCGTCTTGGGGGACGCTCGCATTCAGATGGAGCGTGAGGAGGATCAGGACTACGACGTGATCGTCGTTGACGCGTTCAGCGGCGACGCGATTCCCGCCCACCTGCTGACCGAGGAAGCGTTCAAGATTTACGAGCGTCATCTGCGCAAGAACGCCGACGGTGAACCGGACGGCGTGCTTGCCATTCATGTGAGCAATCGCTACTTGGACCTGGAACCGGTCGTGGCGGCGCTTGCCCGGAAGTTCGACTACACGGCAATCGAGGTCCACGCCGACGAAGGGGACGACTCTGGCGACACCGCCAGCGATTGGGTCCTGCTGACGCGGAACGAGCGGTTCCTCTCCAATCCCTTCCTGCTGCTGCACGGAGAGCCGATGGAGCTTGAAGAGGGGCAGAAAGAATTGCTCTGGACCGATCAGAAGAGCAATCTATTCGAGATTCTGAAATAGCGGCCGTCGCTTCCCTCGTTGCCGGGATGTAGCACGTGCCGGAGAGCAGCGACTTGGCGCTCGATTGCGCGCGTCTGCGCCCTCCCGCTCAGCCGCCTCGCGCAAATCTCTACTCGACATGGCCGCGTCCACGCGCTATCCTCCGGAAGCTGTTCGCTTCCGACGATGAGGATGCAACCTTGACGAATACTGAAAATTCAACGCCTGCAGCGCCCGAAACGGCTTCCTCCAACGGCGGCTGGATCGCCACCTGGCAGGCGATTCCGCTGTATCTGCGCATTCTCGGCGGCTGTCTGCTGGGCGTGTTGGTCGGCTTGCTGCTGGGCGAGCACGCCTCCTATCTGGCGATGCCGAGCCGAATCGTGCTGCAACTGCTCGCAGCGCTTGCCGCGCCGCTGATTCTCGTTGCCGTCGTGCAGGCGCTCGTGCGGGCCGAATTGCCGCGCGGCACTGCGCCGCGGCTGCTGTTTTTGCTGATCCTCAACACGCTCGTGGCGATTTTTATTGGCCTGCTTGTGGCCAACATCGTGCAGCCGGGGCGCTGGAATCCGGCAGGACCGCCGGAAAATGCGGAGAAGCGCGAACCGAAGAACGTGGTCGCGCTGCTGCTCGACAATGTGCCCAAAAGTTTGCTCGGGCCGCTCGGGGACGACGGCAAGGTGATCTCGGTCATTCTGATCGCCGTCGCCACCGGCTTCGCGATGCGAAAGCTGAAACATCACCGGGCTGCGCCGGCTGCGGAGACCGCGATCGAGTATTTCTTTGACATTTTGCTGGTGATGCTGCACTGGGTGATCGAAGTCATCCCGTTCGCCGTGTTCGGCGTGGTAGCGAGCATCGTCGGCACGAAGGGATTCGGCGACTTTATTGCGCTCGGCGGTTTTGTCATCGCCGTGATCATCGCTCTGGTCCTACAGACCATGTACTACCTGGTGCGGATTTACTTCAAATCGTGGGTCCGCCCGATCGACGCGCTGCGCGGCATGCGCGACGCGCTGGTGATGGCCTTCTCGACGGCCAGTTCGACGGCGACGATGCCGCTGACCTATTCGCTGCTGCGCGAAAAAGTGGGAGTGCGCGAGCGGTCGGCCAGCTTGGGGGCGCTCGTGGGGGCGAACTTCAACAACGACGGCACCGCGCTCTACGAGGCGATGGCGGCGCTCTTCATCAGCCAGACTCTCGGCCGCGATTTGACGTTCGGCCAGCAACTCATGGTGGTACTCACGAGCGTCGTGGCGTCGGTCGGCGCCGCGGGCATTCCCGAAGCGGGGCTGGTGACGATGACGCTCGTCTTTGCAGCGGTCGATCTGCCGATCGAGTACATCCCGATTCTGCTCACGGTTGATTGGTTCCTCGACCGTTGCCGCACGACCATTAACGTGATGGGGGACGTGAACGTGAGCTGCATCCTCGACGGCAAAACGCCCGAAACACCCGTAGCCGGGGCGTAACACGCCCCTGGAGAAGGTCGCGAGGACGTTCGATCCGCGCAGACTCGGATCAGATAGGCGGCAGCGCAGATTGGGATGGACAGACTACTCGCCGTTCTCCGGGGCGTATTACGCCCCGGCTAATGGCGGTTGTCTTGTTTAGTCCATTCGAGCGCTGCTGATCAGCTTGATGAACTCGGCGTTGGTCTTGAACCGGCTGAGTTGCTTGGTGAGCTGTTCCATCGCATCGACCGGGTGCATGCTCGAGAGCGTGCGCCGCAACATGGTCACTGCGTGCAGCGTTTCGGGATCGAGCAGCAGTTCTTCGCGGCGGGTGCCCGATTGGGTCACGTCGATCGCGGGCCAGACGCGGCGCTCGGCCAGCTTGCGGTCGAGCACCAGTTCCATGTTGCCGGTGCCTTTGAACTCCTGGAAGATCGCGTCGTCCATGCGGCTGTTCGTTTCGATCAGCGCGGTGCCGACGATCGTCAGCGAGCCGCCTTCTTCGAAGGCGCGGGCCGTGGCGAAGAGTTTCTTGGGCACGTCCATGGCCTTGATGTTAAGGCCGCCGGTCATCGTGCCACCCTTGTCGCCCACCCACTTGTTGAAGGCGCGGGCCAGCCGGGTGATCGAGTCGAGCAGCAGGAAGACGTCCTGGCCCATTTCGGCCAGCCGCTTGCAACGCTCGATGATGAGCTGCGACAGGCGCACGTGGCTTTCGATGTCGTTGTCGAGGCTGCTCGCGCAGACCTCGCCTTTGACGTTGCGCCGCATGTCGGTCACTTCTTCCGGACGCTCGTCGATGAGCAGGATGAACTGCTTCACCTCGGGGAAGTTTTGCGACATGCCAGCGCTGATGTGCTGCAGCATGACCGTCTTGCCGCTGCGCGGCGGAGCGACGATCAGCGCGCGCTGACCGCGACCAAGGGGCGTGAGGAGGTCCATCACGCGGGTCGTCAGCGGTTGCGGGCCCGTTTCGAGCCGGAACCACTGGTTCGGATTGATCGGCGTCTTCTGGTCGAAGCTCTTGACGTTGACGTACTCTTCCGGCGGCATGCCGTCGACGTCGAGGATTTCCCGCAGCCGAGGCCCCTGTTGTTTGCGGGCCGGCTGGACGGTGCCGCGAATCATCACGCCCTGCCGCAGGCCGTACTTTTCGATCATCGTGCCCGGCACGAAGGGATCGCTGCGTTCGCGGGAGTAGTTATTGTCGGGGCTGCGGAGGAAGCCGTAGCCGTTGGGATGCAGTTCGAGCAGGCCGTAGCCCGGTTCCAGTGGAACGTCGCTGGCGCCTCCCTGGGCCGGGAGCTGATCGGCTTGCGGGTCGAGGTTGCGGTCGATGCCTTCGCCAAATTCGCGATTTCCGCCGCCGCCCTGACTGCCTCCCTGGTTCGACGAACGACGCCGCCGGCGGGTCGGACCACTTCGGCCACCACCGCCGCCGCCGGAGCCGTTGCTACCGTAGTAGCCGCCGCCTCCGCCGCCGCCGTATTGATTGCCGTATTGTCCACCGCGACCGCCGCCCCCAGTCCGAGGGCGGAACTTCTTTTTGGCCATGCTTTTACCCAACGAGGAACCGGCGAAGCAGTTTGTCGTCTGTTAGAAGGCTTCGCGCGCTAAATGGCACGGATAGGAATGGCGGAACGACCACAAGGGTGAGGACCAGTCGGCAGCGGCCGAGGCCTCGACCCAACGCTAGAGCGTTCCGCAAAACGCAGATGCGACCCCATTGTTCGGACGTCGAGGACGTCCCGCTGAGGGGCCCGTTCAGCTTCGGAAAAACCGACGCCAGCGCAGCGCATGGTGCGCGGGCGACCGATACAAGCTAATTCCCGGCATTCGCCTGAGCTAACTTCTCCGCCTCCTGCTCACTACTGCAATTCCCGGCCCGGGACGCGAACTTTGTTAAAATCCCTGTTCGCGAGCGTACCGAACCGATTTCTCCGGCGACATGCGGTAACCGCTTACGCCGTGGGGAGAGAGAAGCATTCGTCCCAAGTTGGGGAGCAGACCTCTCGGCCTGAAGCCCTCAAACCAAGGGCACCCGCGGCAGATGGTCCGCAGCGAGCTATGAACGCTTACAAGTTAGACAGAAGTGTTACTACAGCGAATCTTAGTGATTCCATCGGTCATGTCAAGCGCTTGCTCCAGCGGGCGGTGAGAAAATAGGGAATTACCGCAAACGCCGCCTGGCTTGCCAGATTTGCCGCTGGGGCCGCAAAAACCGGGTGAAATCGACGCCTCTGGGGCCGTTTCTCGGTTCTCCACGCCCGGTTTTCTTGCTTTCTTGCGCAGAAAGGGGCGGATTCGGAGCATCCGACGGCAATTCCGGCACGATCGACACTTTTCCTACAACCGGCGTGAGGCGACTTCCGATATCTGAACCTGAGTGGCCATTTCTACGCTTGCGCGGGTGTGGCTACTCAGGGGAGCGCGGCGGCCGCGGGGCGACGCGCTTAGAAGGCCGGTGTCGGGGGGCACGGATTGCCATGTGCTTGAATATGCGATGGATCGTTGGGGTGGTCTTGGCGCTCGCGGCTGGCGTTGCGTCAGCGGCGGACGCCGTGCGCTGGACCGGTGATTTTCGCCAGGCTTGCGACGTAGCCGCCCAGGACAAGCGACTCGTCCTGCTGCACTTCTATTCCGACAACTGTGGCCCCTGCGTGCGAGTTGATCGGGAAGTGTTCAGCCAGCCGCAAGTGGCTCAGGCGATCGAGCGCTACTGCGTGCCGGTAAAGGTGCACGTCGAGCAGATGCCCGATTTGGCCCGTCGCTACAACATCCAGCGCTGGCCGACCGACGTGATCGTGACTTCGGCGGGGCTCGAGGTGTATCGCACCGTCAGCCCACAATCGCCGACGCAATATCTGGCGATGATCGAGCAAGTGGCGCTGCATGCCGGCGCTCGACCGGCCGCTGGCGGCCAGGTTCCCGTTGGCGCGACGGCTGCCACTCCGCCTTCGCCCTATCCGAGTCCCTATCAAGGCGGTCCGGTGACCGGCACGTACCAGTCGCAGTTGCCGACCAACGATCGAAACACGTATCAGTCGGCGATTGGTCCAGCGACGCACGCCAATCTCGACGTTCAGCGGACGCCGTTCGGCGCGGCGCCGGGGCAGCCCAACAGCACGCCTCCGGACGTCGCTCCGACGGGCAATCCGGTAGGCACTCTCGCTCCGCCCGCTCAAGCCCAGGCTTCGCCGTACTCGGCCGTGCCCGATCCGGCTGGCAACGCGAATTTCCCTCAGCAAGGTCCGGCGCCACAACAGCAGGCGGCTGCTGTGCCGAGTGGCAGCGTTTACGGCAACCAGCCGCCTGCGGCCGGACCGCAGACGTCGGCATATGGCCCGACTCCGCCGACGACCAGCGTCGCTGCCGGCAGCGCGGTTCCCGCGTCGTACGGCGCAACGCCTGATCCGCAAACGCCGCCGCAGCCGGTGGTGAATCGTTACGCCATGCAGACGCCGCCGGACTATGAAGCTCGAACGCCGGCTACTCCGCCTGCTCCGCCCGCCGCGACGGCTGGCTCGCCAGGGCCGTATTCGATGCAGCCGCCGTTTGCCGCCAGTGCGCCGCAGTCGGCTCCGCCTGGCGTGCAGCCGCAGATGGTTCCGTCGAATGCCGCGCCACCGGTCGTGCTCGACGGTTGCTGCGTTGTCACCATGCTCGAAACTCGCCGGCTGAAGAAAGCCGATCCTCAATTCGGCGCCGTGCACCGCGGCCGCACTTATCTGTTCGCCTCGGCTGCCGAGCAGCAAAAATTCCTGGCCGATCCCGACCGCTACGCGGTGATGCTCTCGGGCTATGACCCCGTCCGCTTCGCCAAAACGGGGGAACTGGTCGAAGGCAAGCGGCAGTTCGGCATGATGTACCAGCAGAAGATCTATCTGATGGCGGACGAAGAGTCGCTGAGCCAGTTCAGCGCCGAGCCGCAGTTCTATTCGACTGCAGCCCACCAGGCGATGCTCCGGAGCGAAACCGGCGGCACGCAGTGGCGGTAGAAGTTGTCTTCGCCGGAGGGGAGTATCCTCCGGAGAGACTGCGAGTGGAGATGGCGACTCGCTCGCGATTTCGAACGTAGCTGAATTCGCCAGAGTTCAGATGCAATGAGAGCGGATGCTCTTCGTGCGGGGGGCGTCTGAATTCTGACGAATTCAGCTACGGCGAACTCTTTGTGACGCTCCGCCTCTTTGGGTGCGGAGCGTTTTGTTGCTTTTCTCCGGCGGTTGTTAGCGTCCGGCCAAAGCTAGTCCTTGGGGTTGCACAGTTCGTGCAAGTGCGGCCAGGTGTAGAGGCCCAGGTCGTGGCCGTCGGACCAGCGGATCTTGAGCGCGTAGTTGCCGACCAGGCTCATCTCCTGCACCTGGATGTCTTCGGAGATCGAATCGACGTCGATCAGCCGCTCGCGCGTCACTTCGTCGACGCACATCGCGCAGCGACACTCGCCGCGCAAATACTTTAAGCCGAGAGCGCACTTCTGACCGTCTTGCCAGTCGATGAGGAGCACCCGGTGCGGATGGTCGGGGCGAATGCGGGCCGGTGGGAGGATTTCGGTCATTTGTGTTGACGTGGTGTGTAGGTTGTTATAAATTGTTTGTGAGTGTGCGTCGGCGCGGAGCGGTGGCGCGTTGTTGGTTGGAGTTTGCGAATATAGACCGAGTCGGCGTTTGTCGTAAGTTGCTGTCGCGTGGTGCTGGGATGCAGCGACTTACGGCGATTCGGATTCTGGTGGAGTGAATGGAGGTGGTGAAAAAAACGGAGGGTTTTTCACCGAGTTGGGGGCCCCTAGTGGGGCGGGGGCGGTGAAAAACCGTGGTGGTTTTTCACCAGTTGGCCGTGTGAGGCGGTCCGGACGCTCGACGTAAGTGGCGCGTGGCGTTGTCGGGCGAGGAACTGACTTGTGTCCGACGAGGCGGGGCCTCGTGGGCGTTTCGTCCCAGGGGGGGCTGGGACGGAGTCGGCGCAGCGGTTGGTCTGTCTGACGCTGGTCGCTGCGCGTGGCGATTGGGGTGGGGCGGGGGTATGATGGCCGGCGGTGATGCAGCATTTATTTGTGCATCGGGTTGGCGTGCATGGTTTTGGTAAGTGACATTCTGATTTGGTGAACGGCATCTGGTTAGCGACGCTTCTTAGAAGCGTTGCGTGAACCGCCATCAGCGAACGCTTCTGAGAAGCGTCGCTAACCGGGGATGATTGTCGCCCGTTGGGGATGACTACTGACCGGGTTATCGTCTGACCGGGTTATCGTCGCTAACCGGGTGGTGATACTTGACCGGGAAACGGTTGTTAACCGCGGGGCGATTTACCGGATATTGAGGTGCAGCATGTTGCGAATTGGTTTGGCGGTGGTTTTGTCGCTCGGTGTGGTTGCGGCGCGCGGCGCCGAGGAGTTGCCGGTCGTTTACACCGACGACTTCGAGAAGGGGATGGACAACTGGCAGCCGCTCGATCCGGCGCAGTGGAAAATCAAGAAGACCGACAAGGGGCAGTTGCTCAGCCAGCACGAGAAGAAGACGAACTACAAGCCGCCGCATCGCAGCCCCACGAACATCGCGCTGCTAAAGGATGTGACGGTCAGCGATATGGACCTGACCGTGAAGGTGCGGAGCACGCATCCCGACTACGGTCATCGCGACGCGTGCATTGTGTTCGGCTATCAGGACCCGGCACACTTCTATTACGTGCATCTGGGGAAGCAGGCTGACGACCACGCCAACCAGATCTTCATCGTGAACGACGCCGCGCGGAAGAAAATCTCGCTCACTTCGACTGACGGGACGAACTGGGACGACGAGTGGCACACGGTGCGCGTCAAGCGTCGGCCGGAGTCGGGGAAAATCGAAATCTACTTCGACGACATGGAAAAGCCGGTGATGACGGCTGAGGACAAAACGTTCGCCTGGGGCCGGATTGGGCTGGGGACGTTCGACGACACGGCGGATTTTGATGACCTGGAGATTCGCGGGAAGAAAAAGTAGGGGCGGAAGGTGGATGGGGGAGGGCAGCTTTCAGTTGTCAGTGCTCAGTTTTCAGTACTATGTACGGGCTCGTCCGATCGCTGGGCGTTTATATATTTTTGCTGTGAACTCCGCTCTCTGTCGCTTGAATCCTCGCCGCAGGCCGGCAATTTCTGCCGAGTGCTAGCAGTTGGATGGGCCTTTATCGGCAAATTGTGCCGGCTGGATAAACTTTTCTGGCTTTAACAAAAGTTCTCATGTCGCCCGGTTCGATAAAGTCGCTGCCTTGAGGTTTTTTCTCTCAAGTGCGAGCGATCGATCGAGGAGAACGGCGATGCGAGCTTCGGCATTTCTGAATTGGGCGAGCTGGTCGGCTGCCGTGATTGGCGGGTGCCTGTCGGTGGCGGTTGCGGTGGCTCAAGAGCCCGGTTTGATGCGTGCGGGCAGCGCCGGCTCGTCGCGGTCGACGCTCGTGCGACCGCCGGCGGCCCTTTCGGCGCCGCGGTATGGCGAGGAGCACTACCAGGTCCCGCAGCCGGGACGCCTCTCGTCGGCGCAGACCGCCGCCGCCCGGCCGCTGCCGTCGCGGGCTGGCGAAATTGGTAGCGGCGTGCGGCAGGTCGCCTATCAGGATCTTGCCGAAACGCAGCCGTACTATGTGCCGGGGAGCGGACGCCCCGAGCAGCTACCGCCGGCGATTAGCGGATCAACCCCGCAGTCGTGGCCCGGCGGTCAGGTGATTGGTCCGACGGAGTATTACGATCCGGGCTATGCCAACATGGGCAATGCGCCCTGCAATCCGGCTTGCGATCCGTTCTGCATGCCGCCGCCGCTGATTGGCATGCCGTGTCTGAGCAGTTTGGAACTGATCGCGGGCGCTCATGGCTTCACCGGGCCGCTCAATCGCGGAGCGGGCGGCAGCTTCGGTTTTCATGAAGGGGCCCAAATCGGCCTGCCGGTGTTTGGCCTGGCGTCGGCGGAGTTCGGCGTGCTGGTGACGCAGAACAACTTTGAAGGGAGCTCGCTCACGCCTGATGACCGCAGCCAGCTATTTCTGACGGCGGGCGGTTTCCGCCGCGTCGATTGGGGCCTGCAGGGTGGTTTGGTGTTCGACTACCTGCACGACGACTGGGACTACCGGGTCGATCTGGCCCAGCTTCGCGGCGAAATTTCGTACGTATTGCCGTGCGGGCACGACATCGGCGGTTGGTTTACGGTCGGTGTGAACGACGCACGCAGCGACGTGAATGTGATTCAGCCGGTGACGGGCGGGCCCGAAGTGATTACGCGGGTCGGCCGCACGTTCGACGTGAACGACATTTTCGCGTTCTTCTATCGTCGGCAGTTCGCCTGTGGTGGAGAGGGGCGGCTGTTCGGCGGTTTCACTTCGGAAGGCGAAGGCTTGTTTGGCGGCGACTTCCGTTTTCCGATCAATCCGTGCTGGGCTTTCGAAGCCGACTTCTTGTATGTCGGGGCGAAGGATTCGCCGGTGACGCCGGCCTTTGCGGATGAGAACTGGAACGTGTCGCTCCAGGTGGTTTGGACGCCGTGGGCCCGCAACTGCGGGAAGAACTACGATCGGCCGCTGCTGGGCGTGGCGAATAACGGCTCGTTCCTGACGACCATCCGATAAGCCGGGAAATGACGAATGACGAAACGAGGGCGGCTACGCCTGCCCGCCGTTTGGTCCTTGGTCATTTAGGCGTTGGTCGTTCGTCTCATTCGGTCGCCTGCGGGAATGCCCCACGCTCCCCTTTGGGGCGAAGATTGCTCGCCGTACAATGCCCGTGCTGGTTTGCGTCTTCAGGGCGCAGTGGGTGATGGGCCGTGAGGAGCGGTGATTCGATGCAGTCGCGCCGGAGAGCGTAAGACATGTCGCGGATGGTTTCGTTTCTGGTGCTAGTGGCGATTCTGATCGTCATTGGCGTGCTCTTCTTCCGCGTGATGTCGGCCTTCTTGGTGCCGCTGTTCCTGGCGGCGCTATTCGCGGTGGTCTTTCAGCCGCTCTTTGG
>Ga0182743_1002814_pt1 | contig 14580 bp, 7 predicted proteins | sample eDN3rd30CKraftOP_FD_128522 | JGI IMG/M metagenome (GOLD analysis project Ga0182743, IMG submission 128522) | Enriched Organic Plus compost microbial communities from Emeryville, California, USA - eDNA 3rd pass 30_C Kraft OP (version 2) (version 2) ... | reverse complement strand
TCGAGCTGTGCGATCTGGTCGGACAATCGCTCAACGACCAACACTTCCGACCACCACTCCTAACGTCCTTCCTCCGCCGAGCTAGACTGGAAGCTGGTTAGCTGCGCAGGAATCAATAAGTCATTTGCAGCCCGGCCGCGGAGGCTGATCCGCTTTGGTGACCTGGCCGGCGAAGCACCAAACGACCAGCACTTCCGTCCGCGACTACGAAAATCCTTTTACGGCCGGGATAAACTTGAAACCGGTTAGCAGCGAAGTAGTCAATTAGCCCCGAAAAGCGATCCAAGCTTTCTCCGATTTGTTTGGTTACTGATGCTCTTGTGGTAAATCCTGTCCCACAGCCAAGACGGTAATGCCAAAATCCTGCAATCGCTGGAGAATCCGCTGTCGAGGCATCTCGTTTCCGAAGCAAACATAAGGCTTGCCATTCGCCTTGAAGCAGAAGAGCGGTTCAGCAAGCACTTCTCCATTTGTCGTAACGAGTGGCTCTTGTGAAAACCTGAATCGATTCCAGATATCGACCAGCCATTTTTTGTGTTCAAAGCCAATGACGCTGAGAAGATCGGCCAAGTCGTCGTGCGGGCTAATTTCAGTTTCGATTTCGGGGCGTTCATGCAGATTGTCGAGGCAATCCTCGAGAACCTGATAGAGCTTTCGGGCGTGCTGATTGTTCATCCGCTGACCGAAGAGGGTCAAGATCGATCTTGACCGCGTCATTGCCACGTAGAGGGCGTTCGCTAGGATTCCAACCTCGTTTGCCGTGTATTGGTCTACGGCTGGAACAATGACGACCTCTGCGTCATACCCCTTGAAGGAGTGCGAGGTAGTCGCCAGCAACGTGCTGCTACTGCGTGCGAAAGGTTGATTCGTTTGAATTGAAAGTTCGACGCCCAGATCTCGCAACTTGGGACCCACTTGTGTTTCAAGACGCCATTTGATGTTGGAGCCGTTATAAAGCAAGCAGATGTCGGAAGGCTGCACGCCTTCGGTTTGAATCAACTCGCGACAATACGCTGCAATTGCCTCGAACTCCTGGTCAAGATTCATGAACTGTCGGAAGCTTGGCTTGGGGCCGTCAATTTGGTTGAATTTCACGGTCCACCAGTCCGAGCCGTTTCTCTGTGTTTTTTCGATTAGCCCTCTCGATACCAACTCTTTATGGTCAGGGCTCGTTTCTGGCGGCTGGAGACGATACAGCACGTTGAGCGCAAACTCCGTGATCGGCTTGGTGCTGCGAAAACTCTCCTTCATCACGGTAGAGCGGCCGCGCATATCTAGGCCAAGCTCAGACCACGTTGGCGTTCCACGCCGGTAAATGTTCTGAGCATTGTCATAGAAGATGTTGATTGAGCGGCTGTTCGCGTCGGCAGCATCTTTTTGCTGCACGATTGCGGACAGCAGCTTGAGGGTATTCGGGCCCATGTCCTGCGCTTCGTCTACGAATAGCGCATCGCAACGAGGCGAAATCGATTCGATGGGTTTTAGGGCGAGATAGGCTGCTGCGGCGTCATCGTATTCAAAGCCGAATGTTGCCATTTGCAGTCCGACCTCCGGCAGCATCACATCGAGAATTTCCCGAATATGACGCAGAGCTACTCGGTCCCACGGGAATGGCGAGCCGCCAGAATCTTTTTCCCACGCCGACTCAATCGAGTCACCGATCAACGCCTGCAATGAACGATTGGCAAAGACTACCCAAATGCAGAGATTTGGCTGATTGCCAAGGCGTTTGACAGCCTGCACTAGCCAGTGTGCTAGAACCGCGGTTTTCCCGCTACCAGCGACTCCACGTACAAGGCGGGGTTTTCCATCTAGGTCCAGTCCGCAGAGTCGCTGCTGCTCATTTGAGAGAACAGGACGCAGTTCCTTGCGTTTCGCCAACTGAATGCCGAGTGAATTGGGGGCGGCGTTCAATTGTCCGGTGGGAGGGACGTACTGCGATCTGACCGGAACTTCTTCCCAGACAAGCTTCTGATTGCGTTTACGCAGCACCCTGGGAGCGAGATGATTAAGCAGTGGACGGAGATAAGGTTCCTCCATTTCCGCTCGACTAGCGAGCAGGATGACGTGTTCTCGTGACCTGCTAAGCGCAACGTTCACGAGGCGCTTCCATTCGTCGTACGGCCAGCTATAGCTGCCCGCGTTCACCGAATCGAAGATTACGATGTCCGCTTCCGATCCTTGCTGGCTGTGAACAGTGGAGGCAGACCACGAAGAAAGATGATTCTTTGCCAACAGAGAGGCGATTTCCCTCGCCTGTGCTTTGAATGGGGAGATGAAGAGGCCATTCGCCTTACGCAGTGATGGGTCGTTGAAAAGCTTTGAGAGTACCTTCGTCGTAGCGGACCGAATCCAGCTTCGATTGCCTGGTCCCCTTTTCGCTCGAACACTTGGCAGGTCATCCACGTCATCGTCCAGCACATACCAGATCGTTCGAGGTTGACCTTGCAGGATCTGGGGTTGAGCCAAGCATCGATCATGAACATCCGGGGCGGTCGTGAGAAAGCCGTCGTATTGGTAACGCGAGACGACCGAACACACTTCGTCGTGCATTCGCCGCTGCTCACGCAGAACGTGAACCCCATCCTCTGGCGTCGAGATATTCTGCAAATGGCTCAAACCGCTGTTCGCCAGCCATGTCATTTGGAGCGTGGGCAAGATGCGGCTGATCCGGCTGATGGGCGCCAGTTGCTTGGAGTCGCCCACGAGAACAACCCGACGACTCGCCAGCAGAGAAAGAGCAGCGACTGCAGCCCGTGAGATGAGTCCTGCCTCGTCGATGAAGATCGTTGTAAATGGTGCGTACCCTGACTCAATTGCCCCTTTTACCTCATCGCTGTTTAGGAAGGTCGTGGCTCGAAATGCCGTGCCGACTACCACCCGGATCTCGCTGTCCAAAAAGTTGCGGCGGGCGCTGTCTTGCATCTGCATCCGCAACTCTTTGATTTGCTGCCGCAGGATGGCCTTATCTTCTGCCCGCTCCGACCTGGCTAGTTCATCGGCCAATCGGTCGATCTCAGCGAGGAACTCAGTTTCGGTGCCACGAAGCATGTCGGTAAGGCGGTACTTCTCGAAGTGCGTCAATGACGCCCCTTTCCCGACCCGAAGCAGCTTGCCCTCGGCCAATAATTGTGCCGCAACGTCTTTTGAGGCGCGTCCGATGGCGATTGCGGAGGCATCAGTTGCACGGTTTGTCGTAGAAACGACGAGAATGCGCTCGGACGGGTCGGTAAGGACGTTTGCAACTTGGTGACCGGTGGTGTAGGTCTTGCCAGTTCCTGGCGGCCCCCACAATATGCTCCACGACTTGCTCCACCACTTACTCAAGTGCGGAAGCCCAACCGCTGAGTAGTCGCTAACGTCCGGATGAACGCCCCCCTCGCTCGCAAGCAGCCGATCGGGAAGGAGTGAACGCGCATTGTCGAAGGCTGGTTCGTTATAGATGGCGTTCAGAAATGCGAGGAACTCAAATGGTCGGACGTAGAATGATCCTTTGCGTGGTGGATGCTCTGGATCGGTTACGCAAACAAAGATTCTCCCGGTGGCTTCGTCAACTTCAAGAATTTCACCTCGCCAGAGAATTGAGTCGTAGCCCTCAGGTTCGTCATCGTCCTGATCGAAGAGCGACTTTTGTTCGTTGACGTCCTCCTTCATCACCAATGGGCGGAAGGCGATAGCCCCTTCCCAGGTCCAATCGAACTCAACGGAATGACCGATCTGTAATTCGAAGATTGTGCCAGTTTCGGTCTTGGACAATACGTCAACCCGGCGGCAGCGAAGACGCTTCCATTTTACGGAATCTCGGAACTCTCGCTTTACCGCCTCCTGAGCATCTGCAAGCAGCTTGGGGGTTGCGCTCGGCAGGTTCAGCTTCGTGGCGAACCGAGCTGGAACAAAATCGAAGTCGAATGCGTCGTCCGAGGTCTTTACCGAACCATTGCTCATGCCACACAACTCACTTCTTCACGCGGCGAAGGCTGTCTTTGTTCGTGTTCTCGAATTCCTGTAATAGTCTAATTAAAATATGTGGGCATCGTAGTCGGCGACCGACCCGATTGCGTCGGGCCTTATAGCATTCGGTCTTTAGTTCGCTTGGGAATTCGTTCGGCCATCAGGAGAAGCTCTTGCTCGTAGGCGCCGAGTGTGTCGGCTAGCGGGTGGATAGGGGGGGCGATGCGGGATGCCGAAATTGAGCAGTTCGTTCTCCACTTGGCTAGGTCAGTTAAGGCTACTCCTACTTTTCTCAGCCAAGGCGCGAAGGCTCCATTCCGTTTGCTTTCCGTAAAGTTCAAATCCTATCACCGACTTTCATCGAAATGGCACCCACCGAGGCGGGACGGGGGGCTGGTAGTGCCCCGCTACCGTAGGGTGCATGAACTGTATGGACCACAATAAATAGCACGGCAGGCGGGAATCCCCTCAGCGGATCAATCGTTGGCTTTTTCCTTCAGTGCACGTCCGGAGGAACGTTAAGAAGTGCAGCCCACAATCGCGTGTGATCCCCGAAACGGGGGCACACGACTATCTGGCGCGAGATTTGTGGAACGTCGACACGAATTCACGATCGCTTCGACGAACTGCTCTGCAACATTCGCGTGAGCATGGCGCAGGCGGAAAAAATGTCGGCTTTGCCGGCGTCGGAGAAAGTTCGCCCCTAGCGCAGGGCATGGTTTCGGTTGACGGGCGCAATTGGCGTGCTATCGATTGCTAAGCCGAACCAAAGCGGGGATGGGCTGATGGTCTGTCCCGTCCGGCCCCCAGGCATCGCTCGTGACGCTGAGGCGACCGGACCTGCCGCCTGGCTGATTTGAGCCTCAGCGAATTTTGGCAGCGGAGATTCAGCCAGATGCGCCAGCGAACGTTCAATCGCGGAACGGGGATGTATTTCGGCGTTCCGGCCAGCCCAATGCCGGAAGCGCTGGCGGATGCGCTTGCCCGAGCCGTCGCGCAACTGCCGGGCATTCGCGAGGCGTACGTTCCGCAGTGCTACATCGAGCGGGAAGACGAGGCGCGGCAGGTGCTTGTGCTCGGCTTTGCGAAGCAGACGCAAATCGCGCCGGCGATGGAAAGCCTGTTCGAGATCCTGCCGCAAGTGCTCCCCGAAGGGGAATTCATCGACGTGCTGCCGTTCACGGTCGATGCGATGCCAGAGGAAGCTCGTGTCGACGAGTGCGCGATCCTCCTGGCAGATGCTCCCACGTCATGGTGGAAGTTCTGGCGCCGAAACTAGCGTCTCAGGCTGCAGCCTGACCTCGACTCAGCCTGACTTCGGTCTTCCTCTGCACACACGCCGTGTCTTTACGCGTCTTGGTGACTTCGCGCCTTCGCGCACGGAAAAACACCACCCAATCAGGCGATCGGAGAATTCTCCTCGCGTCGCTACGGGCTATCAGCCGCAGCGGCTGTGTTTGTTTGGGGACGCGGCAGCGGGCGTGGCGATGCTCCGTGGACGGTGAAGGTCAGCTTTTCGGTGGCGGGCGCGATGGGCCGTTTGTCGATGACTTCGCCGCGGCAGATGAGCGACACGCTTTCAGGCCCCATCGACTCGGGGACGTTGACGTGGAACTTGTTCATCACCTTGGCGTCGAGGCGATGATTGGCCAGGCGGAACCGCAGCGGTCCTTCGCGGGTTTCGACGAGCAGGTGGCAATCATTCTTGTCGACTTGTTCACCGTCGTCGCTATAGGTGAAGCCGTACGCGCCGTGTAGCGCGGGGTAAATGTAGCTTTTCAACTGCCCGGCGGGATCGTAATAGCCGACGAGCGTTGTCACCGGCACGCCGAAGGCGGTCGGCTTGCGGTCGATGCGCTGGTCCTTCAGCGAGCCTTCTTTCCAGCGCTTGCCCTCGGACGTGAAGCTCTTCTGGAAGCCGCGGCCGACCTTCACCCGCTGGCCGTTGATCAGCAGATTGGTCGCGTACGTGGCGCTGTGTTCGATGACTAGCGCTCGGCCGCGCGGCACAGCTGCGGCGGGGGGCGCCGGGATCGTGTCAGCCCAATCGCCATCGCGCATCGCCACTTTGACGACGTCGTATTCGCCGAGCAGCGCCGCCAGCTTTTGCTCGCTCAGTTCGTTCACCGGAGCGGTGATTTGGCGCGAAGTGTCGATCTGGTGGCGATACGGCTCAAGCTTGCCAGCCTGCGCGTTCCACTTGCGAAAGCCCGTGGGCGAGCTGGCGTCGAAGATGACTTTGCTTTCGAGGAACTGCTGGATGATGGTCGCCGTGTGGGGCGTGTAGAGCGTAAAGCGATTGAAATGCGAAAAGGGCTTGCCGCCAGCCATGGGGTCGAAGCCAAACGAGCGGCCCGCAAACGGCGGCTGGCATTTGTCGTCGAGGCAGGTGTCTTTGCCGCTGCGCGTCGGGGCAAAGTTGGGGATGAAGCGGTTCTTGTCGGCGTCCCAGCCCCACGTGGAGTTGATCTGGTCGGCGGCGCGATGGACGGAGCCTTCGAACCCGCCGACGTAATGGCCGAGGCCGTAGTTGTGCCCCACTTCGTGGCTGAACTCGTTCCCGATCGACTGGTCGAGCGTGACGATGCCGCCGCCGCCGGAGCCGCCATGCACCACAACGCCGTTTGAGTATTTGCCTTGGCTGTTGTGCGCGGTGAGTTGGGCCGCCAGGTACGGATGACTCCCTTCGCCCGCGCCGGCAGAACTGTGGATGCCGTAGTTGGCGTTATCGATGCCATGCGAGATCAACTCCTTCCCGATGTGCTGCCGCATCGCGCCGTTGTGCCAGTCCCCCTTGCTCGGGTCCGACTCGGTCAGAAACGTGCCGTCGGGCAGCATCACTTCGCGGAGAAACACGGGCGCATATTGGCTCACGATCAAGCGGCTGGTCGGCGCGGTCTGAAAATACTCCCGATGCGCTTCGGGATCGCCGGCGAACTCAAACTGGCCGCGCGGCGGAACCAACATGCCGATGTCGATCGTGTGAATGAGCAGTTCGGTCGGCGCTCCGACTTTCACGTTCGTCAGCTTGCCGGTCGAATCTCCCTGCCGGATCTCAAGGCTCAGGCTGGGGACGATCCATTCGGCGGGAAGGACGCCGCTCCAAGCGTCGGTGGCGTAGACGAGATTCTGGTTCTCCAGTTCGCTCTCCATAATCCACTGGCCGCGCAGGTGCTTGAAGAGCAACGTCTGCCCGCGAGAAATTTCCGCCTTGCGGCCGCTATAGTGGATGTTCGACGAGTAGCCGGCGTTGGATTGGACGCGGACCACTTTGCCTTGGAGCCCTGACCCGCTCGGCAGATGAATATCGCGAACCCATCGGCCGTCCGCCGTTCGAATTTCGACAACCGCATTTTGCCGCAGGCGATCGGCGAGCAACCGATCGCGCGGGTTGCTGAGCTTCTCGAGATCGCGGCTGTTTTCGATGACGCTCGTTGCGCCCGACTTGGGCGTGAAGTCGATAACCCCGTCTGGAACGCCGTCCAGATAGTAGGCCGTCTTGGGCAGCTTCTCGGGAGGATCGAGCGTCAGTTCGCCGAGCTTCTTGCCTGATTTGTTGAAGACGGCGGCTTCGATGGGCGTCTCATTGTCGGCGTTCACTGGCCGCACGAGCAACAAGGCTTTGCGCCGGCCGATCAAGTGCGGCTGCTTGTCTCCCTGGCTTGGGCGAGCGGGAATGACCTGGCTCTGGGCAAAGAGGACCTGAGCGGCCAGCGAGCCTTGCAAGTCGTTGGTCGGCGTCGTCGTGTTAAAGACCAGCGGCCCATCGGTCGCATCGGCTGCCAGAACGGATGCGCTAAAAATCGCCGTCGCGAGCGCGCCGAGAAAGTGTTTGCTAAGCATGGCGTGTGCAGGTTCTCGCAACCCGAGAGGCGCGCCGAGTTGCAGGCGCGGTTGCCGCTTCACTCGCCGACAAGGCCCGTGAGACCTCCGTCAGTTTCAGAGTCTTGCCAATCGAGGCGGCAACAAGAATCGTAGCACGACGCGCCATCGGCTGCACGAATTGGACGCTGCGGCCTTGCGCAGTGTGTCGCGTGAAATGCGCGAATTGCGTTCGGGTAACCGCGAATGCGAGCCGCGAGGTTTGCACTCGGGGGCAACGACGCGCACTTGGGCGGAACTTGCGGCTGTGCGCGAGCGTCGCCAGACGCGGACTTGTGCTTTGTCTTCGTTCGGACGCACCGAACGAAGGCTCGCAGCGAAGTGCCTTAGAAGAGCAGGATGATGCGATACGCGAGCGCTGCGATGATCGCGCCGCAGGGGACGGTGCTGAACCAGGCGAGCATGATTTCGCCGACGGTTTTCCACTTCGCTTGTCGCGTCACCACGCCCATGCCCAGCAGCGAGCCGACGCTCACGTGCGTCGTGCTGACCGGGAGGCTATGCAAGCTGGCCGTAGTTACGAGACCGGCCGTCACCAGACAGGCGGCGAAGCCTTGGCCGGGATTCATGGCGGTCACCTTTTTGCCGAGCGTTTCGGCGACGCGGTCGGCGTCGAGCAGTGCCCCGAGGGCGATCACCACCGCCACGATGACAAAGCCGAGGCGAGTGTCGATTTGGGGCGCGACCAAGAGCAGGGCTACCATCTTGGGCGTGTCGTTCAGGCCGCGCGCAAAACTGGCGGCGCCGGCGCTCAGGTAGTGCAGCACGTCGAGCGTCCGCGTCCGGTGGTCGGGCGCGAGTCCCAACGCTTTCAGCAGCAAATACGCGATGCCGCCGAGCACGGCTGCAATGGCTGGGCTGAAGAACAGGGGGTAGAAGAAATTCTTGCCGAGCGCCGCGAGATGCACTTCGGTTCCGCTGCCGGCGAACCCCGCGCCCACGAGCGCGCCGACGAGGGCGTGCGTCGTCGAAACCGGAAAGCCAAAGCGCGTGGCCAGAAAGCTGGTAAGCGCCCCGCCAATGGCGACGGCCAGGACGAACTGGGGAGATTGCACGAGCGAATCGGGCACAATCCCGCGGCCGCTGAACGACGTCAGCAGCCCTTCAGCCAAGAATAGCGACGCGATCGAACCGGCGAACGTAGTGACGGTTCCCCAGTAGAGCGCGCCGCGCAGCGACGTGACGCCGCTTCCGTACAGGGAGGCGACGCCTTTGAAGTTGGCGTTAGCGCCGTTTGTGAACGCGACAAAACAAACGGCGAGGACGAGAAAGGCGGTTAGCACGACGGTGGGCTCACTTCGCCTTGTTCTCTTGGCGCTCGGCTGGCAGATGCTTCAGCGAGACGTATTCCTTCCACGAGCCCTCGTACAGGCGAACGTTCGGGTACTTTGCGACGTGCTTCAGGTAGAAGCGGAGCAAGCTCCCTTCGCGCGACGTGCCGCAGTAGACCAGGATCTGCTTGTCCGGCGTGAGGCCCGCTTTTTCCAGATCGGCTTTCACGCTTTCGAACGAGCGGAACTTGTGCGTGTTGTCGTCTTCCATGAGTCGGGCCCAGTGGAAGCTGATGGCGCCGGGGATGTGTCCCTTTCGCAGCCAAACGTCGTCGTCGCCGATGTATTCGTTGTACGGGCGCGCGTCGACCAGGACCGTTCCCGGTTGATCCTTCAATCGCAGCACGTCCTCGACGGTAACCGCGATTTCCGGATTTCCCTGCTCGGGCAGCTTGCCTGGCGGATTGCCAAAATATTCCTGCGTGACCGGCAGCTTTTCCTTTTGCCAGCCGGGCAGACCGCCATCGACGATGCGAATGTCTTTGACGCCGTACTTCTCGAGCACATAGGCGACCATGCTCGCGCTCAGGATCTCGTCGTTGGGGAGTTGTTCTCCCGTGGCGTAGATCAAATGCGTGCGATCGCGGTCGACGCCGGCGCGGATCAGCAGCGCGCGGGTCAGGTCGTCGGGCAGGTACTGCACCGGCACGCCCTTGTCGGTGCCGCGGAGCGTGTCGAAGTTCAGGTGATGGGCCGTCGGCAGATGGCTGCGGAAGTAATCCTTGTAACCGCTGCGCGTGTCGAGCACGATCGGCCGCTTCGCCGGATCGGCCGACTCGATCAGGGCGTTGGCTTCCTTCGGCGAGATGATGCCGATTTCAGCCGACGCGGTGAGGGGAAGAGCCACAAGGACGAACAGCAGGGCGAGTGTGCGTTGCATAGCGGCAGATCGGGCAAAACCAGGACACGGAAAACCAGCCGACACTCTAACATAATAGCGAACGTCGTACTGAGAGGCGGGCCGGTTTTCTTTTCCGGTCTCGCGGCATGCCGCAGGCGGCGAATTGCAGCCAGTTCTTAGGGTTGGTGCAACTCCACCCGACTGCTGACAATCGCCCCGCGTTCATCCGTCGCCGTCAGGAACCAGGCGGTCGCCTTTTCCGGCGGCGCCTTCGCGGAAATCGTTTCGCCGTCGATCTTGGCTTCGGCCATTTGCCAGGTGCGGCGATTGATGGGGCCTTCGTCGGTGGTCCAGTGGATGGCTGCCGCCTTGATGGGCGACTCGCTCTTAATGGCGCATTTCACTTCGTCGTTCTCAATGCTCGGCTTGCCGAGTTTGGCCAGAGGCTGGCCGTCTTTCAGGTATTGGTCGATGAACAGGCCGATCTCCGGCGGATTCCAGCCGGCCTGATGGCCGTGCGGCATGTTGACGGTGACGCGGATGTTTTTCTCTCCTTCGACCGCGTCGAAGCTCTTCGTATAGCTGTCGAGCGGATACGCGAAGTCGTTCGTGCCATTCACGAACAGAATCGGCATCGAGACGGCTGGCAGGTAGCGCGAGGGATCCCACAGCTCAACCCACCGGTCGCGCTGCTGCGGCGTCATCTTTTGAAACCGGTCGAGCCAGACGCTGTTCTCGTGCAAGAAGCCGCAGCCATACACAGGCACGGCCGCTTTGAACCGGCTGTCGACGCCGGCGACGATGCACGTGAGATAGCCGCCCCAACTGATGCCGGTCACCGCGGTGCGATTCTCATCGACTTCGTCGAAGCTGCGGATCAGCGAGTGAGCGAGCAGCACATTGGCGACCGCGTGATAGGGCCATTGTTCTTCGGCGGGCTTGTCGACGCTGCCGAACTTCTCGTCGTCCCCTTGATCCGGGCCGCCGTCGGCCAGCCGCTCGCGGTTGCGGCGGTCGTGCGCGTTGGTCCCTTCGATCGGCCGGCTGCCCGCCAGATCCATAGCGATTGCCGCATAGCCGCGTTTCGCCCAGAGTTCAGCCCATTCGCGAAACGCCGTTCCACCACCGCCATGCACGAGCACGACGGCGGGCAGGTTCTTGTCGAGCGAAGCGTCGCCGGCGAGCGTGCCCGGCGTGGCGTAGTAGGCAAACACGCGAGTCGGCTTGCCGCCGTACGGCTCGCCGGTGTAGAGCAGCGAACGGACCGGGGACTGCTTGTCGACCCATTCGAACGCCGGCGCCTTGCTGAGCGACTCGAGTTTCCAAGGAGAGGTTGCCGGCAACTTCGGCGAAGCCTGAATGCCCGTCTCTGCCTGCAATGCGGCGCTGGAAAACAGAAACACGAGGCAGAGCGCTAGCAATGGCATTCGTTGTCGCATGGCAATGAATAAAAAGAAGGCGTCAAGAAGCGGACAAACGTCCCAATACCAACCGGCTGCTAATTATGGCCACCCCAAAATCGCCCCGCCACAAGCGCCGGTCGTCATTTCAAGCAGAAAGCAGCCGGAGGCGAGCCGCATCCGGGCCGGTTGCGCGAGGGAAACTGGCGTCTGCATGCCGCCGGCAAAGCAGTGCTGTAACCGCGCTGCCGGGCGATGCTTTTTTGCTTCACGCCTCCCTCACCCTTTCCATCTCCCGGAGGGAGAGAAGACCGATGGAGAGGCGGCTCACTGCGCTTGACTCGCGCCGCCCTGTGCACGACATTGCGTGGCAGCATCCCGCCTCGTATCCCACCATGGAAATCGAATCATGTCCAAGCTCACTCGACGGCAATTCAATCGCTCGGCTGCCGCGCTCGCCGCGGTTGGGATGACCGCCCCCACCATCCTTCGCGCTCGAAATCTCAACGACAAACTGAACATCGCAGTGATTGCCACCGGCGGTCGCGGTGGCTCAAACCTGTCGAGCGTCGCCAGCGAAAACATCGTCGCTCTGTGCGATGTGAACGCCAATGCTCTCGAAGCGGCTGCCACTCGATTTCCGCAGGCTCGCAAGTTCATCGACTTCCGCAAGGTGTTCGACCACGCCAACGAGTTCGACGCCGTCGTCGTGAGCACCTGCGAGCATACGCATGCCTTTCCGACCATGCTCGCCCTGCAAGCGGGAAAGCATGTCTACTGCGAAAAGCCGCTCACGCACAACATTTGGGAAGCTCGGCAGATTCGCCTTGCCGCAGCCAAGGCCAACGTGGCGACCCAGATGGGCATTCAGATTCACGCGACCGAGAACTATCGCCGCGTCGTCGAGCTGATCCAATCGGGCGCGATCGGACCGGTGAGCGAAGCCCACGTTTGGGTCTCGCGCGCCTGGGGCTTGCAGTCGCCTGAAGAGGCGAAGCAATTTGGCGACATTGTTTCGGTCACCGATCGACCGACCGAAACGCATCCCGTGCCGCCGGGGCTCGATTGGGACCTGTGGCTTGGCCCCGCGCCGGAGCGGCCGTTTAATAATGTCTATTTCCCGGGGCCCAAGTGGTACCGCTGGTGGGACTTTGGCAGCGGCACGATGAGTGACCTCGGCAGCCACTGGAACGATCTGCCGTTCTGGGCGCTCAAGTTGAAGGCGCCGACCGCCATCGAAGCCAGCGGCCCGCCGCCGCATCCCGAACTCGCCCCGGCGAGCATGAGCGCCACCTACGAGTACGCGGCCCGCGAAGATATGCCAGCCGTCAAGCTCACCTGGTACCAAGGAACCGCCAAGCCGGAGATCTGGAAGGCGAAGCAAATTCCTCAGTGGGACAGCGGCTGCTTGTTCATCGGCGAGAAGGGCATGCTGCTGTCCGACTACGGCCGGCACGTGCTGCTGCCGGAAGACCAATTCGCCGGCTTCGAGCGGCCTGAACCGACGATCCCGCGCGTTTCGGGGCATCACGCCGAATGGATCGAAGCCTGCAAAACGGGCAAGCAGTGCTCGGCCAACTTCGAGTACTCTGGCTGGCTGACCGAGGCGAATCACCTCGGCAATGTCGCCTACCGCGTCGGCAAGCGGCTGGAGTGGGATGCGGAAAATCTCCGCGCCACCAACGCCCCCGAAGCCGACCGCTTCCTCCGCCGCGAATATCGCAAAGGCTGGGAACTGGGCAGCGCCTAACCCCACGCGATAGCCAAGAAACGCAACTGAAATCGCCCGATTTCAGTTGCGTCCGCGCGAAACCGGCGACTCTGCGCGCTGGCTCGAGTAGAATCTAATGAAGTTCGCTTCCTCTCCTAACTTCCGATTCTCCATGATTCGACTTGTTCCAGTAGTCCTTGCTATCGTTGCGCTCGCAGCCGCCCCAGTGCAGAGCAGGGGAGCGGAGGTCGACTTTTCGCACGACATTGTGCCCATCCTGAAGCGGCACTGCGTGAAGTGCCACGGCGGCAACGAGAAGAAGGGGGGCCTTTCGCTCAACACGCGCGAGTCGCTCTTGGCTGGCGGCGACTCGGCGAAAGGAATCGTCCCCGGCAAGGCGAGCGAAAGCGAAATCATTCACCGCATCGAAACGCAGGACGACGATTTGCGCATGCCCCCCGAAGGGGCGCGGCTGTTGCCCGAAGAGGTCGCGCTGCTGCGCAAGTGGATCGACAGCGGCGCCGCGTGGCAGGACGGCTTCAGCTTTGCCGTTCGCTCGTATGAGCCGCCGCTCAAACCTCGCCGGCCGGAGTTGCCGCCGGCGATCGACGGGCGCGAGAACCCCGTCGATCGAATCCTCGACGCCTATCTGGCGCAAAACAATCTGCCGCGGCCCAAGCGCGCGAGCGACGCCGCGTTTGCTCGCCGGGCGTGGCTCGACATCATCGGTCTCTTGCCGACGCCGGAAGAACTTGCCGCCTTTGAAAGCGATTCTCGCCCCGACAAGCGACAGCAGCTCGTGCGCTCGCTGCTCGATCGCAAGATGGACTACGCCGAACACTGGCTTACATTCTGGAACGACTTGCTGCGCAACGACTACTCCGGCACCGGCTTCATCACTGGCGGCCGCAAGCAGATTTCGAAGTGGCTGTACGACGCTCTGATCACCAACAAGCCGTACGACCAGTTCGCTCGCGAGCTGATTGCTCCGCCGACGCCGGAAAGCGCCGGTTTTGCTGACGGCATTAGATGGCGCGGCGAAGTGAGCGCGGGGCAGACGGTCGAAATCCAATTTGCTCAGAGCGTGGGGCAGTCGTTCCTGGGGATCAACCTGAAGTGCGCCTCCTGCCACGACAGCTTTATCGATCGCTGGAAGCTTAAAGAGTCGTACGGCCTGGCGGCGATCTACTCGCAGCGCCCGCTCGAGATCCATCGCTGCGATCAGCCGACGGGCGAAATGGCGCAGGCCAGTTGGCTGTTCCCGGAAATCGGCCAGGTCGACGCCAAAGCCTCGCAGCCGGAGCGGCTGAAGCAACTCGCCGCGCTCATGACGCATCCCGAGAACGGCCGCTTCACGCGCACGATCGCCAATCGCATCTGGCATCGCCTGATGGGCCGCGGCATTGTTCACCCGCTCGACGCGATGCAGAACGAGCCGTGGAACGCCGACCTGCTCGACTACCT
>Ga0182743_1002813_pt1 | contig 14596 bp, 11 predicted proteins | sample eDN3rd30CKraftOP_FD_128522 | JGI IMG/M metagenome (GOLD analysis project Ga0182743, IMG submission 128522) | Enriched Organic Plus compost microbial communities from Emeryville, California, USA - eDNA 3rd pass 30_C Kraft OP (version 2) (version 2) ... | reverse complement strand
CGTAGGAGTCTGGGCCGTGTCTCAGTCCCAGTGTGGCCGGTCACCCTCTCAGGCCGGCTACCCGTCGTCGCCTTGGTGAGCCGTTACCTCACCAACAAGCTGATAGGCCGCGAGCTCATCCCGGACCGAAATTCTTTCCACGCGGAGAGGATGCCCTCCCGCGTCGTATCCGGTATTAGACGTCGTTTCCAACGCTTATCCCAGAGTCCGGGGCAGATTGCTCACGTGTTACTCACCCGTTCGCCACTGATCCGGCGGGAGCAAGCTCCCACCTTCACCGTTCGACTTGCATGTGTTAAGCACGCCGCCAGCGTTCGTCCTGAGCCAGGATTAAACTCTCCATTAAGGTGTGTCAGCCAGACGAGCTGGGCTCGCCGGCAAACCGTGTGCGACCGCGGTCGGGAAAACGACCGCCGTCGCGAGTTGATTCTGACTGTCCGAATGTCACTGACATTCATTCAATCCAAAGGAATCTCTACGACTGACCGAAGTCAGCCGACGAGGTTATTTGGCATTTGACATGTGCACGCTGTTGAGTTCTCAAGGATCGGACGCTCCTGCACCGCGGCCTCTCGGCTTTGGCGCAGGGCAACTCTCCAACCTTACGCATCCCCCGGCAGGGTGTCAAAGCGACACGCCCGGCTTCGAGATCGAAGGTCCATCCTATCTCGCGCCCGGAGGCGCCCTCAAGAGGTCGCTCCGTGCGGAGTGGATGTTGTCGCTGCTTGGGGCTGGGAGGCGGGCCTCGAGGGCCTCTCGCACTTCCGCACCGCTTGGCGCGACGGGTGTCTACTTTACGGGCTCGTGGGGGTGGATGCCAAATCTGGTGAAACTCGGGCGTGTCGCACCCGACCGCCGAGACGGCGGTCGGCGCCGGCGCGCGGAACTCAGGCGAGAACCACGCCCGCGAGCGTCTTCTTCCCTCGGCGCAGGACCGCGACGCGACCGGGGAGCTCCGCCGCGATCGCCTCGTCGTCGCGCTCGACTCTGCGGTTGTTGACGTGGACGCCGCCCTGCGCGATCGCACGGAGCGCCTCCGAGCGGCTCGCCACGAGCCCCGTCGCGACGAGCGCGTCGGTGACGGGCGCGCCCTCGGCGAGCGCCGCGTTCGGGAGCTCCTCGATCGCGGCGCGCAGCGTCGCCTCGTCGAGCGCCGCGAGATCGCCCTGGCCGAAGAGCGCCTCGGACGCCGCGACGACCGCGCGAGCGGCCCCCTCGCCGTGGACGAGGGCCGTGACCTCCCACGCGAGGCGCCGCTGCGCCTCCCGGCGGAACGGCTCGGCCGCGACCGCGCGCTCGAGCCGCTCGATCTCCGCGCGCGGCAGGAACGTGAAGACCTTGAGACGGTCGACGACGTCCGCGTCCTGCGTGTTGAGCCAGAACTGGTAGAAGCGGTACGGGCTGCACATCTCGGGGTCGAGCCAGATCGCGTTGCCCTCCGACTTGCCGAACTTCGTCCCGTCGGCGTTCGTGATGAGCGGCGTGCCGATCGCGTGGACGCTCGCGCCCGCCACGCGGTGGATGAGATCGATGCCGGAGGTGAGATTGCCCCACTGGTCGCTCCCGCCCGTCTGCAGGACACAGCCGTACTGGCGGTAGAGCTCGAGGAAGTCGTAGCCCTGGAGGATCTGGTAGCTGAACTCGGTGTAGGAGATGCCGGCTTCGGAATTCAGGCGCGCCGCGACCGCGTCCTTCTTGAGCATCGTCCCGACGCGGTAGTGCTTCCCGATCTCCCGGAGGAAGTCGATCGCCGTGAGCTCGGCGGTCCAGTCGAGGTTGTTGACGATGCGCGCGGCGTTCTCGCCCTCGAAGCTCAGGAACCGCTCGATCTGGGCGCGCAGCCGGCCGACCCACTCCTCGACCGTCGCCCTGTCGTTGAGCGTGCGCTCCGCCGTCGGCCTCGGATCGCCGATGAGCCCGGTCGAACCGCCGACGAGACCGAGCGGCCGATGGCCCGCGAGCTGCAGGCGCCGCAGGAGCAGGAGCTGGACGAGATTGCCGAGGTGCAGGCTCGGGGCCGTCGGGTCGAAGCCGCAGTAGCAGACGATCGGCGGGCCGGCGAGGAGCGCCTCGAGCTCGACCGGATCGGTCGAGACGTGCACGAGGCCGCGCCACTCGAGCTCCTCCCAGAGCCCGCGGAACGACGGGTCGTTCGATTGCGCGGCAAGCGCGGACGGGGCGACGGACACCCGTCAACGCTATCGCGGCGGGGGCGCGACGAGTCAGCAGCGGCCTTCAAGCGATTGTTCAGCTTTCGCATTCGACAATCCGAATCGAGGGATTGTTCTTCGCCGCGAATGCGCGCGGCGAGCCTTTCGTGAATTCCCGGATTGTGCGGAAGGAGCAGCAATGTCGTTCGTCATCGAGACGCCCGAGGAGCCGACGAGGCCCGCCGAGCAGGAGCGGGCCCTGCGGATCGGGATGGTCGCGCCGCCGTGGTTCGAGGTCCCGCCGCGCGGGTACGGCGGGACGGAAGCGGTCGTCGCGGCGCTCGTCGACCAGCTCGCGCAGCGCGGACACGAGGTCACGCTCGTCGCCGCGGGCCCCGAGCACACGAAGGCGGCGCGGCAGATCACGGTCTACGACCGACCGCCCTCGGAGCTCCTCGGCTCGAGCGCGATCCCCGAGGTCGTCACGGCAGCGGTCGCGGCGCGCGCGTTCGAGGATCTCGAGCTCGACCTCATCCACGACCACAGCCTCGCCGGTCCGCTCCTCGCGACCGGCCGGGAGATCCCGACGGTCGTCACGATGCACGGGCCCGTGCGCGGGGACAACGGCGACTACTACGCGAGGCTCGGCGACTCGATCGATCTCGTCGCGATCTCCGACGCGCAGCGTCGCCTCGCCCCCGAGATGAACTGGGTCGGCACGGTGCACAACGCGATCGACGTCGCGTCGTTCCCCTACCGCGACAAGAAGGACGGCTTCGTCCTGTGGATCGGGCGCTTCTCCCCCGACAAGGGCGCGCACCTCGCGATCGACGCCGCGCGCAACGCCGACCGGCGCATCATCCTCGCCGGCAAGCTCAACGAGCAGTCGGAGATCGACTACTTCGAGCGCGAGGTCAAGCCGCGGCTCGGCGACGGCGTCGACTACATCGGCGAGGCGGACGCCGCGGCGAAGCGCGAGCTCTTCGCCGGCGCCCGTTGCCTCGTCTTCCCGATCCAGTGGGAGGAGCCGTTCGGCATGGTCATGGTCGAGGCGATGGCGTGCGGCACACCCGTCGTCGCGACGCGTCGCGGGAGCGTGCCGGAGATCGTCGCGCACGGCGAGACCGGCATCATCGTCGACGACCTCGCCGACCTGCCGACCGCGATCGGCCTCGCCGAGGACCTCGACCCGGCGGCATGCCGGCGGCGCGCCGAGGAGCGATTCGATCTTCCCGTGATGGCCGAGGGCTACGAGCGCGTGTACCGCGCGCTCATCGAGGGCGCGGACGCGATCCGGGAGCTCGAGCGAGCGGCCGCGTAGCGGGAACCGGCCGGGCCGTCGCGCCGCGTGCGCGGCGGCCCGGCATCACCGCCGCCTGGCGACGTGGGGCCGGTAGCGGGAGACGCTCGGCTCCCCCGGGATCCAGAACCGCCACGGGAACTCGAGACCGCCGCCGGGGCCGGCGACACCCGTCCTCGGCCCGCTCGCGATCGCGGGAGCGCGATCGGGCGCGGCCTCGAGCCGGATCGGCCCGGCGGCGAGATCCGTGCCGTCGTCGGCGAGCGAGATGCCGAGGACGCGCGTCAGCCGAGCGGGGCCAGAGGCGAGCTCCGCGTCGCGCGCCGCATTCGGTCGTCGCTCACGCGCGAGCTCGAGGCCCTCGACGACCTCGCCGGCGCGGAGGAGGACCGCGGACGCGACGCCCTCTCGGCCCGTCACGACGTTGCAGCAGTAGTGCATGCCGTACGTGAAGTACACGTAGAGGCGCCCCGCGGGCCCGAACATCGTCGCGTTCCGGCGGCCCGGTCCACGGTAGGCGTGCGAGCCGGGATCGCGCTCCCCCATGTACGCCTCGACCTCCGTGAGTCGGACGCGCACGCCGTTCGCGCGGAGCGTCGCGCCGAGCAGCAGCGGCGCGACATCGACGGCGTCCTGCTCGAGGAACGCGAGATCGGCCATGCTCAGGCGCGCGCGCGAAGCTCGTTCGCGAGGTGGGCGATCCACTTCGTGAGGTCCGACAGCTGACGCTCGACCCCCTCGGGCGCCGTGCCGGCGTAGCCGTTGCGTGCGGCGACGGAGCCCTCGACCGTGAGGACCGCGCGCACCCCCGGCCCGAGTCGCGGCGAGATCCGCGCATACTCCTCGTCGCTCGGCTCGTCGAGACCGATCCCGCGCGCCTCGCAGTACCGCACGAGCGCGCCCGCGATCTCATGCGCCTCGCGGAACGGCACGCGCTCGCGTACGAGCCACTCCGCGACATCGGTCGCGAGCGAGTAGCCCTCGGGCGCGAGCGCGCGCATCCGGTCGATGTCGAAGCGGAGCGTCGCGATCATGCCGGTGAACGCGGGCAGGAGCACCTCGAGCGTGTCGACCGAGTCGAAGACGGGCTCCTTGTCCTCCTGGAGGTCGCGGTTGTAGGCGAGCGGGAGGCCCTTGAGCGTCGTCATGAGCCCGGTGAGGTTGCCGATGAGGCGTCCCGCCTTGCCGCGCGCGAGCTCGGCGATGTCGGGGTTCTTCTTCTGCGGCATGATCGACGACCCGGTCGAGTAGGCGTCGTCGAGCGTCACGAAGCCGAACTCGCGCGTGTTCCAGAGGATGACCTCCTCGGCGAGGCGGGAGAGGTCGATGCCGATCTGCGCGCAGATGAACGCGAACTCGGCGACCTTGTCCCGGGACGCCGTCGCGTCGATCGAGTTCGGCTCGACGTCGTCGAAGCCGAGCTCGAGCGCGATCGCGCGCGCGTCGAGACCGAGCGTGTTGCCCGCGAGCGCGCCGGCGCCGTACGGCGAGTGGCCGATTCCGGATCGCCACGCGGCGAGGCGCTCGACGTCCCGGCCGAGGGCCCAGCAGTGCGCGAGGAGGTGATGCGCGAGGAGGACCGGCTGGGCATGCTGGAGGTGGGTGCGGCCTGGCATGATCGCGCTCGGGTGGGCGGTGGCGTGCGAGGCGAGCGCGTCGATGAGGTCGACGAGGAGCCCGCCGATGACGCTCGCGTGGTCCCGCAGGTACATGCGGATGAGGGTCGCGATCTGGTCGTTGCGGCTGCGGCCGGCGCGGAGCTTCCCGCCGAGATCCGCGCCGACCTCGCGGATGAGCGCGGCCTCGAGCGCGCCGTGCACGTCCTCGTCGGTCTCGGTCGCGACGAGCTCGCCCGATTCGATGCGCGCCGCGAGCCGCTCGAGGCCCGCGAGCATCGAATCGAGCTCATCCTCCGTGAGGTACCCGGCGGCGGCGAGCGCCTTCGCGTGCGCGCGCGATCCGGCGATGTCGTAGCGCGCGAGGCGCCAGTCGAAGTGCGTCGACTTCGAGAGCCGCTCGAGCTCCGGCGCCGGACCGCTCGCGAAGCGCGCCCCCCAGAGCGCGCCGTCGTTCGTCTGCGTCATCGCCCCGCCTTCGTCTCGCTGCGCTCGCTCGGCCGGGAGCGCTCGAGGAGCCAGATGAGGAGCGCCTTCTGCGCGTGGAGGCGATTCTCGGCCTCGTCCCACACGACCGACTGCGGGCCGTCGATGACCTCCGCATCGACCTCGTAGCCGCGGTCGGCCGGCAGGCAGTGGATGAAGATCGCGTCCGGGTGCGCGAGCGACATGAGCTCGGTCGTGACCTTGTACGAGCCGAGGTCGCGGATGCGCTCGAGCTTCTCCTCCTCCTTGCCCATCGACACCCACGTGTCGGTCACGACGACATCGGCGCCCGCCGCCGCCTCGTTCGGGTCGGTGTAGAGCGTCACCGAACCGCCCGTCTGTGCGGCGATCCGATCCGCGTCGGCGACGACGTCGGCGCGGGGCGCGTACGCCTCCGGCGAGGCGACCCGCACGTGCATGCCCGCCGTCGCGCACGCGAGGACGTAGGAATGCGCCATGTTCGACCGGCCGTCGCCGAAGAACGCGAGCGTGAGCCCCGCGAGGTCGCCCTTGTGCTCCCGGATCGTCAGGAGATCGGCGAGGAGCTGGCAGGGGTGGAAGTCGTCGGAGAGCGCGTTGATGACGGGCACGCGCGTGCCGCGGGCCATCTCCTCGAGCCCCGATTGCGCGTAGGTCCGCCACACGATCGCGGCGACCTGCCGCTCGAGGACGCGCGCCGTGTCGGCGGGCGTCTCCTTCCCGCCGAGCTGGCTGCTCGCGGTCGAGATGACGAGCGGGGAGCCGCCGAGGTCGGCGATCCCGACGGCGAACGAGACGCGCGTGCGCGTCGAGGACTTGTCGAATATCACGGCGACGGTCTCCGGGCCGGCGAGCGGCTTGCGCCCCCACCGGTCCGCCTTCACGGACGCCGCGAGCTCGAGGATCTCGGCCTGCTCGGCGGGCGTGACGTCGTCGTCCCGAAGGAAGTGCCGGATCATGCGATCTCCCCCCGCCCGGCGACGAATCCCAGCGCCGCCTCGAACCGCTCGGCGAACTCGGCCACGTCGGCCTCCCCGATGATGAGGGGCGGGGCGAGCCGGATCGTCGAGTCGTTGGGCGCGTTGACGATGAGCCCGCGCTCGAGCGCGGCCCGCATGACGTCGTCGGCGACGGGCGCCGTGAGGCCGACGCCGAGGAGGAGGCCCTTGCCGCGGACCTCGGCGACGAGCGGCGAGCGCATGCCCTCGACCGCCGCGCGGATCCGCTCCCCCTGCTCGCGCGCGTTCGCGACGAGGCCCGCGCGCTCGATCTCGGCGAGGACCGCGTCGGCGACGGCGGTCACGAACGGGTTGCCCGCGTACGTGCTCCCGTGCTGGCCGAGCGCGAAGAGCTCCGAGGCGCTCCCGAAGGTGACGAGCGCGCCGATCGGCACGCCACCGCCGATGCCCTTCGCGACGGCGATCGCATCCGGTTCGACACCCTCGTGCTGGAACCCGAACCACGCGCCCGTGCGTCCCGCGCCGGTCTGGATCTCGTCGACGATGAGGAGCGCGCCGTGCTCGCGCGTGATGCGCCGCGCCTCGCGGAGGTAGCCGTCGGGGAGCGGGAGCACGCCCGCCTCGCCCTTGATGGGCTCGACGACGAGCGCCGCGACGTCGGGGCGGATCGCGGACTCGAGGGCGGCGATGGTCGACTCGAGATGCTCGACACCGGGGACGAGCGGCTCGAAGGGCTCGCGCATCGCGGGCTTGCCCGTCAGCGTGAGGGCGCCCATCGTCCGGCCGTGGAAGGCGTCACGGAGCGCGAGGATGCGCGAGCGGCCGGTCCGGCGGGCGAGCTTGAACGCGGCCTCCATCGCCTCCGCGCCGGAGTTGCCGAAGAGCACTCGCCCGCTCGGTCCGGTGCCGGCGAGGCGGCGGAGTCGGTCGGCGAGCGCGAGCTGCGGCTCGCTCGTGAAGTAGCCGGAGACGTGCATGAGGGTCGACGCCTGCCGCGCCGCCGCCTCGACGACGACGGGATGCGCGTGCCCGAGCGAGTTGACGGCCACCCCGGCGAGGAAGTCGAGGTACTCGCGACCCTCGTCGTCCCACAGCCGGCACCCGGCGCCCCTCACGAACTTCGCGAGCGGGGTCGGCGAGGAGCGCATCATGCGCTCCCCGAAGGCCGCTCGCCAGTGCATCGCGGCGGCGTCCGTGCCGACGCGCACGCCCTTCTCCTCTGTCGTCGCACCCATCACGGCACCACCTCCGTTCCGATTCCCTGGTCGGTGAAGATCTCCAGCAGCACGGAATGCGGCTGCCGCCCGTCGATGATCGCGGCCTTCGGGACGCCGCCCTCGACCGCCTCGAGACACGCGGTCATCTTCGGGATCATGCCCGACTCGAGCCGCGGAAGCATCTCGCGCAGCTCGGCCGCCTCGATGTGCGAGATGATCGAGTCCCGGTTCGGCCAGTCCGCGTAGAGCCCGGCGACGTCGGTGAGGATCACGAGCTTCGCGGCGCTGAGCGCGACCGCGATCGCGGCGGCGGCCGAGTCGGCGTTGACGTTGAGGATCCGGTCGGTGCCGCGTTCCCTCGCGATCGTCGAGATGACGGGGATGCGGCCCGCGTCGAGCGCCTCGACGATCGGCCCCGCGTCGACCTCGTCGACCTCGCCGACGAGACCGAGGTCGACCGGCTCGCCGGCGATCTCGATGCCCTTCCGCACGCCGGTGAGGACGCCTCGCTCGTCGCCGGGGATGCCGACGCCGAGGTCGCGCCGCCGGCCGATCTCGTTGACGAGCCCCGCCGCGACGCGCTCGACGAGGACGTCGCGGACGACCGCGATCGCCTCGGGCGTCGTGACGCGGTAGCCGCCGCGGAACTCGCTCGGGATGCCGCGCTCCTCGAGCGCGGCGGTGATCTGCGGGCCGCCGCCGTGCACGACGACCGGCTTGAGGCCCGCGTAGCGCAAGAACAGCATGTCCTGCGCGAAGGCGTGCGTGAGCGACGGGTCGACCATCGCGTTGCCGCCGAACTTCACGACGATGATCTCGTCCTGGAAGCGCTCGAGCCACGGGAGCGACTCGACGAGCACGGCCGCCTTCGCCGCCGCCGCCTCGGGCGTCGTCATGAGCCGGATCGTCGCGGTGTCGGTGTTCGTCATGTCGAGTACGCCGAGTTCTCGTGGACGTAGGCGTGCGTGAGGTCGTTCGTCCAGATCGTCGCCTCGGCGTCGCCGGCGCGCAGGTCGATGCGGATGCGGACCGCTCGCCCGCTCAAGTCGACCTCCGTTCTGGGCCGGTCCGGTGCGCCGGCGTGGCAGACGCGGACACCGTTCATCGCGACGTCGACGTCGTACGGATCGAATGCGGCGCTCGTCGTGCCGATCGCCGCGAGGACGCGGCCCCAGTTCGGGTCGTTGCCGAAGAGCGCGGCCTTGAGGAGGTTGTTCCTGGCGACCGCGCGACCGACCTCGACCGCGTCGTCTTCGCTCGCCGCCCCGACGACCTCGATCGTGACGTCGTGACTGGCGCCCTCGGCGTCGCGCATGAGCTGCTGCGCGAGATCCTGGGCGAGCGCGGTGAGCGCGGCCCGGAACTCGCCGGGGTCCGGGACGACGCCGGACGCGCCGCTCGCCATGAGCGTGACCTGGTCGTTCGTCGACATGCAGCCGTCGGAATCGAGCCGGTCGAAGCTCACGCGCGTCGCCGCCCGCAAGTGCTCGTCGAGTTCGTCCGCGGCGAGGATCGCGTCGGTCGTGATGACGACGAGCATCGTCGCGAGCGCGGGCGCGAGCATGCCGGCGCCTTTCGCCATGCCGCCGATCGTCCAGCCCTCCCCCGCGACGACCGCGCGCTTCGGGACGGTGTCGGTCGTCATGATCGCGAGCGCCGCGGCCTCGCCGCCGTCGGCGCTGAGCGCCGGCACGGCATTCCGGACGCCCTCGAGGACGCGCTCGCGGAACACCGCGTCGCCCTCGCCGATGAGGCCCGTGGAGCACACGAGGACGTCGCTCGCCGAGACGCCGAGGAGCTCGCCCGCGAGTTCGGCGGTCAGGTGCGTCGTCTGGAACCCGAACGGTCCCGTGAAGCAGTTCGCCCCGCCGGAGTTGAGGACGACGGCGGACGCGCGGCCGTTCTTGATCGCTTCCTGCGACCACAGGATCGGGTGCGCTTTCGCCCGGTTGCTCGTGAACACCGCCGCGGCGGCGTCGAGCGGCCCCCGGTTGACGACGAGCGCGACGTCGGGACCGCCCTTCGACTTGAGGCCGGCGGCGACGCCGGCGGCTTCGAAGCCGAGCGGCGCGGTGACGCTCACGGGGCGACCCCGTTCACGGCGAGCCCCGTCGTCTCGGGGAGTCCGAGCGCGATGTTCGCGGACTGGATCGCCGCGCCCGCCGTGCCCTTGACGAGGTTGTCGAGCGCGGAGATCGCGACGAGGCGACCGGCCTTGCCGTCGACCGCGAGCCCGATGAGGCACGTGTTCGCGCCGAGGGTGTCCGCGGTCCGCGGGAAGGCGCCGGCGGGGAGGACGTCGACGAAGGGCTCGTCGGCGTATGCGGCCTCCCACGCCTCGCGCGCCTCCTCGACGCTCACGCCGACCGCGAGCGGGGCGGTCGACGTCGCGAGGATGCCGCGGGACATCGGGACGAGGACGGGCGTGAACGACAGGCCGACCTCGCTCGCGCCAGCCGCGCGCAGGTTCTGCCGCACCTCGGGGTTGTGCCGGTGGACGCCGCCGACCCCGTACGCCGAGGCCGAGCCGAGGAGCTCGGCGGCGAGCAGGTCCGTCCGGAGCGACTTGCCGGCGCCAGAGGGTCCGACGGCGAGGACCGACACGATGTCGGTCGGCTCGATGATCCCGGCTGCGACACCCGGGGCGAGCCCGAGCGTCATCGCGGTGACGTTGCAGCCCGGGACGGCGATGCGCTTCGCGCCGCGGAGCCGCTCCCGCTGGCGCCCGCCGTTCGCGAGGACGAGCTCGGGCAGGCCGTACGCCCACGCGCCGAAGTACTCGCCGCCGTAGTACTCCTCCCAGTCCTCCGGGCTCGTGAGGCGGTGGTCGGCACCGCAGTCGACGACGAGCACGTCGTCGGGGAGCGCGGCCGTGACCTCGCCGGACTTGCCGTGCGGGAGCGCGAGGAACACGACGTCGTGCCCCGCGAGGACCTCCGGCGAGGTCGGCTGGAGCGTCAGGTGCGCGAGCGACCGCAAGTGCGGCTGGTGCTCGACGAGACGGGAACCGGCGTTCTGGTTCGCGGTGACGGTCGTGATCTCGAAGTCCGGGTGGGCCGCGAGCAGTCGGAGGAGCTCGCCCCCGGCGTAGCCGCTCGCGCCCGCGACGGCGACCGAGTAGGACATGGTGACAACCTTAGGTTCTCAAGGGATCGAGGGACCTGAGGCGGCGACGCGAAGGCACCGAGACGGTGCCGTTGACGCGTCGCCTAGCGTCGCTCGCCCGCGCGGCGTCGCAGCACGGCGCGCTCGACGGCGCGGCCGGAGGTGCTGCGGAGCTCGGTCACCCGCTCAGCGTAGCGGTTGCCGCGCGGCCCGCGCGAATCCGTTCCGCTCGCGCCCGGCGCTCCCTGCTCGCCGTCCAGTGCACGTTCCCGCGTCGGGTGCACGCCGGGCGTGCACCGCGCGCGGGAACGTGCGCCCCATCGCGGGGGGGCGGGGGCGGGGGCGGGGGCGGGGCGACGGTAGGGTGGAGGCCGTGTCGAAGGTCCTCACCGAACTGCCGGTCGGCGCCCGCGTGGGCATCGCATTCTCCGGGGGGCTCGACACGTCGACCGCGGTCGCGTGGATGCGCGACAAGGGCGCGATCCCGTGCGCGTACACGGCGAACATCGGCCAGCCCGACGAGCCCGACATCGACGCCGTCCCCGGCCGTGCCCTCGAGTACGGGGCGGAGCTCGCGCGCCTCATCGACTGCCGGCGGCAGCTCGTCGAGGAGGGGCTCGCCGCGCTCGCGTGCGGGGCGTTCCACATCCGCTCCGGCGGCAAGACGTACTTCAACACGACGCCGCTCGGCCGCGCCGTCACGGGGACGATGCTCGTGCGCGCGATGAAGGAGGACGGCGTCGAGATCTGGGGCGACGGCTCCACCTACAAGGGGAACGACATCGAGCGCTTCTACCGCTACGGCCTCCTCGCGAACCCGTCGTTGCGGATCTACAAGCCGTGGCTCGACGCGGCATTCGTCGCCGAGCTCGGGGGGCGCAAGGAGATGAGCGAGTGGCTCGTCGCGCACGGCTACCCGTACCGCGATGCGACCGAGAAGGCGTACTCGACCGACTCGAACATCTGGGGCGCGACGCACGAGGCGAAGGACCTCGAGTTCCTCGACAAGGGCCTCGACATCGTCGAGCCGATCATGGGGGTCGCCTCCTGGCGGGAGGATGTCGCGATCGGGAGCGAAGAGGTGCTCGTCGAGTTCCGCGCGGGCCGCCCGGTCGCGATCAACGGCGTGCACTTCGACGACCCCGTCGCGCTCGTCGAGGAGGCGAACGCGATCGGCGGGCGCCACGGGCTCGGGGTCTCGGACCAGATCGAGAATCGCATCATCGAGGCGAAGTCGCGTGGCATCTACGAGGCGCCCGGCATGGCGCTCCTCCACATCGTGTACGAGCGCCTCCTCAACGCGATCCACAACGAGGACACGGTCGCGAACTACCACGCCGAGGGCCGCCGACTCGGACGGCTCATGTACGAGGGCCGCTGGCTCGACCCGCAGTCGCTCATGCTCCGCGAGTCGCTCCAGAAGTGGGTCGGCTCGGCCGTCACCGGCTCGGTCCGGCTCCGCCTCCGGCGCGGCGACGACTACACGATCCTCGACACGCGCGGTCCGGCCCTCTCGTACCACCCCGAGAAGCTCTCGATGGAGCGCGTCGGGGATGCCGCATTCGGCCCGGAGGACCGCATCGGGCAGCTCACGATGCGCAACCTCGACATCGCCGACTCGCGCGCGCGCCTCGAGCAGTACGCGGAACAGGGCATCGTCGGCGGCGAGACCGCGCGGCTCGTGCGCGAGGTCGTCGTGCCAGAGATCGGCGAGTGACCGCCCATCGCACCCGGTCGGACGCGCCGTGTCGGCGGCCGGCGGAATGATGGCGTCGTGAAGCACCGCGGTCTCGTCCTGCTCGGCGCGCTCGGGGTCATCTGGGGCATCCCCTACCTGCTCATCAAGGTCGCGGTCGAGGAGATCTCCCCGGAGATGCTCGTGCTCGCGAGGACCGCGATCGCCGGACTCGTGCTCCTCCCGGTCGTCGTGTGGCGGCGTGAGCTCTTCGGCGTCTTCCGGCACTGGAAGGCGCTCCTCGCCTACACGGCGGCGGAGATCGTCTTCCCCTGGTACTTCATCAGCGCCGCGGAGACGCGCCTCGCGAGCTCGACCGCGGGGCTCCTGCTCGCGGCGATCCCGCTCGCGGGCGTCGGCGTCGCGTTCCTCCTCGGACGGCCGGAGCGGCTGGGCCGCTGGAACTGGACGGGGATCGTGCTGGGGATCCTCGGGGTCGCGGCGATCGTCGGGCTCGACGTCGCCGGCTCCGACCTCGTCGGCGTCGCGCTCCTCGCGGTCGCCGTCGTCGGCTACGCGCTCGGGCCGGCGATCCTCTCCCGCTGGCTCGGCGAGGTGCCGCCACTCGGCGTCACGGTCGCCTCGCTCCTCATCGCCGCGATCGTGTACATCCCGGTCGTCTCGATCGCCGGCTCGTGGCCCACGGCATGGCCGTCGACGCCCGTCGTCGCCTCGGTCGTCGCGCTCGCGCTCGTGTGCAGCGGCGTCGCGTTCCTCATCTTCTTCGCGCTCATCAGGGAGGTCGGCCCGGTCCGGGCGACCGTCGTCGCGTACATCAACCCCGCGGTCGCGGTCCTTGCGGGCGTCCTCGTGCTCGGCGAGCCGATCACGGTGTGGACGGTCGTCGGGTTCGTGCTCGTCATCCTCGGCTCGTACCTCGTGACGATGCGGCCGGCGGCGCGGCGCCTGGTCGTCCCGGTCGAGGCGGAGCCGTAGCGGACGCTCCGGCTACTCGCGGAGGGTCGCCCCGAACCGCCGCGCCGCGAGGGCGACGCCCGCGAGCTTCGCCTCGGTCGCCTCCGCTTGCGTGAGCGTGCGGTCCGGCGCGCGGAAGCGCAGCGCGAACGTCAGCGACTTCGAGCCCTCCGGCACCCCCGGACCGCGGTAGTCGTCGACGAGCCGGGCGTCCTCGAGGAGCGGACCCGCGCCCTCGACGAGGGCCGCGAGCACCTCCCCCGCCACGGCGTCAGCAGCAACGACGACCGAGACGTCCTGCGTCGCGGCCGGGTAGCCGGCGATCGCCGGATGACGCCCCTCGGGCCGGCCGGCGGTCAGGAGCGCATCGAGGTCGAGCTCGAGCACGGCGACGACGCGCGGGAGGTCGTACTCCCCCGCGAGCGACGGGAGGAGCTCGCCGGCGACGCCGATGTCGAGACCGGCGACGCGGAGCGCTGCCGTCCGGCCGGGATGGAGCGCCGGGTGCGCGCCCAGCGCGACCTCGATCGGGATGCCGAGCGCGCGGCCGACATGCCGCGCCGCAGACAGGGCGTCGGCGATCCCGCTCGGGACCGCGGGCTGGCCCGGCTGCTTCTGGATCGCGTCGCCGAGGAAGAGCGCGCCGAGCCGCCACGGCTGCCGCGGGACGCTCCGGTGGAGCCCGTCGAGCACGGCGGGTCCGGGACGCGCGGTGCCGACGGGCAGCGACTCGGAGCCCATGGGGCCCTCGGCGAGGAAGACGAGGCCGAGCTCGAAGAGCGCCAGGTCGGTCAGACCGCGCGAGACGTTGCGGCGGGCGATGTGGATGAGCCCGGGCAGGAGCGACGTCCGCATGTGTGCGGCGGCGGGATCGAGCGCGTTGACGAGTCGGATGGCGGGCGTGCCCGAGGGGAAGCGCTCGAGGTCCTGCTCGCTCACGAACGGGTACGCGAGGACCTCGACGAGTCCCGCGCCGGCGAGGGCGGCGGCGACGACGCGGCGCGCCCGCTGCGACTCGGTCAGGCCGCGCCCGGGCGGCGCGATCGGGAGCGCGGCGGGAATGCGCGAGTAGCCGACGATGCGGGCGACCTCCTCGGCGAGCGTCCACTTGTCGGTGAGGTCGGGTCGCCAGCT
>Ga0182743_1002810_pt1 | contig 14618 bp, 11 predicted proteins | sample eDN3rd30CKraftOP_FD_128522 | JGI IMG/M metagenome (GOLD analysis project Ga0182743, IMG submission 128522) | Enriched Organic Plus compost microbial communities from Emeryville, California, USA - eDNA 3rd pass 30_C Kraft OP (version 2) (version 2) ... | reverse complement strand
GGTTATGAGCCGCCTGCTCTAACCGATGAGCTACACCCCCTCGTCGTCACGTACGATCCTATCTCGTTTTGCCTGTTCGGCAAAAGCTTCGATTTAGATCTACGATCCTCCTCTCAAAATTACGTTCAGTCGCTACGCTCCTTAGACCGTAATTTTGGCTGTTAGTATTTCTGCTAACAGATACGAGTATACCATAAAGCCTATGAGCGCTATATACTAGGCGATAGGATATGCCAGAAAAGCTCCAAGACTACCAGGAAAAGGCGATGCAGTTCATCATGCAGTTTAGCGACGTGCGTAAGCTCGGCACGCTCGTTTTCGTGGTGATTGCGCTGTTAATCACCTGGAGTGGGGTGAAGGTCATCACGACCAACTATGCGCTCCAGAAAGATATCGCTATCATGGAGCAGCAAAACGAAGTGCGGCGCCTGCAGAACCGAAATTTAGAACTTGAAAATAAATTCTACGAAACAGACGAGTATCTAGAACTCGAAGCACGCCGCCATTTCGGCAAAGCGCTGCCAGGTGAAGCGGTCTGGGTGGTTCCTCGCGATGTGGCGCTCCGCTACGTCAGTGAGCCTACGCGCGAGGCGGCAAATGACGAGACCATTACCCAGCGCCCGAGTGGCGCCCGCGCGAATTTCAATGCGTGGCTTGATTTCTTGCTGCATCGACGCTCAACAATCGAGGGCTAGGCTTGACAGGAGCTAACTCAATCTGTATAGTTACAACTTGGTGAAACGACCCGGGGTGGAGCAGCGGCAGCTCGTGTGGCTCATAACCACAAGGTCGCAGGTTCGAGTCCTGCCCCCGGAACCAAGAAAATACCTTCATCCCTCCCGATGGAGGTATTTTTTATTTGAGGTCAATAGCACAACGTTTGTTTGTACGAATATGCTTGCGTTTACTCCGTGATCACGGCTATGATAAAAGGGTAGTCAGCGAAACAAACATTGACAATTTCACCAAAATAGTGTAATATCAAAGTAGTTTCGTGATCACAAAACAAAAACCATCAAACTAAAACAAAAAGAGGAGCGCCCATGAAAATTGGAACGCACGGATTAGCATTTGAGTTGGTCCCAACCAACGACGAGTCTATCCTCAGTATCGATACTTGGCTCAAGAAGCTGTAGCGTATCGAACCCTATAAACACCCGCATGATTGCACGATCATACGGGTGTTTTTACTTGGCGCGTCCGTACAGGAGGTGTCGTTTCATATGCAGGAATGCTGATATGCTGAGCTGCCCCAGAACAGAGATGTGTGCTGCGGCCGGGATAACAGGAATTGCCTCGCGAGATGCTAGGCCCAAGATTTTCAAGCGATCGATCGAGCGGAGTTGTAGTGTGATTTTGCCTCCTGCAAAATCTTTGCCAGCATCTACGACAGAGTCGAGAAGCGTCGCGCTAATTGCCATTCGCTCGAGTAGCGGCATGAAGCTATGCTTAAAAGCGGGTTGTTGCTGTACGGCATCAGTGGCGCTATCACTAAAGAGGTATGCGGTATGACGAGCCTCAGAACCGCGCAGGAGTGTATAGCGCCTCAGCGTATCCTGGAGGGAGATGAGACTACCTATCCGCAGTATATGGAGCGCCCTGTGCTGTAGCGCTTGGTGAGTTTTAGGCCCGAGTGATTCTGGATTAAGTGAGGGGTAGTGCTCGCTCAGTTGGTCAAAAGTGGCTAGCTGATCTGTTATTATTGAGCGGTCCAGTCTTGCATCAGCATTTGTATCTACATCTCTCATGAGTCCCATAATATCGCGCCAACGCATATGGGTGGTCTGGTCTATGGCTACATCACAGTGGCTCGCTGCGACAGAAGTAAGTAAATCTGCCAGCTGCGGATAGTAGCCAGCTGTATCGTCGAGCGTAAATGTTTGGGTTTCGGAATTGTTCATAAAAGAAAAAGGGCCTTTCGGCCCACATTTTCACTATGGTAGCGGCGACAAGACTTGAACTTGTGACCCCAGGCTTATGAGTCCTGTGCTCTAACCAGCTGAGCTACGCCGCCACGTCGTCGCTATAAGACAACGAAAGTACAGAGGCTAATATAGCACAGTTTGTATCTGTTGACTAGACCCGGCCCTAGAAGCAAATGAGTGATGCGACCACGCCGAGTCCGACGGTGATAATGACGGTGCGCGTGATATGTGGTGATAGTCGATGCGCGAGTTTGGCGCCTAGCCAGCCACCGAGGATCGAACCTATGAGTGGTAGTGGCATGAGATGCCAGGCGATATCACCGTAGATTATGAACACGATAGTGCAGGTCAGGGCGATGACGACGCTGATGAAGTTTTTGGTACCGTTTATCTGATAGATAGTTTTGAGCTTGGTAAAGCCGAGGATAGCGAGGACGATGAAACCGAACCCAGCGCCGAAATACCCTGCATAGAAGCTGACCGGAAATAGGATGACGGCTAGTATGACAAATGGTGAGGCTGCGCGTAGATGAGCAGGTCGATGGATGTAGGTATGAAGTTGAGGCTGAAAAGCAAAGAGCAGTACGCTCGCGAGCACGAGCCATGGCAGGATAACTTCGAATGTAGATGAGGGTGTGTGGGCGAGCAGGTAGCTACCGAGCACCGCTCCGACAATACAGGGCAGAGCTAGATAGAAGAATGGTCGGGGAACTTTGGCGAGATCTTTGCGGTACCCGATGAGTGAGCTGATCGATCCGGGCCAGGCTGTCGCGACTGTAGTCATGGCTGCGTTGAGCGGCGTGAGACCGGCAAGGATGTAGACGGGCAGGAGAAACAGTGTGCCTGCACCAGCAATGGCATTGGCGATCCCGAGCAGTAAGCCCGCAGCAAAAAGCAGTAATTCTATCATTGATCTGGCTGTTTATTTTGAGTCTTGGGCTCAGTATATCACGAGCGTTATCAGTCGATCGAGCGAGCTGTTTGGTACCACTCAGCAAAGTCGTCCCAGGCAAGGCGCTTGGCAGCACGGCGCGGGTGGTGCTGCTCCCCTGCATCGATAACTTCGCTGATGGTCATATTTGCTTCGCGGTCTTCGTCCATGACGACGACTTTCTGAAGTGGCACGCCACCGTTGCCGCGCGGCTTGTCGACGAGCTGGCCGGTCAAGTCACGGCGGAAAACGACACATTCATGCTCGTCCTGGTATGCGACAAGCTGTTGCAACGTGACGAGTCGGTCATCGAGGCCGCTGATGAGGCGGGCGAAGTCATCAGGAGTGAACCAATGGTTCATCGACTTCATGTACGGACCAGGGAATCCGCGCAGCCCCGCGAAGCTCCAGCTATCGTCGGTCACGAGGATCGGCTCACCGAGGAGTTCGTAGGCACGGGCTGCTTTGTCTTTGATGATGGTTTCGGGATCCTCGCCTTGGATCTCATCGATATCGAGGACAGTCTGGACTGCTTCGAGACCGACATTCTCAAGCGACCGCTGGGCAAAGCTGAATTTCTCTGGATTAGTGGTGGCAACGAGTATTTTTGTCATGATTGGTATATATTGTAGCGTATGAAAGCGCTTGTGGCTCCTGGGCTCTACGTGGTGGCGGTCAGCGGCGGGGTCGACTCGGTCGTACTGCTGGATTTATTGCGGCGTGAGCCTGGCGTGCGATTGATCGTGGCGCACTATGATCATGGTATTCGCGATGATGCCGTTGCGGATAGGCGATTTGTCCATGATTTGGCGCGTACGCACGGATTACCGTTTGTATACGATGAGGGTAAGCTTGGTGCAGGTGCGAGCGAGGCGCAGGCACGCGAGGCGCGCTATGCATTCCTGCATGCGGTGCGCACGCGAAGTGGTGCGCAGGCGATCATCACAGCTCATCACGAGGATGATCTGCTCGAGACGACAGTGCTCAATCTGCTCAGGGGTACCCGCCGCAAAGGGCTCCACTCGCTCAAGTCTACGGATATCGTGAAGCGGCCATTACTCGGTCACCAGAAAAAGCAGCTCATCAGCTATGCACGGGCCAACGGATTGGTGTGGCGCGAGGATAGTACCAACAGCAGTGATAAATACCGCCGCAACCAAGTTCGTCATCATGTCATGACTAAGCTTTCGCCGATCCAGCGCCAGCATCTCTCTGCGCATGTGCGTCGTGCGGGACGTATAAACAAAGAACTCGACGAAATCCTCGTCAACATGCTGCATATGCAGCCCGCGGTGGATGAGCTCGACCGGGTATTTTTCGCAAAACTGCCACATGAGGTAGCCCGCGAGCTGATGCATCTGTGGCTCGGCCGCGCCGGAGTGCGTGATATGACGAGTAAGCGTCTCGAACTTATTGTCGTGGCCGCCAAAACATACAAGCGCGGACAGCGTATTTCGCTCGATCAAGCACGCTATATCGTGGTGCAATCACGTCGTTTGGCACTCAGGGAGCTATGAGTGCTAGACTTGGCGCGGGACTTGAGGATATACTAGAAAAGATATGAAGCAGAACTCATTTAAGCCCCCTCAGAAACCCGCCCCAACGCCAAATCGATTTGCGCGTACGTTTGGATTTATCGTGTTATCGCTCTTGGTCGTTGCTGCCATCTATGCTTCGACGAATCAGAGCCAAAAGCTGGACGAAATACCATTTAGTCAGGTCGTGCAGCAGGCCAACGAAGGTGAATACGACAAGATCGTCGTCTCGGGCGATGGCAACAAGCTCGAAATCACCAAAAAAGGTGAAGACAAGCCAAGCCTGCTCTCATACAAAGAGACTGCTACGAGCCTAAGCCAAGAAGGTGTGGACACCTCGAAGGTCACCGTCGAGAGCGAGAAGCGTGAGACCTCGAATCTCTGGGGCCAGCTATTACTGACATTGTTGCCGGTTATCCTGATCGGTGCGTTCCTGCTCTTTATCCTGCGAGGGGCGCAGGGTCAGGGCAACCAGGCGATGAGCTTCGGCAAGAGCAAGGCTCGCCTCTATGGCAACGAGAAGGACAAGGTCCTTTTCAAGGACGTTGCTGGGCAAGATGAAGCGAAGCAGGATCTGTCCGAAGTCGTCGAATTCCTCAAGTATCCGAAGAAATTCGCCGGCGTCGGCGCGCGTATACCAAAAGGTGTCCTGCTCGTAGGTCCTCCGGGTACCGGTAAGACAATGCTCTCACGTGCTGTTGCGGGTGAGGCTGACGTGCCATTCTTTTCGATCTCTGGTTCTGAATTCGTCGAGATGTTCGTCGGTGTCGGTGCGTCGCGTGTGCGTGACCTCTTCGCCAAGGCGAAGAAGAATGCGCCATGTATTATCTTCGTCGATGAGATCGATGCGGTCGGTCGGCGCCGCGGCTCAGGTATGGGCGGTGGTCACGATGAGCGTGAGCAGACGCTGAACCAGATCCTCGTTGAAATGGACGGATTCGAGCAAGGCCAGAATGTGATTGTCCTGGCTGCAACGAACCGTGCTGACGTGCTCGACCCGGCGCTGCTTCGCCCAGGACGCTTTGATCGCCGCGTCATGATCGGTCTGCCTGATCGCAAAGACCGCGAAGCAATCCTCAAAGTTCACTTCGAGAAGAAACCAGTAGACAAAGCAGTCGATATCGATGCTTTGGCCGCGAAGACCGCTGGTAGCTCTGGTGCTGATCTGGCAAACATCGCTAATGAATCTGCAATCATCGCTGCACGCAATGGCCGCAAAGAAATAACCAATGCTGATGTAACGGAAGCATTCGAGCGCGTCGCAATCGGCCCAGAGCGCAAGAGCAAAGTCATGAGTGACGATGACAAGGCTGTTACTGCGTATCACGAAGCAGGACACGCCATAGTCGGTCATGTGCTCCCTGATAGCGATCCGGTCCACAAGGTTACTATCATCCCTCGTGGTGGTACCGGTGGCGTTACGTGGTTCATCCCGCCAGAGGACAAAACCTATGTTTCGATCATTGAATACAAGGACGTGCTCGCACGTGCGCTCGGTGGGCGCATTGCCGAAGAAGTGGTATTTGGCCGCGATCGTGTTACGACGGGTGCTGGCTCTGATTTGCAGAAGGCAGCCGAAATCGCCCGCGACATGGTGATCAATCAGGGTATGGGCAGTGGCAAATTGCGTGACCAAGTCTTCCACGTAGAAGGCGGTATGATGATAGACCGTATCGTTCATGAGAAGGATTACTCGGATGAAACTGCCAAGTTGATCGATGATGAAGTCGAGAAACTCATCACCGAAGCCGCAGCACGTGCTCGTGAGGTAATCACGCACAACCGCAAGCAGCTCGAAGCGCTCAAGGATCGCCTCCTCGAGAAGGAAACAGTCGAAGCCGCTGAGGTCGAAGAGGTCCTCCAGGGCACTATCATGCCCAAAACCGCCGCCCTGTACTAAGACGTAGCCGACTTTTCCACTGGAATTTAGCTGAGAAATAATTGCGATCATCCTGCTTATGGTTTATACATAGGGCTATAGACAAAGGGGGTGGAGTGTTGAGGCTACTAACTCACAGAAGAATGGCAGGAGTCATACTGGGGTTGCTCATTTTTGGAGCAGCGCTACCGATTTCTGCGCAGACTGACAATATTTGGCATGGCGCAGACGAACAAGCTCGAGTTGTCTTGTCTGCTACAGACTGGTCAACCGCTCAGCCTGAGTCTACCTCTGGCGTTGCACCTAACGAACCCTGTCAAAAGAAGCGCATCGCGTTAAATCGCGTGATTGGTATTAATTATCGATATCGTGATGGCTGTTGGTATGACACGAAGCTAGGCCTGCTGGACAGCGGCGGACTTTACATACTTCTTCCGGGTGAGCAGGTCGCCGCCAAGATCGATATGCTGGCTAGCCAAGGGTTGCGACCGACGAAAAATCCAGATGTGTTTTACGAGCATTATCATAGTGGTGGAATTGGCACGAGCGGTAATATGTATTTTGTGCGTGCGGTAGCTATAGACTTTATCGTAAATCGCAACACAAACGGCAGTATGACGGCGGTATATTCTCGAAATACCGAGTTGCGTTCTGGTGCATTTATCGCTCAGAGGGAAAATATGTTCATGTCTTCGAATGGCCAATGGCTACTGACCTATAAAGAAGGGTATGGCAGAAGGTTGAATTTGCAGACAATGGACCAAGTAGCCTATTCGTTGCATGATGGCTCTAAGTATGACTACGCAGGTAGCGCTGCTATTTCTGACGATGGTCGCTATTTGATCGGCACAATGCACGTTTCGAGCTGGAAGTCGTATATGCGCGTTGCCGACCTTGAGGCATGCGGACTGGAGGAAGCGCGCGTAGACCCTGTGAGCAAGCGCTGCACCTCCACCTTGTTGGCGGCTAATCTACTGCAGTTTGTGCCATCCTCGGGCACCGACATACGATACCTGAAGTTCTACTCGAATAGTAGCATCGGGGGATATATTAGACATGCGGTATCTGGCCAGCTGCCGAAATACAAAGAATTTTTCATGTATGCGCCGGGTGCGCCGACAGAGACAAGCAACTACTTAGCAATGGGCGATTCATTTGCTTCGGGCGAGGGTGCCTGGGACTATATTGACGGTACGGATGATCACCAGACAAACAAGTGCCATGTGTCCAGGCAGTCGTATCCGTACCTTATCGATAGTTCGATCAATGTTACCTCATTTCACTCGGTGGCGTGCTCTGGTGCGAGGACTTCTCATGTTATTGATGAGGCACAAGAGAAGGACTCTGCTGCTACCTCGGAATGGCATCCAGGCACCAGGGAACAACTTAGTTTCTTTGATTTGCAAAAACCAGACATCGTTACTGTCTCGATAGGCGGTAATGATATCGGGTTTTCGGATAAATTGTCATACTGCCTTACCCGAGGAGTGAATTGCTACGATACGTACGAAAAACGTGCACGCATAGTTGCCGAGATAAAAGAGCAATACCCAAGCATCGTCGATGCATATAAAAAGATCAAACAGAACGCTGCCGCTAATGCAAAAATCTATGCCCTCGGGTATCCGCAGATAATTAATGATGCGCCGGGCATAAGCTGTGGCAATAACGTAAGCTTATCCGCAAACGAGCGTAAAATGGCGTATGAGCTCGTAGTGTATCTCAATGATGTTATCCGCCATGCGGCTACTGCTGCAGGAGTAATGTATGTTGATATAGAGAACGCGCTTCAGGGCGTCCGGCTCTGCGACAACGTTGCCTCGGCACAGATAGGTGTAAATGGTTTAACTCGGGGCCAGGAGATAGCACTTCTAATAGGCAGAGAGAGCTACCATCCCAACCAGATAGGACACCAGCGGCTAAAGGGTGCCATACTGGAGGCTACTGATAATTTTAACCTTCGAACGAATAACGAGTTGTCTGCAAGGGTCTACCCTGACGCTGATGAGTATGGCTTCCTGCAAGATGTAATTGCTACCAAACCTATATCCAGCGAGCCGGTTCGTCCATTCAACTTTGACCTAGGAAGTAGGGATACGGTACATCTCCGCAGCGAAAATATGCGAATTCAGATCCAAGATCCAACTGCCCCTACGCAAGCAAACGCTGTATACGATGTTGTACTTCATTCTGAGCCAAGGAAAATCGCTGAAGTAAAAACCGATGGCGCAGGCCAGCTTGATGCCGAAGTCTTATTGCCCGATGATATTGAGCCAGGGATTCACGAGCTGCATATTATCGGGCCGGGAGCAGATGGCACTACGATCGATCTGTATCAACTGGTATATATCGGTGCTATGTCCAATGATTTCTATGGTGACGGCATAAGTAATGATGCGCGTCCTTGTGGTCTCATCCCTGCATCAGGAGACGATATCGACAAAGATGGCATAGATGACGCTTGCGATTCGCATATTGGCGATGCGCCTGTCGACCCAGGGCCTACTCCCGGTCCAGAATCTCCGGTGAGTGCATTGGTCTCATTGATTCAGAAAACCGTAAAGACCATAATCAATCTCATCAAATCCTGGTATAGTTGGTTCTAATGAGGCAAACAAAAAAACGATTATCTCGTGGAAGAAAAATAACATTGGGTGCAATTGCTTTTGTTCTCCTGGCCATCGCAGGATACTTTGCTTTCGCATATACGACAGACTATTTGCGATATCGCACGATCGAGTCATACGATCAGCGGCTCGATGAAATGGCGGACAGGCTCGGCAGTGAAGTCATACGCCGCGAGAAGTATTGCTACGACAATGTTATTAAGCTGTCTCACAACTTAGAGTGTTACAACACGCTCATTGTAAATAAGAACTCGGCACGAGATTACTATGCGTTGGTGGACGAGCTGGGGGCGGGTAGGAAGAAAGGTGTTTTCTGCAATGCCTCGAACCCGTCGCTGGAAGATAGGTGGTTTATATATTGTGGCGTTAAGATGCTTGAATGGATGCCGTACTACATCTATGAGGACATTCACGACTTGTATCGGTAGACCTGTACGAATGATTAGGCATCTGCGATACTAAGGACAAGCGTCTTAGTGCGTTTCTTGGTTATGGCACGCATAAAATCACACAATTCTCTGCAAGATATGACAACACCCGGTGTGGTGCTACTTCTTCAGGTGCCGCGAACCAACGAAAAAAAAGAGCTTGCCGCTGAACAAATGTTTGCCAGTCTTCACGGCCTTCTGACGTTGCCAAGCCGTAGTCGCTGGAGTAAGCAACCAGATCGCGAGCGTATCAGTTTCGAGATTGCTGTGCTCAAAAAACGTATCGGGTTCTATGTCTGGGTACCTCAGTACCTCGTTAGCTTTGTCGAAGAGCAGATTTATGCGCAATATCCGTCTGTTCAGATATCCGAGGTTCCAGATTATGCGCAGGCAGGCAATCATCCACAGACAGTTCTGACGACCGATTTGCATCTCACGGCGCCTAGTAGTCTGCCTATCAAGACATTCCAGAGTTTCGAGGTGGATCCGCTTGCGGCTATCACGGCCACACTTGCGAAATTTGAGGACGATGAGGAAGCATGGATCCAGCTTATTATGCGCCCAGCCGACATAGGATGGCACAAACGGAGCGAGCGCTATATCGCTGGACTGAAATCCGGAGGCTCTGGTGGTGGCCATGCGCTCAAGGGTATCGCTGGCGCGCTCTGGGCACCGCCAACAGGCGATACATCTCCGGTGAAGCCCGCAGATTATGACCAGACTAGAGCAGGCGCAGCAGAGGACAAGAGTCAGAAATTAGCTTTCGACATGTCGCTCCGCATCGTCTATCGAGGCAATGTGCCGCTTCAACATGCAAAGCTTCGCATGCAATCCATCGTCGCGAGCTACAAGCAATTCAATACGACCTATCTCAATAGCTTCGCCGCGCGCCGCATCAGCGATGATCCGCATGAGGCTTCACAGTACGTTGGCCGACAAATTTCGACACGCAAAGGTTCGAGTTTCATCGGCAACATCGAAGAGGCCGCCACGCTCTATCACTTGCCGCACACCAATGTGGAGACACCGTTCATCCTCTGGGCAAGTGCGCAGACTGCTGAACCGCCTGCTAATCTTCCGATTGTATCCCAGGAGACGGCCGGCCAATTGAGCCCCGTCGCGACGACTAACTTCCGTGGACACAACACGGCGTTCGGATTGCCACGAACTGATCGTGGAAGACATATGTATATCATCGGTCAAACAGGCGTGGGTAAGTCTGGTCTGCTGGAACTGCTTACGATATCTGACATCTATAGCCCCTATGGCTTTGCGGTGATCGATCCGCACGGCGATTACGCGCAGAATATCCTGCGCCGCTTGCCGCCTGAGCGCGTAAAAGATGTCGTCTATTTCAATCCAGCAGACGTCGATCATCCTATCGCCTTCAACCCGCTCGAGGTTGTGGACGTGAAGCTTCGTACGCACACCTGCTCGGAGCTTATCGGTGTACTCAAGCGCATGTTTGATAGCTGGGGCCCGCGACTAGAATACATTTTGCGCTATAGTATCCTGGCGCTGCTTGACTATCCGCAGGCGACGATGCTCGACATTACACGCATACTGACGGACAAAAAATTTCGAAATGAAGTGCTGCAGCATGTGAACGATCCAGTGGTGCAGAATTTCTGGTTTGTTGAGTTCGCCAGCTGGAATGATAAATTCGCTGCTGAAGCTGTCGCACCAGTACTCAACAAAGTGGGCGCATTTACGGCAAACCCTCTGGTGCGTAATATCATTGGTCAGCCAAAAAGCGGCTTCAATATCCGCCAGATCATGGACGAGCGCAAGATCCTTGTAGTCAATCTCAGCCGCGGGCTCGTGGGTGAAGATAACGCGGCGCTTCTCGGTGCGCTTCTTGTGACCAAGATTCAGATGGCAGCGATGAGCCGTGCTGACATCCCGGCGGAGCATCGCAGTCCGTTCTACCTCTATGTGGACGAATTTCAGAACTTCGCTACCGATAGTTTCGCGACGATTCTATCTGAAGCTCGAAAATACGGGCTTTGTCTCACAGTGGCCAATCAGTACACTGCGCAGATGATCCCGCAGGTGCGCGATGCGGTGTTTGGTAACGTCGGAACGATCGTCGCGTTTCGCATGAGCGCAGACGATGCGACGAGTATGCAGCGGTATTTTGAGCCGAAGTTTACGGCACACGATCTGGTGCATATGCACAACCGCAGTTTCGTGCTGAGTATGACGATCGAAGGCGAGAAAGTGCAGGCCTTCTCGGCGGCTTCATTGACACTGCCGGCGTATGGCGTGGATTACACTGACGTGGTTGTAGACAATAGTCGCCGTGCGTATGCGACAAGTCGTGATTATGTCGAGCGGTATGTCGGTGAGCGCTATCTAAAGACCGCTCCCGAGCCCAAAAAGCAGCAAGTTCAGCCGAAGGCCCAGCCTCAACCTCAGAAACTAGCTACTCAACCCGTACCAGTTAAACAGCCTGAGCAACCAACGCCAGCGGTGCCCGCCAAGAAGCAATCCCCGGCTGGTTTCACGCTCAAGCATGTTGTCGAGATGGCCGTGCCCGCCAAGAAGCGCCGACGTCGTCGCAAGAAAAAGGCTCCGAGCGGACCAGAAGATGCATAAACTCCTGTCGTTTTGGGCGACAGGCTCGTATACTAATATTCAAGATTAAACAAACGTAGGCTAAGAATTTGCAAGAGAAAAGCACCCGGACACGCAAGAAGTTTTCCGTGGGCAGCGCTGCGACGCTGCTCGTGGTTGTGACAATGTTCGGTCAGCTACTCGGCTTTTTGCGTAATCGCCTCATTAGCACCAACTTCACCGTCGATGATCCAGGCGCTTCGGACGCGTTCTTCGTTGCATTTCAGATCCCAGATTTCTTCTTCTATATCATCGCTGCAGGTGCGCTCGGCGTCGCATTTATCCCATTCCTGTCTGATCGGCTCCAGGCCGGCGACAAGAAGGGTATGTGGCGACTGACGAGCAGTCTGATGAACACGCTCATCGTGGCCATGTTGTTTGTCTCGGCGCTGCTATTTGTGTTTGCGCCGGCACTCATTCGGCTTCTCGCCCCCGACCTATCGCAAGATCCTGAGCACTTCCATCAGGCAGTCACTATCATGCGTATCATTTCGCTCAACCCACTCTTCTTTACACTCTCTGGTGTGATTATGAGTGTGCAGCAGACGTTTGGCCGATTTTTCTTCTATGCTGTCGCTCCACTTGTCTATAACCTGGCGATTATCGCGAGTATTCCGCTCTTCAAGGACAATATCGGCATTGTAGGCCTTGGCTACGGTGCGCTTGTCGGTGCTGTGGCACAGCTCGGCGTCGCGATGCTCGGCCTGAAGGGACTTGGCTTCCGCTGGACGCCAAAGATCAGCTGGAATGATACGAATTTCCGTGGTGTTCTGCGTCAGCTACCCCCTCGTTCGCTTGACCAGGGTATAGATCAGGTGAACTCAATCGTCGAGACCAACCGTGCGCAGGCGCTTTCGGTTGGCTCTGTCAGTCACTACAACTTCGCGCTGACGATGCAGAATGTCCCAATCCTGCTCATCGGTAACTCGATCGCCACGGCAGTATTTCCTCGTCTTACTGAGCGACTCTCATCGCATCGCACCGATCTGTTCCGCAAGGATTTCTTGACAGTGCTACGCGTCATCATATGGTTGGCCGCACCGACTGTAGTAGCAATCTATTTCTGCCGCGGCTATCTAGCACGTCTTATCGCTGGTGACGCTTCTCCGGAAGTAGCTCTGATCCTTGGTTTTCTTACGGTCTCGATATTCTTCCGCATCATTTACGCGATGATCTCACGTTGGTTCTACGCGCAGAAAGACACCAAGACGCCGCTCTACGTATCGCTGGTTGCAATCGCTCTCAACATCGTCCTTGCATTTGCACTGGCTCGCCCAGATGGTTACAACATCGCTGGTCTTGCCATGGCACAATCTATCGTTGCATTTGTCGAAGTCGTCATACTGACAGGCATCATGATATGGCGCGATCCGAAGATGCTCGATCCGGGCTTTATCAGTGCGGTGATCAAGATTATATCGGTGACTGGATTCAGTATCTTGGCGACCTACATCATGGTGGCGCTTCTGCCGCTCAACGTGGCTGATCGCGGTATTATCACGCTTGGTGCGAAGTTGGCAGCTATCGTAGGCGTGACGTTCATTGTCCATGCAGGTGTCTCATGGATGTTTGGACTGCGCGAGATAGAGCCAGTCGTGAACAAGCTCAAAAAGCTAATCTTTGGCAACTTCAGAAATATTCGCTTCTAAGTCAAACACCCGCTACGCGAATACGTGCAAACAGGGGCGACCTCTGTTATACTGAGCGGTGATGAAACAGGCGGATATTCGAAATTTTTGTATCATTGCGCATATCGATCATGGTAAGTCGACGTTGGCTGACCGTTTGCTCGAAGTGACTGGTACGGTGCAGCGGCGCGACATGAAAGCGCAGCTGCTCGATGGGATGGATCTCGAGCGCGAGAAGGGCATTACGATCAAGCTCACGCCTGTACGCATGGAGTACAAGGGCCACGAGCTCAACCTCATCGATACGCCAGGCCACGTGGATTTCAGCTACGAGGTATCACGAAGCCTTGAAGCATGTGAGGGTGCGTTGCTGGTCGTAGACGCGAGTCAGGGCATCCAGGCGCAGACGCTCGCGAATGTGTATCTTGCGATGGCGGCTGATCTTACAATTATCCCTGTGCTAAACAAGATCGACCTACCTGCTGCTGATGTCGAGCGCGTGAGCCAGGAGGTTATCAATCTGCTTGGCTGCACCAAAGAGGACATCCTGCTCATCTCGGCAAAGTCAGGAATCGGCATCGAAGAAGTGCTCGAGGCTGTTGTCGAACGTGTGCCGCCTGCAAAACCACCAGTCCAGGATGAGACGCGGGCGCTGATATTTGACAGCTACTACGATGATTACCGCGGTGTTATTCTCTACGTGCGTGTGTTTGACGGCAAGATCGACAAGGGTGCAAATATCACGATGCTCGCCACGGGTGCGCAAGGATTGGCGCTCGAAGTTGGTGCGTTGACGCCAGGTATGAATCCTCGGTCGGATATCGGATCGGGCGAAATCGGTTATATCGTGACCAACCTCAAGTCTACTCGTGAAGCAAAAGTGGGCGATACAGTGACCTTGACCGCTGCGCCAGCCGCTGAGGCGTTGCCGGGCTACCAGGAAGTGAAGCCGTTTGTGTATGCTGGCTTTTTCCCGGAGAGCAACGAGTATTATCAGGAACTCAAAGATGCGGTCGAAAAGCTCAGTTTGAGCGATTCTGCGCTGCAGT
>Ga0182743_1002805_pt1 | contig 14643 bp, 14 predicted proteins | sample eDN3rd30CKraftOP_FD_128522 | JGI IMG/M metagenome (GOLD analysis project Ga0182743, IMG submission 128522) | Enriched Organic Plus compost microbial communities from Emeryville, California, USA - eDNA 3rd pass 30_C Kraft OP (version 2) (version 2) ... | reverse complement strand
TGGACGGCGAGCTCACGAGCGACCTCGAGGCGCGTGGGCTGGTGGCTGCGGCCATCCGCCGGCACCGTCCCGACGTCGTCCTCGGCCACGACCCGTGGAAGCCCTACCGCCTCCATCCGGACCACCGCCACGCCGGCTTCCTGTGCGTGGAGGGCGTGGTGGCCGCCCGCGACCCGCACTTCTTCCCGGAGCAGGGCCTGGCACCGCACCGCCCCTCCGCCATCCTCCTGTTCGAGGCCGACGAGGTGAACCACGTCGAGTCGGCCACCGGGGAGTCGCTCGCGGCGCGGTGGGCAGGGCTCGAGGCGCACGCCTCCCAGTACGAGACGACGCACTTCTCCGGGGTGTCGCAGGAGGACCCCCTCGCCGGGTTCCGCCGCCGGGAGCGGGAGAAGCTGGCGGCGGACGGCGCCCACGCCGGCCTCCCGCTCGGCGAGGCCTTCCACCGCATCGACGAGACCTAGCCCGAGACCCACGTCCTGATCTGGAACCTTCCAGAAGCGGACGGACGCACGTCCGGATCCGGAATGTGCCAGATGTGGACGGCGCGGAGCTACCGCTGGAGCGGCGGACGGCCGGGGCCGGGGCCACCGGCGAAGGCCTGCGCGATGCCCATCCACTCCTCGGCGAAGGGGCCCTGGACGGTGAGGTCCACGTCGTCGAGGTGCCGGCGTTGCGTCACGACCAGGCAGAAGTCGACCGCGGGTCCGCTGACCACATCGGCCGCAGCGGGGTCGCCCCACGTCCACTCCGAGCCGTCGGGCGCGGTCAGGCGCACGGCGACGGGTTGCTCCGGGACGTCCAGTCCGCGCACGACGTAGCTGTACGTGCGGGCGCCGATCCCGATGTGCGCCACGTGGCGGAGGCGGTTCGAGACCTCGGGCGGCACCCCGTAGGCGTCCCGTACGTCCTGGCCGTGCGCCCAGGTCTCCATCAGCCGCGCCGTGACGAACGACATGTGGGACATGGGCGGCCCGTACCAGGGCACCCGTGCCGCCGGGTCGGCCTGCTCGATCGCCGAGAGCAGCTCGCTGCGGGCCCGGCGCCACCACTCGACCACCTCGACGGGCGCCATGCTGCGGCCGCGCTCGGTGATGGCAGCGATGGGGTCCTCCCCCGTCTCGAGGATCCGGGCGAGGCCGGCGGTGAAGCCCTCGGGGTCGCGGAGGGCCGCCGTGGCGTTCTCGTCGAAGCCGGCCAGGTGCGCCAGCTCGTCGCGGACGTCCCATCCCTCGGCCGGTGTGGCGGTGAGCAGCTCGTCGTCGCTCCGGCCGGCGACGACCCGGTCGAGGGCCTCGTGCTCGGCCGCGAGGTCGGCCGCGAGGTCGGCGGCGAGGGCGGCGGCGGCGTCGGCGGACGGCACGCTCACTGGCCTTCCGGCGGCGTCGTGCCCTCCGGCGAGCCGGGCACGGTCGTCGTCACGACCAGCACGGTGGTGGTGGGGTCGGTCGGGACCGGCTTCACCCCGTCGACCTTCCGCAGCTTGCTGAAGTCGCCCGGCGCCGTCCGCTGCAGGATCCCCATCTGGGCGTCGCCGAGGATGTTCGGGCGTGGCGTCGACGGGCCGAAGTACTGGAGCGCCACGACCACGTCGCCGACCTGGAAGAACACCACGCGCTGGGTGGCGCCCTTGGTCGTGGGCTGGAGGGTGTAGCTGACGTAGTCGTTGACGGGCGGGTCCGGTTGGCCGGGCCGGATGCGCACCTCGACCCGCTCGTCGCCGGTGGTGCGGAAGAACGAGCGCTGGGTGCAGCTGTCGAACGCACGCTCCACCTCGGCGATGTAGCGGTTGGCCTCGACCGGCTTGCGGACGCGGACGACCTCCGAGGTGATGAGCTGCCCGTTCTTCGTGTTGAAGGCGCGCATGAGGCGGTCGCCGAGCTGGCCCTCGGGCAACGGCGTCTCGCCGCAGAACGAGGCGCCGATCGCGCCGAACGCCGACACGTCGCCGTCGACCTGGGCGAAGTTCGACGGCAGGTCCTCGAGCTGCGCGAGGGCCGCCACGGGGTCGAACGTGCCCTGCAGCGCCACCTGGTCGAGCTCGACCGCGGTGGTGACGTCGAGGTTCACCTTCGAGAGCGGGTAGCCGACGCCGAAGCCGAGGAGCAGCCCGCCCGCGACGATCACGATGAGGAGCATGCCGAACCGACCGGTGGAGCGCAGAGCGATCCTCGGCCGCGACGGGGGCGTGTGCGGCGACGGGCTCACGCCGCGGAAGCGTAGTGGCCGCCCTCCGCGGCCCCGCGGCAGAGGACTCCTACCCCGCCGGCGCAGCGTCCTCCGGCCCACCGAAGCGCTGCTCCCACTCCTCGATCTCCTCCGGGGCGAGCTTCCGGAAGAGGAGGGGCGGCGCCTCGAACCGGCTGCCCTGCGGCACGGACAGCACGAGGTCGGCGAGGTCCGGCGACAGCAGCAGCTCCTCCCCCGCCAGCTCGGGCAGGATGCCGCGCAGGGACTCGGACGACACCGGCACGAACGGCGACGACGCCACCGCCTCGATGCGGGCGAGGCCGAGCGCGGTCCGCAGGGTCATGGCCGCGAGGTCGCGATCGGTCTTGACGGCACGCCAGGGCTCCCGCTCCTCCAGGTACGCATTGCCCACGGCCCACAGCGAGCGCAGTGCGGCGGCCGCCTTGCGGAACTCGAGGCGGTCGAGGCACCCCATGTAGTCCTCGAGGACGGAGCGGACCTCTGCGACGAGCTTCTCCTCCACGTCGCCGGGCGTCCCACCCGTGGGCACGGTGTCGCCGCTCAGCCGGCTCACCTGCGTGGCGGTCCGGTTCACGAAGTTGCCGAACGTGCCCACCAGGTCCTTGTTCACCGCGTCGCCGAAGAGCTGCCAGGTGAAGCTCGCGTCGTCGCTCTCGGGGGCGTTGGCCAGCAGGTACCAGCGCCAGTAGTCGCCGGGGAGCAGCTCGAGGGCCTGGTCCATGAAGATGCCGCGGCCCTGGGAGGTGGAGAACTTCCCGCCGTAGTAGTTGAGCCAGTTGAAGCCCTTGAGGCGGTCGACGAACTTCCACGGCTCACCCGAGCCGAAGAGCGTCGCCGGGAACGACAGCGTGTGGAAGGGGATGTTGTCCTTCCCCATGAACTCGGTGTACGTCACGTCGTCGGCGCCGCCGTCGAGCCGCCACCACGACCGCCAGTCCCGGTGGTCGGGGTCGAGGTCGGACCACTCCTTGGTCGCGGCGATGTAGCCGATCGGCGCGTCGAACCAGACGTAGAAGACCTTGCCCTCGAGCTCGGGGAACACGTCGGGGGGCACCGGCACGCCCCACTGCAGGTCACGGGTGATCCCACGATCCTCGAGCCCCTCGTCGAGCCACTTGCGGGCGATCGACGTGACCAGGTTCGGCCAGCCGGCGCGGGTGTCGATCCACTCGCGCAGGCGGTCGGACAGCCGCGACTGCAGGAGGAAGAGGTGCTTCGACTCGCGGACCTCGAGCTCGGTCGAGCCCGAGACGGCGGACCGGGGCTCGATCAGCTCGGTGGGGTCGAGCTGCTTCGTGCAGTTCTCGCACTGGTCGCCACGAGCCCGGTCGTAGCCGCAGTTGGGGCACGTGCCGATGACGTAGCGGTCCGGGAGGAAGCGCCCGTCGGCCACGGAGTACACCTGCGAGGTGGTGCGGACCTCCGTGTAGCCGTGGGCCTTGTTCGCCGCCGCCATCTGCTGGGTCAGCTCGTGGTTCTGCGGGCTCGAGGTGCGCCCGAAGTGGTCCCAGCTCAGGCCGAAGCCCTCCCCCAGCCGGCGCTGGACCTCGTGCTGCTCGGCGCAGTACGTCGCGACGTCCTGGCCGGCGTCCTTCGCGGCGAGCTCGGCGGGGGTGCCGTGCTCGTCGGTGGCGCAGATCAGGAGGACCTCGTGCCCGGCGGCGCGCAGGTAGCGGCCGTAGACGTCCGCGGGGAGCATCGACCCGACGAGGTTGCCGAGGTGCTTCACGCCGTTGATGTACGGCAACGCGCTCGTGATGAGGTGTCGGGCCATGGTCGGGAGACTACCGGCGCGCCCCTCCGGCCCCGTCAGGGGAAGGCGGCCCGGATCGCCGCCGCGGTGCGCTCCATGTGCACGTCGTCCTCGTAGCGGGTCCGTGGCCAGAAGAACCCTCGCAGCCCGTCGCCCTTGGTCCGCGGGACCACGTGGCAGTGGAGGTGCGGCACGGACTGGCTGACCACGTTGTTCATGGCGACGAAGGACCCCTGCGCGCCGGTGCCGCCCACGACGCCCCGCTCGACGGCCTGCACCCGTTCGAAGAACGGCCCCACCTCGCCCGTGGGGACGTCGGCGAGCGTCACGACGTGGGCCTTGGGCACCACGAGCGTGTGGCCCCAGAACAACGGGCGGATGTCGAGGAAGGCGAGCACGCGGTCGTCGTCCCACACGACGTGCGCCGGCCGGGACCCGTCGATGATCGAGCAGAACGCGCAGGCCACCGCCCGAGTGTAGGAACGAGGCCCGGGGGCAGCGCCCGGCGGAGCGCTGTCCCACGGCGGTCGTACGATCGCTCCGTGGCCCTCCCTCCACCGATCGGGTCCCCCGACCCTCCGCTCTACGGGATCGACATCGAGACCGACACCTCCGTCGACGGGCTCGATCCCACCTGCTCACCCATCGTCGCGGTGGCGGTCGACGGCGCGGGCGTCGAGGCGGTGCTCACCGGCGACGAGGCGCCGCTCCTGCAGGAGCTCGACGTGCTGCTCCGGGACCTCCCGGCGGGGGTGCTGGTCACGTGGAACGGCGCACGGTTCGACCTGCCGTTCATCGCCGACCGGTGCCGATGGCTCGGCCTCGACGTCGGCCTGCGGCTGCACGAGTCCGCGGAGCGGTGCGACGACCCCCTCCCCGGCCACTCCTCCGCCTACCTCGCCAGCTGGTACGGGCACTCGCACCTCGACGGCTACCGGCTCTTCCGCAGCGACGCCGGGCGTGCGCTGCCGGTGTCGTGCGGGCTGAAGAACCTCGCCCGGCTCGTCGGCCTCGAGCCGTTCGAGGTCGACCGCAGCGCCATCCACGACCTGAGCCCCGACGAGCTGCGCCGCTACGTGCTGTCCGACGCCCGCCTCGCCCGCCAGATGGTCGAACGCCGCCTCGCCACCGCGCTCGGCGCGGTGGACGTCGTCCCCTCCGCCCGCTGTCACACGGGCGTGGAAGGATGACCACCACGGGTCGCGACCGCCACTTCGGCCGCTCCATCTGACGCAGCGACGCCCCACCGGCCCGGCGCTGCCGTCCCACAGGAGCCGTCGTGACCACCACCATCGAACACGTCCAGCCGGACCTCGCGGCCGCCGCTGCCGCTGCCGCGAGGAGCGGCCGCTCAGGGCTGTGGGGGGTCGTCAGCGACCCCGCCGGGCACCGCCTCGTGCGCGGCACCATGATCACCGCGCCCGAGGACCTCGTCGGCTTCGACGCTCCCTGTGAGTGGTCGGGCATCGCGCTCGCGAGCACGGGCACGATGCGCCACGTCCACGGCGACAGCAGCGGCGCCGACGGCCGCACCCAGCGCGTGCGGCTGGGCTACGTCCTCGACCGCTCGGGGCGGTCGGCGTCCAGCATCGCGACGCTCGACGGGCGCCCGGTGCTCACACCGAGCGGCCCCCCGACCGGACACATCCCCGATGTCTGCCGTCGGGTGCTCGGCATGGCGTGCGAGCCGGAGGGCGCTCGCCGCTCCCGATCCTGGTCGACGGGTGGCTCCGCGAGATCACCGACCTCGCCACCGACCCGTCGATGGAGGGCTGGGCAGAGGACTGGCTGGCCGTGGCCGACCTGCACCCCGCCGCGGACGTCTGCGACGGACGCTCCCCCGTCGAACTCCGCGAGGCGCTGGAGCGGGAGGGGGCGCTCCCCTCGTGGCAGGACGTGTACGACCGCGTGGTCGCCATCGGCCTGGGCATCGGCGGGTTCCAGGCGTGGGAGGTCGAGTGGCTCGACGCGCCGTCGCTGGCGCGCTTCCTGCTCTCCGACGTGCCACCGGTCGAGGGGGTCCTCGCCCGCGTGCTCGACGTGGTGCCGCACCACGTCGGGCGCGAGATCGCACGGTGCACCCTGGGCGACGTCCCGGTGGACATCTCGTGAACCGCCTCCCTCCGGTTCCTTCCCGAAGGGTCGCCCGGATAGTGTCCGCGCCGATCCGTCATGAGCTCCGTCACCTTCAACCACGTCACGAAGCGATTCGGGGCCACCACCGCAGTGGACTCGCTGGACCTCGAGGTGCTCGACGGGGAGTTCATGGTGCTCCTCGGCCCCTCGGGCTGCGGGAAGAGCACCGCGCTGAGGATGATCGCCGGGCTCGACGAGGTCACCGAGGGCGAGATCCGCATCGGCGACGACGTCGTGAACGACGTGGCCCCCCAGCACCGCGACGTGTCGATGGTGTTCCAGAGCTACGCGCTCTACCCCCACATGACCGTGCGGAAGAACATCGAGTCGCCGCTCACGACGCGCGCTGCCGGCAACCTCGGCTCCGACGAGCGCGCCGAGCGGGTCCGGTCCGCAGCGGCGATGCTCGACCTCGAGCCGTACCTCGACCGCAAGCCGGGCGCCCTCTCGGGCGGCCAACGGCAGCGGGTGGCCCTCGCCCGGGCCATCGTGCGGCGCCCGCGGGTCTTCCTGATGGACGAGCCGCTCTCGAACCTCGACGCGAAGCTCCGCACCCAGACCCGGCTCGAGCTGGTCGAGATGTGGCGCCGGCTCGGCACGACCTTCATCTACGTCACCCACGACCAGGTCGAGGCGATGACGATGGGGTCGCGCATCGCCGTGATCGCCGAGGGGCGCCTCCAGCAGGTCGGCCCGCCGCAGGAGGTCTACGACCGGCCGGCCAACACCTTCGTCGCCGCCTTCATCGGCAGCCCTCCGATGAACATGCTCGAGGGGAAGGTCATGGGGCCCGGTGAGATCGAGACGGCCGCCGGACCGCTGCAGCTCGGCACGCCCGCCAGCGCGACGCTGCCCGTGGCGGTCGGCGACGCGGTCACCGTGGGCATCCGCCCCGAGCACCTCCACCTCGGCGGGGCCGGGCTCGGCGGAACCGTCGTGAACGTCGAGATGCTGGGCCACGAGCGTCACGTCATCGTGTCGGTGGGCGAGGCGATCTGGACGATCCGCGACGCGGCCACCGACGTCGACCTGTCGCCCGGCAGCGAGGTCACCCTCGGGGTCGACGCGCAACGGGTGCACCTGTTCTCGGCCGACGACGGGCGACGGCTGGAGCGATGACCGCCGTCGCCGGACCCACCGCCACCGCAGGCCGGGGGTCGGGCCGCCGGGTCCGCGAGGCGATCGCGGCCTACCTGCTGCTCGCACCCTCCTTCGTCGTCTTCGCGCTGTTCTTCTTCTGGCCGCTGTGGGGCCTGATCCACAACGCGCTGCACCAGAAGAACATCCAGGGCACCGCCGAGAAGTGGGTGGGGAGCAAGCAGCTCGTCGACACGCTCACCGGCGAGGAGTTCCGCCAGGGCCTCGGCGTCAACGTGAAGTTCCTCGTGCTCACCGTGCCCATCGGCGTGGTGCTCGGGGTGCTCCTCGCGATGTCCGCCCACCGCCGCCTCCGCGGCATCAAGATCTTCCAGACGATCTTCTCCTCCACGGTCGCCTCGTCGGTCGCCGTGTCGGCGGTGGTCTTCCTGACCATCGTGAACCCCGAGATCGGCATCTTCCGCGACGTGGGCTGGCTGAGCTTCGACCGGCCGTTCTCCGCCCTCACCGCGGTGTCGCTCTCGTCGATCTGGCGGAACCTGGGCCTCACGTTCGTCATCGTGCTCGCCGGCCTCCAGGCGGTGCCCGACGAGGTGGTCGAGGCGTCGCTGCTCGACGGCTACGGGCCGGTGCGGCGGTTCTTCCGCATCACCATCCCCCTGATCTCACCCACGCTGCTCTTCCTGGCGGTGGTCCTCACCGTCGACGCGTTCCAGGCGTACGCCCAGATGGAGCTGCTCACCGGCGGCGGGCCGGCGGGCGGCACCGAGACGATCCTGTTCAAGATCACCCGACTGCTCCAACCGAAGGACGTCGGCGAGGGCTCCTCCATGGCGCTCGGCCTGTTCGTGATCACCGGCCTTGTCGCCGCGGCGCAGTTCGGGGTGCTGAACCGGAGGGTGCACTATGGCGATTGAGTCCGCCGTGACCCACACCGACCCGATGGCGCCCGACAGGAAGCTGCCACCGGAGGCCGCGTCCCCGGAGCGCTCCCACCGCTCGGCGCTGCGGAAGGCCGGGTGGTACGTCCTGCTGAGCGCGCTGTCGCTCGTCGTCCTCTTCCCCCTCTACATGACGATCGTGCGGGCCATCTCGAACCCGTCGAAGGCGCTGCTGACGGGCGGCGCGCACCTCACCCCCATCGACGCCGAGTGGGACTCGTTCACCCGGGCCTTCAACGAGGGCAACCTCGGGCGACCCCTGCTCTGGTCGCTGGCCGTGACGCTCGTGATCGTCGGCGGCCAGCTGCTCACCTCGCTGTTCGCTGCGTACGCGTTCGCGTTCCTCGACTTCCCGTTCAAGCGGGTGCTGTTCGGCGTGGTCGTCGCCACGCTCCTGCTCCCGATCGAGGTCACGCTCGTGACCAACGTCGAGACGTTCCAGGACTGGGGCTGGATCCAGCCCAACCAGAACGGCGGCCAGGCGTTCGGCGCTCTCACGCTCCCGTTCCTCGCCACCGCCATCGGCATCTTCCTCATCCGGCAGGGCTTCCTCAGCGTGCCCCGCGACCTCCGCGACGCCGCCGCGCTCGACGGCTACGGGCACCTCCGGTTCCTGTGGCGGGTCGCCATCCCGGTGAGCCGGCCGATCATCGCGAGCTTCGTGCTGATCTCGTTCCTCGGCGCCTACAACCAGTACGTGTGGCCGTCGGCGTCGGTCCGGACCCAGATGTACAACACGATCCAGCTCACGTTGCGCGCCGTCACCGGTCAGCGGCTCGACCAGCTCAACATCCCGTTCGCCGCCGCGATCGTGGCGTCGATACCGGTGCTCGTGCTGCTCATCGCGTTCCAGCGCCATCTCGTGCGCGGCCTCACCGCCGGGGCCGTGAAAGGCTGACCACCTCGATCCCAGGAGGACCACCATGACAATCGGACGCCCGAGGCTCCGGCGAACGCTCGCCGTGCTCTCCATCGGCGCGCTGGCGCTCGCCGGCTGCGGCGGAGACGACAACGGGAACGCCGGCAACGACGGGTCCGGCGGCGGCAAGGCGAACGCCGCCGACTGCCCGGTCGACGCGTTCAAGGACGCGAACGGCGTCACGACGATCAAGGTCTGGCACAGCTACGTGGGAAGCGTGCGCAACACGCTCGAGAAGATCGCGAACCAGTACAACGCCAGCCAGGACAAGGTGAAGGTCGAGGTCGAGGCGCAGGGCAACAGCTACGACGCCCTCCGCCGCAACTTCGAGGCCGGCATCCCCAACCGCCAGCTCCCGGCCATCACGATCGCCGAGGACACGAACACCCAGTTCATGATCGACTCCCGGGTGGTGCTCCCGGCGACGTCGTGCCTCGAGGCGGACCCGAAGGCTGCCGAGCAGGTGAAGGACATCCTCCCGGCGATCCGTGCCGCCTACACCGTCGACGGCGTGCAGTACCCGGCGTCGATGAACGCGTCGACGATCGTCCTCTACTACAACCGCAAGCACTTCGCGGCGGCCGGCCTCGATCCGGACAAGCCGCCCACCACGCTGAAGGAGCTGCGGGAGGCCGCCGAGAAGCTGAAGGCGTCGGGCCAGAGCGAGAAGCCGCTGGTCATGAAGATGGACCCGTGGTTCCTCGAGCAGTGGATCACCGGTGACGGCCAGGAGATGGTGAACAACGACAACGGTCGCTCCGGCCTCGCCACCAAGGCCACGATCGACAACGAGGCGGGCCGCACGGCGATGGACTTCATCGCCTCGATGAAGAAGGACGGCCTCCTCAACGCCGTCCCCGGCACCGAGGGCCAGATCAACCACTACCTCGCCATGCTGCCGAGCGGCTCCTCCTCGATGCTCCTCGAGACGTCGGCGGCGATCACCACGATCAACGGCGTCCTCACCGGCAACATCAACCCCGAGGACCTGGGCCAGCAGGCCGGCACGGAGATCAGCGGCGACGCCCTGAAGGCGTTGGCAGGCGACCTCGACATCGGCGTGGGCCTGAACCCCGGCATCACCGCCCCCGGCAAGGGACAGGTGGGCGGCGGCGCCTGGTACATCACGAACACGGGCAGCAAGGAGGTCCAGTCGGCCGCCTGGGACTTCGTGAAGTACTTCAACTCCACCCCGGTGCAGGTGCTCTGGACGATGGAGGGCTCGTACCTCCCGATCCTCGAGTCGGCGAAGGACGATCCGACCCTCCAGAAGGACTGGACGACCACGAAGAAGGGCGGCTGGCTCGCCACGGCGTACGAGGGGATCACGACCCTCGATCCCGAGTTCCCCGGCCCGTTGATCGGCCCCTACGACAAGTTCCGCGACCTGTTCCGCAAGGGCATCGAGACCGTCGCCCTCCAGGACGGGGCGCCGGAGCAGTCGCTGAAGCAGGCGCAGGACGCGATCACCAAGCAGCTCGAGGAGTACAAGGACAACAACTTCTGAGGTGCTTCACTGGCCGGGCGCCACGCGCAGCCGTGGTGCCCGGCCCGTTCGGCAAGAATGCGCCCCATGCCCTCCGAATCGCTCCGCGAGACGCCGCTCGGCCGGCGGTTGATCACCGTTCCGGCGATCCTCGCCACCGCGGTGGTCGCTGTGTTCGCGGTGCTGCCCCTGCTCCTGGTGGCCGTCGTGTTCGACCTGCTCCGCGGCAAGCCGCGCATGCCCACACCGCGCGTCATCCTCTTCGGCGTCGTCTACCTGGGCTGGGAGGTCTTCGGCGTCACGTCGGGCGCCGTGCTGTGGGTGCTCTCCGGGTTCGGGACCCAGCTCCACCGGAGCCTGTTCGTGCGGATCCACCGCTGGCTGCAGGTGTCGTGGGCCAACAGCCTGCTCGGCGCCCTCAAGACCTTCATGGGCCTTCGGCTGCAGGTGGAGGGCACCGAGTGCATCGCCCCTGGCCCGGTCATCGTGTTCTCGCGGCACGCGTCGATGGTCGACACGATCCTCCCCGCCCACCTGCTCACCGCGTTCGGGCACCTCGACCTCCGCTACGTGCTCAAGCACGAGCTGCTGTGGGACCCTGCGATCGACATCATCGCCAACCGCATCCCGAACCACTTCGTAGACCGCTCCGGCCGTGACACCGCGACCGAGCTCCGCGAGATCGGCGACCTGGCCGCCGGCATGGGCCCCGACGAGAGCTTCACGATCTTCCCGGAGGGATCCCGGTTCACGCCCGCCAAGCGCGAGAAGGCGATCGCCCGCCTCGAGGAGAGCGATCCGGAGACCGCCCGCAGGGCGAAGGCGCTCACCCACACGATGCCGCCCCGATCCGGAGGGGTCCTCACCGTCCTCTCGGCAGCGCCCGAGGCCGACGTGCTCATCGTCGCCCACACCGGCCTCGAGGGCCTCGCGGGACCGAAGGACATGTGGAAGGCGGCGCCGTTCCGCAAGCCCGTCCAGGTGCAGCTCTGGAGGGTCCCGCGCTCGGAGATCCCGACCGACGATGCTGGCCGCATGGACTGGATCTTCGGCGAGTGGGCGAAGGTGGACGCCTGGGTGACGGCCCGGGCATGAGAGAGGTGTCGCCCACCACCGGCCCCGAGCCGGATGGTCCACCGACGATGTCCCTCCTCGAGGGCATCGTCCGAGAGGTCCGCCCGAAGCAGTGGGCGAAGAACGGCCTCGTCTTCGTCGCCCCGGGCGCGGCGGGGATCCTCACCACCCGCTACGGCTTCTTCCACGCGCTGATCGCGTTCTGCGTGTTCTCGCTCGCCGCCGGGGCGACGTACCTGGTCAACGACGTGCTCGACGTCGAGGCCGACCGCCACCATCCCCGCAAGCGCCACCGCCCGATCGCGGCGGGGGTCGTGCCGGTCCCGCTCGCCCTGGTGCTCGCCGCCACCTTTGCGGTGGTGGCGATCGGCGTCGCCTTCTGGCGGGCACCGCAGTTCGGCCTCGTGGTGGTGCTCTACATCGTCCTCACCACCCTCTACTCGACCTACCTCAAGCACCAACCGGTGCTCGACGTGATGGGGCTCTCCAGCGGGTTCATCCTCCGCCTGTTGGGCGGTGCGTACGCGGTCAGCGTCGCCGTGTCCGACTGGTTCCTCATCATCAGCTGCTTCGGCGCCCTCTTCATCGCCACCTGCAAGCGGGAGGCGGAGAAGCGGGAGATGGGCGACGGCGAAGCGGCCACCCGGCGCCTCCTCTCGGACTACTCGACGCAGTACCTCGGCTTCCTGAAGTCCGTTGCCACCGCGCTCGTGCTCATCGCGTACTGCCTCTTCGCCGTCGACAAGGCGCACGAGGACACGTCGATCGCGGTGTGGATCGAGCTGTCCATCATCCCCTTCGTGATCGCGATCCTCCGCTACGCCCTCCTCGTCGATCAGGGAAAGGGCTCCGCACCGGAGGACGTCCTCCTCGGCGACCGCCAGATGCAGGTCCTCGGCCTCATGTGGGTCGTGCTGATGGGCCTCTCCGTCTACGGCTGACCTCCCCCTCCCCCTCCCGATTCAGCGGCCGTTCAGGGAGAAGTGCATCCAGTCCTTGAGGCTGGTCCAGGTGCCGCCCCACGTCATGCCGGCCGAGCGCATCGCGCGGACCACCACGTCGCCAGCGGTGATCGTGCCGGGCACGGCGGGGTCGCGGCCCACCTGGCCGTTCGACGGGACCACCACCGGGCCGCGGACGTAGGGGTTCTGCACCGGGTTGATGTCGACCGCCAAACCGTAGGAGTGCTGCGACCAGGTGCCGCCGCCGGTCACCGGGCGGCAGAAGAAGCCGGAGGTCGTGTTCACCGTGTCGGGGGTCGGCGGACGGTCGAGGTACACCCCGTCGGGACCGAAGTCCGACGCGTCGACGAACCGGTCGGCGGTGTCCATCCGGTGGATCGGGAACTTCTCGTCCCAGAGCGTCCGGAACACGCCGACCATCCGCTGGGCGATGGCGGCGTGCACGATCAGCTCGCCGACGTGCTCGCCACCGTCCATCCCCCAGAAGCTCAACCGCAGGAGCCGCAGGTCCGCCGGGTCGACGGGACACCCGGGGCGCCAGGTCAGCCCCAGGCGCTGCACGCTCACCGGCGAGATCGTTCCGACGAACCGGTCGCGCCGGGCCTTCTCCTGCTCGATCAGGGTGAAGAACCTCGCCACGCGGACGGCCTCGTCGTGGGGCAGCGGCGGCAGGCCCTTGGCCGCGCGGAGGGCCTGCACCTGCTCCGGCTGGCAGGCCGTCACCCCCACCAGCAGGGCGACCAGTGACACGATCGCGACAGCGGACCGCCTCATGCGCCACAGCCTACGGGCGAGGCACCTAGCCTCGGCGCCGCCATGAGCACCAACCCCCTCCCCCTGCGCTTCGTGAAGTCGGCGCAGCGGCTCACCGAGCTGCCTCCGACCGAGCGCGAGATCGCGATCGTCGGCCGCTCCAACGTCGGCAAGTCGTCGCTCATCAACGCGCTCGCCGCCCGCAACGGGTTGGCGAAGGTGTCGAAGACCCCGGGACGGACCCAGCTGCTCAACCTCTTCGAGCTGGGGGACGGCGCCACGGTCGTCGACCTCCCGGGCTACGGCTACGCCAAGGTCCCCGGCCGGGTGCGTGACACCTGGGCGGCGATGATCGAGGGCTACCTCACCGGCCGCGACCAGCTCCGGCTCGCGCTCGTGCTCGTCGACGCGGAGGTCGGGCCCACCGCCCTCGACCTGACGACGTTGGAGTGGCTGCGGCACATCGGCCTCGACGTCCGCGTGGTCGCCACGAAGCAGGACAAGGTGAAGTCGTCGAAGCGTGCCAAGCGCAAGCAGGAGCTCGCAGCCGCCTGCGGCCTCGACACCTCCGACGTCCTGTGGGTCAGCGCCGCCAAGGACGTGAACATCGGCGAGCTGCGCGCCCGCATCCGGGAGTGGCTCAGCCCCTGAGCGCGGGGATCACCACGTCGCCGATCAGGCGCAGGCTCTCCCACCCCACCTCCGGGTCGACGCCCCCGCACATGGGGTGGGCGGTCACCAGCTGCACCTCGCCCGACCGGCACCGCTCGATGAGCTCCTCGGGCGTCCACGCCACGTACACCCCGGCCGCCCGCAGCTCCTCGACGGAGGACGAGTCGTCGAAGACGAGCGACTCGTTCCCCCGCTGCCACTCCGCGTAGGTGCTCGCGTCGTAGAGGAGCCGTTCCCCCTGCTGCTCCCAGAAGCGATCGGGGTCGCGGGTGCAGAACACGCATCCGGGACCCGGCGGCGGTTGCATCACGAGGCCGGGCGGCACGCCGAGCCGCTCGCACTCGGCCCGGTACACCTCGGCGAGCGACGTGTCGGGCGACTGCGGGTAGAAGCCGAGGCCGAGCCGGGCGGCCCGTCGCGCCGCCACGGGCGAGCCGCCGCCGTAGAACAGCAGCGGGTGGGGCCGGCTGAACGGGGCGGGCGTCACGCTGACGGTCCTCCCCTCGTGCTCGAAGGGCTCCCCTCGCCAGGCAGCGAGCAGCGTGCGGATCGTCGCCTCGAGCGCCTCGCCGCGGCCCTTCCACGGCTCGGCGAACATCTCGTACTCGGCCTTCCGGTAGCCGAGGCCGAAGACGTAG
>Ga0182743_1002803_pt1 | contig 14649 bp, 12 predicted proteins | sample eDN3rd30CKraftOP_FD_128522 | JGI IMG/M metagenome (GOLD analysis project Ga0182743, IMG submission 128522) | Enriched Organic Plus compost microbial communities from Emeryville, California, USA - eDNA 3rd pass 30_C Kraft OP (version 2) (version 2) ... | reverse complement strand
ATCGCCGGCGAGAACGATCCGCCCACGCGACCAGGTCGGCGCCTCCACCAACATCATATCGTCGATCAGTGGCGCGCGCTGCTCACGCTCACCCGCCGCGATGATATCGCCGACATTGCGATGATCGTCGCCGAACACCTCGCGCAGCTCATCGAACGCCGGCCGGCAAGGATCCCGCCGTTCGCCAGCCGTTGTCCAGACATGCAATGCCGCAAGGCGTCCCTCCGACAGCTTATAGAACTCGCTGATCCGACCCGGCGCCGCGTAGGACAAAAAGTCGGCATCCGGAAGCGTGCGTTCGGGCACGTCATAGGCGGAAAACCGGTAGCCTAGCGGCTTGAGCACCTCGGCATCGGGAGCAATCATCGCGCGCCGCATCGCGGACCCCACGCCGTCGGCCGCGATCACGAGGTCGGCTTCGAGGCCGGTGCCGTCAGAGAGCGTGATGCCCACCTTCTCGTCGCCCGGCCGCGTATCCGTGACCTCTGTGGACAGACGAAGATCGGAATGCTCCGTCACCATATCCGCCAGCGCCTTGACCAGCGACGTCCGGCGGAGAACGAGGTAGGGAAAATCCTTCAGGAACTCCCGGTGTCGCAACCGCAGGATCTTGCGGCCGCTCTTATCGAAATAGACGCTGTCGCCGCCTCGATGACGCTCTTGTTCGAGGCGCTCCAGCAAGCCCATCCGTCGCGCCACCTCGTGGCCCGGTCCGGACAGGCTCATCATATAGCCTCCCGTTCGAAGATTGGGCGCGCGTTCGACGATGACGGACCGCCAACCGACCCGGTTGAGCCACCATGCGACGGACAAGCCGGCAACACCCGCCCCGACAATCAAAGCTTGCGGCTTGGTCATGGAGAGACTTTCGATGATTGCGCCTTGCTGGCGCGGCTGACCAGCGAGGGGATCGCAAGGCACGCCATCAAGCCGAACACGGCGGCAAGGCCGAAGCAGATCGGATAGCCGAGACGCTGCGCGATGAAGCCGCTCGAGAATCCGGCAAGGCCGGCCACAAGCGCGTCGGCGCATTGGAACAGCGTGAAATCGACGCCGGCCTGTCGCTGCGACGAAAATCCCATCAGCAGCGCGTAGAGCGAGACAAAGCCGAAGGCCATGATGACCGATTTGGCAACGCTGACGCTCCCGAGAAGCCACAATGGCGCCGCGGCCGGAAGGCTGACGGCAAAGAGCGCCACCAGCGCGGTTGCTTGAAGGATCGCCGCAAGGACGACACAGAAGCGCGCGCCCCAGAGACGCACCGCCAGCCCGCCCAAGAAGGTCCCGACAAGCCCCGAGATGATGGCCCCGCCCCCTTTCAGGAAACCCAGATTGACGAGGTCGAATCCGCGATCGATCAGGAACGGCCCGTTCATGCTTTGCACAAGCCGCACGCCCAGTTCGAACACCACCGCGATCAGCAGCCCGAAGCGGACCTCCGGCCGCGCCAGCGCGTAGCGCAGCGAGGGCCTATGACGTTCGCGCCGGCTGTCGCCCAGCGCGGGCTCAGGCGTCATCAGGAATGGAAGCGTGAAGACCGCCAGCAGAGCGCACATCGCCACGCAGGCCGCGAACCACCCGTAGGTTCCCAGGATGACAAGGAACAGCCCGCCGCCGAGGACTATCCCGAGATAGCCGCCCCCCACCTGGGCGGTGTTGCCCCAGCCCCGATCCTTCACGGAAAGCTGCTGGATCGCATAACCATCGCAGGCGATGTCGGCTGTGGCCGCTGCGAAAGCGAGCATCGCGAGCAGAGCCAGAAGCAGCCAGGCGGACTGCGGCCCGGCGACTGCGATCGCCAGGATGCTTAAGCCGGCGGTGGCCTGGGAGGCGGCGACCACCTGCCTGGACCGGCGCGGCGCACCGAACGGGAGCCGGTATCGCTCCACGGCCGGCGCCCAAAGAAACTTGAGCGCCCAAGGCACGATCACCAGAGAGAACAGGCCGATCACCTCCAGGGAGGCCCCGCTTGCCCTCAATGCTGCGGGAATGCCCTGGAACGTCAGGCCGCCGATCAGGCTCTGAACGAGATAGATGCCGGTGATCGCAATCAGAATCCGGTGGAGCGGAAGACCACGATCGTCCGCTCCGGATTCCGCCGTTGGCGCGGCGCGCGTTTCGGATACCGAATCCGTCATCAGAAGGACGCGCGCAACGATGCACCGATCAACCGGCCCTGCCCGATATTGCTGAAGACACTCGGGCCGGAGCGATAGCTGTAGGTGCGGTAGATCTCATTGGTCAGGTTGGTCGCAAAGGCCTTCAGCATGACGCCCTTGCTCACCTCCGCCTCAAGTCCCAGGTCGAACGTCGTGTAGGCCGCTTGCCCCAGTGTGTTGGCCTCGTCGAAATAGGTCTTGCCGAAGTGATGCAGCGCGCCGGTCAAGGCGAGTTCGCCGGCCCACAAGGTTTGGGGAATGACCTGCCGGAACGACAAATGGAGCGTCGTGTCGGGAGCATAAGGCACCCGGTTTCCACCATAATCCACCCCCGTCATGGGATCGACGAATGTGTCGAACCGCGAGACACCGTAAGTCATCGCAGCCGTGAGCGTGAGCAGGTCCGTCGGACGCACCGTCGCCTCCAGCTCGACACCCGTGCTGCTGGCCTCGCCGACGTTGCGGATCACCAGATTGGGCACCGCGCCGACGTAGATCTGCTTGTCCTTCGAATCGATATGGTACACCGCGCCCGACAGGTCGAGCCGACCATCAAAGAACGAGGTGCGCGCTCCGACCTCGTAATTGGTGGCGGTTTCCGGCCGATAGGGAGCAGCGTCGGCGGGTGTCGAAACGGCATGGTTGAACCCGCCGGCCTTATAGCCACGCGACACCAGCGCATAGATGCGCGCCTCGTCGGTCAGTTGATAGCCGAGCGACACTTTCGGCGTGAAACCGTCGAAGCTGGCCGAATTGTCAAAGCCGAACGCTCCTCGATAGCGAATCTCGGATTCATCTCGCGACAGACGCGCCCCCAACGTGGCCGTCAGTCGATCGGTGATCGCATAGCTGAATTCGCCGAACGCAGCCATCGAGCGGCTGTCGACCTCGTTGCGCCGGAGCGGACCAGTCCGTTGAGAGCGGCTGAACGCCGCATCCTGATAGTAAACGCCGACAATCCCGGTGAGCGGTCCGCCGGCGTCATATGTCAGCCGCGCCTCCTGCGACCAGGATCGCACCGTCTCCGGATTCTGGCTTCCGAACAATGAGCGTTCGAGATCGACGTTCTGATACGAGGTGATGCTCGAAAACTTGAAAGCGCCCATGGCATAGTTCCATGAGAGCGCGCCGGACATCGTATCACGATCAAGGAACGGATAAGGCACTCCGACCGGATAGAGACGCTGATTGACCTGACTGTCGAGGACATAGATTTCCTCACGCGATTTCATCCGCTCGCGTGACACATAGGCCGTCATGTCGAACGGACCATCGAGCGGAGCATAGCGAATCTGTGCTCGGCCGCTCCATGTATTGACCGTATCGACCTTTTGGTCGGTCCGGGGATCGGTGATCTGCCCGCGATCGTCGAACCCGCGAATGGCGATATCCGCAAACCAGGCGTCCCGGTAGGCGCCCGTCGCATAGAGATGCCCGGAGGTGTTCTGCGTCGTCACGGTTACGCCGCCCGAGACGCTGTTATCGCGCGGCCGCCGCGTGATAATATTGAGAACGCCGCCATAGGCGTTGCGGCCATAGAGCGTTCCTTGCGGCCCGCGCAGAAACTCGACACGCTCCACGTTGACCAGCTCCTGCGTCAGAAACGCATCGGTTTGCGGAACGCCATCGACATAGACCTGAACTGTCGGATTGTAGAAGTCCGGCGATGACATTCCACGGACGGTGAAGTTCGAATAGGCGCGGTTGCCACGTTGGCGAATCACGAGCCCAGGAAAAACCTTTTCCAGATCGGCAACGTTCTTCACTTCAGCGCGCTGAAGGTCTTCCGCGGTCTGAACCGATGCCGCGCCATCGACACGGGACAGCGGTTGTTCGCGCTTGTTGACCGTAACCTGCAACTCTTCAAGTTCGATCGTCTGCGCGACCGCGGCCTCTGAGGAAATCAGCAGCGCCGATGTCAGCAAGGCGTATCTTATTGAGAATGTTTCCAAATTAGCCCCCGTCCCTTCCGCTGTCGTGGCTCGTTTGTTATTCTGCACATCATTGATCACGGCTAACGTTTTCGGGACGGGCGTTGACGGAATCCGAACGAAACCGGTCGGGATTGGAGTTGATTGGAGATAATCCAATGTCGGCATCGAGTGCCGTTCCTGATTCAAATGAGGATCCACTGGCAAAAGCGGTCTGGGCTCGAACGGTCGCCAAGCTCGACCACGCTTTCGGCTTAGCCGACGCGAAACGTCGCTATGACGATCTCGGCCAGATGTCGATCGGCAGCGCGGACTTTTGGGTTGAAAGCGATCATTCGATTTCGCTCAACGGTCCGGCCACATTTTCTCTATCGATGCTGTTGGATGGCCGCATCACCAGTTGTCTGGATGGAGGCAGCCCGCTCGTCATCGAGCCAGGATCGGCGGTGGTCTTCGCGAGCCAGACATCCGTTTCAGGCACGAACTGGCTAAGCGGACAGCAGCGCATCCGCCTGGTCGACATTCGATTCACGACGACGCTTCTCGAAGAGGCCGGCGGGGTTCCGCTCTCGCGTTTTGCGCGCGAACTCTTTGTCGACCGCAGCGTGCCGGAGAGCGGAACGATATTCATCGCATTCCCAGCCCACGCGAGGCTTCTGTCGGCCGCTGCCCAGATGATGGACTCGCGGTTCGATGATGAGCGCGTCAGGAGGCTCTTTCTCCAAGCCAAAGCGCTCGAGGCGCTTGCGCTGACCATTTCGATATTGGGCGGCAACGGGCTTGATCGGTGCCGGCTTGCCGCGACCGATCAGGACAAGCTCGCGCGGGCACGGGAGCTTCTTCATAACCGCTTCGAAGAGGATTGGACGATTCCCGTTCTCGCGAGGACCGTTGGCTTGAGCGAGCGAAAGCTCAAAGCCGGCTTCCGGTCCGCTGTCGGCCACTCGGTCCATGCCTACTTGAAGGACATCAGGCTGAGCGCGGCAGCCTCCATGCTGACAGAGGGACGCTCCGTGACCGACGTCGCGCTGAGCGTGGGATTCGACAATCTCAGCCACTTCAGCAAGATCTTCCGAGAGTTCCATGGAACCAATCCGAGCAGCTACGCGCGACAATCCCGCCGTTAGTTTAATCGTTGCAAGACGTATAAAGTCAGACGCGAACAAGCCGCACGCGTGATGCTCGGACCGGTGAGTGACCTCGGACTGGAGACTGACCAAGGTCTTCCTTCGGCGCCTTCACGCACGCGATGACACCGGGCGGTCAGCGTTCGGCGGCGTCCAGCCCCATCTGCCAGAAGTCGGCCTCAAGCCGTGACGCCTTGCCGAACAGCGCGGCAAGCTCGGTGAAGCGACACTCGGTCATCGCCCGCGCCGCGAGATCGTCGAGATGACGCCGTGCGTTGGTGGCAACGCCCTGATAGCCCTCGCCGGCATATTCGGCGATCCATTCACGATAGGGATGATCGCCGAGTGCATCGATTCCGTTCGGCGTCAGGTTGCGGCCGATCTCGGCATAGCCGATGACGCAAGGGGCGAGCGCGACATGCAGGTCGAGCAGGTCGCCGGCCGCGCCGCAGTCCAAAACGAAGCGTGTGTATGCGACAGTCGCCTGATGCTCCGGGGCAGCCTCGATGTCCTCCGGCGAAAGCCCCCATCGTCCGCAGAGCCGCACATGGAGGTCCATCTCGTCGAGGATCGCGGCGAGACCGGCCTGCGCCGCCTTCATGTCGGCCAGCGTGCGGCTCTTGTAGGTGGCGAGCGCATAGGCGCGGGCGAACTGGATCAAGAACAGATAGTCTTGAACGAGATAGGTGCGGAACGCTTCCTGCGGCAGCGTGCCCGCACCCATCCGGCGCACGAAATCGTGGTCGACGTAGCTCCGCCAGTCGGCGGCAGCCGCGGCCTTCAGCCGTTCGAAGACGTCCATCGGTCAGCCCTCGCCCTGATAGGCCGCATCGAAGAAGGCCCGTTCGAGCGCGACGGCGCGCAGGAAGAAGTCGCGACTCGTTGCCTCCTCCGCCGGTCCGACACGATCCAGCTCCACGCGCAGGAATGAGACGAACTCCCGGAAGTCGGGATTGTCGTGCAGCGTGATCCATTCGGCGTGGACGAAGTTTGACGGAAGCGGCTTCGGCGCCTTCATCGCCCAGTCGAGATAGAGCCATTCCGCGACATTGAGCACGGAGAGCGCTGCCGCATAGGAGCGGGTCGCCGCCGCCTCGAGCATGATCGCCTTGAAACCTTTGGTCGGCTCCGTGTCCGGCGTCTCGACGCGCTCTTTCTCGGAGACACCGAGCGCCTCGAAGGCGCGCAGGAAGTAGGTGTTCTCCTCACCCGAGACCATGCCGACGAAGCGGCCGAAGCGCAGCCGTGCCTCGAAGCGGTCGGCGGTGGCGATGGCCGCGCCGAGCAAGGTCAGGAAACTGTCGAGGAAGCGGTGATCCTGGATCAAGTAGCCCGCCATCACCCTGTCAGGGATCGTTCCCACGAACAGCTCGCAGACGAAGCGATGCTCCACGGCTCGCGACCAGGTCGGCTCGCTCGCGCGACGAAGGGTTTCGGTGAAGCGCTCGGTCATCGGTGTGATCCCTGGTTTCGTCTGGCGATTTCGGTCGGGGCGGCCTCGGATTCGGAGAGCGCCAGCGCATGGGCCTGCCGGGCGACCTCGGCCACGCCGAAGCTCATGGCAAGATCGGCATTCTCGAGTCCGGCAAGGTCGAACCAGCGCGCGTCCAGCGCATCGTCGCCGGCCTGCGGCTCGCCCGAAAGCCAGCGGCAGAGCACGGCGATCAGGATGAAGTGGCGCCGTACATGGCCGTGCTCGTCGCGTTCGAAAGCATCGACGGCGGTGAAGACATGGCGTGCCTCACCGTGAATCGCGGTCTCTTCATGAAGCTCACGGACAGCCGCGGCCTCCACGGTCTCGCCGACGTCGATCTTCCCGCCGGGAAAGCCCCAGAGGCCGGCATCCGGCGGATTGGCCCGGCGGACCAGAAGGACCTGGCCATCGCGGATGACGGCCGCGATGGTCGCCGCGATCGGGCGAGGCTCGGGACCGGATGCAGCAGACATGAGACGGCCTCCCGCAAGGCTGGCGCAAGAATGACAGGTCGGAAGATCCCCCATCCCTTCGCCGGCATGATCCGGATCGGGTTCGAAGGGTGACCGCGCGCGCGGAATCTCAGCCCTATCGGGCTCCCCTTGGTGGCGAAAGTTGTACGGGAGCCGGCAACCTTTGTCACGGCTCACAGCCCGAGGCCGCGCTGTCTGCCGAAATTCCAATCTATACCGCCGTCGACACCGGCGACGCAGGAGATATGGTTCTCGACAGATGTCCGCGGCACGCGCTTCTGGTCCCTGGTTCATCAAATGAGAAACTCATTCCAGAAGGAAAGCACTCGCTGCCCTCCAATGACCTTGGACATCGCGCCCTTTCCGAATTCCATCCCGGGCGGGATACCGAATCCGTCACCGCGGCGATGTGAAGAAGAGGACGAATAGGCGAGATAATCCTGCTTTGGCGCTTCCCCTGATGCTCCCGATAGCGCAGGAGGAGTGCAGAAGCCCTATCGAATTTCATTCGATCTGGCGCGGTGGATGGTCCGTGAATGGAATGCTAGCCTGATGATCGTCATTCGGCGGCATACAATCGGAGAGGTGCCATGATGCAACTCGGCAAGAAACTTCAACACCTCCTCCACGGTGGCTCGGCCTTGGACTGCTTCCGTCCCACCATGACGCGGGCATCGCGTCGTCCGGATGCGCTTACGCGAAGGAGTGTCCTCGCCGGTGCAGGCGCAGCAGCCGCCGTCGGGACGATGCCAGAGGTTTCCTTTGCCCAGACGTCAGGACCGGTCTCCAAAACTCTCTTCAGGCAGGTCAGGCTGTTCGACGGCACGTCCGGTGCGCTCAGGACGGGCATTCAGGTCCTCGTCGAGGGCAACAGGATCGCGTCGATCGATACCGCGAACAGCGCTCCGCCGTCCGATGCGACCGTCATCGACTGCGGCGACCGCGTTCTCATGCCCGGCCTGATCGACGCTCACTGGCACGCGATGTTGATACGGGCCAACCCTGCGCAGGCGATCCATGGAGACATCGGCTACAACAACCTCGTGGCTGCCGACGAAGCGCATGATACGCTGATGCGCGGCTTCACAAGCGTTCGTGACATCGGTGGTTCGGTATTCGGCCTCAAGCAGGCCATAGACGAAGGCATCATCAACGGCCCGCGCATCTATCCTTCCGGCGCGATGATCACCGTGACCAGCGGGCATGGGGATTTCCGCCAATTGTCCGACCTGCCGCGGACGATCGGCGGCAGGCTCACCCGCATGGAGCTGATCGGCGGCACCATGGTTGCCGACAGCCCGGACGAGGTGCGCGTGCGCGTCCGGGAGCAGCTTATGCTCGGCGCCTCCCAGATCAAGCTGACCGCAGGCGGCGGCGTGTCATCGCCTTTCAGTCCGGTCGACGTGTCGACCTTCATCGACGCAGAGCTTCGCGCGGCCGTCGAAGCCGCCGAGAATTGGGGCACTTATGTCGCCGCACACGCTTTCACTTCGGCGGCGATCCGACGGTCCATCGCGGCCGGCGTGAAGTGCATCGAACACGGATTTATGATGGACGAAGAAACCGCCAAGCTGATCGCCGATGAGGGCGTCTGGCTGAGCCTGCAACCGCTTCCCGAGGAGCTGCGGCAAGGCTTTCCGGTCGGCTCAGTCCAACGGGAAGGAGCCGATCGCGTATGGCCCGGCATCAGCAGGACATACGAACTGGCAAGGAAGCACAAGATCAAGACGGCGTGGGGCACCGACGTCCTGTTCTCCCGCGCGCTGGCGCAGCGCCATGGGGCAATTCTGGCTTCGCTCGTCCGCTGGTACACGCCCGCCGAAGCGCTCATCATGGCGACAGGGATCAACGCCGAGCTGCTGGCACTGTCCGGTGAGCGCAATCCCTATCCTGGAAAGCTCGGGATCGTGGAGCAGGGCGCGTTTGCAGACCTGCTGCTCGTCGATGGAAATCCGCTGGAAACCATCGACCTCATCGCGGATCCGGAAGAAAATTTCGTGGTGATCATGAAGGACGGCAGGATCTTCAAGAATATCCTGTGATCTCGTAGCGGCGGCATGGCCGAAATCGGCAGCGAGGTCTCGCATCCTCGGATTCGACGGCGAGGGATACAGCGCGGGTTTGACCTCAATCGCTAAGCGGAGCCTGCCCAGCGTTTGACGCTCAGGCCAGCGAACGAGCTCACATCCTCGCGCTGAAAGCGGTCCGCCATTGTAACGATCACGGCATGGTTCAAACTGGGATCAGAGCCGCCCCTCGCTGCTTTCGAGAATCGGTTGCCGCCAGTTCGCGAGCCAGCATGAGAAAGGCTTTGACTCCTGCCGACAGATTGCGGCGGCCGGGATAGTAGAGACAAAGCCCTTCGAACGGTGGCGTCCAGTCCTCCAGCACCCGAACAAGCCGTCGCGCCTCTATATCGGCAAGAATGTCCCGTTCCATGAAGCATCCGATACCGACACCCTCCATCACCGCCGCGCGTGCGAGGCTTGCTTCGTCGAGGATTATGGGACCGCCTGCGTCGATCTGGACGGCCTCTCCGTCCTTCTCGAAACGCCACCGAAGAAGCGCCCCATCTGGCAGACGCACACGAATGCATCGGTGGTCGAGAAGGTCCGGAGGAGCACGGGGCGGCTCATGGTCCTGGAAATATCCCGGCGACCCTACAATGGCGTATCGCTGAGAGCCGCCAAGCGATACCGTGATCATATCGCTGGGAACCAGGCTCGCGACGCGCACGCCCAGATCGAAACCGCCCGCGACGATATCAACCAATCGACCTTCGGTCACGAGATCGACGTTCATGTCCGGGTAACGGCGAAGAAACTCCAACACAAGCGGCGAGATGATTTCGCGCGCGGCAAATGGCGCGGCATTGATCCGTATCGTTCCCGAAGGCGTATCGCGCTGCGAACGCACCGCGTCCAATGCACCGTGAATGTCCTGAAGCGCCGGACCGACCCTCTCCACGAAGAGTTGCCCTGCCTCGGTCAACGACACACTGCGCGTTGTACGATTGAAGAGGCGGACGCCAAGGCTCGCTTCAAGCTTGCCGATGGCATGGCTGAGCGCGGTGGTGGAGACCCCAAGGTCGATTGCTGCGGCACGAAAGGTCCCTCTTCGGGCGATCATGATGACAGCTTCGAGATCGCTCAGGCCGGCGCGTTCCATTGTCCCGATCCATTCAATTCGTCATCCCGAATAGTCCCGCTTATGGGAACAATAGTCGAGCGCTATCTGACGGATTGGAACACGCCAACCAGGACGCAGAGCGATGGATATGCCCGATATTGTGAGAGCCTACTTCGACGCCGACAGACACAACGACACAGACGCCTTGGCTGCGGCGTTTTCCGCTGACGCCGTGGTTGATGATGAAGGCGCCCGCCATGAGGGCGTCCGCGCAATCCGCAGCTGGTGGATGGCAGCCAAGGACAAGTATCACCACGTCGCCGAACCCATCGAGACGACAGGAGCGAGCGATCAGGTTTCTGTCCGGGCAGAGCTCAGCGGAGAATTCCCGAACAGCCCAGCGACGCTCGATTTCTCCTTCACGCTCAAAGACGGCAAAATCATTGCGCTGGAGATTAGGTGATGATGGAGTTTTTGACGCTAAAGGGACAGCGCGCGCTCATCACCGCAGGAACGAAAGGCACTGGCGCGGCAACTGTCGATCTGTTTGGTGAGCTTGGAGCGCAGGTTCTCACCACCGCCCGCTCGCGTGTCGAGACCGTGCCTGAAGAACTCTTCGTTGCTGCCGATCTCACCACCAAAGAGGGCTGCGAAACCGTCGCTCAGGCCACGCGCCAGCGTCTCGGTGGGGTGGACATCATCGTGCACATGCTCGGCGGCTCCTCGGCGCCGGCCGGCGGATTTGCGGCACTGACCGACGTCCATTGGCACGAAGAACTGTATCTGAACCTGTTTTCTGCCGTCCGGCTGGACCGTCAGCTTGTCCCGGACATGGTCAACCGGGGAAGCGGCGTCATCATCCATGTATCGTCGATCCAGCGGAAATTGCCGCTGCCAGAATCGACGACCGCCTATGCGGCGGCGAAGGCGGCGCTTTCAGCCTACAGCAAGGCATTGTCGAAAGAGGTGTCTGCCAAGGGCGTGCGCGTGCTGCGTATCGCACCGGGTTGGATCGAAACGGAAGCAGCGGTGCGCCATGCCGAGCGTCTGGCGCAGGAGGCCGGCACCGACTACGAGGGCGGCAAGAGGATCATCATGGCCGCGCTGGGCGGCATTCCGATCGGGCGTCCGGCAAAGCCAGCGGAGGTCGCCAGCCTCATTGCATTCGTCGCCTCGAACCGAGCGGCTGCGATAACAGGAACAGAATATGTCATCGACGGCGGCACCGTTCCGACGGTCTGATTGGGCATGCTCCGACATGACATCGGTTCCGAGGGCTTCCCCCCTGCAACTGCGGCGCCCAAATCGCTTTGGGTAAGGCATACTGTCATCGATGGTCGGGCAGAACTCCGCGGCATCATCGTCAGTGCTGACACAGGAGCCGGCGGCGGTCTCCGGCGACGTCTTTCTTCCCATCACCGACGAGCCGAGCGGGGTCCCTTCCCAGCCATCGGAGCGCCCTCCAATCAAAGCCAGATGCCTCGCGACCTGCTTGGCCCACTTGCACGACGCACTCAGAGGCAAGACCGTCATCATGGTCGGCGGGACAGGACGGTGCGGCGCGCGCTTAAACACCAGAAACCCCGCATTCTACCGGGTTTGAGACGTCTTGGGTGATTGAGTTGCGATGGAAGCGGTTGCGGGGACCGATCTGGTCAAAACCACTGACCGGGACGTCGGTCAGTGGGAAAGTTGGTTGCGGGGGTAGGATTTGAACCTACGACCTTCAGGTTATGAGCCTGACGAGCTACCGGGCTGCTCCACCCCGCGCCAATCGGTGACGCCAATTTGACGTCTATGTAACAGGCTGAGCGCGCGACGCAAGCATCTCGCTTGCATAACTGAGGATCGCCCCCCAGCCGCCTGGGGACGGTTGCCGCAGCAATTGCGCCTCCGGGTACCAGGGCGTGCAGTCGCCATCGAGTGTCCAGCGCCAATCGGGCTGGAACGGCAGCAGAACCCACAGCGGACGCCCGAGCGCGCCCGCCAGATGGGCGACAGCGGTGTCCACGGAAATGACAAGATCGACCAGCGACAAGACCGCGGCGGTCTGGACGAAATCCGTCAGATCGTCCCCGAGATGGAGAATCCGGCTTTCCGAAGCCAGCCGCTCGGCGTCTCCCGCCCGCAGATCGCGTTGCACACTGACGAAAGACACACCTGGAACCGACAAAAGCGTCTTGATCTGATCGAACGTCAGCGAGCGATTACGATCGTTGGCGTGGCTGGCTCTCCCGGACCATGCCAGCGCGACCCGCAGGCCAGCCAGCGACTCGAGTCGCGGGCGCCATGCATCGCGCGCCATCTCGTTCGCGCGAAGATAGGGGATAGGGGCCGGCACGGTCTCACGCTCGGTGCGCAACACCATGGGCAGACTTGCGAGCGGACAGTGGAAATCATACGGCGGCAACGCGCCGCCTCGCGCGACCACAGCGCTCGCGCCGTCCAGCCCGGACAGCAGGTCCGTCAGTTCCGGCTGGACGTCCAGCACGACCTTCGCGCCCGACCGTGCCAGTTCCGGCACATAACGGGCGAACTGGATGGTGTCTCCCAAGCCCTGTTCGGCTTGTAACAGGATGGTGCGGCCAGCCAGCGGCCTGTCGCCCCGCCACAAGGGCTGTCGCATGCGGCTTCTCGCCGGCATGCCGCCGCGCTTCCAACGCCATTCATAGGCTTCGAAGCCGGCGCGATAGTCCCCCAGCGTCAGCAGGGACGCCGCCTCGGCATAGCCGGCATCACCGTGATCCGGGGCGATCTCCCGCACCTTGCGGAAGCTCTCAATGGCTTCGCGATGCCGATTGAGGGACTGAAGCGCCAAACCGCGATTGTACCAGGCGCCCACATGGCGCGGGACCAGCGCCAATGCCCTATCGAAGGCGATGATCGCCTCCGGCGCCCGACCGAGCGCGTGCAACGCGGTGCCCCGGTTGTACAGCGCCGCCGGATGGTTGGCGTGGATCGCGAGCGCGGCATCGAATTCGGCCAGCGCCTCCTGATGACGGTCGAGCTGGCCGAGCACGTTGCCGCGATTGATCCGCGCGACGAGATGGCCGGGCTGGCGCGCCAGCACCCGGTCGAAATCGGATAGGGCTTCGCCCGCTTGGCCGAGCGCCAAGCGAACCGTCCCGCGGTCGAGCAGCGCGTCCGGATGATCGGGCGCGATCGTCAAGGCCCGTTCGAAACTTTGAAGCGCCTCATCGCTGCGCTTCAGCGAATGGAGCACCATGCCCATGTGAGCAAGCGCATCAGGAGACTTCGGTTGAATCGCCAGCGCCGCTGTCAGCAACCGGTATGCCTCGCCTGCCTTGCCGCGCTGCTGATTGAGCACGCCGAGAAGATGCAAGGCGTCGAACTGGCGCCGGTCGAGCTTTAGGACGCGATTGTAGATCCGCTCGGCCTCGTCCAGCCGGCCCCGCTGGTGCAGAGCCAGCGCCTCCTGAAGCAAAGCTGCGGGATTCTGGGTCGGGGTTCCGGATCTGGCCATATCGGGTCCATGTCACAGCGGCGGCGCCCACGCAACAGGGACAGTTTTCAAGAAGCCCCTTAGATGAACATTGGAACGTAGCGCCACTGGCCCGCCAAGCGACGCGCCCCGGAAACTTGAGGAGCCACGCCTCGAAGGCGACGCTGCAAGCAGCCTCGACACTTGCGTCGACACTTGCGCCAGCCGAACGCGCGCACCGCACATTCCGAAACGCCGCTTGACGGAAATTGGGCTGCGATTGGCTGCGCCATCGACAGCATTCGAAAATGCAGGGGGATGGAAAGGAGCGGAAACCGCGTTGCCTTGGGTCGAGGCATGAACCCATGCGCCAAACGCAAACGGCCGCCCCGAAGGGCGGCCGCGCGAAAAACAAACATCGTGTTGAGGAAAATGTCCGTGCTTTGCAGACCTGGCAGCGACCTACTCTTCCAAGCCTTAAGACTTAGTACCATCGGCGCTGGGGAGTTTAACGGCCGAGTTCGGGATGGGATCGGGTTCAGGCTCCCCGCAAGAGCCACCAGGTCGGCAAAGAACGGACATGAAGCAAGCTGAAATCTTTCGGATCGCGCTCCGAAACGCGTGCCCGATATCGGAGGTCCCGCGAAGGGACGCCCCATAAGGGAATGCGCATTGAAGATAAGAGCGATCAAGCCGATCGAGCTATTAGGACCGGTAAGCTCAACGCATTGCTGCGCTTACACACCCGGCCTATCAACGTGGTGGTCTTCCACGGCTCTGTTTAGGGAGACCTCGTTTTGAGGTGGGTTTCCCGCTTAGATGCCTTCAGCGGTTATCCCGTCCGTACATAGCTACGCTGCACTGCGGCTGGCGCCACAACAGCTCCACCAGAGGTACGTTCACCCCGGTCCTCT
>Ga0182743_1002801_pt1 | contig 14652 bp, 15 predicted proteins | sample eDN3rd30CKraftOP_FD_128522 | JGI IMG/M metagenome (GOLD analysis project Ga0182743, IMG submission 128522) | Enriched Organic Plus compost microbial communities from Emeryville, California, USA - eDNA 3rd pass 30_C Kraft OP (version 2) (version 2) ... | reverse complement strand
GCGACCCGCGCCCTCTTCCGCGAGGTCGAGACGCCCGCGCAAATGGTGGCCCTGGGCGAGGAAGGGCTGAAGCAGCATATCAAAACCATCGGCCTCTATAATGCCAAGGCGAAGAACGTCATTGCCTTGTCGGAAATACTCGTCCGCGATTTCGACGGAGAGGTGCCGCAGGAGCGCGACGTCCTGACCACCCTGCCCGGCGTCGGGCGCAAGACCGCCAATGTGGTGATGAATACCGCCTTCGGGGAAGAGACATTCGCGGTCGACACCCATATCTTCCGCGTCGGCAACCGCACGGGGCTGGCGCCGGGGAAAACACCGCTGGCGGTGGAGCAAAAGCTGGAAAAGCGCGTGCCGGGGCCGTTCCGGCGGGACGCGCATCACTGGCTGATCCTGCATGGCCGCTATGTGTGCAAGGCGCGCAAGCCCGAATGCTGGCGCTGCGTCGTTGCCGACCTTTGCCGCTACAAGCCCAAGACGCCCTCGCCCGCAACCAAGGCGGGTTGAGATTCGTTATCGTCCGGTTCAGTTGAAATATGGCAAAAGCTGACGGATCGCCGTGCTCCGCATCGTCTTATGGCACGACACAGGAGAATGAACATGCCTGCTCAAAACAGCTATTGCCGCCTTGCATCCATGGCCCTGGGCGCGGCCCTGATCTGCTCCGCCATGCCCGCGATCGCCAAAACCAAGCCGGATAATCTGGTCGCCGCCGGCGATCCGGTCGATTGCGTCCAGATCGTCGCCATCCAGTCCACCAATGTGCGGGACGACAAGACGATCGATTTCATGATGAATGGCGGGAAAATCTATCGCAACACCCTGCCCAACAGCTGCCCCAGCCTGGGTTTCGAAAGGAAATTTTCCTATGCGACCAGCCTGTCGCAGCTTTGTTCCGTGGATATCATAACCGTGCTCCAAAGCAGCGGTCCCGGCCTGCAACGCGGCGCGAGTTGCGGCCTCGGCAAATTCCAGCCCATGCAGAAGGCCCCGAAATAAGATTGCTTGCGACCCCATTTTGGTGCTGGCGCGGGCCGTCGCCCTTTGCTAAGCGGCCTGCACCACGCACCCATAGCTCAGCTGGATAGAGCGCTGCCCTCCGAAGGCAGAGGCCAGAGGTTCGAATCCTCTTGGGTGCACCATTCTCGAACAAAAGAGAGAACTGCAGGCGTGGTTTTGGCCACGCCCGTTGCCGCACTCCGGGTCAGCACCGCTTTCGAGCCACTGATGCGGATTTTCCGGTCGTTCACGCGCACCTCGCTGAGCAGCAGCCGGGCATATGCTCAGCTTCCTGCCGGTATCCTGACGATCCGGGGAACAAGGCGGATCGGATGCGACGGTGAAGGAGATCGAGGCGCACAACGCGAAGGGGGATGCGTTGTGCAGATCGAGGTCGGATTGACCGATAGCGCATCTCTGGTTTAGCTGGCCACGCTGAACATGCGGACTGACCCGCAAGCGAGAGGTGCCATTGTATGAGTCCAATCAATACCGTTAAGAAATTGTTCGCGCGCGGCGAAGAAGGAGCCGCTTCAAGCGTGCGCGTACCGCGCGATTATGCCGCGCCGGAGCGCCAGGGCGAAGCCATCAACGTGATGACCTCATGCTCCGATGACCGCGCCGAAGTGGTTCAGGTGTTGATTTGCTCTCTCTCTGAAACCCATAGGGACAACCACATCAACTTCTGGTTCTTTCACACATCGGTCAGTGATGAAAAGTTGGCTGAGTTCGATGATTATTGCCGCTCGTTGCCGAATGTCGATTTTTTCGAAGTGCGCGTTGGAGACAAGTATCTCCCGCATTTCGAGAAAATGAAGCGGATCGGTGGGAAGCCGGACTGTGAGCGTTTCCTGTGGTTCGTGGCCCACGAGTATCTACCGGAAGACATTGACCGCATCCTTTATCTGGACGCTCTGGACACGGCAGTCGTGGACGATGTGAGCGCATTCTACCATGGCGATTTCGAAGACAAATATCTTCTGGTGTGCCGCGAACTCAACAAATATACTAATGAACCGCAGCTTTATGTTGAACCGGCTCGCGATTTTTTTGAGAAGACGCAGGACAAGGAAACCGTTGTCCGCATTTCGCAGGGCATATTTAACAGCGGGTCTATCGTCCTAAACCTAAACAAGTTCCGGGCCGAATCTCCCGACTTGACGCACTATTGCGAAATAGCTCAATGGGCGAAAGACCTGCTAGGCGCGTCCTTCGGCGATCAGGGCCTATTCTCGCTGGTCCATGGAAGCAATTTCAGGCTGATGGATGATCGTTACAATTACCGCTTCTTCTCCTACAGCCCTAAAAACGCGATGCAAAATCCCAGCGTCGTCCATTTCGCGGGCTTTGCCAAAAAGCCGTTCCATCTGTTCTTTACGCCCAAGCAGGCGGGTGATCTGGCTGAGCATATAACGAGTGCAGGCAAGGGGCCGCTGATGATGGGGGGCTTCCATCGGCTCGATACCCATTACCTCCCGCATTATGAAAAGTGGTGGGACTTCTGCAAGAGAACGCCGGTATTCCCGCGCCTGATCGCGCAGGCTATCGATGAGACAAACGAGAAGGTCATCGCTCCGCTCTGGTCGGCCGGCGATGGCGAAGTTAAATTGAACTCCGCAACGGCCGCTGCCAAACCGAAACCAAAGGCACCGGACAATGTTGTCAATCCACAGGGCATCCGGGTCTATGTGGATGATAAGGATACCAGGGGACATAAACTCGTCCAAGCCGGGGGTTTCTTGAACCCGGAAACGATGCGAGCATGGAAGCTGCTAATCCTCGAAAAGCGCTGGACCCATCTTCTCGATGTAGGCGCGAACTATGGCGAAATGCTCGTCCACACGCCGCTTCCAATCGGCGCGAAGGTTTATGCCTTTGAGCCTAACCCCACCATTCTGCGTCGCCTGCGTCGCACCATTCGCGAATCTGGCCTCGCGAATATCAATATTGTTGGATCGGCCATGTCCGACCATGAGGGCGTCCAGACGTTATATGTCGATCCGAAATGGTCTGGCACAACCCGCTTCTCGCGTGATGGCGATCTGCCCAAGGGCTACAAACCTGTTGAGGTCAACACGACGACCTTAGGAGCCGTCATCTCGCGGATCGCAGACAAGCCGAGCGATATTTCCCTGCTGCTCAAGATCGATGTGGAGGGCCATGAAATCCCCGTTCTTAAGGGCTTGATCCCGGTGCTTCCATCGCTGGCGGACTTTGAGTGCCTGATCGAAGTTGTCCATCTGCCGGATCAGGATTTGGATTTCCTCATCAAGCACTTTGCTCTGCGTGGCTACAACAAGGTCCGCAGAGAGTTGGTGCCGATCAAGGCGCGCAATGCGGCTGAATTCCGGGCATCCCTGAAAGCTCCGGAGATTTATGGGCAGGACGCGGTGCTTAGCCGGAAATAATCAAAGGATCACGGGCGGAGCCGCTGATAAGCACTCCGCCCTGTTGCCTTATTGATCGGGGCCTGAAATCTCGAGGAAGCCCATTTCGGAGAGTGTCACGCGTCCGCCTTCTTCCTCAAACGCATTAACCCACCCACTGTTGGAAACCGATATCAGCGCGTGTGCGCCATCAGAAATCCAGTTCATGGTTGGTGCCGGACGCGCCTCGAAGCGCCCTGTGGGCGCTAAGGTCTATCCCATTTTCGGAGCAGATAGCTTCGATATTGGGCAACTCGTCCATCGTCATGATAACATCAATTCTGCCAATCATCGCGGGCCTCCAGTTTTGGGCACATTAGCCCGCAAGGCCGACGCCGCAACAGGAAAGCGAGCCAGCCCTCATCCGGCAAAAGCTCCGCCAGCTTCTCCGCATATCCGGTATGCCCCTCCTCCATCAGCGCTTGCACCACGTCCCAAATCTCGTTCGGGTCCCCATAGTGCCCTGCCTCCGATCATCTGGCGGATTTCCTGAGATGCTATCGGCCATGATATGGCATTCGTCGCTGTAATCGGACGCACACCAGCTATCGGCCACCTTCGCCGCCGCCGCCAGCGCCTCGTCACGGACGCGCTGCGTTATCTCGGCTTCGAACTTGGCGCAGTCTTGGACGATAGGCGCGCCATCGCGACTGCCGCGCAGGATATTAGCGGCCTGATGGTGACGACCATTGATCTTTGCCCAACATGCGCTTCATTGCTCACGTTCATGGCTGGCGCTCTTCAGTCAGGGCAGCAAAGCCCGCTGTGATCGACAGGAAGAGAGACACGTCGATGAAAAAGCGCCACAGACCCACGGCGCTTTTGGCATCCTACCCTTCCGGCACCAGCGCCGATCTCCACTTTCATTCTTCGGGCCTTGGCGGCACATCCGCAGCGCACGCGTCCGTCACAAGGATCGACTGGCCGCGCATCGCACCCAACCAAAGCGCACCCTTGACTGCAATGCCGGTGGTGGCTGTGTTAAAGCCGTCAGCGGCCTTGAGCTTGTGCGCGCACGTCAGTCGCATCCCGCCGGGGTCAAGACGCGCGATGCCGGAATTGAGACCGCATGTTGTCGCCGCTGAAAAGTAACAGTCTGTGGCGGCTTTGGCTGCGGAATCCTGTCCCGCGACAATGATCGTTCCGTTATCGGCCCAATGGAGATTGTCCGGGAGGAAATCGACCGCAACCGATCGCACCGGCCCTGAGCGACCGCGAATGAATTCCACCACCTGCTTGTCCGGCCATGCGGCGGCGTAAATGCGGTTCCCATCCTTCGAGACTATAATGCCGTTCCAACCGGGCTGCTGGCTGCCGGGCAGAGCCTGCCAGCCTGTTTCGGCCGACCATTTCAGCAGATCTCCTGTTTCGCCCGCCTGCGCCTTGAACGCCTGGCCCATATTGGTGACGAAAATCGTGCCATCGCCAGCGGCCGCCACACTGTTGGCAAAGCCGCCCTTTGGAAGGGGAATGCAGTCCTTCCATCGGACGGAGAGCGTGGAACCTTGCGCCTTCACTCTGAAACGCTCGATGGATTCCCGCCCACCATGATTGACGACATAGAGCGCCCACTCCTCCCCTTCGGCCCGAAGCGCCAGACCGTGCGGCGCGAGCGACTCGGGCTGAAAGCCGCCGGGGCAAAGCGGCGTCCCTTCGGCGGCGGTCAATGCTATCCTGGTGGGCTTGCTGGTTTCGACGTCAACGAGATAGAGCGCGCCCTGCGACTGCGTGCCGCCGACCATCGAGCTGGCGATGATCCAGGAGTGATCGGGGGCGACAACCATGTCCTCGATATTTGGAAGCCCCGCTATCGCTCTATCCGCGGCATGGGTGGGATAAGCACCGCAAGCCGCTGCGAAAATGATCGCCGCTGACACATATCGCCCAGATCGCATGATGCCGATCCCCTCCAGACCTGATTTATGAGTATCAGACAAGACGGTAGCGCGTCCGTCAATCCAGACCAGCAGCATTTGGCGGATTCACGCTAATATGGCGCTCCATCCCTATTGATCGACGATTGCATAAGATGCCGTCCCGTCTGATTGTTCGGAGGGGTTATGGCCGGACAGGATGATTGAGATGAACAGGATCGGCGTAGACTATATCAGCCTGATCGGCATATCGCCGCTGGGGATGATCACAGCAGCGGCGGATGCGGGATGCCACAACATCAGCCTCATCCTCACGCGGCCGGATTATAATCCGGACGAATACCCCTGGTTCTCGCTGATCGATGACGCGGCGCTGCGACGGGAAACGGTGACATGCCTCCGCGATCGGGACGTGTCCATTGCGCTTGTGGATGGTTTTGCGGTCTATCCCGACCAACCCACGGAAAATCACCGTAAGGCTTTCGAAATACTCGCTGAGCTGGGCGTCCGAAGAGTGAACACGGTTTCCTTCGATGAAGACTGGTCGCGCATGATCGATAAAACGGCGGAGATCGTCGCCATGGCGCGGGAATATGATGTCACGGTGACGATCGAATCCTGTCCCATGCTGACCGTCAAAACGCTGGCTCAGGCGCTGGAGGTCATCTCCGCCGTGAACCTGCCGAACTTCAAGTTACTGATCGACACCATGCATATCACTCGTTCAGGGGAGAGCGGGGATATCGCCCGCCTTGATCCGATGCTGATTGATTATGTGCAGATCAGCGATGGCCCCCTGTCCGTTCCCGATCCGCTAAACTACATGAACGAAGCGATGAACGAACGCATGGTGCCGGGCACCGGAGAGATGCCGTTGGTCGAAATGATCCGGGCCATGCGGCGGGATATCATCGTCAGCATAGAAGTGCCGATGCGATCGCTGAAAGAGGCGGGCATGTCCGAAACGGAACGCGTGCGCCTTGCCGTTGAAGGAGCGCGCAAGGTCGTAGCCGCCGCCGAAGCGTGAGCGGCAATCACAGGAGAAGATCATCATGGCCGCAGTTCAGCTGGATCATGTCAACATCCGCACGGCGCGCCTTGCGGAATGCGTGGAATTCTACGGCAATGTTCTGGGCCTGACGATCGCGCCTCCGCCAATGGCCCGTGACCTGACGCGGGGCGCCTATGTTCTGGACGAACGCGGCGCTGCCATCGTCCACCTGATAGGGACCGATAAGGTTATCGAGGGTTCGGAGCCGGTGCGGGGCGCTGCCCAGCGCGGCATGATCGACCATTTTGCCCTGCGCGGCGTCGATCCGGAGGCGTATGTTGAGCGGCTGACAGCGCATGGTTGCGACTTCACGCGGCAGGACGTGCCCGCCATCGCCATGCATCTGATCTTTGTGCGCGATCCTAACGATGTGATGGTGGAGCTGAGCTTCCCTTTGGAGTCATGACAAAGACTGGCCTTGGGTTTCGTCAGGGCCGGATCATCGAGCGCGGAGAACGGGCGTTGCTGCGCGCGTCTATCCGTGCAGGTCTGCGAGACAATTGCGATATTCGTCGCTAAGGCACATCCATGGCTCATATGATTTCATGGAATGGTCGGCGCGCAGATATAGCTATCGACCTGGGAACCGCGAATACGCGCGTCGTCGCCCGAGGATCGGGCATGGTGTTCGACGAACCGTCGCTGTGCTGCTTTTCAAGCGGCGGCACCCGGCCCCGGCTTGTGGCGGCGGGCGAAGCCGTTCGCCCCATGGTCGACCGGACTCCGGATTCCCTCAAAGTTACGCGCCCGCTTCGTCGTGGCGTTCTCCAGGACATCGACGCCACCCGCGAACTTCTTGCCTATGCCACCTCGTCATCTCTCAGTCGCCGTCGCCTCAGATCACCAACCGTGGCGATCGGGATTCCGGCCGATGCGACGCAGGCGGAACGAAGCGCGCTGCTCACGGCCGCAGGGGACGCAGGGCTGGGCCCTGTCAACCTGATAAACGAACCTTTTGCTGCCGCACTCGGCGCAGGCCTTCCCGTGCATCATCCAGAAGGCTCGATGATCGTCGAATGTGGCGCGGGCACCACCGAGGTCGCCGTCATTTCCCTCGGCGGAATCTGCCTCACCCGATCAGTCCGCGTCGGCGGCGCTGCGTTGGACGCCGCGCTCGCGGATCACTTCCACTTCCGAAGAAAGTTCCTGATCGGCGAGATCACGACGGAACGCCTGAAATGCGATCTGGTGCGATTGCTGGGCACTCCCGACGGCGATGACCAGATGATCGAAGCCAAGGGTCGCAGTCTGACGTCGGGCATCCCCGGCGTTCAACAGGCACCGGTCAGCGAATTGCGGCCGGTTGTGACCAAGCATGTGATGCAAATCGTGGAAGTCGTGCGCGACATTCTCAACCAGACCCCGCCCGAACTCAGCCACGATATTTACGAAAAGGGGCTGACCCTTACCGGAGGGAGCGCCACAATCCCCTGCATCGGTCAAGCCATCACGCAGGAAACCGGCCTTCGCGTCCATATTCCCGACCGCCCGGAACAATGCGTGATGCTAGGTCTTGAGGCGATGCTGGCATCCTGAAAGCCGCTGTTCGGCCAGTTCGTCGGTGGGTGATTCCGGCGTGACCAGCCTCAACATCTTCATACCACCGCGCGGAAAAGCGGAATGCGATTTTCCGCGCGGTGCGAACATAATGGCCGACGGTCCTAAATGACCCCCATTGCCTGCATGGCTTCCGCAACGCGCACAAAACCGGTGATGTTGGCGCCCAGAACATAATTGCCCGGCGCACCATAGGATTCGGCGGTTTCCGCGCAGCTATCGTGGATACGGCGCATGATCAGTTCCAGACGCGCTTCGGTTTCCTCGAAAGTCCAGCTGTCGCGGGACGCGTTTTGCTGCATTTCCAGAGCCGATGTCGCGACGCCCCCGGCATTGGCCGCCTTTGCCGGGCCGAAAAGGATGCCCGCCGCCTGGAAAAGGCGGACGGCCTCCGGCGTGCATGGCATGTTCGCCCCCTCGCCTACCGCCATGACTCCATTGCGGATCAACGCCGCCGCGTCATTGCCGTTGAGTTCGTTCTGCGTCGCCGAGGGGACGGCCACGTCGCATGGCACTTCCCACATCGAGCCTTGCTCGGAGAAGCAGGCGCCGCCGCCTCTGAGACGCGGATAGTCTGAAATCCGTTCGCGACGGCTGAGCTTGATCTCCTTGAGCAGTTCGAGATCGATCCCCGCATCATCGACGATGAAACCGGAGGAATCCGAACATGCGACCACCTTGCCGCCAAATGCATTGACCTTCTCAATCGCGTAGATCGCGACATTGCCCGATCCCGAAACGACGACGCGCTTACCCTCCAGGCTTTCGCCCCTGGTCTTCATCATCTGGTCGATGAAATAAACCGTGCCATAGCCAGTAGCCTCGGTGCGCGCGCGCGAGCCGCCGTAGATCAACCCCTTGCCCGTCAGAACACCGGCTTCATAGCGGTTGGTCAGACGCTTATACTGGCCGAACAGATAGCCAATCTCCCGCGCGCCTACCCCGATATCGCCAGCGGGGACGTCAGTATATTCGCCCAAATGACGGTAAAGTTCGGTCATGAGCGACTGGCAGAAACGCATGATCTCGCCATCGGAACGGCCGCGCGGATTGAAATCGGACCCACCCTTGCCACCGCCGATGGGAAGGCCGGTCAGGGCGTTTTTGAAAGTCTGTTCGAAGCCGAGAAACTTGATGATCCCGACATTGACCGATGGATGGAAACGCAGGCCGCCCTTATAGGGGCCGAGCGCCGAATTGAACTGAACGCGAAAACCGCGATTGATCTGAATCTGCCCCTTGTCGTCGACCCAGGGCACCCGAAAGATGATCTGCCTTTCCGGTTCGCAAATCCGCTCGATCAACGCATTGTCGATATATTCCGGATGCTTGGCGACGACCGCACCAAGACTTTCCAGCACCTCCTCGACGGCCTGATGAAATTCCGTCTCGCCTGCATTTCTTCTCAGGACATCTTCGAAAATGGGAACAAGTTTCTCGTCGATTCGGGACAAATTACGGCTCCTATGCTGTCATGAAAAATTGGGCAGGCCCTTGGCCCGCCCGCTGATCGGACGGCGCCGCAAACGGACTTTCAATAAAGCCCTATAGGCCCCGGTCTGGCTGTATGACTTTTAGAATGGTCAACCGCCGCTCGCGACCTTCGCGATCGGGCCATTTGATAGAATGGCCTTCGCGCAATCCAAGCAAGCCCGCGCCGACCGGCGTGAGAATCGAGATTCGTCCGGCCGATATATCCGCTTCCGCAGGGTAGACGAGCCGGACCGTGCGTTCGGCACCGCTCGCCTCATCCTTGAACTGGACGGTCGAATGCATCGTGACGATGCCGGAGGGTATATGCGCCGGGCCATGGATTGTGGCGCGGGCAATTTCACGCAACAGCAGCTCGCTGACCTGCGGCATGGTTTCGGCCACGCCCAATGCAAGATTGGTCAGATTGTCGGCTTCGGTGCTGATGAGATGGACGGGGGGCCGCCCCGTTCTGGTGCTTTTTGTCATGGTGCTGCTGGCTTTCGAGAAGGAACAATCGCGCGCCTACATGAGGGCACAAGTCACTCTTTCGATGTGCCCCGAGTTCGGAGCATAGCGCACAGAACCCGGGGCTAGGTGCCCGCTAGAAGCTGCCCCCCTTGGTGGCGGAAGCGTATATAATCAGCCCACATGTGCATGGCTTCATGCCTTGGCATGTGAAGAAGTTCGAGTCAAACTAATGGATGATTCATGATCGGGCGCCGCAAGCCATGCAGCCTAGGACAACCGATGCGTTCCCTTTCGCGAACAGGACCGGACGAAAATCTACGTTTGCACTCTTGAAAGCAGAGCCAAAGCCGTTCAATCACGCGCTCGACAGTGCAGAGGATGAGCGCGGATGAGCTATTATGACGTTCTGATCGTAGGAGCCGGCCATGCCGGGGCGCAGGCAGGCATTGCCCTGCGGCAGCTTGGATTCGAAGGGTCGGTCGGCATGATCGGCGACGAAAAGGATCCGCCCTATGAACGTCCGCCGCTGTCCAAGGAATATTTCGCGGGTGACAAGAGCTTCGATCGCATTCTCATCAGGCCCGCGACCTTTTGGGCGGAACGCAAGATCGACATGCTGCTGGGCAAGCGCGTGAAGCATGTCGATCCATCCGGCAAATTCGTGACGGCCGGGGATGAGGAAATCGGTTATGGCAAGCTGATCTGGGCGACCGGCGGCAGTCCGCGCATGCTGACCTGCAATGGCGCCGATGCATCCAATGTCCATGCCGTGCGCCGTCGCGACGATGTGGACGCCATGATGGCGAAGCTGGATCAGATCAGCCATGTGACCATTATTGGCGGCGGCTATATCGGCCTGGAAGCCGCAGCCGTCCTGAGCAAGTTCGGCAAGAAGGTCGTCCTTCTGGAAGCGCTCGATCGCGTACTCGCCCGCGTGGCGGGAGAGGAACTCTCGCGCTTTTATGAAGCCGAACATCGCGCTCATGGCGTGGATCTGCGGACCGGTGCCAAAATGGATTGCATCGAGGTCAAGGACGGCAAGGCGACCGCCGTGCTGATGGCGGACGGGGAGCGCATCGAAACGGACATGGTCATCGTCGGGATCGGCATCGTACCGGAAACCGGACCTCTGATCGCGGCGGGAGCCGTCGGCGGCAATGGCGTCGACGTGGATGAATATTGCCGCACCAGCCTGCCCGACATCTATGCCGTGGGCGATTGCGCCGCGCACGCCAACCGCTTTGCGCGGGGCGCGCAGCTTCGCCTCGAGTCCGTTCAGAACGCCAATGATCAGGCAAAAACGGCCGTCACGCACATACTGGGCAAGGAAGATGCCTATGATGCGGTGCCCTGGTTCTGGTCCAATCAATATGATCTGAAGCTGCAAACGGTCGGACTTTCGATCGGCTACGACCAGACGATATTGCGCGGCAACCCAGCGACGCGCAGCTTTTCCGTGCTTTACCTCAAGGGCGGGAAACTCATCGCGCTGGATTGCGTCAACGCAGTCAAGGATTACGTCCAGGGACGCGCCCATGTCCTGTCCGGCGCCCTGCTCGATCAGGCGCAGTTGGCTGACTCATCCGTGCCGCTCAAGGAAGTTGGGCTGGCCTAGCCGCGAAAGGACGCCTTGGCGGCCAGTTCCCACGGGCCATTGCAATAGCGCCAGGCCGCCAGTCCCGTGATTGCAAGCGGACGCAGGCGGAATCCGGCCCGCAGCCGCCCGGCAAGAGCCTTTGCCTCCATCGGCGTGACCTTGTTCTGCACCGTGACGTGCAGACGAGGACACGCGCGATCCTGGGGCATCAGAAGGCCGGAAAGAGCATCCGCCAGTTCCGACCATATTTCCATGAGAGCCGCGCTTTCGACCTGATAGGCCACGCCCCGCTCCAGCAGCAGGATCGCGGCCAGCGATGCTTCAGGCGGAGGCATCGCGCACAGGCGCCTGATAAGCGTTATCACCTCTTCAAGCGCCGACGGCGGCAAATGGCGAAATAACGTCAGATGAGCGGGCAGGATGTTACGATCCGGGGGATAGTAAGCCCGGCGTTGACGATCCAGCCAGGCAAAGTCCCCGCTTCCCATCAACGCGGTGACGATGATCGGCACGGACGGGGGGCCGATCATGAGATCAGCGGCACCGGCAAGGCCGCGCGCTAAAGGTCAAAGCTCGCCGCGCGCACGGCGGATTTCGAACCATTTACGCACATTCTCATTATGTTCCTGATAGGTATCGGCAAAGATATGCCCTCCTTTGCCGTCCGCCACAAAGTAGAGCGCCTTGGTTTCAGCGGGGTGCAGCACGGCCAATATGGACAATCGCCCCGGATTGGCGATCGGCCCCTTTGGCAGTCCGACCATCGCATAGGTGTTGTAATCGTTGACGGCGGCGATTTCCGATTTCTTGATGCGGCGTCCCAGCGGCTTTCCCTTGGTGATGGGATAGATGATGGTCGGATCGGCCTGCAACATCATTCCGGCTTTGAGGCGGTTGCCGTAAACGCCCGCGACCATGGGCCTTTCCTTGGCAAGAGCGGTTTCCTTTTCCACGATGCTGGCCAAGGTGACGGCCTCTTGCGGCGACTTCGCCATCGTGTTCGGCGCGCGTTCCGCCCATAGCTTTGCGAGCGTGCGATCCATCGCGGCCTGCATGCGTTTCAGCACGGCGGCGCGGCTTTCGCCCCTGTCATAGGCATAGCTGTCGGGAAGGACGCTGCCTTCCGCCGGGGGTTGGATCTCGCCAGTCAGTTCGTCATTCGCCATCAACCGCTCATAGACGAGGATCGAGGGCATCCCCTCGGGAATGGTGACGAGACGGGTAAGCGTCTTGCCGCCCTGAAGAAGCGTCAGGATTTCCGAATTGCTTGCGCCCTTGGGAATTACGAACTCACCGGCCTTGATCGGCGTCCCCCGCCCGAAAATCTTGGCGCGGGTCAGAAACGCATCGGCGGAACGCACCGCTCCTGCCTGCTTCAACAGCACCGCCGCATCGGAAAGGGTTGCCCCTTCCGGCACGGCAATCGTGATATTCTGCGTCGCCGGTCCAGCTTCCGACCATCCATGGACGAAGCGGAACGCGACGAAAGCCGCGATGGCAAGGCCGATCAGCAATATGCCACAGCCCAGCCGCCGCATGATTATGTCCTTAGACCGCCTTCATGATGAGCGATGCATTAGTGCCGCCAAAGCCGAAGCTGTTGTTCAGCACCGCGCGCACCTTGCGTTCCTTCGCGACGTGCGGGACCAGGTCCACGCCCGCGCAGCTTTCGCTCGGTTCGTCGAGGTTGAGCGTCGGCGGCACGATCTGGTCGCGCATCGCGAGGATGCAGAAGATGCTCTCCACCGCGCCCGCGCCGCCCAGCAAATGTCCGATGGCAGATTTGGTCGAGCTCATCGACATGGTGGCGATATTGTCGCCGAACAGCCGCTTGACCGCCCCCAGTTCCAGTTCGTCGCCCAGCGGGGTCGATGTGCCATGCGCGTTCACATAATCGATGTCGGCCAGCGACAGTCCAGATTTCTTGAGCGCCATTTCCATCGAACGATAGCCGCCCGAACCTTCGGGATGCGGCGCGGTGACGTGATAGGCGTCGCCCGAAAGGCCATAGCCCACGACTTCCGCATAGATTTTGGCGCCGCGCTTCTTGGCATGCTCATATTCTTCCAGCACTACCACGCCCGCGCCTTCACCCATGACGAAGCCGTCGCGGTTGATGTCATAGGGCCGGGACGCCTTTTCGGGCGTGTCGTTGAAATTGGTGCTGAGCGCGCGCGCCTGGGCGAAACCGGCAATGCCGATGGGGCAGATCGCGCTTTCCGCGCCGCCCGCCAGCATGACGTCGGCGTCGTCCATCGCGATCATGCGCGCCGCGTCGCCGATGGAATGCGCGCCAGTGGAACAGGCGGTGACGACGGCATGGTTCGGCCCCATCAGACCATATTTGATGGACACCTGACCGGAGATCAGGTTGATAAGGCGACCATGAACGAAGTGCGGCGAAACGCGGCTCGGCCCCTTGTTCACCAAAACCAGCGATTCGCTTTCAATACCCGGCAGGCCGCCGATGCCCGAACCGATGGAGCAGCCCGCGCGCAGGCGTTCCTCCTCGCTCATGTCGGTCAGGCCCGCGTCCTTGAGCGCCTCGCTCGCGGCGGCGATGCCAAAGACGATGAAGGGATCGACCTGACGCTGAATCTTGTGATCGACCTCCAGATTCGCATCGAAGCCATATTCATGACCAACCGGCTTCACTTCGCAGGCGATGCGGCATTTGTAATCGGTAGCATCGAAGCGCGCGATCGTGGCCGCGCCGGACTTCGACGCGAGAATATTCTTCCAGGTGGTTTCGACATCCGCTCCCAACGGGCTCACCATGCCGAGACCGGTTACGACGACACGACGCATATCTTGCTCCGAAATTCCTTATTGGCTTCCGCCAGTCCCTTTAGCCGCTTGCGAACCGATTGTCGAAAGCTGACACGGGGAACCAGCGCGCCAGATACGAAAAGGCTCCCCAAGACCCGGAAGACCGGACAGGAGGAGCCGTTTTCCTTCAAGCGCAGCGGCCTGCCGGTGGGGCGAGCCGCAAAACGCCCTTACTGCTTGCTGTCGATATAGTCGATCGCGTCCTTGACGGTAGCGATCTTTTCAGCCGCATCGTCAGGGATCTCGACGCCGAATTCTTCCTCGAACGCCATCACCAGCTCGACGATATCCAGGCTGTCTGCGCCCAGATCGTCGATGAAGCTTGCGTCCTCGGTCACCTTTTCGGCTTCGACGCCCAGATGCTCGACGACGATTTTC
>Ga0182743_1002799_pt1 | contig 14657 bp, 8 predicted proteins | sample eDN3rd30CKraftOP_FD_128522 | JGI IMG/M metagenome (GOLD analysis project Ga0182743, IMG submission 128522) | Enriched Organic Plus compost microbial communities from Emeryville, California, USA - eDNA 3rd pass 30_C Kraft OP (version 2) (version 2) ... | reverse complement strand
TTGCCCTTGAACGGCATCACCTTGATCTCGCCCTCGCGCTTGCGGGTCTGCGCGATGTCGTAGCTGTTCTGCATCCGCATGAGCGTGTCCATCGACATGCCGAACGCCTTCTCGATGCGCAGCGCCATTTCTAGCGACAAATGCGCGCGCTCGTTGAGCAAGGTCGAAAGCGTGGCGCGCGTCACACCCAGCACGTCCGCCGCCGCCGTGACCGACAGGCCCAGCGGTTCGATGATCTCATGCTTGATGAAGCCGCCGGGATGGGCCGGGTTCTTCAAGCGAATGTCTGCAATCGCGGGCATGGCCGCTTCCCCCTGCATCTTGCGCCGTTCGGCGACGCTATACAGATGCCGGGGCGCGGACAAACCCTATCTTCATCCCATCCCAGCCCCCTTGTGCCATCGGGGCCCTTGATTCCGAGGGGCCTCGCAAGGCCCCCAATAGGTCCCCATCATGCGCAATTGCGGGCAAACAGAGGCGATCACCGACAACCAGTGCTTGCCTGAAAACCAGCGGACATCAGGGAATTTTTCAACTGCTGGGCAGGTCGCCAGACAGGAAATGGAGCGGGTGAAGGGAATCGAACCCTCGTCGTAAGCTTGGGAAGCTTCTGCTCTACCATTGAGCTACACCCGCCCGCCTTGCGGAAACCGGCTTTCCGGCGTTCGCGCTGATACGAGCGACCATCGGCGCATCGATGATGCGTCGATCGCTGATCTGCCGAGTGCCACAACCCCCTGCGCTGGTCAACGGCCGTCGTACACGTCGCTGCGCTGGTGCGTTGCCTTCGGATCTTCTGCCCGCGATGGAGCGCCCTTGCGCAGTGCTGCCCATACTGCTGCCGCAACGGCGCCCAGCAGCAGTGCGGACGCCGGCCGAATGTGGCGGATGAGGCTGTTATAGCTGCTGTGCCGCAGCCCTTTTTCATGCGGGGATGTTTCGCACCCGTCGGGCGCCGGGGTGAACAGCGCGTCCGAAGGTGTTCTGGCGATCCGGGGCGACGACAGCAGCGGGATGATCCATGGCGCCAGCCTGTCGAACAATTTCGGGAAATGGCTGGCGAACAGCACCTGTGCCCGGCCGATGCCGCCGATGGTGATGTCGCCGTGCGTTCGCCCGGTTGCGCTGTCGAGAATGGCCCGCGCCACCAGACGGGCATCATAGGCGGGCGGCGGCACCTTTGCCTCCCCCTCCATATGGTTGGCGGCGTGCATCCCGATGGGCGTGGCCATGCCGGCCGGTTTCAGCAGCACCACGGCTATTGGCAGGCCCTGCGCTTCCAGTTCGATCCTCAGCGATTCGATGAACGCCTTTGCCGCATGTTTCGAGGCGGTATAGGCGCCAAGAATGGGTGAAGGCATATCGGCCGCGATCGACGATATGGTGATCAGCGCCCCGCCCGATCTGCGAAGATGGTCCACCGCAATGCGCGCGCCATTGACCACGCCGAAATAATTGGTGCGGAACAGCCGTTCATGCTCGGCATCGGGCGTTTCCATCAGCCGCGCATAGATAGCGACGCCGGCATTGTTCACCCATGTGTCGATGCGGCCAAAGCGCGCCACCGCCTTTTCCGCCGCCGCTGCCAGCGCCTGCCTGTCGCCTACATCCGCCACGGCATAATCGGCAGAACCGCCGGCGGCCTTGATGTCTTCAACGATGCGGGCCAGCGCCGGTTCGTTGCGTGCCACCAGCATGACGCTGGCACCATGCCGTGCGGCAAGCCTTGCAGTGATGAGGCCGATGCCCGAACTGGCGCCGGTGATCAGCATCACCTGCCGGTCAAGCGGTTTGAGCGCCTGTTTCAAGCCGGTAATCTGTCCGTGGCATGGGGTTCGTGGATCGGGCAGCCATTCAGCCGGCTGCGCAAGTCGCGCGACGCGTCATAGGCCGGCTTGCGCGCCCGCATCAGCGCGCCCAGCGGCCGGTGCGCCTCTATGCCGTGCCAGGGGCTGAAGGCGGTGCGATCGTCCAGCACATTCGCCCGGTTCCAGTTCCAGCCGGATTGCGACGGCACCCGGATGGTTGCGACGGCGACATAGGGATTATCGTCTTCGGGCCATGCGACGGAGGCATCCTCCACCGGATTGCGTTCAAGATCGCGGCAAAGCTGCACGCGCACTTCCCATTCGCCGCCCTGTTCGGCAAGCGTGCGGTTGACCTCTTCACGCAGCGCGTCTTCCCGCCCGGCAATGTCGATCTCGACGCCTTCAAGCGCCTTGAAACCGGGCGAAAGCGGGATGACAGCTATCTTGGCGATATGGTCGCCATAGCGGATCGGCACCTGGCTGAAATAACGTTCGCCCAAGGGATGGCTGTTGGGATAGCCGCCCAGCTGCATCAACTTTGCGCTGAGACCGCCCATCGCCTCCAACGCCTTTTCAGTGGTGCGAAAAGCGGCCGATATCGCCTTCTTCGCCCATTCGGCCTTGTCGGTCGTTGCTGCCAGCATCTTCAGATTGGCAAGAAAGGCCTTGGGACCCGGCACGGGAAAGGCCACGCCATTGGCAAGGACGAAATCCTGCGTGCTGTCCTCCTCGCTACCGGGCAGGCGCTGGCCGTCGACGTCAAGCACCTTGATGGCCATGCCGCGCTGAAGCGAAATGGAATCGGGCAACGGGTCGCCCGCATTGGTGGAAATGCGCACAAGCACGCGATAGCTGCGCGGGGTGGCGAAAAGGCCCTGTGCCAACTCCTCCGGCAGGCCGGTCAGCACATCCATCTCACCTTCCAGCAACGCATGGCTTTTGGCATGAACGCTGCGAAAAGCGTGGCCATAATCCCTGTTCGTCGTCTCGATGATCGAACGAAAGGTTTCAACCAGCTCCGCCTGGATCCGGGGTTCTTCGGCATCGACAGTTTCGACATCGGGTGTATAGCGCACGGCGGCCATGGCAATCTCCTCGTCCATCGGCCGTTGCTGAACCGGGGGTATGGGCGCGGGTTCCGTCATCCCATGCGGGGTCCTTTGCCAAAGACGCTGGGTGTGTCCTTTTTACGCCAGCCCGCCAAAAAACGTGGTTGTCGGTCATCACCGTATTAACACCAGCTTAACGGCGTCGATCCTAGCAAATAGCGATACATCAGCTTGGATGTGAGAGGACCGCCTCAATGAAAATGAACAGGGGTAATGCGTTGCCGATGACGGCAGCGAAGGCGCGGCGTGCGCGTGCCGGATGGCGTGCGGGGCTTCTGGGCGGTGCTGCGGCCCTGTCCATCGTGGCTGGCGCCACTTCCGCCCATGCGGAATGCGTGGCCGATGATGGCGACGAACTGGTGACGCTGTGCAGCGGCGCGGCCACGGACAGCCTCATTACCCTGGGCATTGACGATGACGGCCGCAGCATCATCGTTGCTTCGGATGCGACACTGACCTCATCGGGCGCTGGCGCGACGGCGCTGACCATTTCCGCTGCTGATTCGGGATATGTGTCGAGCAATCTTCTTGTACGGGGGGCAATCAACGGCGGGCAGGGCAACGGCCTTGTGCTCGATACGGTCATTGGTGGCGTGGTGGTCGACGGTGGCGGCGTGATCGATGGCGACGTTGGTATCCTGCTGACCAATGCCAGCAGCAACTGGCTGCGCAATGGCGGCACCATTTCGGGAAGCAGCGGCAGCGCGGTCGTTGTTGACGACGGCTTTACGCTGCAATCACTGGTCAATAATGCCGGCGGCACCATCAACGGCAGTGTCGCCGCGACAGTCTATGGCCTTTACAATGAAGGCGTGCTGATCAGTGGTGAAAACCAGTCGGCCGCATTCGCTTATCAGGCGATCAACAATGGCACCATCAACGGTGCGATGGTGGTTGGCGCCAATCTGCTGAACAATGGGACAATGATCGGCGGTGCGCTTGATGCCGAAGCGCCCGTGGATAGCGCGGCTATCGTGCTGGTGCCCCTTGGCGAACACAGCATCACCAATAGCGCCGGCGCAACGATCAGCGCGGACGGCACGGCCATTTACCAGCTGGCGGGGGACAGCTATGGCGTTGCCCTGGATAACGCCGGGACCATCAATGGTGATATCGACCTTTCGCAGGCGAGTGGTGCGGACCGGCTGGTCCAGCGCGCGGGCGGCGTCATCAACGGCAATGTGTCGCTTGGCGGCGGCGATGATGTCTTCCTGGTCGAACAGGGCGCTCAATCCGGCGTCACCGGCACGGTCGACGGCGGCGACGGGATGGACCGCTATGGCGTGTTGGCAACCCAGTCGGGCACCATCACCCTTGGTGTGCTGCCTGCCGGGTTTGAAATCAGCGCGATCCAGCTTGCCGACAATCTTCCCGATGTGACGCTTGCTGCCGATGCTGCACTTGCTGACCCGGTAGAATTGTCGGGTCAGGGCAAAGTGACCATCGCTGCGGACATCACCACGGCTGACGCACCTGCGCTGGCGGCCTATACTTCCACCCTTACGGGTGATTACGCAGACAGCGGCCTGTCGGTGGTCAACAACGCCAATATCACCGCAACGATTGCGCGTGATGGTGACGATAATCTTCCCGCGATCGCGGCGGCCGGGACGATCCAGCGCTATGAAAATAGCAGCAGTCCCTATTATGTCGCCGGCGTCGCCCTTGGCTATCAGCCGGGCGCGACATGGGGCGGCTATCTTCGCTCGTTCGAGAATAACGGCACGATCACCGTCAATGGCGATTTCGATATCGGGTTTGCCGTCAGGACTACCGGCTATAGCGATAATGAAGGCAATGGCGTCTTCGTCAACAATGGCACGATCACCGGCAACATCCATTCGCAAGCCACTGGGCAGGCCGCTGGCTATGGCGTGCTGATCGACGAGGGTGGCGCGGCGACCAACACCGGTACCATCGATTTCAGCCAAGGTGACGGCCGCGCCGTGTTCCTTGCGAGCTCCTCGCTGATCAATAGCGGCACGATCACCGCTTCGGACATTGCCGTGCGCGGCAATGGTATAATCGACAACAGCGGCACCATCGGTTCATCCGGTGCTGCGGCGATCCTGCAGGGCTATGGCGAGGAATATTACTATGGCAGCCTGACGGTCGTGAACCGTGCGGGTGGGAAGATCGAAGGTGCGATCCAGAACGCCTCCGATGGCACCCTCAATGTCTTCAACTATGGTGACATACAGGGTGATATCACCAGCACGGGCTATTATGGCACGACGCTGTATCTGGCGGCCGGCAGCCACATCAGCGGTGATGTCTCGCTTGGGGATGATTCCCTGATCATCACCGATCTTGGCCAAGCCGATCCGCTGGCATCGATCGACGGAAACCTGACGCTGAATCCGTACGGCAACAACAGCATCCGCTTCCGCGCCACCAGCGACCAGAATGCCGAGATCGTCCAGTCGGTCGATGGCTTCAGCAGCATCGGTTATGAAGCCGCCGCCGGCACGACGCTGACGCTGACCAGCCAGAGCCCGGTGATCGTGCCGATCACCCTTGCCGGTGAAGGCACCGTCGATCTCGAAGCCAGTTTCATGGTTGGCTACGGCGGTATCAGCATCATTGCCGATTCCGTCGAACAGCGCAGCAATAATTATTACGCCGGGGGATATCGGGACGATTGGGGCCTTGATGTCGTCAGCCATGGCATAATTTCAGCCAATACTCCTGAATATTATGTGGGTAATTACGGCGTTGTTACCGTTGCCGGCGATTACAACAGCGGTACCAGCTTCGAAAATCAGGGCCAGATCAACCTGACGAGCGATGCCTCCTTCACCTATCAGACGATCCCCGGCCGTGGATATTTGAACGCGATTCAGACCAACAGCGCTGCGATCATCAACAGCGGCACGATCAGCCTGAGCGGTGACAATAATATCGGAGACGCGGCAATCGATCTTGCCGGTATCTGGTCACAATCGGGCGTGGTCACCAACAGCGGCGCGATCACCAGCACCGGCACGCGCAAGGCTGATGGCGTGGTGTTGCAGAATGCCGAACTGGTGAACACGGCTGATGGCGTCATCAGCACCAGTGGTCCGGCGGTTGCCAGCAACTATGGCTATATCGACAATAGCGGTGTTCTCACCAGCTCCGGCGGTGCCGCTATCGAAGGTCGCCTCAACCAGTATAATTGCTGCGGCTATTATGCCGATGGCTATTCCTATGGCGGGATCTGGCTCACCAATCGTGCTGGTGGCCAGATCAGCGGCGCCGGGAAGGCCATCGACACGTTCGGCGGCTATTATGAAGATTTCGTCGACAATGCCGGCGCGATCAACGGCGATGTCAATCTGGGCGGCGGTGACGATATCTTCATCGCCCGCTTTGGCGGCGCGCTCAATGGTTCGCTTTATCTCGGCGATGGTGACGACACCGTGCTGGTCGAAAATGGCGCGACGGTCGTTACCGGCGCCATTGATGCCGGCGGGGGTGTCAACGCTTATGGTGGCATCTATGGCAGCTCGACCGACGTCAGCCTGACGAAGCCGCAGGATTTCCAGGCTTACGCCCTGGGCATCAGCGGTACGGATACGCGTCTGGTGGTGTCGGCAGCCGGTGATCTCGACGCGCAGCTGCGTATCTATGGCAATCAGGGCGCTGTCGAAAACAATGCCAATATCTCCACCGATGGTTCGGCCGGCATCCGTATTCACGGCCTGCCGCAGGGCTGGGATGAAGATGAAGCCATGCCGGGGCTGTCGCTCGTCAACAACGGCACGATTGTCGTTGACTCCGGCGCAGGTGTCGAGGGTGACGAAGGCCAGCTGATCAGCTTCGTCAACAATGGCTCCATCACGGCCGATTATGACGGTGTCGATTTCTATTCCGGCAACGACACAGGCGGTTTTTCGCTGACCAATGCCGGTGACATCACCAGCTTTGGCACCGGTGTCCAGTTCAACGTCAATATCAGCAATGGCTATGCACCGACAGTGCTGGCGGGCGGGCCGTCGTCGGATGAAAATCATCCGGTGGGGGCTGCGAACGTGGTCACCAATTCCGGCTCAATCATCGCCAACAGCGGTATTTCGGGCGAGGTCGATGGCGGCGCGCTGGTACTGACCAACAGCGGCAGCATCAACGCGGTGTCCACCGGCATCCGGTTCAGCGCAGTGACGGCCGACATCACCAACAGCGGCAGCATTCGCACCACCAGCGGATATGGCGGCGCGCTTCTTCTGGAAGCGCAGGGCACCGGCTCCGCCACCCGCACTGTCGACGGCAAAACCTACAGCCAGACCGTCACCGCACGGGTGGTGAACAGTGGTGCCATTGCCGCTGAAGGCGACGGCTATGTCGAAAACACTTATATGGAAGCGGTCGCCGCACTGGGCATCTCGCTCTCCGGCGGTGGCGGCACCGCGCAGGTGATCAACCAGGCCGGCGGCACGATCGAGTCGACCGGGCAGGGCGGCATTGCCATTGCCGTGGGCGGCACATCGGGCAGCAGCGGCCTGGGGCTGCTTGATTCCGGTCCCTCCTATGGGACGGGAAACAACGCATTCCTGCTGGTCAACCATGGCACCGTGCGGGGCGGTGAATCGATCGCCATCGCAAACAACATGACCGTCGATGTCGCCGGCCAGTCGCTCTATCTGGATGCAAGCCTGCAGAATGAAGTCGTCGGCACCGCGATCCAGACGGTTGGCACGACCGATACCATCACCAATGCCAGTGACGGCGTCATCGTCGGCGACATCAACCTTGCCGATGGCGACGACACGATCGAAAATTATGGCCGCATCACCGGCAATGTCTATCTGGGTCTGGGTGACGACACCTTCATCCAGGGCGTGTCTGGCGTGCTGGAAGGCAATGTCGACGGCGGGCTCGGCAGCAACCGTCTGGTATTCGAGCTGGATGGCGATGCGACCGTCGATTTCTCTGACTCGCGCTTCACCAACTTCCAGATCTTCGAACAGCGCGGCGGCAATGGGTCGGTTGAAGGCCATGTCAATGCCGACACCTATCATCTGGTCGGCACCACCTTCACCCTTGCTGCCGGCAAGACATTCTCCACCAATGGTCCGGTGGCGTTGACCGGCTCCGATGGTTCGGAAACGGTGGACAATTCCGGCACCATCTTTGGCGATGTGATGCTTGGCGGCGGCGATGACCGCTTCATCGTCCATCCCGGCTCGTCAGTGGTCGGTACGGTCGATGGTGGCACCGGCAACGACACGCTGGAGGTGAATGACACCGACACCAGCACCCGTTACGGGTTCAGCCCGTCCAATTACCTCAACTTCGAAACGCTGGAACTCACCGGGCCGGGCACCGTGGCGATCAGCGGGGGCGCCAGCTTCCCGTTCATCCATGTCATCAACGGCTATCTGGTCGGCCTTTATGGCTCGGTCATCACCGGCAATGTGCTGGTGGATCCGGGCGCCATCTTCGGTTCGGCAGGCACCGTCGTCGGCAATATCCAGGTTGGCGGTACGCTGTCGCCAGGCGCTTCGCCGGCGACCATGACAGTGACCGGCAATGTGGCGCTTGCCTCCGGCTCCAACACGCTGTTCGAAATGACGCCGACGATCAGCGACCAGTTGCTGATTTCCGGCACATTGTCGATCGCGGATGGGGCGACGCTGACGCTCACCGGCGAACGGCCGCTGACGCCGGGTGAATCCTATCAGCTGATCGTTGCCGATGGCGGCATCAGCGGCAGCTTTTCCACCATCGTCAAGCCGTCGTCCGTCCAAGGCTTCATCGTGCAGGATGGCGACAGCATCGACCTGCGCGGCGAATTCGGCACCGAAGCCGGCTTCTCGCAGCAGGTGGTGTCCAGCATCGACTATCTGAACCGTGTGCTGATCGCGGGTGAGGGCGTGCCTGCGCTTTATACCAGCCTGTCGAACCTGGTCACCGCACAGGGCGGCAGCTCCCCGGCTGCCTTTGCCCAGCTGACGCCGGAACCCTATGCCTCGGCAACGGAAATCGCCGTCGAACATGCGCTGACGCTGATCGACACCACCCGTTCGCGCCTGCAGACGGCGGCTGCCGGCCAGCAGGGCGGCTATGGCTTTGCCCAGGGTATCGGCAACTGGCGCGATCTGGACGGGCACAGCGCATCCGGCGCGGTTTCCGCCAATATCAGCACGCGCGGCGTGCTTGGCGGGCTGGGTTACAGGACGGCGCAGGGGTCTGATCTGGGCGTGTTCATCGGCTATCTGGACAGCACCCAGCAGCTGAAGGCGCTTGGCGCCAGAACCGAGGCTGATGGCGTTGTCGGCGGCGGCTATGTCAATGGCGCGTTCGGCGGCTTCGGTGTTCATGCGATGGTCGCCTATGACGCATCGGATGCACGCACCACGCGCACCGTGGCGGCGGCGAATGGCAAGGCCGGCAGCGGCAAATATGATCTGGGCGGATGGTCGTTCGACCTTTCGGCCGATTATTCCGCGCCGATCAGCGACAATTGGTCGCTCACCCCGCATGTCGGCGTCAGCCATGTGCGCGCGCATCGCGATGGCACCACGGAATCGGGCGCGGGCGCCTTTTCGCTCACCGTCGACGGGCAGACCGATCGCCTGTGGTTTGCCGATGCCGGTGTTGCCGTTACCGGCGCCTTCACCCTGGGCAGCGGAACGCAGATGACACCCTATGCCCAGGTCGGCGTGCGCCGCGTGCTGGACGATGGCAACATCACCGCTACCGCGCGCTTTGCCAGCACCAGTGTCGCGCCACTCACCGTCGTCGGTGCCGGCCGCAGCCGCACCACCGTCACCATGGGCGGCGGCGTGGGGGCAACGCTCACCAGCGGGTTGACGCTGTTCGGCGGCTATACCGCCGAATTCGGCAACGACGGCAACCGGCTGGGCTTTAACGGCGGCCTTTCGCTGCGGTTCTGATCGGCAGCAACACGGGCAGGAGAGGGACGGCGATCGCAGCCTTTACGGGTTGCGGTCGCCGTTTTGCCATGGGGCGAATGGCCGCCGGCCGTTACCAATGGCGGTGATACGGCAAGGGCGGCGCACAATTCATGATTGGGGATGGGGATCGGCGCCCCGTTCAGCTCGCATGGGATGGGCTGCGAAATCGCCCCGCCGTGCATGCGATGTGGTGCAGCCCACGCAGCTTTCAGGCGAGGGGTGATGTCTCGATGGAATCGACGCGGTTCGGATAGAAGGCGAGATAGCCCTTTATCATGCGCACCAGATCGAACGGATCCTCGTACGACCAGGCAACATCCTTCGCGTTTCCGTCGCGCGCGCTGAAATAGCTGGCGTCGCCCTTATAGGGACAATGCGTCTGTGTATCGCTGGCGCTCAGGGCATCCATATCGATCTCGGCGCGCGGTATATAATAGACCGGCGGCAGCGTCGCTTCGCGCAGGATCAAGGCGTTATCGCTTTCAGCCACCGTCGAACCATTCAGGCGCACGACGATCCTTGCATTGGCCGGTTCGACGCTGATGGGGTGTTCCGGGCTCGGCTGCTTTCCACCTTGCATTTCACGATCCTTTCAATGGGATGTTCGTATTCCCCCGCGAGCCAGACGTCGCCCCGAATATGTCTACTATTTAATGGGCGGTGCATGGTCTTCAATCCGTCAATCGGATCGTGAAATAGTCATATGTGCTGGCCGGAGCTTTTGGAGCTGATGCAAGGCCATTCTGGCGCCATTCCACTCGACGGCATCTAAGATCGATGCTCTGACCATTGAACGACTGTGATGAGGCGCGCAGCTATACCGATATCATGTGCGCGTCTGGGGCAGCCATTGCGGTAATTGAGCGGAGAACGCAGCGACGGTGAGGACAGTGATGGCGGAGAGTGTGTCCGCTATAGAATGACGGAAATCAGCCGTTTTCGCTCGCATTTTTAATTTCCGGCCAACATAGCGGCCATCATTGATACGTAGCCTGAAGAGCCACTACACCGTTATGCCCAAGTCAGCGTGCATAGCTTTTTCATGTCGTGGTCAGCGATTAGACGCCCGGCGGTCATCGTTCGTTTCAACGAGGTGACGTATGGCGTCCCGCACACCCGCCGACCCGACCAACTCGCACCGCATTTGCCAATACGCGAAATGCTTTGCCGCTTCGTCCGTCCCTTCGACGGCGGCACGATGATAGGCTTCCAGCAATCCCCCATAGGCAGCTTGCTTTTCTTTGAAGCTGCGTTCGTCCTTAATTGTGCGTCGCGAAAGCCACGACTGGATTAACGCCGTGACGATGGAACCGAGACCAAAGGCCGTTAACAATGAAATCATCTGTGACATGGCCAAAGATTAACGTCGGACGTGATGCTTGTCGCATCAAACGTCACCGTTCTGTGCTAGTCATTTCAAATGGCGAACGACAGTGACGATGAACCAAAGAGCACAATGAGCGATGTCGCCCTAGACCCTGTAGGCGCAAATGCTCGTATGGCGTTCGCAAATTACACTGCCAAAACGTTCAAGGACGTTGGAACCAAGCTGCATGTCTTCGGTCATATGCTTGGGACCGACCGGCGCAACGGCCTTTCACCCTTCGGGCATGGCGATGACGCGGCGGTTGCGGTTTCGATGTTGCTATGCATTGCGAGCGAAATCGTATCAGGATGTGCGGACCTCGTGCACAGTGGTCGCCACTATGCTGGCGCGGCGCTCGTTCGCCAACTTGTCGAAGTGGAATATTTGGCATGGGCCTTCGAAAACGATGACGAGGAAAGCCGCAGATGGCTTCGCAGCACTCGCGAGGAACGCCTTTCGTTTTTTACGCCCGCCAAGCTTCGCGCAGCTGCTGCTGGCCACTTTCGCAGCGCTGACTACAGCTTGCATTGTGAGTTAGGCGGGCATCCGGTGCCGGGTTCATGGCGATTGTTGAACAACGCCGAAGCAAACGGCCACATGGTCCTTAATGATTGCCTCCGTCATTCTACTAGTATTTGGAAGCACACGTTTTTTTGGTCGCGAACAACAATGTTTGACGGAATGATCGCTGAAAAAGACAGCGGCATGGCGGACGAATATGCGACGTGGCAACGCCTTGATAAATTGAATGAGATCGGACCGCCGCCGGTTGAAAATTTGGCGAAGCTTTGAATAGAAGCCTCGGCGGACACGGGAACCAAATGCCCGCCGGGGCCGCGTTGGCGGCAAGGAAGGAAAGCGAGAGGCCGCGCTAGAGGATGAAGGGAAGTCTGTGGGCTATGGCGGTCAGATGCCACACTGGAACCACCAGCACGAGAACCCGTCAAATTGACGCCGGGGGGGATTTGGTCGGCGATGGGGGTGTCGGGGCTGTAGAGCGGGAAGACAGCGCATAGGCGGTCCTGCCAACCGCTGGCGTTCGCCACGTTGGGTCCAGGCAAAGCCGGGTGTCTTCCATCTTTGCGACAATATGCCACAAGCGGTCGAATGCGCGCCCCTGCCCAATGGCGGCGAAAGGTCGGCGACCGGCGGAAGGTTCAGCAATGCCGCCTGCTGCTGCGACACGAACAACGGCAAGGCGTGTTTCGTCAAAGGTCCGACGTTGGCGGCGTTGAAAAATCCCAAGTAGATTTCTGCATAGCGACCAACGACGATCATTTCAACGGGTTGCGGGATTTGACTGGCCAAAGAAGCTGCGCCGTGGCGGTGGAATGGCGGAGAGGGTGGGAAGCCGTTCAACGCCGTAAAACCCGCTGATATCGCGTGCTGTTTCGAGGCTCAGTGATAGCAGATTGTCGCACTGAAGTGGAGCGCCAGTTCGAATGACGGATTGGGATTCGAACCCACGGCATGGCATGGGCGAGCAGGTCGAGCACGACCGCTGCGGCGACGATGGGGATGGACGCTCTTGCCCGATCTGCCGAGGCGATCCGCTCCACTCTGACTTCGTTGAGATGATCGAGCGGGCAGCGGCTCAGCCGAGTCGGGTAATGACGGCGGACGAGTTCACCGCATGGCTCGATGCTCAGGCAGCAAGCAGCCGGTAAACCGATGCCCGTCCGATCCCAAGTTGCTTGGCGATCTGGGTAGCACCGAGACCTTCGGCGCGAAGATCGCGCACAGCGTCAGGGGAGATCGTTGCGGGACGGCCCTTGTAGCCGCCGTCATTCTTCAACTTCCGGGCCTCGATACCCCGGCGTTGTCTGGCGCGGATGAAGTGCTTTTCCAGCATCCCCACCAATCCGAAGACGGTGAGCATCACCTCGGCCATGATGTCGGACCCATCCATGACGATGGCCGGGTCATTGATCCGCAGCACGGCCTTCTTCTCAATAACGCGCTTGGCGATCGTCAGCAGATCGCCGGTGTCGCGTGCGAGACGATCGGGATGGAGCGCCAACAAGGTGTCGCCGGGTTCGAGCAGGCGCAGGGCGGCCTCAAGCTGGTCGCGGCCCGTCAACTTCGATCCATTGCCGACATCAGCGAACACCACCACCGCACCCAGCGATTCCAGCACCGACTTCTGGGAGGTGATGTCCTGCCCCTGATCTGAACTGATCCTCGCGTAGCCCAATGTTTTGCCCATGGTGCTCCTGACCGTCTCGTATGGTTCTTAGATCGACTCGCTCCAGTTGTCTCTGAAGTCAAGAATAACCCATATGAGACGAATATCCCGTCTCATGATCTGTATCGCCAAGGGTTGCCCTATCAAGGCACATTGTCCGCTCGCGGCTCTCGTCATTGTCCCATATTGGGTTGCTTGGTCAGAATCGTCATTCCATCTCATGCCATGCGGAGTGGCATTACCGGTTGGTAAACGCCGCTCCGGCATCGCACCGCTCGCTCGCGGTGAACTACCTCGGTGGGGTAGCTGGATCAGGCGATCCGCCCGCAACTGGGTAGCCATGCCTCTTGGCCCACGCCGCGACTTCCTCGGCCGACCAATGATGCACCGCTCCGTGTCGGCGGGCCTGTCGTGATTTACGCCCCAGCTTAATCCGTCTCGCCAATTGCCTAGCTTTAAGTTCGTTGTCGCGCTCCTCTCCAAAAGTATGAAGAGCACGAGGGCACTTGCGATTTTTGCGAGCCCTCCAATTGAAGGAATTACCCATGTATATAATCCCGATATTCTTGTTTAATCAATTAAAATCTCCTTATTAGTTCTATATTAATTAGTTGTAATACATTATATTAGTTTTTTCATTAAATTTTTGAAAAACTTTGTTTCGGATCGATTGGCGTCTCTTTCAATATAGTTAAGTATGGAGCCATAATATAAAGTCGACAGGCAATAATTAATCCGGAAATATCCTATGATACTCACAATGTTCCAGCTAATGAGGCTTAACTAACAAGAGCATCAACCCCTTAGCCGCTGACCAGATACCACCGCAGTGCTGCCCCACCTTGAGGGTGCCTATTTTCCATTGGTGCCGTGCATGTTTCATCCCCCTTGTGTAGCGGCGATGATTTGGCGACAATGATTGCGGGCCGTCCGAATTGGTTATCGGAAATATCGATAACGGGTCTGTTTCATTCTAGCCAAGCATGACTCATGTTATGCGTGCCGTCTGCATTAAAGAAATTATGGCAAACAAATCGGGTGTAATGCTGAACCGTTGTGTAGATAGAAAGCCAGCAATGCGGCGGGATGGCCATACGCACCGTGTGGGATCAATCGATATAGGCCTTTCCCAGTGCACATAATCGATAGAGTCGAGCGTCAGCTTGAGGATAGTCGCCGCTTCCATGATCTCCGGATCAGAAGGTCAGACTGTAGCAGTCGGCTTCATTCGATCTCTTGAGGAAGTCGGATTTAGGCGCGATCGTGTAGTTGGCGGTCTCACATCGGCAG
>Ga0182743_1002796_pt1 | contig 14667 bp, 18 predicted proteins | sample eDN3rd30CKraftOP_FD_128522 | JGI IMG/M metagenome (GOLD analysis project Ga0182743, IMG submission 128522) | Enriched Organic Plus compost microbial communities from Emeryville, California, USA - eDNA 3rd pass 30_C Kraft OP (version 2) (version 2) ... | reverse complement strand
CTCCCATCCATGAACTGCTGAACAATCGGCCTCATCGACGTAGACCATCCCTTGCTGAAAATAACCTCCCCCGACTTCTTCGGGAACACAAAGAATGGCAAACCTCCGGCCTGATCTTCCAGTTTCGAAGCAAGCACACCGAAGACCTCGTAATTTTCTTGAATCGAAGCATCGAGCTTTTCGTCTGACGAGGTATCCAATCCGACGACCTGCCAATCCTTCATCAGGTAGCGGAGTGCTGTTTTGCGATCTTCCGCTCGCAGCACCCCCCGGATTATAGCCATTTCTTCACGCGCCTCGCTCGGCGGGTCGGCGCTCACCGGAACGAATTTGATCGGATATCGCCCCAGAAGCGCCTCATACGCCTCCTGACATGGTGGGCAATGAGGGGCAAAAAACATGATGATCGTGTCGTCTGGCGAAGCAGTGATACCGGACGGGCTGTCATCGATCCCCTGCAACCGCGCAAGCAGCGGCTTCAATCGGGAAGCAATGTCCACATCGGAAAGCTCTATTGGCGCATAATCCTGACTTGCCGTTCGGTCCTCGGCTCCCACGAATTGCGCATGTAAAGAAACTGCCACGAAAAGCGCCACCGCTGTAATAGCGATAATGCCTTTGGTCTCGTTCTTTTTGAGATGCATCTTCTTCGCGCCTTTTCTGGAACTCTCTCGACCATCGCCTTACTTGGTTGCCGCTCTTCGCCCTTCACCAAACAGCAGCCAGTTGGCATCAACATTGGTGGCGGTCAGAATCTGCATCAAAATGTGCCGATAGGCGGCTCTCTCATACCAAGCTCATAGTTTCGATAGGCTCGCACTGAAATACCGCAGAGATCAGCAAACGCCTGCTGTGACAGGTTGCGCTCGTCTCGAATGATCTTCAATCGACCATTCCATCCGCTGTTCGGAATATGCCGCACCGTCATCTCGCGCCTTATTTGGAACTCGTCAGGCCGCTTCGGCAGGCGTCACTTCTGTGGCGATCCGCGATCCAACCTCTCGCTCGGCCTGCGCAAGCTCATAAGCCGTTTGCAGGTTGAGCCAGAACCGGGCGCTGTTACCGAAATAGCGCGCGAGACGTAGTGCCGTATCCGGCGATATGCCTCGCTTGCCGTTCAGAATGTCGGTGATCCTGCCAGACGGCAGGCGCAGGGAAAGCGCAAGCTTGTTGGCCGACAGCGCGCGTGCTTCAAGCTCGCTTCTCAATATCCGACCGGGGTGAACCGCTATCATGTTCATCATCCTTTCAATGGTAGTCTGTTATCTCGACTTCCCATGCATTGCCGTCCTTGAAACGGAAGCAAATGCGCCAAGGGCCATTGATATTGATCGCCCATTGCCCTTTCCGGTTGCCCTTCAAGGGGTGCAGATTGAGCGATTTCAGTGGACTGAGATCGCTTAATGCCTCCGCTGCATCCAGCGCAGCCAAGCGCTCAAAGGCCAAATCTTCGTCCATTCCTGAAAACTTGCTTTTGCCATCGACAGCAAAGCGTTCAGTCGCACTGTTGGCCCATGTCTTTATCATGCGACTAGCATACTACGGTCGTCGTAGTACGTCAATCGTAAATTGCCGATGTCCACGCGCCTTATTTGGAACTGTCTTCTACTGACCTCCCGGCCAGACTGTGCTGTTCGCCACCTATTTTAAACCCACACCACGAGGGAGGCCGCGAGGAGGCCGAGCAGCGCGTGGGCAAGGCTCTCCGCTCTGCATGGGACGATTCCAAGTAAGGCCCAGAGGCGACAATGGCCAAGAGCACAAAGATTGCAGGAGAGATCGTCGGCAGCGGTGTAGCCGTTGTAGGTGAGACATTGGCCGACGCTCTGAATATCGACAACTGGACAGAGGTCGCGAATACCATGCCTCCGCGCACCCCGGAACAGGAAGCGAAGGCGCGGCGACAACTCGAAGAGTGGGAGCGCCACATCAAGGCCAATCCGCCGAAGCGGATCGTCTAAAAACGCCGGAGGCTGCTGTGAATAGGGACCAGATCACCGATGGCAGCGACGAAAGCGTCGTAGCGCTCAACTATTGCGCTCATGCCATCGAAGATTTGAAGCATCTGAGCGCTCACACCCACCCCGCTTTTGTTCAATCGAGGCGGGCAATCAATGCTGTGGTCGAACTCTTGCAGCACTCGGTAAAGTTCATCCTTCCAAATTGCTGCATGCTTCTAGATGTGGATTCCTTCTCCCAAGCGCATCTCGACCTCCTTCGTCTGCCTTATCCAGTCGTCGCTTTCGAGATTCCTTGGAAAACAGACACAACTATCGACACTCTTGGTGGTATCAAGCAGGTGACAGCCTCTCGCCGCATCGCCCTGTGCTGGGAGCCGGAGGCAACCCCTACGGCGCTCCGCGATGCCGGCCTCAACACGATCCTCAAACGGTCCCCTCAAGGCGGCGTCTTTGTCCTTCCCGTTTCGTGGTTTGATGATCACTCTCTATGGACTGTTGGCTTGGGAGGCTCCTTCATCCCCTACGACAACAATTTCAGGCCGATAGATGATGGGAGAACCCACAGGCTGGCGCAACGATCATATGAGGCTCTCAAGGAAGCCGGCTTGGTCGGCAAGAAAGTCCAGAAGTTCGACAGCGAGCCGTTCATCATCCAGCCCGAGCACTTCGATGGCATGTTTAAGCACAACATCGACGAGGGTTTTTTCTCGATCTCAAGCGACTCCCGCGACGAGGCGCTGGCGTTGATACAAGCCTGCGCGGTTCTGAACTGCGAAAACGTCGAAACGGTCGAGATCGCCGCTAATCCCAAGCTGAACAAGGCGCGGCTCGCCAAAGGCAAGCAACCGTTTTTCTCCTACAAGGTACTCACACTATCGGCTGACCGGCAGGGCAACCGACTGAGTGAGGCTGGATCACTCGGCGGCACGCACGCCTCGCCTCGCATGCACCTGCACCCGCGCGATGAAACGCTTCGTGGGGACACGCTCTATGCCAATGTTGGACCGGACGGTATCATCGTCTTCGAGAAGCACCCTGATCCCGCATTGGGCCGGCTCCCTGTGCTGCACGGGCCGGCGTGGGCAGTGCAGAAGACCATTCGCCGCTGGGCATCACTGCACCACGACGGTGTGACCTACTACCTGCCAAGCGTGTCCCGTGCCTCTGGACAGGTCGAGGCAGTTGACGCCCTTGCTTGGTGGCGAAAATTTCTTAGCGACCGCATGCCCGTGGCACCGTAACGTTTCTATTCGAAACTTTACCTAACTGACTCGCTCGGCTATCGTATTTCCCACCTTGAGGCAGCATGAAGGGTGGAAGGAATGAGCGACGAATCCGAACGCGCCAGCAATGGGAACGCGGTCCTGTCGGCATGGGTCGAAGCCAATGGCGACCAAGGTGACGCGCAGACGAACCTCACCGACTTGCTGACCGATCTCCAACACTATGCGGCTTCGCAAGATATAGATTGGGCGTCAGTGGAAGAGCGTGCGCGAAGCCGATTTAAAGAGGAGGCGCAGCAAGAGGAAGCCGCCCGCGCTGCCGGATGGCATTGGGACCCCGAAAATTCGGAATGGCGCAAGCCGGACGAGAATGCTGCCGATGGTTATCACTATGCGGCCACCGCCGAACATGCGCTAATCGAAGAAGCGCGACTAGCTGACCCGGAACAGCGTCTCTCACAGGCAGAGTTTCCGGACAGCCAAGAGCTTGTCGAACTCGATACCCTGCTCAAGCGTACGGACTTCCTATACCCGTGGTCGGATGATCCCGATGCCCGAGAAAGAGGGCGGCAACAGGTTTCTAATGCCAAACAGGTGGCAAATGCTTTTGCTGCCCGGTCCCCCATCCATGCTCAGTTGGCATCCATTGCTTGGGACCAACGGAAACCGGCTGATATGTTTTCCAGCTTCGAAAACTATGTGCCGGCGGCGGATCGCACGGTCACTGCCGCCGACTATGAAAGATTTTTGCGCGATAGCGAAGCGACAGCAAAAATAGAACCTACTGATTGGAAGCCCGATCCCGACTATCTCGCGTTTCAACATGAGCAAGCAGAGATCGAGGACGAGCGAGACAGGATCGCGGATGAACTGCGAACAGACTACGCAGCGCAGGTTTCCGAACATGAAGGGATTGCTGCCTTCGAGGCTCAAGAGCGCGAGCCCGACTTCGGCCCGCCAGCCAAGTATGAAATTCTCTACGACCGTCCCCACCCTACTGCGATAGCGGATGGAGATGTTTTCCGGCCTCTCTACCAGATCAGGGCCTTGATCGACATTCCTGCTCATAATGTGAAGGCAGGGGATCTAGGTGGCTATGTCGAGAACATGACCAACCTTAGCCAAGAGGGACAGGCATGGATTGCGGATAATGCCTATGCCTGCTCAAACGCCCGCGTCGAGGGAGCGGCACTCCTGAAAGACCACGCCGCAGCGACGGCACACTCCCGAGTTCACGGTTATGCGGTGGCAGAGGGATACAGCTACCTCTCCGGGGAATCCGACCTGTCTGGAAACGCCCGCGTGCGCGATGTTAGCATGTATGATCGCGCTCGCCTCGGCGGAGGGGTCAGAGTCATGAGCGAACGGGTATTTTCAGGCGACGAGCAGCATATGGACACCGGAGATATACCGTTCGATTTCAGGACCGCTACGGGTCGAGAGAAGGAGTATTTTGCCCATCTGGGCAGCGCCCTCGAACTCGATCCTAAGTTTTCCGCATATTTCAAGACGCTGGGGTTCGAGAGCCTTACAGACCAGAGGGCCGCGCTCATGGAGCTATGGACTGGTCCAGACCGGCAGGTTGGTCGCGGAGCCCTTATCGAGATGGCAAGGCTCGTAGGTGGCCGCTTCGTGGGCGGCGAATATCAACCCCGTGACGCCCAGAGTATCTTCAACGAGGCAGTCTTTTCGACCATGGCGTCTGCCTATGGTGGCATGGTGGAATACCGCCATCCTAATATGCTCATCCAAGATGGCGAGGAATATCGCCATCCAGTGACCGGGCAAACGATCCATCCTGTCATCCTGCAAGCCGTGATGCGAACGGCTCCCGATTTCACGACTAAAGACCTGTTCCAGCCCGGCTTTATCATCGAGAACGACGATCCGGACACATCTCTGCTCGTTCCTCTGCCGGGGAGCCTTACAACGCTTCCTGCCGCCTACGACAAGTGGATGGAGGCAATCGACCACGCGATCCACCATGTGCAACTCATGACAGGTATCAGCAAAGATGCACCGAACTTGCACGGGGAACCCGCCACCATTGCCAAGCTGATGGCCATGCCGGTCCTGTGGAGCGCCAACCACAATTATCAGCGACCGGGGCACGCCTATTCCACGCGCGATTACAGCTTCCTTGTTCCCAACCGAAGCAGGGAAGAGATGGACAATCCGTTCCACCCCGAGAGCCCAGAAGGGAGAGCATGGGAGGCTGGGGATCGCTCGGCCATTGGCGATGACAATGAATTTAGTGGCTTTGTGACCCTAACAATATGCCCCGATCTTCTCCAATCCGACATGCCTGATGCTGATAGGATTGATATAGCCGCAGCGATACGGCAGGCAGGCACACCCGCCCCTTCTGTTTCCAAAGCCCGCGAACAGGCTACTGCGGTATATGGCACTCGTTCTGCAACCGTGGTGCGCATGATCCAGATCGACACTGACTACGACAGAAATGAAGCCAAGGAGCTGCGTGCCGCTCTCGCCAATCATCCGGACAAGGGCACTAACGACGCCCAGCAACTGCGGGAGAGGCTTTTCAGACTGGAGCCTGCCAATCAAGACGTTCCGGTCCAAGTCGCTCGCCATTACGCAGAGATGCCGGATGGTTCCATTGAAGTACCCTGCGCCATGCAGAAGCGCCATTCGGAGGGGTATTCGTTTTATCCGGGTTCCATCACCGTCACCAATGGGGTGATCACAGGCCAAAGCTCGGTTCAACTGGCCAATGCGCCGGGGCAGTTCGGCAGTTTTCCCGACCCTGAATACGCGCTTCAGGCGGCGGTGCGGCATGTGGATGAGCGTGCCCGGCGAGAATGGGACATCGCCACCGGCATGCCGGCGAAGCCGTCGCCTGAGCCACAGGACGGCAAAGATCGAGGACCAGAGCCTGCAATCTCATTCTAACGCTATTATATTAGCGCATATATGTAGCTTTATTCCCTTTTATCGTGTATATATGCGCTATTATGGCCAAAAAACCTGTCCCCTCCCTGCGCATGCAAGCCGAGCTTCGGAAGCTTGGTGAGGACATTGCCATCGCCCGCAAGAAGCGCCGCTTTACCCAGCAGCGACTGGCCGAAGGCGCTGGCGTGAATGTGGCGACCATCCGACGACTTGAAAGCGGCGACGGTGGTGTATCGCTCGGAGTCCTCGCCATGGTCATGCTGACCCTCGGTGAGCACAATCGCCTCGCCAACCTGCTGGACGTTGCCAAAGACGATATCGGGCTGACCCTTGATGTGAACGCCTTGCCAAAGCGTGTTCGCCCCAAGAGGAGCCGCCCTCGCCGCCCTGAAGGCACAGCTTCGGATCGGACGGAGGCTCCATCCAGCCCTGACAAGGAATCCTTTTGAATGGCGCAAGCAACCTACACGATCTGCATCGGAGACGCCGCCGGTATTGAAGTCGGCACCGTTCCGTCAGACTTACTCAAACCTGCCTAAACAGGTCCGAAGCTGACTTCCTGCTTCATCGAGGCCGGTTTCACTCGGGCCTTGCGGCCCGAGCCAGAGCCTGCCTCTCCACAGGCTGACACCGTGGAACTCACGGCCATGTTCTTCAAGTTGATCGCGGCATTTACGTCGCGGTCGTGGACCACGCCGCAAGACGGGCACGCCCACTCGCGTACCGACAACGGCAGTTCGTCGAGCTTCTTGCCGCATGCCGAGCACGTCTTGCTGCTGGCGTAAAAACGATCTGCCACAACAATCTGCCCGCCTCGCATCGCCGCCTTGTACTCCAGTTGCCGCCGGAACTCGAAGAACCCCATGTCGGCGATGGAGCGGGCAAGATGCCGGTTTCTCACCATGCCGCGCACGCTCAGGTTCTCGATGCCGATGGTGTGGAAGCGCCGAGTGAGGTCTGATGTGAGTTTGTGCAGGGCATCAGACCGAATGTTGGCGATGCGGGCGTGCAGCTTCGCCAGCTTGGCCTTGGCCTTGCGGCGATTGGCCGATCCCTTGGCCTTGCGCGACAAGCTCCGCGAGAGCCTGCGCAAGCGGCCCAGCAGCGCTTTGTGGGGCTTCGGGCCGGGGATCGACTCCCCCGTCGAGAGCGTCGCCAGTGACGACACGCCCAGATCGACACCCACCGCGCCTTGGTTTTCGGTCTTGGGCAGGTGTGAAAGGTCTTCGGTGTCCACGACGATGCTGACGAACCAGCGGTCGGCCACACGGGAGATCGTGGCCGACAGAATCTTGCCCGTGAAGCGCAACGTCTCGCGCATGCGCACCCAGCCAAGGTTGGGGATGCGAATGCGGCAGCCGTCGATGTCGAACTGGTCGTTGGTGAGCGTGAAGCGGTCGTGCACGCCCTTCTTGCGGAATTGCGGATAGCGGGCGCGGCCCGCAAAGAAGTTCTGGAACGCTTGGCCCAACTGGATGATGGCCATCTGCGGTGCGCACTTGGTGACTTCGAGCATCCACGGGAATTGCTCGCGCTTGATGGCGTTGAGTTGGCGTCGCAGCGCGGCTTGCGAGGGCTTCGGTAGGCTATTGTCGGCCTTCCACGCATCGTACTGGCGCTTCCACTCGGCCAGCGCCCAGTTGTAGGCGAAGCGTGCCACGCCGCAGGCATGGGTAAGGTAGCTCGCCTGCGCGTTGTTCGGATCGAGCGCGATTTTGTGGGCGATCAGCATTGCGCTAGGATAGTCTCGTGCTTTTCCGCGATCATCTCCCGCAAGGTGCGGTCGAAATCCCGCGATAGCTGAAACGACACGGCATGCCGGGCCGGCACATCAACCTTGCGCCCTGCCTGCGGAGCGAATGCCTGCCTCGGTGGCAGCTTCTTCACCTTCAAAAGGCCCACGGGAGCGAAGGAAAGATTACGCCCTTCCTCGATATTCTCCCGCACGATCTCCACCAGTGCTGCCCAGACCCGCTCGGCATCCCGTCGAGGCAGATGGGTCTTGACCGCAAGCCGCTCGATGATTTCTGTCTTGGTGGATGCGCGCGTGGTCATTCTTGTCCTCTCAAGCACCGGAAGGGGCTCGTTCGGCGCTCTTTAGCAATTATATAACACAACCTCAAAGCATTCTCAGCCCGATTTGCGCAAGAAAATGCGCCGCAGCGCTGGTCGGCACGCCACGGCGCTCGTGAGTTCCAGCGAATGCGGATTCAGGCTTGGGCCTGCTCCGCCTCGTTGCGGCTCCTGCTGGGGAAGCTCTCGATGGCAACCGAATGCCCATCGGTGGTATCGACACTCAGAACGACATTGAAGACGACCTTCATCTCGCCCGTTTCCCTGTCCTCGTATTCCTCCCGCTCGCCGGTAATGGAGCCGTTGGCCTCGATCAGGCATCCCTTGATCGCACCTTCATTTCTCAGCTTGCTCGCCACTTCGCTGTTGAAGACCTTGAGCACGAAATAGTCGGTGCGAACGCGCGAGTCTCCCTTGCTGTCCACATAGGGCGAATCGACGGCGACCCGACCAAATGCCATCTGGCGACCGCTGCCGTCCTTGGCCTCCGTGAACACGGGATCACGCACGAGGCGACCTCGGACATAAGCCTTGTTGTTGATCCTTGCACTCTGCGTCATCGAATATTCCTTTGCTGCTCTGCTGGTTTGGGTCTGGCCGGCATCAGGACCGGCACTTACTTGTTGGCGTCGATCCACGCCGAAAGGCGTGCCCGGTCCTGATAGGCTTCACGCGGCACTTGGATGCGCTTGCGCTGGGCGATGCGTTCGGCAAAACTGATTGCCTTTCCTGATGGCCTGCCATCATCACCCTTTGGCGCACCGTTTCCGCCATCACCATTCCCCTTCGGGAGCAGCTTTCCCTTGTGCTTGTTGATCCAGTCCGAGAGGGCTTTGGCATCACTCATGGCATCGTCGGGAATTGCCACACTGGCCGCTTCCGCGATCTTGTTGGCGAACTCGATCTGCTTTTCGGAAGGCTTGTGCGGGCCTTGGCCAGAATCGCGATCAGGCATCGGCCCGAGATAATCTCGGCATTTCTCGAAATCGCTCAGCACACCGGGCGGTGGTGATTTGCGGCCTTCGCGCTGGGCCTTGGCTTTGGCTGCGGCCTTCATTTTTTCGCTCGGCGGACGTTTGAAGCTCGCCGTGATCGCCGCGCCGCCCTCTTTGGCTTGCAGCATGTTCCTCAATGCATCCTCTGCAACGGCCACGATCTTCTCGACCGCAGTCTTTGCTCCGACCTCGCCGCTCTTGACCTTCTCCAGCGTGATTTCCATCTCGCCCGTCAGTCCCACATCAAGAAGACGCGGCTCGACCTTCTCCAAAATCTCGAAGAACTGCATGCCCGCATCTGTCGCCCTGACGGAATCGCTCTTGTCGAAGGTCTCGATCAGGTTCCGGTTCAAAAGGTTCTTGATGACATGGGTCCGGGTCGCGACGGTTCCGATGCCGTCTGCTTCCTTGAGCGCTGCCTTGGTCTGCGGATCGTCCAGCAGCTTCCATGCCTCGCTCATGGCGATTTCGAGTGTGGCGGTGGTATAGCGCGGTGGCGGTGTCGTAACCTTCTCCGCCACGCCGGCATCCGTTGCCCTTACCGGATCGCCATCCTTGAAAGGCGGCAGGTCGCCAGCATCGCCCTCGTCTTCGCCGTTCTCGCTGTCATCCGCTGCATCATTGCCGGGAAGCCGGGCCACCTTGCCCGTCGCCTCCTTCCAACCCGGCACGCGCTCCACGGAGCCGCTGACCGCATAGACACGCCCGCGACCGTCACCGACATTTTTGTGCTGTCATACTCGCGATCCGGGCCTATGACCGCCAGATAGCGACGAGCTATGATCTCGAAGAGCGCCCGCTCGTCTCCATTCATAGCGTCCCATTTCTGGCCCCACTTATCGACCGTGTTGACGTTCGGCACGATGGCATAGTGCGCCGCGCCCTTCAAATCCTTGTCCGAGAATGCGCCTCGCTTCTTACGGATAACGGGAGCTTCGCCAGACCAAGAGACATCGCCTATGAAGGGAAGACGGAGTATGCCCTTCATCATGGCAGGGGCATTTGCAATCTCGGCTTCCGGAAGGCTGATTTCCGATGATCGCGGATAAGTCGCTACCTGATGTGTCTCGTACAGGGATTGCAGGATTCGAGCGGTCTTTTCCACGCCCCATTTGAGGCGGCGCGAGGCTTCGGCTTGCAGCTTGGATAGAGAGAACAGGGGCGGCGGACCCTGCTTCTTCCGGGCCTTCTCCACTGAAATCGGCCCTTGATACGCCGCCGCCTGACTGGCGAGGGACTCCGCCTCCGCTTGATCGAACAAGCGCCCTTCCTCGCCGGGATTGAAGGTGAGCCTAACCGTGCCGGCATCGCCCATGGCGTCGATCCATGGGAGATAGTATTTGCGCGGCCTGAAGTTCGCCAGTTCACGCTCGCGCCGGCAGACGATACCGAGCGTTGGCGTCAGAACGCGCCCGACCGACATGGGCCTCGCCAGCCGGGCGGCTTGAAAGTGACAGAGGCGCTGCGCGTCAGAGACAGATTGAAAATCTGGTCGGCTTGGCTGCGAGCGACGTAGGACTGAAAAAGAGGCCGGAACTCGTCTGCGGGTCGAGCCTGCGCGAACGCCTCCTGCAAGCTCTTGTCGTCGGTGCCCAGCGGCAGGACACGCAGCACCCGCCCGTTCCATTTCAGATCGCGGCGCAGTGCAGCAAGGATATTGCCGCCGATCCCCTCACCCTCGCGGTCAGGGTCGGTCGCGATATAGATAGTGGAGGCATTCTTCGCCGCCTCCCTGATTTCGCGATACAGGCGCTGCACCCCCGGATCAGACTTGATCTCGGTCGGATAAAAGCCGGAGGGCGGTCGCAGGATGCTGGCCGTCCACTCCTTCCATTCCGGGTTCACCTTTTCCGGGGACGCCAATTCGAACAGATGCCCGCGAGCGGCAAGAACCTTGCCGTATCGAGAGCCTACGGCGCGCACATAATCCCGCGCCTGAGACGGCTTCTCCGCTATGACGATACTGCCTGACATAAAGCGCCTCGTCCGGTAAAGTTTCCATTGGATTATTTACCGGTTTGCTGCTTAATGCAAGTCCGCACTGAAATGCCATCTTAACATCTTCCCCCGGCTGAAGCCGGGGGATTTTCGGCGGGCGCAAACCCGCTTCCAGTTGACGCTTCATCGGAGAACCAATGTCCTTCCTCCACGTCCATAAACGCCGTGTTCCGACGCAGGATGTTTATCGCAGCGTTGTGGTCGGCATGCGCGCGGAAGCCGCAATGCTGGCAAAGGAAGACCGCTTGGCTCTTACGGCTTGCCCTGTCCACGGTTCCGCAGGCCGAGCAGGTCTGCGAGGTGTAAGCCGGATCGACGGTGACGAGCGTGCCGCCCCGTTCTTCCAGCTTGTATCCAAGGATGGTGGCGAAGCTGCCCCAGCCCTGATCGAGAATCTTCCGGTTGAGGCCGGATTTCTGCCGGACGTTCCGGCCCGGAGCATCGGCTGTTCCTCGCGCCGATGCCGTCATGCTGGCGATGCGCAAGTCCTCCATCACGACGACGCCGAAGCGCCCGGCGATGGAGCGGCTGGCCTTGTGATGCCAGTCGCGCCGGATGCGGGCGCGCTTGGCGGACAGCCGGGTGCATCGCTGTATCGCCCTGAGCCTGCGCCTCGATCCCTTCTTGCGCCGCGCCACGATACGCTGTGCGGCACGGTGGCGTCGCTCGATGGCTTCAAGATCGGCAGGAACGGACAGCATCTCGCCGGTGGAGAGCGTCAGCGTATTAGCAATGCCTCGATCTATCCCGACGCTCGGGCAGATGTTGACGGGCGCGACATGCTCGATTTCGCGGGCGAAGGATATATGCCAGCCGAGCGCGTCGAGCGACACTGTGACGTTAAGCAGTCGGCCTTCCATAGGGCGGGTGTCGCGGAACTTCACCCAACCGATCTTCGGCAGGCGGATGGCGGACCACTTAGCATTCAGCCTGCGGGTCTCGATCTCTCGGCCCTGAAAGCGGAACGCATCGTTGACGCCCTTCCTGCGCGGCGTCGGATAGCGTCCGCGCCCGGCGAAGAAATTGGCGAAAGCCTTGTCGAGGTCACGCAACGCCTGCTGCTGGCAGGTCTGCGAGACGGCAGCGATCCAGTCGTATTCGGCTCGGAGGACCGTGAGATCACGGGCCTGAGCGACGTAGTTCAAGCGGCAACCGGTCTGTCTCTGATAATGCCGCCACCAGTCGCGCCGTTGCTCAAGGGCCAGATTGTAGATCAGGCGGCACACACCCGCGAACTGCCGGAACAGCACTTCCTGCTCGGCGGTCGGGGCCAGCTTGTAGCGAAAGGCGCGATGCACGTCCATGTCGATGTTCTGCATGCGTTCGCGCAAAAGTTCAACACCAGAAGGGAGCGTGCTTTCCTCCCCGGCCTGAACGCCGGGGCATCCAGCACGAAAACTAGATGAAGGAAGCGGAAGAAGAGAACGAGAAGAAGACCGCCATCCGCGTTCAAAACGGGCTGCGCATAAGAGCAGCGCGGGAAATGCTGGGCCTGACCCCCGAAGAAATGGCTCCCTTGCTCGGCTATCGCGCGAGGTCGCGCATCTACGAAATTGAAAGCGGCACTCGAACGCCGGGGCCGGCTGTGGAACTGTTGCTGCGGGCCTACCTCGACGGGTATCGCCCGGCAAACTGGCCGTCGCGCCTTCGAGCTAACGGCGATGGTCAGGATCGTAGCTCTATCAAAAAGCGCCTGATCCAGAAATATCGACAGAATTAGAAGGCGCGGGCAGGCATTGCGCTGGCCAAAGACGGCCAGCCGCTCAATGCGAATGCGAGCCGGCCTGCTCCGGCTCGATCTCGATATCCTCCAAGGCGATATCAGGGACAGGCATGGGCTCGCCTCCGAAAGCTGCGATCCACAATTCGGGATCGTCAGAAACCTCCGCGATCTGGTCCAGCGTCTGCCGCAGAGTGTCCGAGACCCATTCCCTGCCCAAAGCCATATCGCGAATGGCGAGATCGCCCCTCCGGGCGTCAGGACCAACCAAGAAGCCGATGGCAAGCCCGCCTTGCGGAAGATCCAGTTCCCGACTGTTGCTGATGAAGCGGGCCGAGATTTCCACGCCGGTCCTGCCCCTTTGCCTCTCCTGCCCCCATTGGACATTGCCCAAGTGGCCATAGGCCATGAAGCTTGCCGCCTGCTGAGCCAGATGGCGCTTTAAAGCAAGGATCATTCGGCGCAGCGTGTCTGGGCTGATCCCTTCCGCCCTGTCGCCTATTGCTGCATTGGCGATGTAGGCCATGTCCACGTAGCGATCCAGAACCGCCTCCACCGCGTCCACGTCATTGCGCCGGGCCGCAGCTACCAGATCGCTGATGAAGGTGCTGGCGAGCGTTTGCGGCGTATTCGCCAACGCTCGCCCCGGATGGCCCACGCCACCGTAGAGACCGAAAACACATGCGGCAAGCGCCAGAAAGCGCCGGCGAGCCACGTCCATCAGCCAAGCGCCTCACACAGTTGAGGGAAACCGACGCTTATCCCGAGGGTGGCTCCGATGATCCCGATGATGTCGTTTATGAAGAAGCAGGCCAGCCCTCCGAAGAAATACGGCACGGCTGTGCGATAGCCGTTGCGGTCAAATCCGCGTGCCTGATCATCGGCATTGCGGTAGGCCACATAAATGGCGATCAGGCCGATCAGGATGAAGAGCAACTGGATTGCAGACGCAAAGCGGTCGCAATAGTTGGTGCCCATATCACCGCCAATGTAGCCAAGTAGGTCGCTCTGGGTGACATTGCCGCCCTGCAAAAGCGCGTCCGCCGCGCGCCAGAGCGTAACGGACGGCGTAACCATTAACCCGCCGAGAAAGATGCGGATCATGGAGCCACCGACCGTGGTGCCGTTCTGGTTCACGGCGGTGTCGTCGGAGATCATCCTGTAGATATCGAACAGCGCGATCGCGACAACCACGGAGCCGACGAGCGCCATCAGGACCATGGCGAACTGGACGCTTGTTGGCAGTAGTTCTGTGCCGAGACCTATCAGGATTTCGTCAAGATCGGGCATGGCTGGCTCTATTCTCTGCCACTCCGCCTCTCTAGCACGGCAATGCGCCCTTCAAGCGCTTCGACGTGGTTGGAGAGCACTTCGATGTTTTCTTCCATCTGCCGCATAATCGCGCGCAGCGTCTCGATTTCCAGACCAAGGAGCGGGTCCGTTTCGAGCGGATCGGTAAGGTCGCGGTCGCGCTCCATGCGCTGCATCTCCCGCTCCGTCATCGGCGGAAGAGACGGCGATTGCTGCTGATCGGCACGCTGGCGACCGCCTGTCTGCTCTTGCGCAGGGCTTTGATCGACATGCGGAGGATCGCCTTCCTGTGCCTGCACTCCCCAGCAGCCAATCCCGATGGCAAGGGACAGCGCCATAGGCGCTGCCAATGCTCCCTTCCTGATCCCAAGAACAGTCATCATGCTTCCGCCCTACCGCTCGAACGCAAAGATCATTCCCGCCCAGACGGAAGCCGCAGTGCGGCGGGACTGGCCGTAATTGAGGTTGCGCGT
>Ga0182743_1002795_pt1 | contig 14668 bp, 9 predicted proteins | sample eDN3rd30CKraftOP_FD_128522 | JGI IMG/M metagenome (GOLD analysis project Ga0182743, IMG submission 128522) | Enriched Organic Plus compost microbial communities from Emeryville, California, USA - eDNA 3rd pass 30_C Kraft OP (version 2) (version 2) ... | reverse complement strand
CGCCACCTTGTTGCGCACATAGACCTGCGAGGCAGGGTCGTCGCCCACCAGCACCACGGCCAGGCCGGGCCGCACGCCGCGTTCGGACAGGCGGCTGACGCGCTCGGCGACTTCTTCACGGATCCGCGCGGCAAGCGCGGTGCCATCGATGATGCGTGCCGCGGTCATCGGGCCCCCTTGGCGCTGCGCGCCTTTCCCTCGAGGGGAACTTCGCCTTTGAGACGGCTCGGCAAGCTCAGGTTCATGCATGCGCCTCGGGCTTGGCCAGGGCGACTTTCATCAGGTCGGCTACGGTGGTCACTTCCAGTTTTTCCATGATGTTGGCGCGGTGCGCCTCGACGGTCTTGATGCTGATGCCGAGGTCGTCGGCGATCTGCTTGTTCAGGCGGCCGGCGACGATGCGCTCGAGCACCTGCTGCTCGCGCGCGGTCAGGCGCGCCAGCATGGCTTCGTGGTCTTTCTGCGCCTGGAACTTGCTGACGCGCTGCACCGCCTGCTCCAGCATGCGGGCCACGATCTCGCGCAGGTCGGCCTCGTTGAAGGGCTTCTCCAGGAAGTCGACCGCGCCCTTCTTCATGGTGGACACGGCCATGGGCACGTCGCCGTGGCCGGTGATGAAGACGATGGGCAGCGGCGCGTTGCGCGCGATCAACTGCTCCTGCAGCTCCAGGCCGCTCATGCCGGGCATGCGCACGTCGGCGATCAGCACGCCGACCTGGTTGGCGTCGTATTCGTCCAGAAAGGTCTCGGCGCTGGCGTAGGCGCGTACGCGGTAGCCGTTGGCCTCGAGCAGCCAGCGCAGCGAGTCGCGCACGGCCTCGTCGTCGTCAACAATGAAGACCGTACTGGACAAGGGGGGCGTGTTCATGCGTGCAGCTCCTCGGACTGATCGTTAGGCATTTGCGGGTGCGTTTGTGGCGCGGCGCAGGGCAGGGTGAACCGGAAGATCGTACCCCCGGCCGGATTGGGATCGGCCCACAGGCGGCCGTGATGCGATTCGATAATGGTACGGCATATGTTCAGCCCCATGCCCAGGCCCTGGGTCTTGGTGCTGAAGAAGGGCTCGAACAGGCGCTCGGGCTCGGCGATGCCGTGGCCGCGGTCGACGACCGCCACCTCGAGGTGCTGGTCGTGCAGGATGACCGCGACCTTCAGTTCGTCGGACTCGCTGTTCTCCATGGCCTCCAGGCCGTTTTTCAGGAGGTTCAGCAGGACCTGCTCGATGAGGATGGGGTCGGCCAGGACGTCGGGCGCATTAGATGGCACGAAGCTTTCGATGCGGATGCGGCGCTTGCGCGCGTCGATCTCGGCAAAGCCGATGGCATTGTCGACGATGCGGCGGATGGCCACCTGCTGGCGGCGCGGTTCGCTGCGCTTCACGAATTCGCGGATGCGGCTGATGATCTTGCCGGCCCGCTCGGCCTGCGAGGCGGCCTTCTCCAGCGCCGGCAGCAGCATGTTCGGGCTGGTGTGGCCGGCCTTCACCAGGGCCACGGCGCCCATGCTGTAGTTGGCGATGGCCGTCAGCGGCTGGTTCAGTTCGTGCGCCAGCGACGAGGCCATCTCGCCCATGGTGGTCAGGCGGCTGGTCAGCTGGATCTTTTCCTGCTGCACGCGCGAAGCCTCTTCGTGGTTGCGCCGTTCGGTGATGTCGCGCGCCACCTGCATGCGCACGCGGCGCCCGTCGGTCCAGGCCAGCATGCGGTGGTGCACCTCGAACCAGCGCTGCACCGAGGGGGCGAACACCTCGACCGACTCGTCGGTGAAGCGGCCGCGCCGGCCGGCCAGCAGTTCGTCATGGCCGCCCGTTTGCGCGCCGAACACGCGGCGGTAGGTGCGGTTGGCAAACAGCAGTTCCAGCCCGTCGTGCGTGTCGGCCGTCACCGAGATGGCGTCGTCCAGGCCCTCGAGCACCGTCATGAAGCGCTCGTGCGCGGCCGTCAGGGCCTCGCGGATGCGCTTGGGCTCGGTGATGTCCGTCATCGAGGTCATCCAGCCGATCTGGGTGCCGTTGGGGTCGAGCAGCGGCGACACGTACATGCGCGCCGTGAAGCGGGAGCCGTCGCGGCGCTGCGCCTCGACCTCCAGGCCGCTGCTGGGGGTCTTGCCGGACATCAGCACGTCCAGGGTATGCTGGTGCTGTTCGTGGCGCCCGGGTACCCAGTACGGAAATGGCGGGCTGCGCCCGATCAGGTCGGCCTCGTTCCAGCCGATCATGCGGCAGAAGGCCGGGTTCACGTAGGCGATGCGGCCCTCCATGTCCAGCACCCGCATGCCGGTGGACATGGAGTTCTCCATGGCGCGGCGAAAACCCGTCTCGGCGATCAGGGCGGCCTCGGCCTCGGAACGGAAGCGCGTATAGCGCCACAGCATCAACAGGCTGATGATGATGACGCACGAAAGGGCCAGCACCACCCACAGCAGCCGCTGCTGGCGCAGCTCCTGGTCGATGGTGACGAACATCACGCTGTCGTCGCGGATGCGCTGCAGCCAGAAAAACGCGCCCATCACGCACAGGTACAGGATGAGCACGACCGCCGGCGTCAGCCAGTACAGGCCGCGCCTGCGCAGGCGGGCATGGTCGTGGAACGACACCGGGATATTGGATTTTGCGCTCGACATGACTTCTGGCGGTTGGATGCGGCATTTTAGTGCGTGTTTCGCCGCGGCCGCCCGCACGATGCGGGATGGATAGGGCGAAATTTTGCATTATGAAATGCCGTACCGCAACATGAAATTTTCCTTGCGACAGGGTAACCTTCTCCCTAGAATGCCGGCTTCGGCAGCCCACCGAGGCAGGCCGCTGCACGCGTACCGCGCGGCGCTGCTGCCCGCCCTTGAATGCCATGCCGCGTCCCGGCCCACCGGCCGGACGCGGTGATGAACCCCTACCAGGAGACAGACAATGTCCTCTCTCGCTCAGGCCGGCGCCCTCGTGGCTGCCAACGACGAAGATACCCTCGAGACCCAGGAATGGCTGGAAGCGCTGGCCGCCGTGCTCGACCGCGAAGGTCCCGAGCGCGCCCATTACCTGCTCGAGCGCCTGGTGGACCTGGCGCGCCGCTCGGGCGCCCACATTCCGTTCTCGCCCAACACGGCATACGTCAACACCATCCCGCCCGGCCTGGAGCCCCCGCACCCGGGCAACCTCGAGCTGGAATCGCGCATCCGCTCGTACGTGCGCTGGAACGCCATGGCGATGGTGGTGCGCGCCAACAAGCATAACCCTCCCGACGGCGGCGACCTGGGCGGCCACATCGCCTCGTTCGCCTCGCTGGCCACCATGATCGGCTGCGGCCAGAACCACTTCTGGCACGCCGAGAGCGAAGACCACGGCGGCGACCTGGTCTACTTCCAGGGTCATTCCTCGCCCGGCGTCTACGGCCGTGCCTACCTCGAAGGCCGCCTCACCGAAGAGCAGCTCAACAATTTCCGCCAGGAAGTCGACGGCAAGGGCCTGTCCTCCTACCCGCATCCCAAGCTGATGCCCGACTTCTGGCAATTCCCCACGGTGTCGATGGGCCTGGGCCCGCTGATGGCCATCTACCAGGCGCGCTTCCTGAAGTACCTGCACGCCCGCGGCATCGCCGACACCAGCAAGCGCAAGGTCTGGGTGTTCTGCGGCGACGGCGAGATGGACGAGCCCGAGTCCCTGGGCGCCATCGCCCTGGCCGCGCGCGAGAAGCTCGACAACCTGATCTTCGTCATCAACTGCAACCTGCAGCGCCTGGACGGCCCGGTGCGCGGCAACGGCAAGATCATCCAGGAACTCGAGGGCGACTTCCGCGGCTCGGGCTGGAACGTGGTCAAGCTGATCTGGGGCGGCTACTGGGATCCGCTGCTGGCCGCCGACAAGGAAGGCATCCTGCGCCGCGTGATGGAAGAGACCGTCGACGGCGAATACCAGGCCTACAAGGCCAACGACGGCAAGTTCGTCCGCGAGAACTTCTTCGGCAAGCATCCCAAGCTGCTCGACCTGGTCGCCCGCATGAGCGACGAGGACGTGTGGCGCCTGAACCGTGGCGGCCACGACCCGCACAAGGTGTACGCGGCCTTCAATGCCGCCGCCACCCACACCGGCCAGCCCACCGTCATCCTGGCCAAGACCATCAAGGGCTACGGCATGGGCCACGTCGGCCAGGCCAAGAACCCGACCCACCAGCAGAAGAAGCTGGACGTGGACGCCATCCGCGAGTTCCGCGACCGCTTCGCCATTCCCATCCCGGACGACCAGCTCGAGAACGTGCCGTACTTCAAGCCGGCCGAGGATTCGCCCGAGATGAAGTACCTGCACGAGCGCCGCAAGGCCCTGGGCGGCTACCTGCCCAAGCGCCGCGCGAAGGCCGACGAGCAGCTCAAGGTGCCCGGGCTGGACGCCTTCAAGGCCGTGCTGGAGCCCACGGCCGAGGGCCGCGAGATCTCCACCACACAGGCCTTCGTGCGCGTGCTCAACCAGATCCTGCGCGACAAGCAGCTCGGCTCGCGCGTCGTGCCCATCCTGGCCGATGAATCGCGCACCTTCGGCATGGAAGGCCTGTTCCGCCAGATCGGCATCTATGCGCCCGAAGGGCAGAAGTACACCCCGGTCGACAAGGACCAGGTCATGTACTACAAGGAGGCGGCCGACGGCCAGCTGCTGCAGGAAGGCATCAACGAGGCGGGCGCAATGAGCTCGTGGATCGCGGCGGCCACGTCGTACTCCACGAACAACCGCATCATGATCCCGTTCTTCATCTACTACTCGATGTTCGGGTTCCAGCGCATCGGCGACCTGGCCTGGGCCGCCGGCGACATGCAGGCGCGCGGCTTCCTGCTGGGCGGCACCGCCGGGCGCACCACGCTCAACGGCGAGGGCCTGCAGCACGAGGACGGCCACAGCCACATCCTGGCCTCCACCATCCCGAACTGCGTCTCGTACGACCCCACGTTCGCCCACGAGCTGGCCGTCATCATGCAGCATGGCCTCAAGCGCATGGTCGAAGACCAGGAGAACGTGTACTACTACCTGACGGTGATGAACGAGAACTACCCGCAGCCCGGCCTCACGCCCGGCGACGAGGAAGGCATCATCAAGGGCATGTACAAGCTGAAGTCGCACGGCAAGGGCAAGGCGCGCGTGCAGCTGATGGGCTCGGGCACCATCCTGCGCGAAGTGCTGGCCGCCCAGGAAATGCTGGAAGCCGACTGGGGCGTGGCCTCCGACGTCTGGAGCGTCACCAGCTTCACCGAGCTGCGCCGCAACGGCCTGGACGCCGAGCGCCACAACCTGCTGCACCCCGAGGACAAGAAGCCCCAGGTGCCGTACGTCACCCAGCAGCTGTCGGGCACCGACGGCCCCATCATCGCCTCGACCGACTATATGAAGCTGTTCGCCGACCAGATCCGTCCGTTCGTGCCGGCCGGCCGCGCGTACAAGGTGCTGGGCACCGACGGCTTCGGCCGCTCCGACTTCCGCGCCAAGCTGCGCGAGCACTTCGAGGTCGACCGCCGCTTCGTTACCCTGGCCGCGCTGCGTGCGCTGGCCGACGAGGGCAAGGTGCCGGTGGCCAAGGTGGCCGAGGCCATCAAGAAGTACGGCATCGATCCGAACAAAGCCAATCCCCAATACGCCTGAGGGTAAAGAGACATGAGCAAACTCGTGGAGATCAAGGTTCCCGACATCGGCGACTTCAAGGAAGTGGAAGTCATCGAGGTGCTGGTGTCCGAGGGCGACACGATCAAGGCCGAGCAGAGCCTGATCACGGTGGAGTCGGACAAGGCGTCGATGGAGATCCCGGCCTCGCAGGGCGGGGTGGTGAAGTCGGTGAAGGTGAAGGTGGGCGACAAGATCGGCGAGGGCGGCGTGATCCTCGAGATCGAGGCCGCCGAGGGCGGCGCGTCCGAGGACAAGCCGGCCGCCAAGCCGGCTGCGCAGGAAGCGCCCGCGGCCAAGGCCGAATCGCCGAAGGCCGAGGCCCCCCAGGCCGACGCCGCGGCGTCTTCGGGCCCCGTCGACGTCACGGTTCCCGACATCGGCGACTTCAAGGAAGTGGAAGTCATCGAGGTGCTGGTGTCCGAAGGCGACACGATCAAGGCCGAGCAAAGCCTGATCACGGTGGAGTCGGACAAGGCGTCGATGGAAATCCCGGCCTCGCAGGGCGGGGTGGTGAAGTCCGTCAAGGTAAAGGTGGGCGACAAGGTGGCCAAGGGCTCGGTCATCGCCGTGGTGGAGGGCCAAGGCGGCGCGCCGGCGGCCAAGCCGGCGGCCGCGGCCCAGGCGCCCACGGCGCAGGCCGCCCAGGAAGCGCCGAAGGCCGAGGCCCCCAAGGCCGAGGTCGCCGCCGCCACGCCGCCTACGGCCCCCGCCGTGGCGGTGGAAGATGCGGGCCTGGCGCCCGGCCAGCTTCCCCATGCCTCGCCCTCCGTGCGCAAGTTCGCGCGTGAGCTGGGCGTGAACCTCAGCCGCGTCAAGGGCAGCGGCCCCAAGGGCCGCATCACCGCCGAAGACGTGCGCGGCTTCGTGAAGCAGGCCCTGGCGGGCGGCGGCGCGCCGGCCGCGGCCGGCGGTTCGGCCGATGGCGCCGCGCTGGGCCTCCTGCCATGGCCCAAGGTCGACTTCACCAAGTTCGGCCCGGTCGAAGCCAAGCCGCTGTCGCGCATCAAGAAGATCTCCGGCGCGAACCTGCACCGCAACTGGGTCATGATTCCCCACGTCACCAACAATGACGAGGCGGACATCACCGACCTGGAAGCGCTGCGCGTCGCGCTGAACAAGGAACACGAGAAGTCCGGCATCAAGGTCACGATGCTGGCCTTCGTCATCAAGGCCGTCGTGGCCGCGCTGAAGAAGTTCCCCGAGTTCAACGCCTCGCTGGACGGCGACAATCTCGTCTTCAAGCAGTACTACCACATCGGTTTTGCCGCCGACACGCCCAACGGGCTGGTGGTGCCGGTGGTGCGCGACGCCGACAAGAAGGGCATCCTGGAACTGGCGCAGGAAACCTCCGAGCTGGCCAAGAAGGCACGCGAAGGCAAGGTCTCGCCCGCCGACATGCAGGGCGGCTGCTTCTCGATCTCTTCCCTGGGCGGCATCGGCGGCACGCACTTCACGCCCATCATCAACGCGCCCGAGGTGGCCATCCTGGGCCTGTCGCGCAGCTTCCAGAAGCCGGTGTGGGACGGCAAGCAGTTCCTGCCGCGCCTGACGCTGCCGCTGTCGCTGTCGTACGACCACCGCGTCATCGACGGCGCCGCCGCGGCGCGCTTCAACGCCTACCTGGCCCAGTTGCTGGCCGACTTCCGCCGCATCGCGCTGTAACCACGGAGCCACCATGAGCAAACTCACGGAAATCAAGGTTCCCGACATCGGCGACTTCAAGGAAGTGGAAGTCATCGAGGTGCTGGTGTCCGAAGGCGACACGATCAAGGCCGAGCAAAGCCTGATCACGGTGGAGTCGGACAAGGCGTCGATGGAGATCCCGGCCTCGCAGGGCGGTGTGGTGAAGTCGGTCAAGGTGAAGGTGGGCGACAAGATCGGCGAGGGCGGCGTGATCCTCGAGATCGAGGCCGCCGAGGGCGGCGCGTCCGAGGACAAGCCGGCCCCCAAGCCGGCTGCGCAGGCAGCGCCCGCGGCCAAGGTCGAATCGCCGAAGGCCGAGGCCCCCCAGGCCGCCCAGCCGGCGCCGGCCGCCGCCAGCTATTCCGGCTCCGCCGACATCGAATGCGACGTGGTGGTGCTGGGCGCCGGCCCCGGCGGCTACTCGGCCGCCTTCCGCGCCGCCGACCTGGGGCTGTCCACCGTGCTGGTCGAACGCTACGAAACCCTGGGCGGCGTCTGCCTGAACGTGGGCTGCATTCCGTCCAAGGCCTTGCTGCACAACGCCGCCGTCATCGACGAGGCGCGCGCGCTGGCCGCGCACGGCATCAGCTTCGGCGAGCCCAAGATCGACCTGGACAAGCTGCGCGGCTACAAGGACAGCGTGGTCGCCAAGCTGACCGGCGGCCTGGCCGGCATGGCGAAGGCGCGCAAGGTCAAGGTGGTGACCGGCGTGGGCGAATTCGCCGACCCGCATCACCTGGCGGTCAAGGGGGCCGACGGCAAGAGCCAGACCATCCGCTTCAAGAACGCCATCATCGCCGCCGGCAGCCAGTCGGTGAAGCTGCCGTTCCTGCCGGATGACGAACGCATCGTCGATTCCACCGGCGCCCTGCAGCTGCGCGCCATCCCCAAGAAGATGCTGATCGTCGGCGGCGGCATCATCGGCCTGGAAATGGGCACGGTGTATTCCACCCTGGGCGCGCGCCTGGACGTGGTGGAAATGCTGGACGGCCTGATGCAGGGCGCCGATCGCGACCTGGTCAAGGTGTGGCAGAAAATGAATGCCCCACGCTTTGACAACATCATGCTCAAGACCAAGACAGTGGGCGCCGAAGCCAGGAAAGACGGCATCTACGTCAGTTTCGAAGGCGAGGGTGCGCCCAAAGAGCCGCAGCGCTACGACCTGGTGCTGCAGGCCGTAGGTCGCAGCCCCAACGGCAAGAAAATCGGCGCCGACAAGGCTGGCATTGCCGTCACCGACCGTGGGTTCATCGAAGTCGACAAGCAGATGCGCACCAACGTGCCGCACATCTTTGCCATCGGCGATATCGTCGGCCAACCCATGCTGGCGCACAAGGCGGTGCACGAAGGCCACGTGGCGGCCGAGGCCGCGGCCGGCCAGAAGTCGTTCTTCGACGCGCGCGTCATTCCGTCGGTGGCCTACACCGATCCGGAAGTCGCCTGGGCGGGCCTGACCGAAGACGAAGCCAGGAAGCAGGGCATCAAGGTCGAAAAGGGCCTGTTCCCCTGGGCCGCGTCCGGCCGCGCCATCGCCAATGGCCGCGACGAAGGCTTCACCAAGCTGCTGTTCGACGCCGAAACCCATCGCATCCTGGGGGGGGGCATCGTGGGCACCCATGCCGGCGATCTGATCAGCGAGATCGCGCTGGCGATCGAGATGGGGGCCGACATGGTGGACATCGGCAAGACCATCCACCCGCATCCCACGCTGGGGGAATCGGTGGGCATGGCCGCCGAAGTGGCCGAAGGCGTGTGCACCGACCTGCCGCCGGCGCGCAAGAAGTAATCCGTTCTGGCGCAACGGAAAAGGGGCCGCCTTTGGGCGGCCTTTTTTCTTGCCGGGCTATTGCCAGGTGTCAGGCACCTGGCACTCATGCGCGGCGGCACGCCCCTGCCGCCTGCGAATCGCGGCGATTTGGCCTTAGTTCCCTCGTTTAAGGCTGCTTTAAGGCTGCTACGCTGCCGGCGGATCATTCCCATTCTGCACGGAGCCTGCCTTGAACGCGCCGGAAACCATCGAGGAACACAACAAGCACATCGCGGCCGCTTATGACCAAGTGCCGTACGTGTCCAATGCCTTTTTCTATTCGGCACCGGGAAACCTGCGCGCCGCGGCGCATCTTTACGGCATTGAAACCGTGCCTCTCGGGCAGGCGCGGGTGCTGGAACTCGGCTGCTCGGCAGGCGGAAACCTGCTGCCGTTCGCGCTGGCGTATCCCCAGGCCACTGTCGTGGGCGTGGATCTTTCGTCCGTGCAGATCGAGCGGGGCCAAGAAGTATTGCGCGACCTGGATGTGCGCAATATGCGGCTGCACGCCATGGACCTGGCGGCCATCACGCCCGATTTCGGCCAGTTCGACTACATCATCGTGCATGGCGTCTTCAGTTGGGTGCCGGCAGAAGTCAAGCAGGCCATCTTGCGCATTTGCCGCGAAAACCTGTCGCCGCTGGGAATCGCCTACGTCAGCTACAACACCTATCCGGGCTGGAAGGCGGGCGATATCGTGCGCGACGCGTTGATGCTGCATTGCCATGGCGCGGCAGACGAACAAGAGCGCCTGGGGCGCGCCAAGGCGATGCTGTTCATGTTGTCGGAAGGGTTGGCGCAATCTCATGGCATGGGCGCCTCGATACGCAAGATGGCCGACTCTTTGCGCAGACAGTCCGACTACTACATCGCCCATGAATACCTGGAGCGATTCAATACTCCCTGCTACCTGGTCGAATTTGCCGACGCCGTCGAGCAGGCCGGCCTGGCCTATGTGGGGGATGCCGAAGCCTATTCAGAGCTGCCTTCCACTTACGGCGCGAATGTGCAACTGAAGCTCAATTTGATGGCCCTGGGCCAGTCCAAGGTCATGCGGCAGCAATACCTGGACTTCGCCATGGGCCGCAACTTCCGCAAGAGCCTGCTCGTGCACCAGGGGCGCGCGGCGCAGATTGAAGTGCTTCCCCGGCGCGAAGCGCTGCGAGACTTGCGCTGGGCAGGGCGGTTCACGCGGTACGAAGAGAAAGAACAGCCCGCCGAATATCGCTCATACCGGGGGCTGATGAATCGCACAGTACATACACGAGACGATGCGGTCATCTCGCTTGCCGAGGCGGTGGATGCCGTGTGGCCCAAGACGCTTGCCCATGACGAATTATGCGAAAAGGTACGGCAAATTTCGTCTCATCTCGATGGCGAGGAACTGCGCAATGCGACGGACACCGCATTGGAAAAGTTGTTTGCCATGGGGATGCTGCGGCAGGCGCTGGAGCCCGGTCCTTACGATCAGGCCGTCGATACGGGCCCGGATTTACAGCTGATAGCGGGATTCGCCTACTTGCACGACCGCTCGAACGCGCCCGATTTCGGCCTCACCCCGATCAACTTCTGGCACGACTCGGTGCGCGTGCAGATGAGCGAGCCGCAGGCTTGGCTGTTGCGGCACCTGGATGGCCCGGTAGATCGCCGACGTGCAATAGCCTTGCTGGCCAAAGGGCTCCAGCAAGGGGCCGTCAATGGGCCGAACCAGCAGTCTTATCGTGGCGCGCGCAATCTGGAACCCTTGGCCCAGAAGATCGTCAATGACTTGATCAACGTCTTGCGGGGTTGTGGCTTGCTGCTGGGAAAATAGCGGCGCTATCCGTACCAAGTAAAAAAGGCTGGAATGTTCCAGCCTTTTTTGTGCCCGGGATCCGGCACAGACCGGATCCCTTGCGGTTGCGATTAACGCAGCAGCGACAGCACAGTTTGCGGCACTTGGTTGGCCTGGGCCAGAACCGACGTACCCGCTTGTTGCAGGATTTGCGACTTGGTCATGTTCGACACTTCGGTCGCGTAGTCCGCATCTTCGATACGCGAACGGGCGGCCGACAGGTTGTTGACCGTGTTGTTCAGGTTCGTGATCGTCGATTCGAAGCGGTTCTGAATGGCACCCAGCTGGCTGCGCAGCGAGTCGACGGACGACAGCGCCTTGTCCAGGGCTGCCAGCGGATCGACCGTCTTGGTGCCGGCACGGGTCGCCTCGGACGTCAGGGCGCCCTTGTCGTCGACATAGACGGCTTTGCCATCCTGCGTCAGGTTGCCGTCGGCATCTTCCGTGTAGACCACGACGCTGTTGGCATCGGTGGTGAACGCGCCGTTGGCGTCCTTGTAGAAGGCGTCGATGGTCACACCGGCGTTATCCAGGTTGACCGTGACGTTGGCCAGGCCATCGCCATAGGTGACGGTGCTCGTGACGCCAGCGGTACCGGCGGTCAGGATGTCCTGCAGGTCGGCCTTGCTGATGCTGGCGCCGCCCTTCGTCACTTCACCCGCCGTCGTGCCGGTATCGTGGGCGGTTGCGGTGGTGTAGGTCACGCCGTCAGCGGTGGTGATCTTGGCACCGGCCGTTGTCGCGGCGAGGGACGTCAGGTCGTCCAGCTTGGCTTGCACGCCGGGGCCGCCAATCGGAGCGGCGGTCAGTTGGCCACCCTCGATGTACAGCATGTCCCCGTTCGATGCAGTCAGGTTGCCCGCTGCATCGACGGTGACGCCGGTCTGGGTGCCGTCGAACTCGACGGTCAGCTTGGTGCCGGTGCCGATCTCGGCGGCGATGTCACCGGCCAGCGTGGTCAGGCTGCCTCCCGTGTTATCTGCCGCGGTGATGCTTTCGCTGTAGGTGAAATTGCCAGACGCTGCGTCGTAGGTATAGGTGTTGGCGTTGGTACCACCGGTGACGACCACCTGGTTGCCATCTTGCAGACGGCTGAACGTGTCAGCAGCCGTCAGCTTGCTGTTGGCGGTGGTAACCGTGTATTCGTTGCCTACCTTGACAGCGGTGGCCGGCAGGTCGCCGACGTTGGCGGCACGGTTGGCCAGCACCGAGGAACCGTCGACATTGAAGTCGCTCAGGCCCAGGGTGGTGGCATTGATTTCCTTCAGATCGATCGTGATCGTTTCGCCGTCGTTCGCGCCGACCTGGATGACCATCGAGTTGTCCGAAGCCAGCACCTTGACGCCGTTGAACTGCGTCTGGCCCGAGACGCGGTCGATTTCTTCCAGGCGCTGGCCGATTTCGTCCTGGATCGACTTCAGGTCGGATTCCGAGTTCGTGCCGTTGACGGCCTGGTTGGTCAGCTCGCGGACGCGCTGCAGGTTGTTGTTGATTTCGTTCAGGGCGCCTTCGGTCGTCTGGGCGATCGAGATGCCGTCGTTGGCGTTGCGGGCGGCCTGGGTCAGGCCACGGATATTGGCGGTGAAGCGGTTGGCGATGGCTTGGCCGGCGGCGTCGTCCTTGGCGCTGTTGATGCGCAGGCCGGAAGACAGGCGCTCGATGGCGGAACCCAGAGCGGATTGGGACTTGTTGAGGTTGTTTTGCGCAACCAGCGACAAGTAGTTGGTGTTGATAACAGCAGCCATGGTAGCTCCCAAGAGAGAAAGGCTTCTTCAAACCGGGCAGCTAAGCCGCCCAACGTTTCACGGGTCGGAGGCCGTCCCGCTGCCTGGGTTACGACGGGCTGGCGAAGAACTTAAATGGTGGGGGTGATGTTGCCGCCGTGGATCGGGCGCCAAGATGGCCCGGATGGCGGCAATGCCATCCGCAAGCGGCGTGGGCCGCGCCGCAGTCTTCCTGCAGCCGGGAAAGAGGGGGTATGAAGCGCCGTCCGGCGCTTCAGATGACCTGGGCCAGGTGTGCCTCGGCCGGCAGGTGCTGCCAGGCCTGTTCCTTAAGATAGGCGCGGATGCGCGCCGTGGCCTGCGAGCGCAGTTGGCAGACGCGGGCTTCCGTGACATTGAGCACGGCGCCGATTTCCTTCAGGTTCAATCCCTGCTCGTAGCAGAGCGACATCAGCAGCTTCTCGCGCTCGGGCAGGGCGTCGATGGCGGCGATGAGGGCGCGGCGCAGGTCGCCGGCCAGCAGGCTGTCCAGCGGCGTGCCCTGGTCCCGTTCACCGGAAGCCAAGTCTTGCCAGTTGCCGTCCCCGGCATCGCCGTCACGGGAGAAGTCCTCGTAGTGCACGATTTGGATGCCCTGCGCGTCGGCGAGCATCTCGCGGTATTCCGTCAGCGGCAACCCAAGCTCGTCGGCGATCTCCGACTCGGTGGGCGGGCGCATGCGTGCCTGCTCCTGGCGCTGGATGGCGGTCTCGATGCGCCGGCTCTTGCTGCGCACGCTGCGCGGCAGCCAGTCCTGGCTGCGCAGCTCGTCGAGCATGGCGCCGCGGATGCGCGCGGTGGCGTAGGTTTCGAACTGGGCGTCGGGGCTTTCCTGATAGCGCCGGATCGCGTCCAGCAGGCCGATCATGCCGGCCTGGATCAGGTCGTCCAGCTGAACACTGGCCGGCAGCCGGGCAAGCAGCTGCAGGGCCAGTTTGCGGACCAACGGGGCATATTGAACGAGGCTATCTTCGGCGTGGGTCATTCAGAGGTCGTATCAGCAGAAGTCTCGCATGGCGACGTAAGCGGCCGGCAGGCACGGCGCCAGTCGACTTCGGGGCACCTCGGTGTTGCTCAATGTAAAGAATTGTCTAGAATAAGCGACGTTTCATTGCTGTAATTACGAAACTTTTTGCGCGCCTATTTACGAATTTGCCAAGAATGTGGCGTAATGATGTTACGCAAATGTTGCTACCTGGCCAAATTCTGGTAAGGAACTGAATTTTTTGACACTTTTGTCATAAAACCTGACGTTTTGCGTGGTAAATTGGCTAGAAGTTGAGATCAAAAGATACATCCGAAGATACAACTGCACGAAAAATGGCAGGGCCGCGAGAAGTACGGGGGGTGGCCTGCTTCCTTACCCCGGCGTGTCTAAGTAGTCACAGGAGTAAAGCGTGAAATCAGCAGACAATTCTTTGCTTGCGGACATCCGTGAGGTCAACTTGTCGTACCTCTTGCTGGTACAGCGCATGTTGCGCGACGACTATGCCGCCGCGATGTTCCGTCTGGGGTTCAGCAACGAAGTCGCGGACATCGTCCTGCGCCTGTCGCCCGCCCAGCTCGTCAAGCTGGCCAGTTCAAGCTCGCTGCTGTGCCGCTTCCGCTTCGACGACTACAGTCTGCTGTCGGCCCTGACGCAGGATGTGCTGGGGGGCGCCCTGCAGCAGGCGCACGCCACCATTCTGCTGGCCAAGCAGCCCGTCGAAGAACTGGCCTGACGGCCGGATTCCCATGGCGACACGAAGCGTTTCCCAGGAAGCAGACGAAATCCTGCTTGCCAGCTCCATGATCACACTGGGCGCACGGTTGCAGGTGCTCGAGGCCGAAACCGGCCTCAGCCACGACCGCCTGGCCCGGCTGTACCGCGAGATCCGCGGTTGTTCGCCGCCCAAGGGCATGCTGCCGTTCTCGGTCGACTGGTTCATGACCTGGCTGCCGAACAT
>Ga0182743_1002794_pt1 | contig 14680 bp, 11 predicted proteins | sample eDN3rd30CKraftOP_FD_128522 | JGI IMG/M metagenome (GOLD analysis project Ga0182743, IMG submission 128522) | Enriched Organic Plus compost microbial communities from Emeryville, California, USA - eDNA 3rd pass 30_C Kraft OP (version 2) (version 2) ... | reverse complement strand
GGCAGTCGCCGCGGTCAAGCCGCAGCCGCCCGTCGCCGCGCCGGTCAAGACCGATGTGGCCGCCAACGCGAACGATCCGGTGGACCGGTTCGTCTCGGCCGGCAAGAAGCTGCCATCCTACATTACCGGGGGCGACGACACCTTGGCCCAGGCCCCGGCCAAGCCGGACGTCGTGCAGCAGCCCGCCGCGCCCACCCAGGTTGCCTCGACGGCATCGGACAAGCCCGTTACCTGGGGCGAATCCAAGTGGGGCGTCACGGGCGGCAAGGACCCGGTCGGCACGCTCGGGGCGGACGCCGCCAAGTCGAACCCCGCGGCGGTTGCCCCGGTTGAGACCGTGACCAATGTCGCCTCGATCCAGCCCACCGAACTGGTGGCCCCGGTGCCGATGCCCGCTTCGATGCGGCCCAAGTCGGTAGCGGTGAAGCGTCCGGCGCCGGCGGCGGTGGACCCCACCACCGTGGCGAGCTTTGACAATTCCGACCGGGTGACGGCCCGCGACCTGCAGGATTGGGAATCCGGCCCGCTCTCGGACTTCCTTGCCAAGCGTCTTCCGCAATACGACCCGCAGGCGGATGGCGATTTCATCGAATACGATGCCGCCCCGCAATATCTCGGGCCGGTAGAGAACGGCTCGTTCTTCATCTGGAACTAGCCCAATGCCGGCGTGATGCCGGCCGGGAGACTGCCATGCAAAATTGCATGTGCCAGGAAGCTTTTCATTTCCAGCCGTGTGGCTATGCTCCGCGCGCTTTGGAGATGGTCGTGTCAATCTGGCAGCGCATATCAACGGCGGTCGGTTCTTTCTCGCAGCGCACGGGCGTTGCGGGAACGCTTGCCAACGCGCTCGATCCCGATAACTGGCTGCCCGGCGGGCGCGACGCCGCGTTCACGCTCGCGCTCATCGCGCTCTCCGCCAAGATGGCGGTTTCGGACGGGGTGGTGACGGCGTCAGAGATTCGCGCCTTCTACAAGACCGTCGAGGTGCCGGCCGGCCAGGAGCATCAGGTCGAAAAGCTCTTCGACATGGCCAAGCAGGACGTGGCCGGCTACGAAGCCTATGCCCGCAAGATCGGGCGGTTCTTCCGCGACCAGCCCGAGACGCTCGAGCATGTGCTGGACGGCCTTTTCGTCATCGCCTCGGCCGACGGGCTCATCCATGAGGCCGAACTGGATTACCTCAAGTCCGTGAGCGATCTTTTCGGGTTCGACGACGCGCGCTTCGAGCAACTCGCGGCCCAGCATGTGCTGCTGTTCGACGAGGGCACGGACCCCTATATGGTGCTGGGCCTGGCCCAGGGCGCCAGCAAGGAAGAGGTGCGCAAGGTCTACCGGCAGCTGGTGGCCGAGCATCACCCGGACCGGCTGATCGCCAAGGGCGTGCCCGAGGAAATGATCGGGGTGGCCACCAAGCGCATGGCCGCAATCAACCAGGCTTACGCACAGATCACCAAGCAGGCTGCTTGACGCACGGGGCGTCGCGCCCCTACATCCGCTTGCCAGTTGACCGGGTGGCCGCTTCGCGCTTGCGGAGAGGAAAGTCCGGGCTCCATCGAAACACGGTGCCGGATAACGTCCGGCGGGGGCGACCCCAGGGAAAGTGCCACAGAAAGCAAACTACCCCGGCTCCGGCCGGGGAAAAGGTGAAAGGGTGCGGTAAGAGCGCACCGCGGACCCCGCAAGGGGGACGGCATGGTAAACCCCACCGGGAGCAAGACCAAATAGGGATGACATGGAGCTTCGGCTCCAGCCGGTTTCGTGGCCTGTCATCCGGGTTGGTTGCTAGAGGGGTGCGGCAACGCACCTCCCAGAGGAATGGCCGCCACGCGGGGGCAACCCCGCCCTACAGAACCCGGCTTATAGGTCAACTGGCATTCTTCCTTGGTCGGCCAAGTTGACAGAAGCAGCGGCCGACCCGATATTGAGGAACAGGAACGGGAATGCTCGTTCGGCGTCGTGGCTCCAGGGAAACCTTGGGGCCTTTCGCTTTTCAGGGAAATGTCTTGAGCCCGTAGCCGCTGACCTTGCCGGCGGCGCTGCGCCGGAACTTGGGTTCAAGCACGTCAAAAGCCCTGTTTGGCTGTTGAGGATTCATCACGTGACGACCAATCGGGTGCGCTGCCAGATCGGCTAGCTGCAAGCCTGTCGAATTGTGTCGCTTGTCCATGAAGCGAATATCGAGGTTGGGCATTGCGCCCACTGCATTCTTGCCAGCGGCGATACGACGAAACTCAAGCTCAAGGGCGTCATCCTCTTTCTGACCCCTGCGCTCGACAATGACGAAGGTCGTATCGGTTGCTGCGTGATGCTCGGTCAGCCAACGCTGCAATCGCTCGAGGCAGAACTCGAGCGCGACTTCGTAGGGATTGGCGGGATGGGCGTAGCGTTGGGCAAGACGCTGCTTGTCGATCACCGAGGCGATGATGGTAAATCGGGTATTGGCGATGAAGGAGTTCACCTCCGCCAGAAACCGCTCGCGGATGGTCGGGTTGAGCAGGATCGAAAAGTCGCCGCGTGCCTTGCGGATGTCGTGCGCGTGCAGAACCACGCAGTCGTGCCCCCAGAACGCGAATTTGAGCGTCTGCATCGCGGGAACAGTCCGATTGAGGTAATCACCTTTCTCGACAATGCAAAAGCACAGGGTGAAGACCGGGTACTGGGGGTTGATCCTGTCCAGCCCGTGGTCGCCGCTCTCGTCCACATAGACGATGTAGTTGCTGTAAGACATCGGGCGACCCTGCCACCCGGTCCTGCCGCCCGCTATCGTCACAAATCCCATCGCGCCGGCAATTTTCGCGGTGGCGGGTCCATGGGAAACAGAATCTTAAACGCTGTGTCGCAAATTGCGAGGATCAACCGCGAATGCGGGTAGTTAGCGCACCGGCGGGCGGAGCCGGGCATGGAGTTGCGTCGTCGATGGGCCAGCGTATCGCGCCCGACAATCAGGAGCCGCATGTGCCGGTCTTGCTGGCGGAGGTGCTTTCGGCACTCCAGCCGCTCAAGGGCGCGCGCATCGTGGACGGCACCTTCGGCGCCGGTGGGTATTCGCGCGCGCTGCTCGAAGCGGGGGCGCAGGTGATCGCCATCGATCGCGACCCCAACGTGGCCCCGCATGTGGAGCGGCTGCGCAGCCAGTTTCCCGACAGTTTCGAATTCGTCCCGGGGACGTTTTCGCGCCTCGACGAGGCGGTCGGCGGGCGGCCGGTCGACGGCGTCGTCCTCGATATCGGGGTATCCTCGATGCAGCTCGACGAGGCCGAGCGCGGCTTTTCGTTCATGCGCGAAGGTCCGCTCGACATGCGCATGGCGCAATCGGGCGAGAGCGCGGCGGACCTGGTCAATACGCTCGACGAAACCGAGCTCGCCAACCTTCTCTACGCCTATGGCGAAGAGCGCAAGTCGCGGCGGATCGCCCATTTCATCGTGGCGGCCCGCGCCAACGAGCCCATCACCACCACCACCCAGCTTGCGCGGCTGATCGAGAAGGCCATCGGGCGCAAGCCCGGAGACGCGCATCCGGCCACCCGCAGCTTCCAGGCGCTGCGGATCGCGGTCAACGCCGAGTTCGACCAGCTCGTGGAGGGACTTTTCGCTGCCGAACGCCTGCTCCCCGATGGGGGACGGCTGGCGGTGGTGACGTTCCATTCGCTCGAGGATCGGATCGTCAAGCGCTTCTTCGATCCTGAAAAGGGCGGCCCGGCGCAATCGCGGCACATGCCGATGACAGCAGCGCCCGAGCGGCGCTGGATCAAGGTTGCCAAGGCGGTCAAGCCCGGCGAGGCCGAACTGGCGCGCAACCCGCGGGCGCGCTCGTCGGTGCTGCGTTCGGCCATCCGCTCGGAAGCGCCGGCGCGCGCGGTGAGCTTCGACGGACTGGCTGTGCCGACCGTGAGGGGAGCGGCATGATCCGGACCCTCAACATCGTCTTCACGCTGACCAGCATTGCCGCGCTCGTGGGCGTCTATGCGCTCAAGTATTCGGTGGAAGAGACGGCGAGCGCCAAGGCGGCGATCGAACACACCATCTCGCGCCAGGAGGCGGACCTGTCGCTGCTCAAGGCGGACTGGGCCTATCTCAACCAGCCCGCCCATGTCGGCCCGATCGTGACGCGCCACGTCGACCAGCTCGGGCTGCAGCCGCTCAAGCAGGCGCAGATATCGAGCTTCGACATCATCCCCATGCGGCCGGAGGCGCCGGACAACGACGCCATGACGGCCCTCTTCGAGTCCCTGGAATCCGGCAACGATCCTGCCGACGCGCCGCTACAGGGTTTGCAGTAATGGCCATCATTTCCGCCGACGCCAACGAAACCATTGCCCTGATCGGGGCACGCAAGGCGCGTAGCAACCTGACCAAGGCGCGTATCCGCTGGGTCATCGCGGTGCTGGTTGCCGTGTTCCTGGTCGTGTGCGGGCGACTGGTGCAACTGGGATATGTCGATACCGACACCACCATCGAAGGGCAGACCCGCGACCTCATCTCGGCTACCCGTCCGCCGATCCTCGACCGGAACGGGATGGAGATGGCCGTCGATATCCGCGTGCCCTCGCTCTTTGCCGAACCGCGCCGCATCATCGACGTGGACGAGGCGGTCGAAAAGATCCGCACGGTGCTGCCGGATCTCGACCGCAACTGGCTGCGCAACCGGCTCGAAGGCAACAAGGGCTTCGTGTGGATCAAGCGCGAGCTTACCCCGGCCATCGAGGAAAAGATCATGCGCCTGGGCATTCCGGGCCTCGATTTCCTCACCGAGAGCAAGCGCTTCTATCCGGGCGGCAGCGAAGCTTCCCATATCCTGGGCGCGGTCAACATCGACAACCAGGGCATCGCCGGCATCGAGCGCTCCATGGACAAGGAGGACGTGGCGCTGCTCCAGTCCATCGGGCTTGCCCGCGGGCAGGCGCTGGCGCCGGTGAACCTTTCGATCGACCTGCGCGTACAGCACGCCATGCACGACCAGCTTGCCGATGCGCTCGTCCGCTACCAGGCGGTGGCGGCGGCGGGTGCCATCATGGACATCCACACCGGCGAGGTCATCGCCATGGTGTCGCTGCCCGATTTCGACCCGAACGATCCGAGCACGGCGCTGGTCGAGGGGCGCATGAACCGCATCACCTCGGGCAAGTTCGAGCTGGGTTCGACCTTCAAGACCATCGCGTTCGCGGCCGCGCTCGACAGCGGGTCGGTGCGGATCGGAGACAGCTTCGATGCGCGGTTCGGCGTGCGCTTCGGTCGGTTCACGATCGACGATTTCCACGGCAAGCACCGGATCCTGTCGGTGCCCGAGATCTACAAGTACTCGTCCAACATCGGCACCATCAAGATGATGCAGACGATGGGCAAGGACAACTACCGGGCCTTCCTGACGCGTCTGGGATTCGATGATCCGCTGGTGACCGAGCTGCCCGAGCGTACGACCACGAACGTGCCCAAGACCTTCTCGGAGATCGTGGCGGCCACGGCCTCGTTCGGCCACGGCCTCTCGATCACGCCCATGCATATGCTGGCCGCCTATGCGGCGCTGGCCAATGGCGGCAACTATATCACCCCGACCTTCTATCGGCGCACGCCCGAGGAGGCGCAGGCGCTCTACCGGCGCGTGGTTTCGCCCCAGACCAGCGCAGAAATCCGCTCGCTGATGCGGCTCAACGCGCTCGAAGGCTCGGGCACGCGCATGAACAAGCTGTCGGACGGGTATCGGGTCGGCGGCAAGACGGGCACGGCCGAAAAGGTCGTCAACGGCCGCTATGTGACCAACGGTCTCAACCTCAACGTCTTCGCCTCGGTGTTCCCGCTCGATGCGCCCGAGTATGCGATGATCGTGCTGGTGGACGAGCCCAAGCGTGAAAATGCCCAGTCGGGCGACACCGCCGGCTGGAACGCCGGCGAGGCGACCGGCCGTATCGTGGCGCGAATTGCGCCCATGCTCGGAATTGCGCCGAACTTCGATAATTCTATTGACGACCGGCTCGTTCCCAACTCAATGCGCTAGGATTGCGCCATCGATCCCCTGCCAGAAGGCCCAAGGATTTGCCCACAATGCTCTTAGAATTGCTCAAAGATGCCGTCGCGGTCGTGCCAGAAGGCTTGCCGGGCATAATCAAGGGCGTCAACGCCGATAGCCGCGCCATCCAGAAGGGCGAGGTGTTCTTCGCGCTGCCGGGACAGACCGTACACGGGGACAAGTTCGTCGAGCAGGCCGCAAAGCGCGGCGCAGTGGCCATGGTGACCGACCGCGAGCCTCCCGCCGATCCGGGTATTCCGGTGCTGGTGGTCGACGACGTGCGCGCCGCCTATGCGCGCGCGGCCGCGCGGACGCTGGCGCCGCAGCCCGAAGTTGCGGTGGCAGTGACGGGCACGAATGGCAAGACCTCCGTGGCCTCGTTCGTACGCCAGATCTGGGCGGCGAATGGCTTTGCCGCCGCGAGCGTCGGGACACTGGGCATCGAAACCGCCAGCGGGCTGGAGGCGGGGCAACTGACGACGCCGGATGCGCTGAGCCTCCATCGCAGCCTCGCCGCGCTCAAGAGCAAGGGCGTCGACCATGTCGCGCTCGAGGCGTCGAGCCAGGGCCTCGACCAGCGGCGCGTCGACGGCATCCGTTTCCAGGCGGTCGGGTTCACGAACCTGACCGACGACCACCTCGAATACCACCATGGCATGGAAGGCTACCGCGAGGCCAAGCTGCGCCTGTTCAAGGAGCTGCTGATCGAGGGCGGCTCGTCCGTCATCAACACCGATGATCCCGAACACATGCCGTTCCTCTTCGCCTCGCTCGATCGCGGCGCGACGCTGCTGACGGTGGGCACGGAAGGGGCGTTCTTCGAGATCAGCAAGATACAGAACAAGGGTTTCGGCCAACTGGTCACGGGGCGCCTGGTGGGCGAACCGGTGGAATTCCTGCTGCCGCTGACCGGCGCGTTCCAAGTGAGCAACGTGGCGGTGGCGCTGGGCATGGCGATGGCGACCGGCGCGGTCAAGGAAAAGAGCATCCCCGCGCTCAACAAGCTCAAGGGCGCCAAGGGGCGCCTGGAGCTGGTGGCCGAGCACAATGGCGGGGCGGTGTTCGTGGACTATGCCCATACCCCCGACGCCCTCAAGAACGCGCTGGAATCGCTGCGGCCCTATGCCAAGGGCAAGCTGATCGTCGTGTTCGGCGCTGGTGGGGATCGCGACAAGGCGAAGCGCCCGCAGATGGGCGCTATCGCCAAGGAACTGGCCGACCGCGTGATCGTGACGGACGACAACCCGCGCACCGAAAATGCGGCCTCCATCCGCGCGCAGATCCTCGAAGCTGCGGGCAATGCCGAGGAGATCGGGGACCGCGCCGAGGCCGTTCGCGCCGCCGTCGCCACGATTAAGCCCAACGATGTGGTATTGATCGCGGGCAAGGGGCACGAGGACTACCAGATCATCGGTACGCTCAAGCACCACTTCTCCGACCATCAGGTCGTGCTCTCGGCACTCAAGGGATTGTAATGGCAAGTCTGTTCACGGTTGGCGAAATCCTGGCCGCCACCGAGGGGCGCGCAGAGGGGCTGACCGGGGACGGCGTTTCCTCCATTTCCATCGATTCGCGCGAGATCGGCCCGGATGCGCTGTTCGTGGCGATCAAGGGCGACCGGTTCGAGGGGCACGATTTCGTGGGCACCGCGCTGGCCAACGGAGCCAGGGCTGCGCTGGTGAGCGCGGACAAGGCCGGAGCGCTCGAGGGCGCGCTGGTGGTGGTGCCCGATGCGCTGGAGGGCCTGCGCAACCTCGCCCGGGCGGCGCGGGCGCGCAGCAACGCGCGCATCGTGGCGGTGACGGGCAGCGCCGGCAAGACCACGACCAAGGAAGCCATTCGCACAGTCCTGGGCGCCGCGGCGCCGACGCATTATTCCATCAAGAGCTTCAACAACCATTGGGGTGTGCCGCTGATGCTGGCGCGCATGCCGCGAGAGGCGCAGTTCGGCGTCTTCGAGCTGGGGATGAACCATGCCGGGGAGATTTCCCCCCTGACGCGGCTGGTGCGCCCGCATGTGGCGGTGGTGACGACGGTTGCCGCGGCGCACCTGGAATTCTTCGACTCCATCGAAGGCATAGCGCGTGCCAAGGCCGAGATCTTCGAAGGGCTCGAGCCGGGCGGGGTGGCGGTGATCAATGCCGACCACGACCATGCGGGCCTGCTGGTCGAAATGGCCAGGGCATCGGGCGCGGGGAAGGTCGTGACCTACGGCTTTGCCGAGGGCGCAGACTGGCGCATCGAGCGGGCCGAAGCCGCCGACGGGCACATGCATGCCGTGGTGCGCCATGGGGGCGCCACGATCCCGCTTTCGATCAAGGCGCAGGGGCGGCATATGGTGGCCAATGCCGTGGCGGCGCTGGTCGTGGCGGAGGAATTCGGCGTCAATCGCGATGCGGCGGTTTCGGCGCTCGCCCAGTTCGGGGCACCCGAGGGCAGGGGCGAGACAAGCCGGCTCGGACCGCCGGCCAAGCCGCTGCTGCTGATCGATGAAAGCTACAACGCCAACAGCGCCTCGATGGCCGCGGCGATGGATGTTTTCGCCGGCCAGTCGGCCGCGCCGGGCGGGCGCAAGGTGCTGGTTCTGGGCGATATGCTCGAGCTGGGCGAAAAGGGCCCTGCGCTTCATGCCGCACTCAAGGATGCGGTGCTTGCGAGCGGGGCCGATGCCGTATATCTGGTCGGCTCCAGCATGGCGGCACTCGCCGATGCCCTGGGTCCGCAGGCGGTTACGGACCACAAATTCACCACCGATGAGATAGCGCAGAGCGTTCTCGCCGGCCTTGCCTATGGCGACGCAGTTATGGTCAAAGGATCGAACGGCGTGCGGCTTTCCGGGCTGGTCAAGCAGATTCGCGAACGCTTCGCGTAAGAGAGCCGGAACGAGGTTTCGAGGCATGCTGTATTTCCTGGGGCAGTTGGGTGAGCACCTCACCGCCTTCAACGTCTTCCGCTACATCACCTTCAGAACCGCCGGCGCCATGGTGACGGCGCTGTTCTTCGTGTTCCTGTTCGGCCCCGGCATGATTTCGGCACTGCGCATCCGCCAGGGCAGGGGCCAGCCGATCCGCGAGGATGGCCCGGCTTCCCATCTGGTGACCAAGAAGGGCACGCCCACCATGGGCGGGCTGATGATCCTTTCGGGCGCGGTTATCGCGACGCTCCTGTGGTCGAACCTGGCCAACGGCTATGTGTGGGTGGTGCTGTTCGTCACCATCGGGTTCGGCGCCATCGGGCTCTATGACGACTACCTCAAGGTCAAGCGCATGTCGCACAAGGGCTTTGGCGGACGCCAGCGCCTGCTGATCGAGGCGCTGATCGGGGTTATCGCGTGCTACGCGATCTCGGTGCTGGGCGATCCCTCCATCTCGACTTCGCTGATGTTCCCATTCGTGAAGGGCCTGGCGGTCAACCTGGGCTGGGGCTTCGTGCTGTTCGGCGCATTCGTCGTGGTGGCGGCGGGCAACTCGGTGAACCTCACCGACGGCCTGGACGGCCTAGCCATCGTTCCGGTGATGATCGCGGCGGGCTGCTTCGGGCTCATCGCCTACCTGGTGGGTAACCAGAATTTCGCCGATTACCTTTTCATCAACTACGTGCCTGGCACGGGCGAGCTCTCGGTGGTGTGCGGCGCGCTGATCGGGGCGGGGCTGGGCTTCCTCTGGTTCAACGCGCCCCCGGCCCAGATCTTCATGGGCGATACCGGCTCGCTGGCCCTGGGCGGCGCCCTCGGCTCGATCGCGGTGGCCACCAAGCACGAGATCGTGCTGGCGATCGTGGGCGGGCTCTTCGTGCTCGAAACAGTCTCGGTGATCGTGCAGGTGGCCTCGTTCCGCCTCACGGGAAAGCGCGTCTTCAAGATGGCGCCGATCCACCATCATTTCGAGCACATGGGCTGGACCGAAAGCCAGGTGGTGATCCGCTTCTGGATCATCTCGTTCGTCCTGGCCCTGATCGGCCTGAGCTCGCTCAAGCTGCGCTAGGCCATGCCTCGGCGGCATCCCGCTCCACGAGGGCGGGATGCAAATCCGGAATCGCAAACTGCAATTCTGGTTGGAAATCGGTAACCAACACACTGCTACATTTCGATTCAGTTTGTACCGAGTAGGGACCGGACCTCTCCGGCTCATCCAATGCTGTTTTCGCGTGCCAGGAAGACGCCACTTGCCGAATGGTGGTGGACGATCGATCGTGAGTTGCTGGCCGCCCTCATCCTCCTGATGATCGCGGGTATCGTGCTTAGCTTCGCGGCGAGCCCGCCGGTGGCCGAGCGGCTGGGGCTGAGCCCCTGGCACTTCATCATCCGCCACGCGCTGTTCTGCGTGCCGGCGCTGGGCGTGCTGGTGGGAACCTCGTTCCTCGGGCACCGGCAGACGCGCATCTATGCGCTGGTGGTGCTGGCGATCTCGATCGCCCTGCTCTGGGCGACGCTTCGCTTCGGCACCGAGGTCAAGGGTGCGCGGCGGTGGATGTCGTTCGCCGGGCAGTCGATCCAGCCGTCCGAATTCGTCAAGCCGGCCTTCGCGGTCATCGGCGCGTGGCTGTTTTCCGAAAGCATGCAGCTCAAGCACGTGCCGGGGCGCATTCTTGCGACGGGCATCGCCGCCATCATCATCGGCGGGCTGCTGCTGCAGCCGGACGTCGGCCAGACCGCGCTGATGCTCGCCACCTGGGCGGCGCTGCTGTTCCTGTCGGGCATCTCGTGGTGGCTGATCTTCGGGCTGATGGGCGCGGGCGTGGCCGGGGTGTTCGGCGCCTATATGCTCTTTCCGCACGTGTCGCGGCGCATCGACACCTTCCTCAACCCGGAAGGGGGCGGCAATACCTACCAGGTCGACAAGGCGCTCAGCTCTCTGCTCGAAGGCGGATGGTTCGGGCGCGGCCCGGGCGAGTCCATGGCCAAGAAGGTCATTCCGGACGCCCATGCCGACTATGTGTTCTCGGCGGCGGCGGGCGAGTTCGGCATTCTGTTCTGCCTGCTGCTCGTGTGCCTGATCGCCTTCATCGTGGTGCGCGCCCTCATGGGGGCGCAGCGCCAGCAGAGCCTGTTCGCGCGGCTCGCCGCCTCGACCCTGGCCATCCAGTTCGGGCTGCAATCGGCCATCAACCTCTCGGTGAATTTGAATCTGATCCCGCCCAAGGGTATGACGCTGCCTTTCGTCTCCTATGGTGGCACCTCGATGATCGCGATCGCCTTCGGCATGGGGCTGATGCTGGCCCTGACCCGTGAGAAGCCCGAAGAACGCATGGCCACCGGCCTGCCGGCCTATCGCAGCGCATTGGCGCCCGCCGAATGAGCCTCTTCGTCCTTATGGCAGGCGGCACCGGGGGGCATCTCTTCCCGGCCATGGCGCTGGCGCAGGAGCTGCTCCGGCGCGGCCACACCATCCACCTGATGACCGACCACCGGGTGACCTCGTATGGCGCCGATTTTCCGGCGCGCGAGGTTCACATCGTGCCCTCGGCCACGCCCTCGATCCGTAACCCGGTCAAGTTCGTCACAGCCGCGTTCAAGATCCTGTGGGGGACGGGGGTGGCGCTGGGCAAGCTCGGGCGGGTCAAGCCCGATGCGGTCATCGGCTTTGGCGGCTATCCGGTGTTCCCGCCCTTCCTTGCCGCAAGTCTTTCGCGCATTCCGGGCGTGCTGCACGAGCAGAACGCGGTGATGGGCCGCGCCAATCGAGCCTTGGCGCGCTTCGCCCGAGTGGTGGCGCTGAGCTTTCCCGAGACCAAATTCGCCGACGAAACCTCGACCGAGAAGGTGGTGACGGGCAATCCGGTCCGCGACGTGGTGCGGGCAGTGGCCGGCACACCCTATCCCGATTTCGGCGACAAGGAGCCGCTGCGGCTGCTGGTGTTCGGCGGGAGCCAGGGCGCGCGCGCCTTTGCGGACCTCGTGCCGGCGGCAATCGCCACGCTCCCTGTCGAGCTGCGCCAGCGCCTCGTGGTCGCCCAGCAGTGCCGGGCAGAAGACCTCGACCGGGTGGCGGAGGCCTACCGGCAGGCCAAGGTCAATGTCGAACTGGCCGCCTTCTTCAGCGACCTGCCCGAGCGCATGGCCAAGAGCCATCTGGTGATTTCGCGCTCGGGGGCATCCACCATCGCAGAGCTGTGCGTCGTCGGGCGTCCGGCCATCCTGATCCCGCTGCCGGGCGCCATCGATGCCGACCAGAAGAACAATGCGCTCTTCATGGACAAAGCCGGGGGCGGCTGGATTGCCGAACAGGCCACGCTTTCGCCGCTTTCGCTTGGCACTCGCCTGACCTCACTTTTGAGTGAGCCGCAGTCGCTGGCGCAAGCTGCCGCTGCCGCCAAATCCCTTGGGCAACCGGCTGCCGTCGAGCGCCTTGCCTCGCTGGCCGAGCGCCTTGCCGGCAAGAAGTCTTAGGAGAACGCCCATATGAAGATGCCGCGCAATATCGGCCCGGTCCATTTCGTCGGTATCGGCGGTATCGGCATGAGTGGTATCGCCGAGATCCTGCACAACCAGGGCTATACCGTGCGCGGCTCGGACGCGGCGGCCAATGCCAATGTGCAGCGGCTGCGCGACATGGGCATCGTGATCGAGATCGGCCAGAGCGCGGACAACCTCAAGGACGCTTCGGTGGTGGTGGTCTCCTCGGCCATCAAGAAGGACAATCCCGAACTCGTCGCCGCCCGCGCGCGCTCGCTCCCCATCGTGCGGCGCGCCGAGATGCTGGCCGAGATCATGCGTTTCAAGAACGCCATCGCCATCGGCGGCACGCACGGCAAGACCACGACCACGACGATGGTCGCCACGTTGCTCGATGCCGCCAATTTCGATCCCACCGTCATCAATGGCGGCATCATCAACGCCTATGGCACCAATGCGCGCCTGGGTGGGGGCGAGTGGATGGTGGTGGAAGCCGACGAGAGCGACGGCACCTTCGTCAAGCTCCCGGCCGACGTGGCCATCGTCACCAACATGGATCCGGAGCACCTGGACCATTACAAGGACTTCGCCGCGGTCAAGCAGGCCTTCCTCAACTTCGTGGAGAACGTGCCGTTCTACGGCTTCGCCGTGATGTGCCTGGATCACCCGGAAGTGCAGGCGCTGGTCGGGGAAATCCGCGACCGGCGCGTCATCACCTACGGGCGCAACCCGCAGGCCGACGTGCGGCTGGTGGATCTCGAGGTCATCGACGGGGTCAGCCACTTCTCGGTGGAAATCCGTGACCGCGTGCGCATGACGCAGTTGCGCATCGACGGGCTGCAACTGCCGATGCCGGGCGAGCACAACGCGCTCAACGCCACTGCGGCCATCGCGGTGGCCGACCAGTTGCACATTCCGGCCGAAGCCATCCGCAAGGGGCTCAAGAGCTTCTCGGGCGTCAAGCGCCGCTTCACCAAGACCGGCGTGGTCAACGGCATCACCTTCATCGACGATTACGGGCACCATCCGGTGGAAATTTCCTCGGTGCTCAAGGCGGCGCGGCAATCGACGAGGCGCGATGTCATCGCGGTGGTGCAGCCGCACCGCTATAGCCGCCTCCATGACCTATTCGACGACTTCTCGGCCTGCTTCAACGACGCGGACACGGTGCTGGTGGCGCCGGTCTATGCGGCCGGCGAGCAGCCGATCGCCGGGGTGACCAACGAGGAACTGGTGACCCGCATCACCAATCGCGGGCATCGCGACGCACGCGTTATCGACGGGCCGGAAAAGCTCGCCGCCATCGTCGCCGAGCGCGCGGCCAAGGGCGACTATGTCGTGCTGCTGGGCGCGGGCAACATCACCCAATGGGCCGCGGCGCTGCCGGGCGAAGTGGCCAAGATCGTGGGTGGCGAGGTCGAGGGGTGAGGTACCGGGTGGGGGTAAGCCGCGCATGCTGCACTGATTTGTCTTTTCTGCGTTAACTGAGGTTTCCATGACCAAACACGTCGCCGTCCTGATGGGCGGATGGTCCAACGAGCGGCCGGTTTCCCTCAGCACCGGGGCAGAATGCGCCGGGGCATTGCGGCGGGCCGGGTATCGGGTCACGGAAGTCGATGTGGATCGCGACATCGCCCACGTGCTCGAAAAGCTCAAGCCCGATGTCGCCTTCAATGCGCTGCACGGCACGTTCGGCGAGAGCGGGATGATCCAGGGGTTCCTCGAGCTCATCCAGTTGCCCTATACGCATTCGGGCGTGCTGGCCTCGGCACTCGCGATGGACAAACACCAGTCCAAGATCATGTTCAAGGCCGCCGGCATTCCGGTGACCGACCATGTGATCATGAACCGCGCCGACGTCGCCCGCGCCCATGCGATGATGCCGCCCTATGTGGTCAAGCCGATTGCCGACGGGTCCTCGTTCGGCGTCTTCATCGTCAAGGAAGACCAGAGCCATCCGCCCCAGGAACTGCTGCGCGAGGACTGGAATTCGGGCGAGGAGGTGATGGTCGAGCGCTATATCCCCGGTCGCGAGCTTACCTGCGCGGTGATGGGCGATGTGGCGCTGGGCGTTACCGAGATCGTCACGGACCTGGCTTTCTACAATTACGAGGCGAAATACGCCAAGGGCGGGTCTACCCACATCGTTCCGGCGCAGGTTTCACCGAATATTTACGACAAAGTGCAGAAGATGGCGCTCAAGGCCCATGCCGCGCTCGGCTGCCGGGGCGTGACGCGGACAGACTTCCGCTACAACGACAAGGCAGGCGAAGACGGTGAGC
>Ga0182743_1002790_pt1 | contig 14711 bp, 9 predicted proteins | sample eDN3rd30CKraftOP_FD_128522 | JGI IMG/M metagenome (GOLD analysis project Ga0182743, IMG submission 128522) | Enriched Organic Plus compost microbial communities from Emeryville, California, USA - eDNA 3rd pass 30_C Kraft OP (version 2) (version 2) ... | reverse complement strand
GGTGACGCGGGAAACCTACCGGCGGGCAACCGACGGGCTGACGCAGGATCCCAACGTCCCCAACCTGGTCTCGAGCCAACCCGAGTTCACGACGCCCGTCTGGGACTATATCGACCGGCGCGTTTCGAACAAGCGGATCGCGCATGGGCAGAAATCCATGAGCGAAACTAAGGCGCTTTTCGCCGCCGCCGGTCGGCAATACGGGGTCGATCCCTATCTTCTGGGCGCCATCTGGGGGATCGAAACCAATTACGGCACGATCCTTTCCAACACCAAGTACATCAAGCCGATCGTGCGCTCGCTGGCCACGGTCGTCCATCAACGCCGCTCGCGCCTCAAGGAGGACGAGAAGGATTTCATCGCCGCGCTGCTGCTCGTGCAGCGCGGGCCGCTCGACGCGCGTCATCTCGTGGGCTCGTGGGCGGGCGCCATCGGCCATCTGCAGGTCAACCCGACCAATGTCCTCAAATACGGCGCCGATGGCGACGGGGACGGAAAGATCGACCTCCACGACTCGCTCGCCGATGCCCTGGCCACCACGTCGCGCTTCCTGCTCGGCCTGGGCTACCAGCCGGGCATGGATTGGGGCTACGAGGTGCAGCTTCCTGCGGGGTTCGACTACACGCTGGCGGGCCGCGAGGGCTATCGCACCATCGGCTTTTTCGCCGATCGCGGCGTGACGCGCGTCGGCAATCGCAAGTTCCCCGATCCGGGGACGCCGGTCTTCCTCTACGTGCCGGGCGGCAAGAGCGGCCCCAAATTCCTCATGACCCCCAACTACCTCGTTCTGAAGGGCTACAACTTCTCAGACAGCTACGCGCTGGCCGTCGCCCACCTGACCGATCGGCTCAAGGGGGCGGGTGATTTCGTGCAACCCTGGCCGCGGCAGGCCAAGTTCCCGAACCTGGCGCAGCGCAAGGCCATCCAGTCGGCTCTCGTCCGGCTCGGCTATCTCGACGGAACCTCGGATGGCCGTATCGGCCCGGTGACGCAGCAGGCCTATGCCAGGTTCCAGGCTGCTCGCGGCGAAGTCGCAGACGGATTCGTCACCATCGAGGCCTATAACGAGCTGATGGCAGCGACGCGCTGACGGCGTGTTCATTGGCTGCCGGAGTGCAAATCTGCTAGAAGCTGGCTCATGAACAGGAAGTCGCTAAAGCTCTGGATTATCGGGCTGATCGTCGCCGCACTCGTGCTGGCCGATCTGGCCCCGATGTTCGTGCAGGCCCAGGAGGCGGGAGCGGCCATCCAGGTCGCTCAACAGCAGCCGCGCCAGCGCCGCACCCTGATGGACCTGCTCTTCGGGCCCCGCGAGCCGCAAGTCGTCCAGCAGGCGCCGGTCGAGCAGCCGCGCCGCAAACCCGCGCCGGTGGCGGCCGCCGCGCCGGCCAAGCCGACGGTCGAAAAGGCGGCCAATGCCACCCGGCTCATGGTGTTCGGGGATTCACTCGGCATCGATCTCGCCAAGGCCCTCGATCGGTTCTACGCGGAAGACCCCAACCTCGTCGTCATCAACAAGAGCAAGGCGTCCACGGGGTTCGTGCGGCACGACTATTACGATTGGAACAAGGTCATCGGCGAGGAGATCGCCGCCAACAGTTTCGACCTCGCCGTCATTTTCCTGGGCGTCAACGACATGCAGGTGCTTGATGAGGACGGGCAGAGCTTCGACCCGCTCACCGACCAGTGGGACAAGCATTATACGGCCCGCCTCAACGACGTGTTGTCGCGTCTACGCGCCGCCAACAAGCCAGTGGTGTGGATCGGCCTGCCGCCGGTGGCCGATGCCAGTTTTTCGGCCGATCTCAGCCAGATCACCTCGCTCCAACGCATGGCGAGCTTTTCGGGCGGTGCCGAGTTCCTCGACATCTACGAGAAGTTCGCCGACGAGGACGGCAAGTTCACGAGCGTCGGTCCGGACCTCAAGGGCCAGAACGTGCGCATGCGTAAGGATGACGGTATCCACTTCTCGACGGCGGGTTCGGACAAGCTCGCCTTCTATCTCAGCCAGGCCATCCGTGCCTTCTATCGCGGCGGCGGCGTGAGCATCGCGGTCGCCGATCCGCTGCTTGGCACCGATGCCCAACCCATGCTGCGTCCGCCCTATCAGGGGCTGGGGCAGATCAGGTTGCTCGAGGTCGCGGGCGCCGTGATCCCACTCTCCAAAACCCCGCCGCGCGCGACTGACCTCCTCACGGCATCGAATGCGCCGGCAGCCGCGCCTATCGACCTCGATGCGCTGATGAAGGCACCGGTCGGGCGCGTCGATGCCTTCGGCGTCGGCATCGTCCCTGAGCCACCGGAAGACGGGGTCGAGGCTCAGTGACGTGCTCTTCCCTGGCGCGGGGCCAGGAAAGAAGAGATGAGGCCTGGGGCGGCTAGGCCGCTACCCGGTCGGCTCGCTTCTGCACTTCCGCCATGATTGCGAGGCCCTCGGGCGGCGGAAGCTGTTCGATGCGCCGGTAGATTCGGCCGTCCGGTGTCCGGGCGAGGAGGCCTTCATCGACCATCGAGCGGCGCAGGATGGCGTAGTCGCCGAAGGTGTGGCCCTCGGTAATGGCGGCGTTGACCTCGCGTTCGGTGAGGCGCTGGCCCGATGGTATGTAGGTCCAGATGCCCCAGAGGCAGAGCATCTGGTGGTTGGTCTTGCCCGGCCAGCGCATCATGCGGCCCTTGTCGTCAAAATGCCTGAGCACCTGCTCGACCTTGGCCCGATCGAGGGGCGGCGTGGCCTGGCCAGATGTGATCGGGGCCGTGGATGGCGCCAGGGCCTCGCTTCGCAGATGCTGGAAATTGCTGTGGCCGCCGGCTCGCGCCAGCATGTTGAGCAACTCGACGTGGCTGGGCAGGCCGTCGTGGCTGGCCAAGTGGGCGCGCAGGGACTTGGCGAAGGCCGATAGATCGGCGACGGCGAAAGGGATATGGGGTCTCGACATGACAATCCTCGTCAGGTGCCAATACGAAAGTTCGGTCGATGGTCGCCGGCTTACGACTTGGCACCCGAAAGGGGTCAATGTCCTTTGGAAGAATGCAGGTTTAGCTCCCCAGATGGGGCGGCGACGCCTCGGTGAACTGCAGACCGGAACGTCCATTTAGCGTGTTCGGGGCCGGCGGGCAAGCCGGCCCCGATTTTGGATCAGGCAGGCAGGTCGGTCTTGCCCATCAGGTCGAGGTCGATGGCGCGGGCCGCCTGGCGGCCTTCGCGGATCGCCCAGACGACGAGCGACTGACCGCGGCGCATGTCGCCGGCGGCGTAAACGCCCTTCTTGGAGGTCTGGTAGGAGAAGGTGTCTGCGAACAGATTGCCGCGCTTGTCGAGCGTGGCGTCCAAGTCGGCCAGCATGCCTTCATGCACCGGATGGGCGAAACCGATGGCCATGAGCACCAGGTCCGCCTTGATGACGAATTCGGTGCCGGCAATCGGCTGGCGCTTGCGGTCGACGCGGGCCACCTTGACGCCGATGACCTGGCCGGCGCTGTTGCCGATGATCTCCATCGTTCCGGCCGAGAACTCGCGGATGGCGCCTTCAGCCTGGCTCGAGGAGGTCCGCATCTTGACCGCCCAGTTGGGCCAGTTGGTGAGCTTGTCTTCGAGTTCGGGCGGCTGGGGACGCACATCGAGCTGGGTCACCGCGATGGCGCCCTGGCGGAAGGCCGTGCCGATGCAGTCCGAGGCGGTGTCGCCGCCGCCGACGACAACGACATGCTTGCCCGCCGCGACGAGCTGCTGCTCGCCCGACACGTCCTCGCCGCCGAGGCGACGGTTCTGCTGGACGAGATAGGGCATGGCGTAGTGGACGCCGGCGAAATCGGTGCCCTTGGCATCGACGGCGCGCGGTGCTTCCGAACCGCCGCAGAGCAGCACCGCATCGTGGGCCGCCTGCAGGTCCGATAGCGGGCGGGTGACGCCGATATTCTCGCCATAGTGGAAAGTAACGCCCTCGGCTTCCATCTGCGAGACGCGGAAGTCGATGTGGTCCTTTTCCATCTTGAAGTCGGGGATGCCGTAGCGCATCAGCCCGCCGGCCTTGGGCTCGCGTTCATAGACATGGACGTCATGGCCGGCGCGGGCCAGCTGCTGGGCGGCGGCCATGCCGGCCGGGCCCGAGCCGACGATGGCCACGGACTTGCCGGTCTTGGCCTGCGGCAGCTGCGGCTTGATCCAACCCGAGCGGATGGCGCGGTCGGCAATAGCCTGTTCCACCGTCTTGATGGCGACCGGGGTGTCTTCCAGGTTCAGCGTGCACGCTTCCTCGCAGGGGGCGGGGCAGATGCGGCCGGTGAACTCGGGGAAGTTGTTGGTCGAGTGGAGGTTGCGCGCGGCCTCCTCCCAGTCCCCGTTATAGACCAGGTCGTTCCAGTCCGGGATCTGGTTGTGAACCGGGCAGCCGGTATCGCCGTGGCAATAGGGGATGCCGCAATCCATGCAGCGGGCTGCCTGGTCGATGACCCGGCCCTCCGAGAGCGGAATGGTGAATTCGCCGAAGTGGCGGACGCGATCGGAGGCCGGCTCGTAGCGCGGTTCCTCACGTTCGATCTCGAGAAAGCCTGTAACCTTACCCATGCTTTCCTCCTAATGCGCTGCTGCCGAAACGGCAGGAAGTCCGAGTTCTTGTTCGCAGGTGGCTATCCAGCGCAGGAGCGCGGGCCGCCCGGATAAATCGAAGCCGCCCTCGTGAGCCTGGCGCGTATAGGCCAGCAGGGCGATATCGGCGATGGTCATGGTCTCCCCGACCAGGAAGTCGCGGCCGGTAAGGGCTTCCTCGAGGCGATCGAGTGCCTTGTTGCCGCGGCTGACCAGATTTGGATCGAGGTCGGCAATGGCCATCTTGTCATAGACCACCCGGGCGCGGGCCACCGCGACGGTCGGCTCGTGGCTGTACTGTTCCCAGAACAGCCATTCATCGACCTTGGCCGCCTCGTAGCGGTCGCTCGGCAGGAAGCGCGAGCCCTGCGCCAGGTAGCGCAGGATGGCGTTGGACTGGGCCAGCGGGCGGCCGTCGTCGAGGACGACGACCGGCATCTCGCCTGCCGGGTTGAGCTTGAGGAACTCGGGGGTCTTGGTGGCTCCCGAGCGCAACCCGATTTCGTGCAGGACATAGGGCGTGCCGGTGGCGTCGGCTATGTACTTGACCTTGAGGCAGTTGCCCGACCCAAAGTTGCCGTAGATCTGCAACGTCATTCGGCAGCCACCTGGTCGGCGGAGCCGCGCTTCTTTTCCATCTCGCGGATGGCGCGGCGGTACTCGACCGGCATGACCTTGACGAACTTCGGACGCATGGCCTCCCAGTTCTCCAGGATCATCCGGGCGCGGCTCGAGCCGGTATAGTGCAGGTGGTTGGCGATGAGCTGGTGCAGGCGCTCGTCGTCGTGCTTGGTCATGTCGCCGGAGATGTCGACGCGGCCATGCCACTCCAGGTCCCCACCATGGTGGTGGATCTTCTGCATCAGGTTCTCTTCCTCGGGCACCGGCTCGAGGTCGACCATGGCCAGGTTGCAGCGCGAGCGGAACGTCTCGTCTTCATCGAGCACATAGGCCACGCCGCCCGACATGCCGGCGGCGAAGTTGCGGCCGGTCTCGCCGATCACGACCACCACGCCGCCCGTCATGTATTCGCAGCCGTGGTCGCCGGTGCCTTCGACGACGGCGACGGCACCCGAGTTGCGCACGGCGAAGCGTTCGCCGGCGACACCACGGAAGTAGCACTCACCCTCGATGGCGCCGTAGAGCACGGTGTTGCCCACGATGATCGACTCTTCGGGGACGATCTTGGCGTTGGGCGCCGGGCGCACCACGATTCGGCCACCCGAAAGACCCTTGCCGACATAGTCGTTGGCATCGCCCTGGAGGTCGAAGGTCACGCCGCGGGTCAGGAAGGCGCCGAAGCTCTGGCCGGCCGTGCCGTGCAGGTTGACCGTGATGGTATCGTCAGCCAGCCCTTCATGGCCGAAGACCTCGGCGACGCGGCCCGAGAGCATGGCGCCGGCCGAGCGGTCGCGCGAGCGGATCGGAATGTCGATCTGCACGGGCGTGCGGTCCGTGAGGGCGGGTTCGGCCAGCTCGATGAGCTTGCGGTCGAGCACTTCCTCGAGGTGATGGTTCTGGAACTCGGTCTGGTAGATCGAATCCCCGCCCAGCGGCTCCGGCTTGTAGAAGAGCTTGGAGTAGTCGAGACCCCGGGCCTTCCAGTGGTTGACCAGACGCTTCTGGTCGAGCAGGTCCGAGCGGCCGATGAGCTCGTTGAGGGTGCGGGCACCCAGTGAGGCCATGAGGCCTCGCAGCTCTTCGGCGACATAGAAGAAGTAGTTGATGACGTGCTCGGGCGTACCCTTGAAGCGCTTGCGCAGCACCGGGTCCTGGGTGGCGATGCCGACCGGACAGGTATTGAGGTGGCACTTGCGCATCATGACGCAGCCGGCTGCGATCAGCGGAGCCGTGGAGAAACCGAATTCGTCGGCGCCCAGAAGCGCCCCGATCAGGACGTCGCGGCCGGTCTTGAGGCCGCCATCGACCTGAAGCTTCACACGCGAACGCAGGCGGTTGAGCACAAGGGTCTGGTGGGTTTCGGCAAGGCCGATTTCCCACGGGCCACCGGCGTGCTTGAGCGACGTCAGGGGCGAAGCGCCCGTGCCACCGTCATAGCCCGAGATGGTGATGTGGTCGGCGCGCGCCTTGGCAACGCCGGCCGCAACCGTGCCGACACCCATTTCGGACACCAGCTTGACCGAGACGTCGGCCTTCTCGTTGACGTTCTTGAGGTCGTAGATGAGCTGGGCCAGATCCTCGATCGAATAGATGTCGTGGTGCGGCGGGGGCGAGATCAGGCCCACGCCAGGCGTCGAGTGCCGGGTCTTGGCGATGATCCAGTCCACCTTGTGGCCGGGTAGCTGACCGCCCTCACCGGGCTTGGCGCCCTGGGCGACCTTGATCTGGAGCATGTCGGCGTTGACCAGGTATTCGGTCGTGACGCCGAAGCGGCCGGAGGCCACCTGCTTGATCGAGGAGCGCAGCGGATTGCGCGAGCCGTCGGGCAGGGGCTTGTAGCGGTCGGCTTCCTCGCCGCCTTCGCCGGTGTTCGACTTGCCGCCGATCTGGTTCATGGCGATGGCGAGCGTGGTGTGCGCCTCGCGGCTGATCGAGCCGAAGCTCATCGCCCCGGTGACGAAGCGCTTGACCAGATCCTGGGCCGACTCGACTTCCTCGAGCGGCACGGCTTCGCCGAGCGGCTTGATGTCGAAGAGCGTGCGAATGGAGAGGTGCCGGTTCTCGCCCTCGTTGATCGCCTTGGCGAAAGCGTCATAGCGCGCCTGGGCGCCTTCCTTGGAAAGGTCGGAATTGCGCACTGCGTGCTGGAGGTCCGAGACGACGTCCGGCGACCAGGCATGGGCCTCCCCTCGCATGCGGTACATATATTCCCCGCCCACATCGAGTGCGCGGCGCAGCACGGCGTCGTTGCTGAAGGCGAGGCGGTGGCGACGGACGGTTTCCTCGGCGATCTCGGCCAGGCCGACGCCTTCGATGGCGTTAGCGGTGCCGAAGAAATAGCGTGCTACGAAGTCGGACTTGAGGCCGACCGCATCGAAGATCTGGGCGCCGCAATAGGACTGGTAGGTCGAAATGCCCATCTTGGACATGATCTTGAGCAGGCCCTTGCCCACCGACTTGATGTAGCGGTGGACGACTTCCTCGGCATCGACCTCGGGCGGATACTCGCCCTCGGCGTGCAGCGCGGCCAGCGTCTCGAAAGCCAGGTAGGGGTTGATCGCTTCGGCGCCGTACCCGGCGAGCATGGCGAAATGGTGCATCTCGCGCGCTTCGCCGGTTTCCACCACCAGGCCCGAGGAGGTGCGCAGGCCCTTGCGGATGAGGTGATGGTGCACAGCCGCGGTCGCCAGCAGCGCCGGAATGGCGATGCGGTCGGCCGAGATCAGGCGGTCCGAAAGGATGATGATGTTGTATTCGCCGCGCACCGCCACTTCCGCCGCTTCGCAGATGGCGTTGAGCGCCGCTTCCATCCCGATCGCGCCCATGTCGGCGGGATAGGTGATGTCGAGCGTTTCGGTCTTGAACGGGTTGTCCGCGATATCGCCGATGCCGCGGATCTTTTCGAGGTCCTCGTTGGTCAGGATCGGCTGGCGCACTTCGAGGCGCTTGACGGTCGAGAGGCCCTCAAGGTCGAAGAGGTTGGGGCGCGGGCCGATGAACGAGACCAGGCTCATCACCGATTCCTCGCGGATCGGGTCGATCGGCGGGTTGGTGACCTGGGCGAAGTTCTGCTTGAAATAGGTGTAGAGGAGCTTGGACTTGTCCGAGAGCGCCGAAAGTGGCGTGTCGGTGCCCATCGAGCCCACGGCTTCCTGGCCGGTGGTCGCCATCGGCGCCATCAGCAGCTTGATGTCTTCGCTGGTGTAGCCGAAGGCCTGGGCGCGATCGAGCAGGCTCGAGGACGGCTCGGGAGCCTGGGGGGCAACCGCCGGCAGGTCTTCGAGCACGATCTGGGTGCGGGCGAGCCACTGCGCATAGGGGTTGGCGGTGGCGAGCTGGGTCTTGATCTCCTCGTCCGAGACGATGCGGCCTTCCTCGAGATCGACCAGCAGCATGCGGCCGGGCTGGAGACGCCACTTCTCGACAATGTCTTCCTCGGGAATGTTGAGCACGCCCGATTCGGAAGCGAGGACGACGTGGCCTTCGCGCGTCACGAGGTAACGGGCGGGGCGCAGGCCGTTGCGGTCAAGCGTTGCCACGACGTAGCGGCCGTCCGAGATCGACATGGCGGCCGGGCCGTCCCAGGGCTCCATCAGCGAAGCGTGGTATTCGTAGAAGGCGCGGCGCTTCTCATCCATGAGCGGGTTGCCGGCCCAGGCTTCCGGGATCAGCATCATGGCCGCATGCGGCAGCGGATAGCCGCCGCGCACGAGGAATTCGAGCGCGTTGTCAAAGCATGCGGTGTCCGATTGCCCTTCATAGGAGATCGGCCAGAGCTTGGAGATTTCCTCGCCGAAAAGCTCGGACTTCACCGAGGCCTGGCGGGCCGCCATCCAGTTGACGTTGCCGCGGATGGTGTTGATCTCACCATTATGCGTGGTCATGCGGTAGGGGTGGGCCAGCTTCCAGGACGGGAAGGTGTTGGTCGAGAAGCGCTGGTGCACCAGGGCGATGGCGGATTCGAAATCCGGGTCCGACAGATCGGGATAGAAGGCGCCGAGCTGGTAGGCCAGGAACATGCCCTTATAGACCAGCGTGCGCACCGACATCGACACGACATAAAAGCCGTTGTCGCCGGCCACTTCGGGCAGGGCGTTGTAGACCGTGTTGGAGATCACCTTGCGGGCGATGAAGAGGCGCCGCTCGTACTCGTCGGGGGAGAGGCCCGCCGGCCGGCCGATGAACATCTGCTCGATGATCGGCTGGGTGGCGATGACGCCCTCGGAGAGCTTGCCGTTGTCGGTCGGCACGACACGCTCGCCCAGAAGCTCCAGCCCCTCATCGCGCAGGCAGGCGCGGACAGCTTCGGCCACGCGGTCGCGCAGGGCGACTTCGTTGGGGTAGAAGAGCATGGCCACGGCGTAGTCGCCCGCCGCGGGCAAGTCGAAATCGACCACCTTCTTGAAGAAGGCGTGCGGGGTCTGCACGAGAATGCCGGCGCCGTCGCCCATCAGCGGGTCGGCGCCCACGGCGCCACGGTGTTCCAGGTTCTCGAGGATTTCGAGACCCTTCTCGACCACTTCGTGGGACTTCTTGTTCTTGATGTTGGCAATCATGCCGATGCCGCAGGCATCGCGCTCGTTGCGCGGATCGTAAAGACCCTGTGCGTCCGGCCGACCGGTTTTGCGAGTGGCGATACCGTTCGTACCAGGATACGCGATCGATCCGTTCCGTTCGTGGGCCATGTCTTTTTCCTCGCTTTGAACCGTAGGGATTTCGCTTCCCTGCCGGGGCCCGGTTCGTGCCGGGCGATGCCTGTTCCTTCGCGCGGTTCCTGTTGGAGAACCGCACCCTATTCCTTTCCGGGATGCACTAGCGCCCACGACTTTTGGCATGATCATTGCCGAAAAGTGTCGCCACTTTCCGGGATCATGCTGGCCGGGCCGTACCATGTACGCCTCGGGCGGGCAGCGCAATCCTATCTGATTGAGAGCGGCTCTGCATCCAAATGGCCGCTCGGTGGGCACTGATGGCCCCGCAATTCCGTTTCCGCTATCGATAAGCGGGCCAGCCGGATTTGCGTGCGGCCGGGCCGGGGAGACCGGTCAGCCGCGGGTGCAGGACGGGGGCTACCGTTTCGAAGGTTCCATGGTTCATGCCCCTTTTCCTATAGCGGTGCGGGAGAACCTCCGCCGATCCGCTGTTTATGGACAACAGTGCTGTCCTATTCCTGGAGGTTTACACATTTTTTTCCGTGCTGCAAGCGGCAAGGGTCACTTTTTTGACGCAGAGAATAGGAGAAGCCCAACTGTGAATAGGAAATGTAGGAGATAAGGCGCTGGAAATGCGAAAAAGGCGCGGACCTCAAGGGTCCACGCCTCGTCGTCATCTTTCGGGAGATGGGCCGCTTAGTTGACGGCGGCCTGGTCTTCGAGCGACTTCGTGCCGGTGTTGATCGCGATCTGGCGCGGCTTCTTGCTCTCGGGCAGGACGCGCTTGAGCTCGATATGGAGCAGCCCGTTCTCGAGATTGGCTCCGGTGACTTCCACATATTCGGCAAGCTGGAAGCGCAGCTCAAAGGCGCGCTCGGCAATGCCTCGGTGCAGGAATTCACGGGCTTTTTCAGCGGTTTCCGGAGCCTTGGCGCCCTTGATGGTCAGGCCGTTTTCCTTGCTCTCGATGGCAATGTCGCTCTGGGCGAAGCCGGCGACGGCGATCGACACGCGATAGGCGTCTTCACCGACGCGCTCGATATTGTAGGGAGGGTAGGACTTGGCCTCCTGGAGATTGTCCAGGCGCGAAAACAGCCGGTCAAAGCCGACGGTCGAACGATAAAAGGGCGAGAAATCAATGGTCTGCATGGTTCACATTCTCCTGTGAGCAACGTGGATTTCGGCGTCCCACCAAGGCGCTCCCTCTATAGGCGAGCATGGGCGGCGAGGTGCCGGTCCCCGGTCGTTTCCGGCGGACAACAAAGATTTAGGTAACCCCGGCGGCGCTTCAAGAGGGGGCCCGCGCCAGTTTTATGAACGGATTCTGAACGACCGCCTCGGGCCCGGTTCAGGCGCAGGGGCGCAAGACTTTGATCGTGCAGTCGATCCTGCACATCGAAATGCGCCCGTCGTCACCCCGCCCCCCGCTCGACGGGCCATCAGAGGAAAAACCAGCGTTTCCATCCCGGAGCGCTGGTTTTTCTTTGTCCAGAGCCCTAAAGCTTGCCCGAACGTGGCAAGGTTCGCGCAATGAACGTCGTCGTCGATCCCAACGGGCCACCGCTTGCGGTCGTGCCGTCCAACCCGGTGCCGGAAGGCGTGCGGGCCGGCTATTTCGTGACGAGCGACAATGTGCGGCTGCGCTACGCGCTGTTCCCGCGCAAGGGTGAGGTACACCGCGGCACCGTCTGCATCCTGCAGGGACGCTCCGAGTTCATCGAGAAGTATTTCGAGACCGTCGCCGATTTCCAGGCTCGCGGCTTCGCCGTAGCGACCTTCGATTTCCGCGGGCAGGGCGGATCGGACCGCGTGATCGGGAACAGGCGGGTCGGCTATGTCGACCGGTTCGAGGACTACTGGACGGACCTGCGCAGTTTTCACGCCGAGATCCTGCTGCCCGATTGCCCGCCGCCGTTCTACCTGGTGGCCCATTCGATGGGCGGGCTCGTGGCGCTCGACGCCGGACGGCGCGACCGGCTGATGTTCGACCGCATGTTCGTCTCGGCACCGATGATCGCGCTCGATGGCCAGCCGCTGAGCATGGCCGGAATGGCGCGCCTCGCCAACGCGCTCTCTTTCATCGGGCTCGGGCAGTTCCCCGTGCCGGGGCGCGGCGAGCGGGCGATGTCGGAAAAGACGTTCCCCGGCAATCCGCTGACCGGCGATGTCGGGCGCTATCTGCGCACGGCCGAAATTCTCAAGGCCCAGCCGGGTCTGGGGGCGGGAACGCCGACCATCCGCTGGGTGGCCGCGGCCACCGAGATGATGGGGGAAGCGGCGCGCGACCGCTTTCCGGGCTCGGTCCGAATCCCTGTCCTAATGCTGGCGGCGGCGCGCGACCGCATTGTTTCGACTCCGGCCATCGAGCAAATGGGCCTGCGCATGCGCACCGGGCGCCATGTGGTGATCGCCGGGGCGCAGCATGAGCTCTTCATGGAATCCAACGCGATTCGTGGCCAGGTGCTGGCGGCGTTCGATGCGTTCATCACCGAGCAGAGCGGCTAGTCGAACGGGGCGTTGTTCCCCTGCTTTCCCCGGAAAGGGTAGTGTATCCATCCGGGCCTGGACGGCGCGCCAAATCACGGTTGCGGGGGGAATGAGCGCGGGCTGAGGCCTAGGCAGCCCGGAGCACCGCCATGGCCGCGGCATGGAGTTCGGGCGTTGCCGCAGCGACGCAATTGCCGCCTTCCTCGGGCGCGCCGCCTTCCCAGGTCGTTACGATGCCGCCGGCATTCTCGATGATCGGCACTAGCGGGGCGATGTCGACATTCTTGAGGCCGGGCTCGACGATGAGGTCGATATGGCCCGCCGCCAGCAGGCAATAGGCGTAGCAATCCAGCCCGTAGCGGGTCTGGAGCACCTGGGCGCGAAGGGCTTCCCAGGGGCGCTGCGTGCCGGTCTGCACAAAGAGATCGGGCGTGGTGGTGGAGAGCTTGGCGCGGCCGATCTCGGTTACGACGCTGGTCCTGAGCACGATTTCCTCCACGCCGCGCCGGTAGATCGAGCGGCCGGGCAAGCCGACATAGGTTTCGCCGGTGAAGGGCTGGGCCATGAGCCCGGCCTGGGCCCGCCCATCAACCATGAAGCCGATCAGTGTTCCCCAGACCGGCACACCCGAGATGAAGGCGCGCGTGCCGTCGATCGGATCGATGATCCACTGGCAGGGATTGTCCGAGAGTTTTGGGTCCCATTCCTCCCCGATCAGGCCGTGATCGGGAAAGCGCGCGGCGATCAGGTCGCGAACGGCGATTTCGGCCTGTTTGTCCGCCTCGGTGACGGGGTCGAAGCCGCCCGCCAGCTTGTTTTCCACGGCCAGGGGGCTGCGGAAGCGCGGCAGGGTTTCGCGCGCGGCGGCGGCGGCGGCGGCCAGCAGGGTCTCAAGAATTTGCGCGGGCTCGAGGCCGGCCAGGAGCGGGCGGGCAGAATTGTTGCCAGTCATGGGTGTGCTTTTCTCAAAGAGGTGGGCGGCAAAACGGCGCTGAATGCCGTTAGTCGGCGTGGATCATTTTTGCAACAACGAATGGTAACTTGCTGGCTAGGGATCACTGCGCACTTGATCGACTCGGCAACTGGGTTCATCCCAGAGAGGCATGATGGGCGGGAAGCTCGCGACTGGCTCTGGACCTCCAAGCGTATCGCAGGCGTCCCACGTTTCCTCCCTTGACTGGAGCGCCGCGCCACAACCGGCGCTCTTCCTTTGTGGAGAGCCTACTCGGCGGCCGCCTTGTTGGTGGCAAGCAGGGTGAGGTCGAGCCCGATCAGCGCAAAGATCAGCTTTTCGACCAGTTGCCGCACGGCGTCAAAACTCTCGTTCCTGGAGAGCGTGACCTCATTCATATAGAGGTGCCGGCTGATCTCGATCTGGACGGCGTGGACGCCATATTGCGGACGCCCATAGGTGCGGGTCGCGTAACCTCCGGCATAGGGGCGGTTCCGCGCCACGCGCAGGCCCGCGCTCGTAAAGACGGTTTCGATCAGGTCCATCAGCACCGGGGCGCAGGCCGTGCCATAGCGATCGCCCAGGACGATATCGGGCGCGGCCTTGTCGCCGCTGCGCGCTAGGCGCGGCATGGAATGGCAATCGACCAGCACGGCCACGCCGAACTGGGTGAGCGCTTCGCTGAGCAGTTTCTGCAGAGTGGCATGATAGGGCAGGTAGATGCCCTCGATGCGCATGCAGGCATCATCGAGCGTCAGCCGGTCGCGGTAGATCGGCTTGTTCTCGGCTACGACGCGCGCCAGCGTTCCCAGCCCGGCGGCCACGCGCGGGGAGGTGGTGTTGTAGCGGTCCGATAGCGGCTCCTCGAACATCTGGGGGTCCAGTTCCCAGGGCTCGCGGTTGACGTCGAGATAGGCGCGCGGGAAATGGGCGCGCAGGAGCGGGGTCCCCAGGTGCGGGGCACGGCCGAACAGTTCGTCGACGAAGGCATCCTCGGACTGGCGAATCGAAAGGTGGTCGAGCCGGGTCATTTCGAGGAAGCGCTGCGGATAGTCGCGGCCCGAGTGGCCCGAGTTGAACACAAGGGGCGCCGTCAGCCGGCGCGGCCGGATAGTTTCAAAGGCTGGCTTGTCCCAGTAGTCGGACTGCACCGTATATTTCCTCCACGGGCCGAAGCGCTTGCCGCGATTTGCCTTCCAGTTTGCCTCCCGTGCGGCTGAATGTCTAGCAATCACAATTTCTGAGGGCACTACGCCTTGCGTGATTGAAGAAATAGCCGCATGCAGTACATATGACCCCACAGAGTCCCAGCCCTTTCACGAGGATTCGATGAAGCGGATACTGCTCGCCGAAGACGATAACGACATGCGCCAGTTCCTGACGCGCGCGCTCAAGAATGCCGGCTATGAAGTCG
>Ga0182743_1002789_pt1 | contig 14713 bp, 14 predicted proteins | sample eDN3rd30CKraftOP_FD_128522 | JGI IMG/M metagenome (GOLD analysis project Ga0182743, IMG submission 128522) | Enriched Organic Plus compost microbial communities from Emeryville, California, USA - eDNA 3rd pass 30_C Kraft OP (version 2) (version 2) ... | reverse complement strand
ATGTTCAGGCTGTCGATCTCCTGCACGGTGGCGAAAGCCACGCTCCAGGCCAGCGCGCGCGACTTGATCTCTTCGGCCAGGGCCTCGCGGCGCTCGGCCGCCAGCACCTTGGAATCGGCCAGGCCGTCGATGGCGCGGTTCGGGTCCAGGATGACCGCGGCCGCATAGACCGCGCCCGCCAGCGGACCGCGGCCGGCCTCGTCGATGCCGGCCACCAGGGTCGGCAGCGGGGCCAGGTCGCCGAACAGGTCAGGCTGTGCCGCCATGCGCCACCTCGAGAATTGCGTTGGCCGCCAGCGCCGGCGTGTCGCGCAGCAGGTCGCGGTGCAGCGCCACGAAACGCGCCTCGACACGCGCGGCCTGCGCGTCGTCGGTCAGGGCCGTCCAGGTGGCGGCCTCCAGCGCCTGCGGCGTGGCGTCGTCCTGCAGCAGTTCAGGCACGGCGAAGTCGCGCAGCAACACGTTGGGCAGGCCCACCCACGGCAGGTAGGGCCGCTGCTGGCCGGATTTCCAGGCCATGATACGGCGCATCCAGGGCGACAGTACATACGAGATGACCATCGGCCGCTTGTATAGCGCCGTCTCCAGCGTGGCGGTGCCGCTGGCCACCAGGACGGCGTTGCTGGCCTCCATGGCCGACCAGGCGATGGGCTGGGACGCGCCCTTGCCCTCGCCCGCCTCCTCGGCCATGACGCAACGCAGCCCCGGCACGGGATACTGGCGCAGTACGGCCTCGAACTCGGCGCGCCGCTGCGCATTGACCATGGGAACGATGCATTGCAGGCCCGGATCGCGCCGCACCAGGCCCTGCGCCGCCTGCAGGAAGCGCGGGGCCATCAGCCGGATCTCCGAGCCACGGCTGCCCGGCAGGATGGCCAGCACGCGCGCGTCGGCCGCCAGTCCCAGCCGCGCGCGCGCCGCGGCACGGTCGGGCTCCATGGGAATGGCGCCGGCCAGCGGATGGCCGACGTAGGTGACGGGCACGCCTTCCTTGCGGTAGATCTCTTCCTCGAACGGGAACAGCACCAGCATGTGCGAGACGGCCTCGCGGATCTTGTGGATGCGCTCGTAGCGCCAGGCCCAGATGGACGGGCCCACGAAGTGCACCGTGGGAGTGCCGGCCTGCCGCAGCTGGCGCTCCAGCCGCAGGTTGAAATCGGGCGCGTCGATGCCCACGAACACGCGCGGCGGTTCCTGCAGCCAGCGGTCGCGCACGTCGCGATAGGTGGCCAGCAGCCCGGGCAGGCGCTTCAGGGCGTCGACGTAGCCGAACACCGTCAGCGCATGCATGGGATGCCACGCGTCCAGGCCGCGCGCCTGCATGTGCGGACCGCCGATGCCCTGCACGCGGGCCTCCGGCGCCTGCGCGTGCAAGCCCTCGATGATGCGTCCGGCCAGCAGATCGCCCGAGGGCTCGCCGGCCACCATGCCGATGCGCAGGCTCATGGCGCGTGCGGCCCCGCTGCCGATCCCGCGCCGCAGACGGTGCGGCCAGCCGGTGTCATGGCCGGATCAGTCCCCGGGTGGAGCTGTCGATGAAGTCCAGCATCACCTGCAGGATCGGCGCGACGTCGGGTTCGGATTGCTGGCGCGCCCGCAGTTCGGCGCAGGCCTGGTCCAGGGTCAGGCCACGGCGGTAGATTGCCTTGTAGGCGTCGCGCAGGGCCGAGATGGCGGCCGGGCTGAAATTGCGGCGCTTCAGGCCCTCGACGTTGATGCCGACCGGCCGGCACGGATTCCCGGCGCTCAGCACGTAGGGCGGCGCGTCCTGCATCAGCGAGCTGTTGCCGCCCGTCATGCTGTGGGCGCCGATCTTGCTGAACTGGTGCACACCCGTCAGCCCGCCCACGATGGCCCAGTCGCCCACGTGCACGTGGCCGCCCAGCTGCACCGAGTTGGCCAGGATGGTGTTGTTGCCGACATGGCAATCGTGCGCGATGTGCACGTACGCCATGATCCAGTTGTCATTGCCCAGCGTGGTGACGCCGCCGTCCTGGACGGTGCCGGTGTTGAACGTGGTGAACTCGCGTACCGTGTTGCGGTCGCCGATGATCAGCCGCGTCGGCTCGCCGGCGTATTTCTTGTCCTGGGGCATGCCGCCGATCGAGCAGAACCGGTAGAAGCGGTTGTCGCGCCCGATGGTGGTGACGCCATCGATGACGCAATGGGGCCCGATTTCGGTGCCGGCGCCGATGGTGACGTTCGGCCCGACCACGCTGTACGGGCCGATGCGCACCGTCGCGTCGATCTGTGCCGCCGGGTCGACCAGCGCCGTGGGATGGATGTTTCCGGACATTTACTCTTCCAGGCTGCGGATGGCGCACATCAGTTTGGCTTCGGCCACGAGCTGGCCGTCGACCAGCGCGCGCCCCTGGTACTTGCAGATGGTGCGGCTGAGCCGCTCGGCCTCGACCTCCAGGCGCAGTTGGTCGCCGGGCACTACGGGACGCCGGAAGCGCGCGCCGTCGATGCCCACCAGGTAATAGGCCGTCTTGGCACCGTCGCACTTCAGGCCGCCCTCTTCATCCGAGAACGAGAACAGCGCCGAGGCCTGCGCCATGGCTTCGACGATCAGCACGCCGGGCATCACCGGGTGATGCGGGAAATGGCCCGTGAAAAACGGCTCGTTGATCGAGACGTTCTTGATGGCCACGATGGACTTGCCCGGCACCATCTCCAGCACCCGGTCGATCAGCAGCATCGGATAACGATGCGGCAGCCGGTCCATAATCCCCTTGATGTCGAGTTCCATGTCTTTCGCGTTCCTGCTTGGTGTCTAAGGGTTGCGGCGCATGCAGGGCCGGGGCGCCGGAGGGTGGCGGCCCGGCCCCGGAGTCACGCCGTCTGGTTCTTTTCCAGCGCCTGCACGCGCCGGCGCAGCTGGGACAACTGCGACACGACGGCGGCGTTGCGCTGCCACTGGCCATGTTCGGCGTAAGGATACACGCCCGTGTACTGGCCCGGCTTGGTGATGTCGGACGTCACGGCGGTGCCGCCCGAGATGTGCACGTCGTCGCCCAGCGTCAGGTGGCCCGACAGCATCGACGCTCCGCCGATGGTGCAGCGCTGGCCGATGGTGGTGGACCCGGCGATGCCCACGCAGGCCGCGATGGCCGTGTGGGCGCCGATACGCACGTTGTGCGCCACCATGATCTGGTTGTCCAGCTTGACGCCGTCGCCCACGGTGGTGTCTTCCAGCGCGCCGCGGTCGATGGTGGTATTGGCGCCGATCTCCACGTCGTCACCCACGCTAACGCCGCCCAATTGGGGGATCTTGCCCCAGGCGCCCTTGCCCAGGGACGGATCGGGAGCGAACCCGAAGCCGTCGGCCCCCAGCACCGCACCGCTGTGGATGATGGCGCGCGCACCGACCCGGACGCCAGCGTACAGGGTGACGCGCGCATGCAGCCGGCAGTCTGGCCCCAGTTCCGCGCCACGGCCGATGATGCAGCCGGGCCCCAGCACAGTGCCACGGCCGATGCGGGCGCCCGGCTCGATGACGCAATGCGGCCCGACGCGCACACCGGCTTCGAGCCGGGCGTCGTCAGCCACCACGGCGCTGGGATGCACGCCAGCCGGCTCGGCCGGCCGGCCCGCCGCCTCGAACCATTGGGCCAGGCGGGCATACAACAGGTAGGGATGGGAGCAGATGACCAGCGCGAACGGCGGGGCCGGCTGCTGCGCCTGCAGGGCCTGCGCAGCCTCGGGCGGCACGATGACGGCCGCCGCGCGCGTGCCGGCCAGCTGCGCCTGGTAGCGCCGGTTGGCCAGGAAGGTGATCTCGTCGCCGCTTGCGCCCGACAGCGTGCCGATGCCGCCAATCCGGGGCGCGGCGGCCCCGGGAGCGAGGGCGAGCTGCCAGTCTAGACCCTGCGTATTGGCGCTGGCCAACAGAACATCGAGGGTCGGCGCATGGGCTGAGTCCAGCAGAACCGGCATGGCGTGGGAATCAGCGACCCAGGCTCTGGATCACCTTGTCGGTGATGTCGATGCGCGGACTGACCGTGACGGCGTCCTGCACGATGAGGTCGTAGTTCTCCTGCTCGGCGATGCGCTTGATGGCGTCATTGGCCTTGCTGACGATGGCCGAGAACTCTTCGTTGCGGCGGCGGTTGAAGTCTTCCTGGAACTCGCGGCGCTTGCGCTGCAGATCCATGTCCATGTTGGACAGTTCACGCTGGCGTGCCACGCGGTCGGAGTCGGACAGTACGGGCGAATCCTTTTCGAATTTCTCGGCGGCGGCACGCAGGTTGGCGCCCAGGCGCTGCAGCTCGTCGTCGCGGCGCTTGAACTCCGACTCGATCTTGCTTTGCGCGGCCTTGGCGGGGCCGGATTCGCGCAGGATGCGCTCGGTGTTCACGAAGCCGATCTTGGTGCCCTGGGCCAGGGCCTGGGCACCACCGGCCGCCACCGGACCGAGCAGGAGCGCACCCATCAGGGCCAGCGCCGCGCCCAGCTTTCCGCCTCGGCTTTCGGCGCGGACGCGGTCCGGGGAGTGGAGTGCAAAATCAGACATCATGAAAATCTCACCTTCGAATGAGGTAAAGCAAAGACGATATTGTGCCATCAAACAACATGGACGCCGGAGGGCCGGCGTTTTTCCATGTTTTCAGGCGTAACTGTGCCGTACGGCGGACGCGTCAGAACCCGGTGCCGATCTGGAACTGGAAGCTCTGCTTGTCGTCGCCGGTCTTGGCATTGAGCGGACGGGCGTAGGACAGCTGCAGCGGCCCCAGGGGCGACTGCCACGACAGGCCGATACCTGCCGAGTAGCGCCAGCCGCAGGGGTCTTCCACCAGGTCGCCGGCCTCGCCGGCCGAGCAGCCCAGGCCGCTGCCGGCCGAGACCTTGCCCGCGTCGGCGAACAGGAACCAGCGCAGCGTGCGGTCGCGCGAGGCGCCCGGGAACGGCAGGTAGAGCTGCACGTTGCCGATGATGCGGCGCGAGCCCCCCAGGTAGTCGCCGCTGAGCGGGTCGCGCGGGCCCAGCGAGGCGCCGTCGTAGCCACGCACCGTGCCGATGCCGCCTGCGTACACGTTCTTGATGACCGGGTAGTCCAGCCCGCCGTAGCTGCGGCCGTAGTCAGCCATGCCGTTGAACGCCAGCGTGTACGAGCGGCCCAGCGGCACGTAGTACTGCTGCTGCGCGGTCAGCATGTAGTACTTCAAGTCCAGCGTCGAGAAATCGCCCTTCAGGCGGGTATAGGAACCCTTGTTGGGCGCCAGCGCGCTGTCACGGGTGTCGTTGGACCAGCCCGCGTTGAAGATGACGGCGTTGGACGCCTTGCCGTACTGGTCGACGAAGTTGCGGTAGGCCAGCGGCGAGCTGTCGTACAGGCCGATGTCGTTGCGCTCCAGGGTCGCGCCCAGGAAGATGCGGTCGTACTCGGTGATGGGCACGCCGAAGTTCATGCCCAGGCCCATGGACTTGACGCGGTATTCGCCGTCGTTGTTGTCCCAGGGCTCGGTGACGCGGTAGTACACCGAGGTGGTGCGGCTGATGCCGTCCTTGGTGAAGTACGGGTCGGTGTGCGACAGCACCGCGGCACGGCCGATGGAGCTGGTGTTGACCTGGAATGTCAGGTTGGTGCCGCTGCCGAAGACGTTGTCCTCGCTGATACCGGCCGACAGGATGGCCTTGTCGGTGGAGCCGTAGCCCACGCCCAGGTTGATCATGCCGGTAGGCTTTTCCTTGACGTCGACGTTGACGTCCACCTGGTCGGGCGAACCCGGCACCGGATCCGTCTTGACGTCGACCTCGTTGAAGTAGCCCAGGCGGTCGACGCGGTCGCGCGAGACGCGGATGTCGCCGGCGTCGTACCAGGCGGCCTCCTGCTGGCGCATTTCGCGGCGGATGACTTCGTCGCGCGTGCGGGTGTTGCCGCCGATCTGGATGCGGCGCACGTATACGCGGCGGCTGGGATCGACGTAGAACGTGACGTCGGCCTCGTGCTTGGCACGATCCAGCTGCGGGTTGGGGTTGACGTTGGCAAAGGCGTAACCCAGCTCGCCCAGGTAGTCGGTGATCGCCTTGGCCGAGTTGTTGGCCTGCGAGGCGGAGAACACCTCGCCCGGCTTGACCTCGACCAGGTTGTTGATCTCGTTGTCCAGGCCCAGCAGGTTGCCCGCCAGCTTGACGTCGCGCACCTTGTAGGGCTCGCCTTCGTGCAGCGTGATCGTGACGTAGATGTCCTTGCGATCCGGCGAGATGGTGACCTGCGGCGGCTCCACCGTGAACTCGAGGTAGCCGCGGTCCAGGTAGAACGAACGCAGTCGCTCGATGTCGCCCTCGAGCTTTTCGCGCGAGTACTTGTCGGTGTTGGTGTACCAGGTCAGCCAGCCCGGCGTGGTGAGATCGAACTGCTCGAGCAGGTCGCCCTCGGAGAACGCCTTGTTGCCGATGATGCGGATCTCGCGGATCTTGGCGACGTCGCCCTCGAACACGTCGAAGCTGACGCCGACGCGGTTGCGCGGCAGCGGCGTGACGGTGGAAGTGACCTCGACGCCGTACTTGCCCTTGCTGAGGTACTGTTCCTTCAGCTCGTATTCGGCGCGTTCGAGCATGGACTGGTCGAAGATGCGGCCTTCGCCGAAGCCCACCTGGTTCAGCGAGGTGATGATCGCCTTGCTGTCGAACTCGCGCATGCCGCTGAAGCTGATCGACGCGATGGTCGGGCGCTCCTGCACGGCGACCACGACCACGTTGTCGTCGGTGCGGATCTGCACGTCGCTGAAGAAGCCGGTGCCATACAGGCGGCGCACGGCCTCGGTGGCCTCGGCTTCGGTAAACTGGTCGCCCACCTTGACTGGCAGGTAGCCGAAGACCGTACCGGGGTCGATGCGCTGAATGCCCTCGACACGAATATCGCGTACGGTGAAAGGATCAAAGGCCTGTGCCAGCGCCGGCGCCAGAAGCGCGACGGCGATCAAGCCCTGGCCCAGGCCCCCTCTCACCACGCCCCTTCCAAACTGAAATACCCGGCGTAAAGACATCCTGTCGTATCCTTGGTCGTGCAAATGGCGGTGGATTTTATTCGATTCGCGCCTAGGTGAACAGGCGCGCGAAATCGTTGAAGAGCGCCAGGCCCATCAGGCAGGCCAACAGACCAATGCCTGCACGCTGCCCGATATCCATCCAGCGGTCGGAAAGCGGGCGGCCCCGGATGATTTCGACGAGATAGTACAGGAGGTGCCCGCCGTCCAGCATGGGGATGGGCAGCAGGTTCAGCACGCCCAGGCTGATGCTGATGAGCGCCAGGTACGCGACATAGGCGGCCAGGCCGATGCGGGCCGTCTGCCCGGCGTAGTCTGCGATGGTGACCGGGCCGCTGATGTTGCGCCACGAGACCTCGCCCACCACCATGCGGCCCATCATGCGCAGCGACAGCCAGGCGGTGTCCCAGGTGCGCTGGGCGCCGCGCCACAAACTTTCGCCCACACCGTAGCGCACCGTCACCATGGGCAGGTCGCCGCCCAGCTGCACGCCGATGCGCCCCACGGTACGCCCCTCGAGCGTCTCGGCCCGGGGAATGATGTCCAGCGACAGCGGCGCGCCGCCGCGCACGACCTGCAGTGCCAGCGGCTGGCCGGCGTGCTGCTGGATCACCTCGACCAGCGCTCCCGCGTCCAGGTCGCGCTGGCCGCCGGCACCCGTGATGAGATCGCCCGGCTGCAGGCCCGCGGCCTCGCCGGCGCTGCCCGCGATGACCTCGCGCACGACGGGCCTGGGGCGCGCCAGCGCCAGGCCGGAGCGGGCCAGCGGATCGCCTTCGCCAGGGTCCATGCGCACGGCGTCGCCGGCCTGCACCAGGCGCTGGCGCACCCCGCCGCCTGCCGCCTGCACCTCGAGCGAAGCCTCGCCGCCAGAAGACAGGCGGTCCAGCAGGCGCCAGCGGGCATCGTTCCAGGACTGCACCGCGCGGCCGTCGACGGCAACGATACGGTCGCCCGCCTGCACGCCGGCGCGCTGCGCGGGGGTGTCCGCTGCCGGCTGGGCCAGGATGGGCGCTGGAACCTCGGTGCCGGCCAGGTTCAGGCCGGCATACAGCAGCACGGCGAGCGCCAGGTTGAAGAGCGGCCCGGCGGCCACGATGGCGAAGCGCCGCCCGACCGGCTGGGCATTGAAGGAACGCGCCGCCTCCGACCGCGAGGCACCGGCCGGCGCATCGTCCTGCATCTTGACGTAGCCGCCCAGCGGAATGGCCGAGACGGCCCATTCGGTGCCGTGGCGGTCGACGCGGCGCAGCACGACCTTGCCAAAGCCCACGGAAAACCGCAGCACGCGCACGCCGCACAGCCGCGCCACCCAGTAGTGGCCCAGCTCGTGAAACGTGATGAGAATGCCCAGCGCGACGGCAAAGGCAAGCAGAGTGAAGAGCATGGATGGCTTCCGGTCCGGGGAATCGCCGCGGCCGGTTTCCCGCTAGGCCAGGCCCAGGTTCCCCGCGTAGGCGCGCACGTCGGCGTCCAGCGCCAGCACGTCGTTCAAGTCGGCCAGCGTACCAGATGATCGGCCAGCCTGCCACTCGAGCGCCGCCCCGATCACACGGGCAATCCAGGTGTACGGCAGGCGCCCGCTCAGGAAGGCGTCGACAGCCACTTCGTTGGCCGCGTTCAGCGCGATGCAGGCCGGCTGCCCGGCGCGCAGTGCATCGAACGCCAGCCGCAGGCACGGGAAGCGCTCGAGGTCGGGCGCCTCGAAATCCAATCTGCCCACGCGCGCCAGGTCCAGCAGCCCCACCCCGCTGGCCAGGCGGTCGGGAAAGCCCAGCGCGTAGGCGATGGGCGTGCGCATGTCGGGCTGGCCCAGCTGGGCCAGCACCGAGCCGTCTTCGTACTCGACCAGCGAGTGCACCACGCTTTGGGGATGCACCACGACCTCGATGCGCTCGGGCGGCATGGCAAACAGCCAGTGCGCCTCGATGACTTCGAGGCCCTTGTTGACCATGGTGGCCGAATCCACCGAGATCTTCCGGCCCATGCTCCAGTTGGGGTGGGCGCAGGCCTGCGCGGGCGTCACAGCGTCGAGATCGGCCGGATCGGCGCGGCGGAACGGGCCGCCGGAGGCCGTCAGCAGCAGCCGGCGCACGCCGGCGGCCGGTTCGGTGGGCGCACTAGCGCGCCCGCCGTGCGGCAGGCATTGGAAGATCGCATTGTGCTCGCTGTCGATGGGCAGCAGCTCGGCGCCGCTGTCGCGGACGGCCTGCATGAACAGCGGGCCGGCCGCCACCAGGGCCTCCTTGTTCGCCAGCAGCAGGCGCTTGCCGGCGCGGGCGGCGGCAAGCGCGGACGGCAGCCCGGCCGCGCCCACGATGGCAGCCACCACCGTGTCGCAGGCCGGATCGGCGGCGGTCTCGGCCAGCGCCTGCGCGCCGACCCGCACCTGCGGCATCGGCGCCGGGCCCCGCCAGGCCTGCCGGAAGCGTGCGGCCGCCGCATCGTCGGGCACCACCACCACGGCCGCGCCACAGGCCGCGGCCTGGGCAGCCAGCGATTCCATGCGGCTGTTCGCCGACAGCGCGTAGACCGACAAGCGCTCGGGATGGCGGGCGATGACGTCCAGCGTGCTGACCCCGATCGAGCCGGTTGCTCCCAGCACGACCACACGTTGTATTGCGTTCAAAACAGGACTCCAGACAACAACAGCGCGACCGGCACCACCGGGATGATCGCGTCGATGCGATCGTAGACCCCGCCATGGCCCGGCAGCAGCGCGCTCGAGTCCTTGCGGCCGGCGCGGCGCTTGAGCAGGGATTCGAACAGGTCGCCCATGATGGCGATGACGCCCAAGAGCGCGCCCAGCGGTGCGGCGCCCCAGATCGACCAGCGCTCGGCCAGGGCATAGCCGAAAGTGCCGGGCCAGCTGGCGCTGGCCACGATCCACAGCAGCGCCGCGACCACCCCCGCGACGGCGCCCTCGATGGTCTTGCCGGGGCTGACGCGCGGCGCCAGCTTATGGCGCCCGAAAGCCCGCCCGGCAAAGTAGGCGGCGATGTCGGCCACCCATACCAGCGCCAGCAGCGACACCACGTAAATGCTGCCGTAGGCCAGGTACATCAGCCCCAGCACCGACCAGGCGGCCAGCGTGGCCGGCACGGCAAACAGCGACCACCCGAGGCTGGCCGCGGGGGCATCGGAGCGCCCGCGTACCACCGCCACCGAAGCAGCCAGCAGCCACACCACGCTGACGGCCGGCGTCAGCAGGCCCACCAGGTGTTCCAGCATGCGCGCCGCCTCGCCGCCGCGCTGGAATGCCCAAGCGGCGGCAAGCATTGCCGCAAACAGCAGCACGGCGACCCCGACGGGGGTTGCGCTGGCGGGACTGGCGGGCAGCGTCAGGCGCAGCCATTCCCAGGTGGCGCAGGCCGCGGCCAGGGCCAGCAGCGCGAGGAACCACAGCGGCTGGTCGGCCGAGATCGCGGCGGCCAGCACGGCCAGCAGAACGATGGCGGTAAGGATGCGCTGGCCTAGCATGGCGGACTCCGGGAAAGGGTTCAGCGCGGACTGCCGCCGCGCACCTGTGCACTGGTGCGGCCGAACCGGCGCTCGCGGGTGCGGTACCACTCGAAGGCCGCGTCCAGCGCGGCGGCATCGAAATCGGGCCAGTACAGGTCGGTGAAATACAGCTCGGTGTAGGCAAGCTGCCAGATCAGGAAATTGGAGATGCGCTGCTCGCCGCCGGTGCGGATGAACAGGTCGGGCTCGGGGGCCCAGGCCATCGACAGGTGCCCCGCCAACCGCGTCTCGTCGATGCGGTCGGGATCTTCCGCCAGGGCGGGCTCGGCCCGCAGCATGGCGCGCGTGGCCTGCAGCACGTCCCAGCGGCCGCCGTAGTTGGCGGCGATGGACAGGTGAAGGCGGTCGTTGTGCGCCGTGCGCGCCTGCGCGGCATGGATCAGTTCCTGCAGGCGCGGTTCGAAGGGCGACAGGTCTCCCACCACGTGCAGCCGCACGCCCTGCTCTTCCAGCTTGTCGACCTCGCGTTCCAGCGCCTGCACGAACAGGCGCATCAGCAACGAGACCTCCTCGGCCGGCCGGCGCCAGTTCTCGGAACTGAAGGCGAACAGCGTCAGGTAGCGCACTCCGCGACGTCCGCAGGCCTCGACCACGCGCCGCACGGCCTGCACGCCCTTGGCGTGGCCCGCGGTGCGCGGCAGATGCCGGCGGGTCGCCCAGCGGCCGTTGCCATCCATGATGATGGCGACGTGGCCCGGGATATCGCCGGTGTCCGGTACCGCCTGGGTGGAGCTGATGGCCATGGGCTGCGTCAGGACAGGTGTCGTCACACCGTCATGATCTCGGCTTCTTTCTGCACGACCAGCTTGTCGATGTCGGCCACGTAGCGGTCGGTGAGCTTCTGCACGTCGTCCTGGGCACGACGCTCGTCGTCCTCGGAGATCGACTTGTCCTTCACCAGCTTCTTCAGGCTGTCGTTGGCCTCGCGGCGCAGGTTGCGCACGGCCACCTTGGCGTCCTCGCCCTCGCTCTTGACCACTTTGGTCAGGTCGCGGCGGCGCTCTTCCGTAAGCGCGGGCATGGGCACGCGGATGGTGTCGCCCAGGGGCACGGGGTTCAGGCCCAGGTCGGACTCGCGGATGGCCTTTTCGACGGGGCCCGCCATCGACTTCTCGTAGGGCTGCACGCTGATCGTGCGGGCATCGACCAGGTTCACGTTGGCGACCTGGCTGATGGGCACCGGCGAGCCGTAGTACTCGACGTGCACGTGGTCCAGGATGCCGGTATGGGCACGGCCGGTGCGGATCTTCGCCAGGTTCGCCTTCAGGGTGTCCAGCGACTTGGCCATGCGGGTTTCGGCGGATTTGCGGATGTCTGCGACGCTCATGGATCTTCCTTTTCCCTGTTCTATACGTGCACCAGGGTGCCTTCGTCCTCGCCAGCAACGGCGCGCTTGAGCGCCCCGGACTTGTTGATCGAGAACACTTTGATGGGCAGCTTCTGGTCGCGGCACAGCGCAAACGCCGTGGCGTCCATGACTTCGAGGCGGCGCACGATGGCCTCGTCGAAGCTGATGCGCGAGTAGCGCGTGGCGGTCGGGTCCTTGTTGGGGTCGGCGCTGTAGATACCGTCGACCTTGGTGGCCTTGAGCACGATCTCGGCCCCGATCTCGGCGCCGCGCAGCGCGGCGGCCGTGTCGGTGGTGAAGAACGGGTTGCCCGTGCCGGCCGCGAAGATCACCACCTTGCCTTCCTCGAGGTAGCGCAGCGCCTTGGGACGGATGTAGGGCTCGACCACCTGATCGATGTTCAGCGCGGACTGCACCCGCGTGTCGATGCCGCGATGCTTCAGCGCGTCCTGCAGCGCCAGCGCGTTCATGATGGTCGCCATCATGCCCATGTAGTCGGCCGTGGCGCGGTCCATCCCCTGGGCGCCGGGTGCGACGCCGCGGAAGATATTGCCCCCGCCGATGACGATGGCCAACTCGACGCCCGTGGCGACGACCTCGGCGATCTCGTCGGTCATGCGCACGATGGTGCTGCGGTTGATGCCGAACGCATCATCGCCCATCAGCGCCTCGCCGGAAAGTTTGAGGAGAACCCGTTTGTACGATCTGCTGCTCATAGGCGATGTCCCAGGAAACGATCCGACGAAAAGTGTATGACAAGAAACGGGCCGGGCCGTTGCCGGCAGCCCTGAGGCTGCGGCAACGGGCGCCGGCCCGGGGGTGCCGGTGCTTAGGCGCGACCGGCAGCGGCGGCGGCCACCTCGGCGGCGAAGTCCGTCGTCTTCTTCTCGATGCCCTCGCCCACCACGTACAGCACGAACTTGGTGATCGTAGCGCCCTTTTCCTTCAGCATCTGCTCGACCGACTGCTTGTCGTTCTTGACGAAGGGCTGCGACAGCAGCGTGACTTCCTTCAGGAACTTCTGAACCGAACCTTCGACCATCTTGGCCACGATGTCGGCCGGCTTGCCCGATTCGGCAGCCTTCTGCTCGGCGACCGAACGCTCGGCGGCGATGTCGGCGGCCGGGACGCCGTCGGCGGACAGGGCCTTCGGCTTGGTGGCCGCGATGTGCATGGCCAGGTCCTTGCCCACTTCTTCGGCGCCGGAGAACTCGACCAGCACGCCGATCTTGCCGCCGTGCACGTAGCTCGACAGGGCGTTGGCGGTCTGGATGCGCTCGAAGCGGCGGATGGTGATGTTCTCGCCGATCTTGCCGATCAGGGCAGTGCGGGTGGTTTCGACCGTGCCCTCGCCCATCGGCAAGGCCGACAGCGCGGCCACGTCGGCCGGGTTCTGCACGGCGACCATCTCGGCCAGCTTGTTCACGAAGGCGATGAAGTCGTCGTTCTTGGCGACGAAGTCGGTTTCGCAGTTGACTTCCAGCACGGCGCCTTGCTTGGCGTCGGCGGAAATGTACAGGCCGATCAGGCCTTCGGCGGTGACGCGGGCGGCAGCCTTGCTGGCCTTGTTGCCCAGCTTGACGCGCAGGATTTCCTCGGCGCGGGCCAGGTCACCCTCGGCCTCGGTCAGCGCCTTTTTGCACTCCATCATCGGGGCGTCGGTCTTCTCGCGCAGTTCCTTCACCAGGGCGGCGGTAATTTCAGCCATGTTTGCTCCAAATTTCGCTATGACATGCCCCGGGAGGACCGGGGCATCGGGTATGGACATGAGAGGCGGACGGACTCGTCCGCATGCGGCCGGCGGACCGGCGCGATCGGCGCGCGGCGCCGGCACGGCGGCTGGCGGCGGGGACCGGCCCCGCCCTATCCTAGCCGCCGGACATGACCGCTCAGGCCTGGTTTTCCTGCACTTCGACGAACTCTTCCTGGCCTTCGCCCAGTTCCTCGACCAGGCCGTTCAGGTTCTGCTCGCGGCCTTCCAGCACGGCGTCGGCCATGCCCTTGGCGTACAGCGCGATGGCCTTGGCCGAATCGTCGTTGCCGGGGATGATGTAGTCGATGCCGTCGGGCGAGTGGTTGGTATCCACCACGGCCACCACCGGGATGCCCAGCGTGCGGGCCTCGGCCACGGCAATCTTGTGGTAGCCGACGTCGATGACGAACAGGGCGTCGGGCAGGCCGTTCATGTCCTTGATGCCGCCGATCGACTTGTTCAGCTTCTCGAGCTCGCGCTGGAACAGCAAGCCTTCCTTCTTGATCATGCGCTCGGCGCCGCCGTCGGCGACGATGGCTTCCATGTCCTTCAGGCGCTTGATGGACGTCTTGACCGTCTTGAAGTTGGTCAGCATGCCACCCAGCCAGCGGGCGTCGACGTAGGGCATGCCGCAGCGGGCGGCTTCGCCCGCCACCAGTTCGCGCGCCGCGCGCTTGGTGCCGACGAACAGGATGTTGCCGCCGCGCGCCGCCAACTGCTTCACGAACTTGGTGGCTTCGACGTACTTCTCGACCGTCTTCTCGAGGTTGACGATGTGGATCTTGTTGCGATGGCCGAAGATGTACGGGGCCATCTTCGGGTTCCAGTAGCGGGTCTGGTGACCGAAGTGGACACCGGCTTCGAGCATTTCACGCATGAGGGACATTGCTATCTCCAAGGGTTGGTTCTTGCACCATGCCTGCACCGTCCGCGGGCGGATCGCCTGGCGATCCGACTCGCATTCCGGCACCCTGGGTGGCGTGGCGCGCGATTTCCTTCTTGCGAAGGAGGCAAGATTGTAACCCCGCCGGCGCCCGGCCGCTGTCGCGGCACGCCCAGATCGAACGCTGGAGGGGAAATGACAGTCCTTCCGGATCT
>Ga0182743_1002788_pt1 | contig 14715 bp, 7 predicted proteins | sample eDN3rd30CKraftOP_FD_128522 | JGI IMG/M metagenome (GOLD analysis project Ga0182743, IMG submission 128522) | Enriched Organic Plus compost microbial communities from Emeryville, California, USA - eDNA 3rd pass 30_C Kraft OP (version 2) (version 2) ... | reverse complement strand
GCTGACTTCGCGCGGCTTGCGCACGAGCTGGCTAATGGTAGGCATGACCTTTGAAATCCCTTTTACGTACCACTGGTAAGTACTTGAAGTACTCGTGTCTCTGGCGGATCGCCCCAACAGGGCCGGTACACCAGTGAGAGGCAGTTCACGCAAAACCGCCTCAAACGTTTCTTACGTAAAAGAGCGGGTCTTGCAGACAAAACGCACAAAGGCCACCAGTCGTGGGATTGGCAAACCTTTATACGCAAATAAAGCAGTAAGCCCGTCAGCATAACCCAGAAGGCGGCCCATGTCAAAGACTCCTGTATTTCGAGATACAGAGCCCATGAAAGGCACGCTAATTTACCGGGTACCGTACGACGGATTGATGACAGCTCGCGCTTGCAGCGGCTTTTTATCGGCCGGCCGTCCGAAGCGCTCTAAGAAATAGGCGCAGACACAAGGCAGCCAGGCGAGACCGGGCTTTTATTGATCGGCGAACAGATAGCCGCTGCCATAGACGGTACGAATCGGCAGGATGACGCCGGCCAGCTCGGCTTTGCGCCGTAAACGGCTGACAATGACGTCGATACTGCGCGAACCGCCGGCCCTGGGAGTGGTGCCGGCAGCGCCGTCGAGGTGCTTGTTCAGCTCGGCCCGTGCGACTGCCTGCCCCGTCGCCTCCAGCAAGGTGCGAACGATATGCCGCTCGTTGGCAGACAACGAAATGGAGACGCCCGAGGGTGCCATCAAGGTCCAGTTCTGGTCGCGCAGTTCCCAGCTTCCGGTGGGGGTATTCGTCGGCACCTGTTCGACGGCGTTGTCCGTCGCTGCTTGGGTGCGGCCAGGCAACCGGCGACCAAGCGCCATCAGAACGCCAACGAGCTCACGGACGTCAAACGGAGATACCAAACACGCATCTGCGCCACTTTGCAGGCAGCGCAAACGGTTTTCCACCTGGAGATTGGCGCCCAGCACCACGACCCCCAGCGTTGAGGAAGTGCGTAAGCGCGACACCAAGGCGTAACCGATCTCATCGAGCTCGCCGATGTCCAGGACGGCAGCATCGTAGCCCCCGGTCCCCAGTTGGCCGAATAACTCGAGAGGCGTGGCGCAGCCGTGCGCCGCAATTCCCGCTTGTTGCATCGCCGCAACTGATTTCCCACAGGCCATCGAGTCGGGCATCATGATAAGGACTTTCAACTGCTTCATAGTGAACATTTCAGATCCACCCCGGAACTCCTGCTCCCCGCAGCCGATCTGCACGCATTGATAAGAACGTCGACAGTGTGACGCCTTATTGCGCAAAACCTTAGTCAAGATTCGTCAACTTTGCGGTACTTAACATTCGCGCTGCTTTGCATTAGAGCAATAGTGTATCCCGCGGTATCATTCAAGCTGTACGTGGGTTTACACGTACTCGGAGCGGCATACCCGACCGCAGACTTTAACGCAGCCAAGGGCTCCCTCACCTCGAATTCGCTATGCAGATTGCCTCGCTGGAAGACGACCTGGACCAGGCCCGGCATATTCAGCAGGTTCTTGCTTCTGCTGGGTATACCTGCCATAGCTATCAGAACGGCCGCGACTTGTTGGCCGCCCTGCGTAGCCAGTCCTTCGACCTTATCTTGCTCGATTGGCAAGTCCCGGACATTGCCGGCGACGAGGTCTTGAGGCATATACGCGCCACACTGGGCATGCAGATTCCGGTGATTTTCGTCACCAGCCGCACCCTGGAACAGGATCTGGTCCAAGGCTTGCAAGCCGGCGCCGACGACTATGTGGTTAAACCGCTACGTTCTGCTGAGTTGCTGGCGCGCGTTAGCGCCTTGTTACGGCGTTCGCAGGCCGCTTTGCCCGTGCCAGGGCCTTTTTCCGTCGCCGAGTATCGTATTGACCCAGCGACCCGATCGATTTCGCTGCACGATCAAACGGTAACCCTCGCCCCGAAGGAATTCGAATTAGCGCAGCTGTTCTTCCGCAATGTGGGACGGCTATTGTCACGCGATGTCCTTGCCGAAAGCGTGTGGAACCGTGAAATTCCCGCCACATCCCGGACGTTGGACACTCATTTGTCGAACATACGCCAAAAATTGCGGCTACACCCGGAAAATGGGGTCCGGTTGGTATCGTCATATGCCTTGGGTTATCGCCTGGAATTGATCGACGGCAATACAACGGTGCCCCCGGCCACTAACTAAGCACAACGGTGCCGGGTATGTTCCCGAAAATTGATAACTATTGCCCGCTTTTCATCGGAGAATTTTCCAAATGATATGGCGCTTTATCCGCCTGCTTGCCACATGGAGCGCGCTCGCTGTCAGCCCATTGGCCATGGCCCAGCCTGCGGGTGCGCTTGGCGATGATTTTGTCTACCGCATCCGGTCCGGGGATACGCTGATTGATTTGGCTAATCTCTACACGCGCAATAGTGCAAACTGGACGATACTGCAAAGCCACAACTCGGTCAGCGACCCCCTGCGCTTGGTGATAGGCTCGGAGTTGCGGATTCCTTTTGCATTGATTCCCGAAATCCCGGCGCCAACGACTGCAATGCATGTTAGCGGCCGGGCACAGGTCGACGGCGTTCCCCTGCGCGCAGGGATGTCCATCAACGAAGGCGCCACGGTAACAACCGCTTCCGATGGGTTTGTTACCTTGCAGCTATCGGATGGCACCAAAATCACGCTGCCCAGAGGGAGCGCGACGCAATTGGAACGTCTGCGCCAATTCGAAGGAGCCGCGCTGACTGACTCGATCTTGCACGTGGAGCAAGGCGAAGTCGATTCACACGTTGCGCCGTCGGGCCAAGGGGTGGGACGGTTCGAGATCCGCACGCCCGTCGCTGTCATGGGCGTGCGAGGCACCCGTTTTCGAGTGCAAACAGCAGACCAAGGCGCACGCAGCGAGGTCCTGGAAGGCAGTGTCCGCGTGAAGACATCGTCTGCATCGAGTCAGCCCGTCGCTCTGTCCTCGGGCTATGGTGCGGCCATTGGCGCCAATGGCGCCCTTAATGTCCAACCGCTCTTACCCGCTCCCCAACTTGGTCCCGCCCAACGTACGGGCTCCGGCCTATGGACGGCTCCGTTTTCTCCCGTGCCGGGAGCCGTCGCCTATTTGGTGCAGGTTTCACGTGACCCGGAAGGTCTGGAGTTAACGTCGTCAGAGCGATTTGATAGCGCCGATATCCGCTTTGCCGCACGGCGTCCGGGGACTCACTACGTGGCAGTGCGCGCGATCGACGCGACAGGATTGGGCGGGCGCGATGCCTATCTGGCATTTGAGGGCGCCAACGCGCTCATGTCCGGCTCGGAGCAGCCGATCATGCTGAGCGACGGTGGTGTGGTCACACTGACCGACTATTGAACGCCTGAGCGACGCTCGAATCATGCCGATCAATACAGTAGATAGCCGGCTCGAGCGTTCATACTTACGCCTGTTGCTCGGCGTCTCATTGGTGGCATTTACGGCACTGCTGGGCTGGCTCAATGGATTGGGCCGCCTCGATCAGCTGATCTACGACCGCGCTATTTCGCTGATCAATCGCCCTGCTCCAACCGATGTATTGATCGTCACGATTGACGACAGCGCGATCAATACCTTGGGGCGCTGGCCTTGGCCGCGCTCCTTACATGCCATGTTGCTGGAGCGCCTGCAGACTGCGCGTGCAGTGGGTTTGGATATCGTTTTTTCCGAATCCAACGTGCAGCGCACAGAGGACGACCGACTGTTGATCGACGCCGTCCAAAGACATGGGCGTGTTGTATTGCCGATCGTCCTGGATAACCTTGACCGTCCTACGCGCGCGGAGCTGCCTCTGGCTTCGCTGGCCCAGGCAGCCGCCGGCTTGGGCTACATCAATGTCGATCCCGATGATGATGGCGTTCTCAGGCGCACCACGTGGGCACGCAACACCGGAAATCTGCCGTGGCATCAATTTGCGCTGGCCATGTTGGAGGTGGGGGGCGACGCACCACAGGTGCGCCGCTTCTTGACGCAATTACCGCCTGACGCCACGACGTTGATCCCGTATGCGGGTCCGCCAGGACATTTTCAATCCGTCTCGTATCTGGCGGTCTTGCGCGGCCAGGTTCCACCAGACGCGATAAAGGATAAGTACGTCATCGTCGGCGCCTGGGCGACAGGCCTAGGGGATGTCTTTCCGTCGCCGGTATCGCACAACACCAGCGGCATACAGGGCGTAGAGGTCATCGCCAACCTGCTGCACGCGGCCCGGCAAGATTCCATATTGGTGCCGGCTCAGACCTGGCAAACCGCCCTGGCTGGCGCCATTCCCGTGTTACTGCTGTGCCTGGCGCTGCCCAGGCTGTCGCCTCGTCAGGCGCTCCTGTGCAGTGCCGCCCTGCTCGGCGCAATCCTCGTTGGAACCATCGCCATCCTGTCTTTCTGGAACATATGGATCCCGCCCACTGCAGCACTGCTCGGCGTCGCGCTCAGCTATCCGATATGGAGCTGGCGTAGCCAGGAGGCGGCGCTGCGCTATATGAGCCGAGAAATGAAGCGGCTGCGGGTCGAATATCCTCCTGTACTCGATGAAACGACTCATTCCTTCGAGCACCGTATAGGACGTTCGCTGGATCATCATGTCCATGAGCTCGACCGCACGCTGACCCACGTACGTAACTTGCGCCGTTTTGTCGAAGACGGCCTGGACGGCATGCCCGACGCGACGATGGTGATCGACAAAAAAGGCCGGCTGCAATACAAGAACCGCCCCGCCGATATGTATTTTCTGCAGCTGGGGATTCGGCTGCCCCGTATCGGACAGACAATCGCGCCAGCCCTCGAGCAGGCGTTTACCGCCCCTGCAACGCGCCAAACCGTGCGCCAGGCATTGCAGCGTCCCGCCGACAGCGATCAAACACCTGACGCAACAAAAGAAACCGAAACGGCGGCGACTCGCACAAGCGTCGAAGTCCGCGATCGCGCAGAACATGATCTATTGATCCGCTGCTCGCCCATCCGTACGGCGCAAGGCGCTTACGCCGGTATGGTTGTCACGCTGAGCGACATCAGCGCTGTACGCCAGGCCGAGCGTCAGCGTGAGGAAACGCTGCGATTTATCTCACACGATATGCGAGCCCCTCAAAACTCCATTCTGGCGCTCGTAGAGCTCGCGACAAGATCGCAGCAGACTGGGGCCGGGACCGTCGATTCTCACGTGGAGCATACAGGGCAGCGGCCTACCCCGCTGACGCACGATAGCCGGCTGCATGCGGCAGATCACCCGCCTGCCCAAACGCTAACTCGCATCGCGCATCTGGCCAACCGTACGCTAAGACTGGTGGACGACTTTATTCAGCTTAATCGCGCTGAATCCATGAGCATTGCTCGTGATCGGCTAGATCTCGCGGCCATGCTGCACGAGATTTCCGATGATTTCTGGGCCGCAGCGCAAGCCCGCGCCATGACCTTGGACGTGCAGTCCTCGGTGCCCGTTGCCCTGGCGTATGGCGACTCGGCACTTATTCTGCGCGCGCTGAGCAATCTGCTCGACAATGCCATCAAATATAGTGCCGACAACAGCACGATCCATGTGCGTCTATCGCCCGATGTGGACACGTGGGCCATTGACATTCAGGACACCGGCCCTGGCATCGCGGTCGAGGACCAGGCACATCTGTTTGAACCTTTTTTCCGCACGAAAACGGTCCAAGACTCCAACACGGAAGGTTCGGGACTCGGCTTGGCTTTTGTGCATGCGGTCGCACAGCGCCATGGCGGCAGTGTTACCTTGCATAGTGAGCTGGGCGTGGGCTCACGATTTACGTTCCGTGTGCCTGTCGGGACCGTCAGCGAAACAGATGCGTAATCACCGCGGGCTTGCCGGCTGTCACGACGAGCGTCGTGTTGTAGGGCGGCTGTGCACTGTTGCGTATCGTGACCGCGTATTTGCCCGGGCGCAACATGACGGTTTTTAGCGGCGGGGTGACGCCGCGTGATACCCCATCGATCACGATCTCGCCCCAGGGCCGTACATTAATGCTCACCCGCACGGGAGCTGGCGCCTTGCGCTCCGGTTTTACCGTAGTCTCTACTGGCGCCGGCGGTGTGACGGATGCCGTGGTGGTGGTATTGGGTTCATCGCCCTCTTCCTCACTAGACCGTACCAGGAACGTTGGCGCCAAGTCAGGCGGTTGTGCTATCCGCAGGCGGGATTCAGCGTTGGACGGCTCTGACACAAGCACGCGTTCGCCGCTCTCAACCGACTGTGATTGAGGCCCCGGTGCCAGTTGTGCGGCAGACGACGTGGTTTTCGCATCCGAACCACTTACCGCCAGTTCTGAATGCGTGATGACGGGCTCTGGCCCACCGGACAACCGTCCCCACCAATACACGGCCACGCCCAACGTAGCAATGCCCAATAGCACCGCCTGGACCACGGTTCGCAACGAAAGTCCGCGCGCAGGTCCACTCGCGCCAGCCTGGACAGACGACGGCAGCGGTACAACCGTTTCTGCCGCGGGCTCCAGTGGTTGCACCAGCCTAGGCAAGGCCAGAAGTTCGGCGTAGGCCTGCATGGTTTGCGGCCGATCCGCCGGATTGATCGCCAGCCCTGCATCGATGGCTCGCAGAAAAGTGTCTGAGTACTTGCTGAGCCCCAGTGTCTGCAATGGCTGATGTGTGTCGGCAACGCGGCGCTCGGCTGCTGGAGGCGGCTGTTGGCCTGCCACCAGCGAATAAGCGACCGCGCTCAACGCATAGACGTCTGTCCAGGGGCCTCGCGGCCAATCAGGGGATTCGGTATACAGCTCGAACGGGGCATAGCCCGGCGTCAGCGTTCGAGGCCGTGGCGACGGTCCATTCTCTGCCGAGAGTGCCATTAAATGCGCTCGACCCGATTCGTCCAATCCGACCGAATGCACAGAAATGTCTCCGCAGATCCGACCAGCTCGATGCAATGCCTCGAGTTCAGGAATCAGCTCGGCAATAATGCGTTGAATACGTCCTTGGGGGACCCCGCCCGCAATCGTGGCTGCGATCGCGCTCAGCGGTCGATGTGCAAGTGGCGCGGCGCCGGCAAAGGGCCCGCGCGGTGTCGAAAAACCCGCAGAGGAAAGCATGGATGCACTAAACGAGAAAGACGATCCTGTATAACAACATATCGTTGCCAACCTTTACCTGCCCCGCCGGACACATGGGCGGACCCAGGGCGTTACGTTTTATAACGCCAATTATCAGTTAAAAGCACTTTTTGTGCATGATGGCGCGCGCTATTAACGCATACAGCGGATATTATCCGAGCATCCTGCCGGTAGCATTTCATAATCGATACGCCCGGAACAGGATGTGACGTTCCCTTTACACCGGCATAGGCTTAATCGTTCATGAAGACTCGTGCTTTCTTGCCCATTTCGCTTTGCATCCTGGCCCTTCTTGGCGGTTGTGCCGGGATGGGAAAACTCAGTGAAGGCCCTCCTTCGCAGGCCGCTCAAGATGCGTTAGCGCAGGTTCAACAACAGTACTCCGCAGGCCAATACGGCACCGTCATCCGTACCGTAGCGACTTCCGACGATATTGCGACGGCGCCTAAATCATTACGCATTGAGGCGTATAAATTACAGGCCTTCAGTTATTGTGTACGCAATTATGCCCAGCTTTGCGAAGAAACTTTCGTACGAATTTTGCAAATAGATTCAGATTTCACGCTGGCTCCGAATGAAGCCGGTCATCCGCAATGGGGCCCCGTCTTTACGTCAGCCCAAGCTCGGTTCAACAAGTAATTTGACCGCGTAAAAGCAAAAACGGCCGCTGATCATTCAGCGGCCGTTTTTGCTTGAGCGCCGGCAGGCATTTAACCTGCTGACGCTCGCTGGTACCAAATTCCCCCTTAGACGGCGGAGTTCTCGTCACCAGCACCTGACTGCGGTGCATCGGAAGCATCGCCCGACGCGCCCACCTCAGCGGCAACCGGCGCATCCTCGAAGGGATTCGCCTGCTGCCGTGCGGCTTCGCGCTCGGCGGCTTCGAGAGCTTCCTTGTCCTTGCGGGCAATGTGGTAAGCCAGACCCGTACCTGCGGGGATCAGACGGCCAACAATGACGTTTTCCTTCAGACCGCGCAGATCGTCGCGTTTGCCCATGATGGCGGCTTCGGTCAGAACACGCGTGGTTTCCTGGAACGATGCAGCCGAAATGAACGAATCCGTCGACAGCGAGGCTTTGGTGATACCCAGCAGCACGTTGTCATACGTAGCCGGACGCTTGTCTTCGGCGGTGACGCGGTCATTCTCGTTCAAGAGCTCGGAACGCTCGACTTGCTCGCCCGGGATGAACTCGGTGTCGCCCGCATCAACGATGTTCACACGGCGCAGCATCTGACGAACAATCACTTCGATGTGCTTGTCGTTGATCTTCACGCCCTGCAGACGGTAAACGTCCTGCACTTCGTCGACGATGTAAGTCGCCAGCTTTTCGATACCCTGCAGACGCAGAATGTCGTGCGGATCGGCCGGGCCGTCGACGATCATTTCGCCCTTGTTCACCACCTGGCCGTCATGCACCAGCACCTGTTTTTCCTTCGGAATCAGGAACTCGTGGCTGACGCCTTCCAGGTCGGTAATGACCAGACGCTGCTTGCCCTTGGTATCTTTACCGAACGACACGGTACCCGTGACATCGGCCAACATACCAGCATCCTTGGGTGAACGAGCTTCGAAGAGCTCGGCCACACGCGGCAGACCGCCGGTAATGTCACGAGTCTTTTGCGATTCCTGGGGAATACGCGCCAGCACTTCACCCACGGCAACCTGCTGACCGTCACGCACGGTGATCAGCGCGCCCACGGGGAACGAAATGTTCACCGAGTGATCGGTACCCGCGATCTTGACGTCTTCGCCATTGTCGTTGACCAGCTTGATCTGCGGACGCATGACGACTTTGCCGCCGCGCGTCTTGGGCGTGATCACAACCAGCGTGGACAGACCTGTGATTTCGTCGACCTGCTTGGCAACGGTAACGCCTTCTTCGATGTTCTCGAAGCGCACGGCACCGCCGTACTCGGACACGATCGGACGCGTCAGAGGATCCCACGTCGCCAGACGGGTACCAGCCTTGACAGCTTCGCCATCACCCACCAATACGGTTGCACCGTACGGGATCTTGTGACGTTCGCGCTCGCGACCGTTGTCGTCGTAAATCGCCAATTCGCCGGAACGCGAGATCGCCACACGCTCGCCCTTGGCGTTGGTGACGTAACGCATGGTGCTGGCGAAACCGACTTTACCGTTAGACTTGGTTTCGACGGCGCTGGCCAGGGCCGAACGCGATGCCGCACCACCGATGTGGAACGTACGCATCGTGAGCTGCGTGCCCGGTTCACCGATGGACTGAGCAGCGATAACGCCCACTGCCTCGCCCACGTTGACGTGCGAACCACGGCCCAGATCGCGGCCGTAGCAGTGCGCGCACAGACCGTGACGCGTTTCGCAGGTCAGCGGCGTGCGGACCTTGACTTCGTCCACACCGATACGATCGATCAGATCGACCAGGTCTTCGTCCAGCAGCGTGCCTGCCGTGATCGCGGTTTCCTGCGTGTCGGGGTTGACCACGTCAATCGCGGCAACACGCCCCAGGATACGATCGCGCAACGGTTCGATGACTTCACCGCCCTCGACCAACGCTTTCATGGAGTAGCCTTGGCTGGTGCCGCAATCTTCTTCGGTGATCACCAGATCCTGCGTCACGTCGACCAGACGGCGAGTCAGGTAACCCGAGTTTGCCGTCTTCAGTGCGGTATCAGCCAAGCCTTTACGTGCACCGTGAGTCGAGATGAAGTACTGCAGAACATTCAGACCTTCGCGGAAGTTTGCAGTAATCGGCGTTTCGATAATCGAACCGTCCGGCTTGGCCATCAGGCCGCGCATCCCTGCCAACTGGCGAATCTGGGCTGCCGAACCGCGAGCGCCCGAGTCGGCCATCATGTAGATCGAGTTGAAGGATTCCTGGCGGACTTCTTCGCCGTGACGGTTAATCACGGGTTCGGTAGCCAGTTGCTCCATCATCGCCTTGCCGACCTTGTCGCTCGCCTTGCCCCAGATGTCCACAACGTTGTTGTAGCGCTCTTGGGACGTCACCAGACCCGACGAGTACTGCTTGTCGATCTCTTTGACTTCGCGGCTGGCTTCGGCCAGGATGCCCTCCTTGGCCTTGGGGATCAACATGTCGCCCATGGCGATGGAAATACCGCCACGCGTAGCCAGGCGGAAACCCGACTGCATCAGCTTGTCGGCAAAAATCACCGTGTCGCGCAGACCGCAACGGCGGAACGACTGGTTGATCAGACGCGAGATTTCTTTCTTCTTCAGTGCCTTGTTCAGCACCGTGAAGGGCAGGCCTTTGGGCAGGATTTCCGACAACAGTGCGCGGCCGACCGTCGTTTCGTGACGGCGCACGACCGGTTGGAATTGGCCTTGGTCATCACGTTCGTGTTCGACCAGGCGCACCGTGATACGCGTCTGCAATTCGACTTCGCCGTTATCGTAGGCACGTTGGACTTCGGCCACGTCGGTAAAGAAGATGCCTTCGCCCTTGCCGTTGATACGCTCGCGGGTCGTGTAGTACAGACCCAACACGATATCCTGCGACGGCACGATCGACGGTTCGCCGTTAGCCGGGAACAGCACGTTGTTCGAAGCCAGCATGAGCGTACGCGCTTCGAGCTGGGCTTCCAGCGACAGCGGCACGTGAACAGCCATCTGGTCACCGTCAAAGTCAGCGTTGAACGCCGCGCAGACCAACGGGTGCAATTGGATAGCCTTGCCTTCGATCAGCACGGGCTCGAACGCCTGAATACCCAAACGGTGCAGCGTCGGCGCACGGTTGAGCATGACCGGGTGTTCGCGAATGACTTCTTCGAGGATGTCCCACACCACGGGTTCTTGGCTTTCGACCAATTTCTTGGCAGCCTTGATGGTCGTGGCCAGGCCCATCATCTCCAGACGATTGAAGATGAAGGGTTTGAACAGCTCCAATGCCATCAGCTTGGGCAGACCGCATTGATGCAGCTTGAGTTGCGGACCCACCACGATGACCGAACGGCCCGAGTAGTCGACGCGCTTACCCAACAGGTTTTGACGGAAGCGACCGCTCTTACCCTTGATCATGTCGGCCAGCGACTTCAGCTGGCGCTTGTTGGCGCCGGTCATGGCCTTGCCGCGACGGCCGTTATCGAGCAGCGAGTCGACGGCCTCTTGCAGCATGCGCTTTTCGTTGCGCAGGATGATTTCCGGAGCCTTCAGCTCGAGCAAACGCTTCAGACGGTTGTTGCGGTTGATGACGCGGCGGTACAGATCATTCAGATCCGAGGTCGCGAAACGGCCGCCGTCCAGCGGCACCAGCGGACGCAGATCCGGCGGCAGCACCGGCAAGACTTCCATGACCATCCATTCGGCTTTGATGCCGGACTTCTGGAAGCCCTCGAGGACCTTCAGACGCTTGGAGATCTTTTTGATCTTGGCTTCGGAGCTGGTGGCCTTCAGTTCGCCGCGCAACGTTTCGACTTCGCGATCGATATCGATGGTGCGCAGCAGTTCGCGCACAGCTTCCGCACCCATCAGGGCGCTAAAGTCATCACCGTATTCTTCGGTCTTGGCCAGAAAGTCATCGTCCGACATGATCTGACCGCGCTTGAGCGGCGTCATGCCAGGTTCGATCACGCACCAGGCTTCGAAATACAGCACGCGTTCGATGTCGCGCAGCGTCATGTCGAGCACCATACCCAGGCGCGACGGCAGGCTCTTCAGGAACCAGATGTGCGCAACCGGGCTGGCCAGCTCGATGTGACCCATGCGCTCACGGCGCACTTTGGCCACGGTGACTTCGACGCCGCACTTTTCGCAGATGACGCCGCGATGCTTCAGACGCTTGTACTTGCCGCACAAGCATTCGTAGTCTTTGATCGGGCCAAAGATCTTCGAGCAGAACAGGCCATCGCGCTCAGGCTTGAACGTACGATAGTTGATCGTTTCGGGCTTACGGACTTCGCCGTAAGACCACGAACGGATTTTCTCGGGCGACGCGATGCCGATCTTGATGGCATCAAACTGCTCGTCTTGCGAGACTTGCTTGAATAGGTCGAGTAGCGCTTTCATTAGTTACGCTCCAAATCCATGTCCAGGGCCAACGAGCGGATTTCCTTGACCAGCACGTTGAACGATTCCGGCATACCGGCATCGATGACGTGATCGCCCTTGACGATGTTTTCGTATACCTTGGTGCGGCCCGTGATGTCGTCGGACTTCACCGTCAGCATTTCTTGCAGGGTGTAGGCGGCGCCGTATGCTTCCAGCGCCCACACTTCCATTTCCCCGAAACGCTGGCCACCGAACTGCGCCTTACCACCCAGCGGCTGCTGAGTCACCAGCGAGTACGGGCCGGTCGAACGCGCGTGCATCTTGTCGTCGACCAAGTGGTGCAGCTTCAGGTAGTGCATGTAGCCCACCGTCACCGGACGCTCGAATTGCTCACCGGTACGGCCGTCGAACAGCCATGCCTGAGTGCGCGAATCCGTCAGCTTCATGCGTTTGGCAACCTCATCGGGGTACGCCAATTCCAGCATCGTGGTGATTTCTTCCTCGGTGGCGCCGTCAAACACCGGCGTCGCGAACGGCACGCCGTTCTTGAGGTTGCGCGCCAACTCCATGATTTCGTCGTCGGTCAAGGTGTCGAGGTGTGCGCTGGTACCGGTGGTGTTGTACACCTTGTCCAGGTATTCACGCACGTTCTGCACCTGAGCCGTACGCTCGTCACGCAGCATGTCGGCAATGCGATGCCCCACGCCCTTGGCAGCCCAGCCCAAGTGAACCTCGAGCACCTGCCCGACGTTCATCCGGGACGGCACGCCCAGCGGGTTCAGCACGATGTCGGCAGGCGTACCGTCGGCCATGTGCGGCATGTCTTCGACCGGGGTGATACGCGAGACCACACCCTTGTTACCGTGACGGCCGGCCATCTTGTCGCCAGGCTGCAGACGACGCTTGACGGCCAGGTAAACCTTGATCATCTTGAGCACGCCCGGGGGCAGCTCGTCGCCTTGCGTGAGCTTCTTGCGCTTTTCTTCGAAAGCCAGATCGAATTGATGGCGCTTTTGCTCGAGCGATTCTTTGGCCTGCTCCAGCACGACAGCGTGAGGCTCGTCGGCCAGACGGATGTCGAACCACTGCCAACGGTCCAGATCAGCCAAGTATTCCTTGGTGATGGTGGCGCCCTTGGCGAGCTTGCGCGGACCGCCGTTGACGGTCTTGCCGATCAACAGCTTTTCGATACGGTCGAACTGGTCGTTTTCAACGATGCGCAGTTGGTCGTTCAGGTCTTGGCGATAACGGCGCAATTCATCATCGATGATGGACTGGGCGCGCTTGTCGCGCACGATGCCTTCACGCGTAAACACCTGGACGTCGATCACCGTGCCGACCATGCCCGAGGGCACGCGCAGCGAGGTGTCTTTCACGTCGGACGCTTTTTCACCAAAGATGGCGCGCAGCAGTTTTTCTTCCGGCGTCAGTTGGGTCTCGCCCTTGGGCGTGACTTTACCGACCAGCACGTCATCGGCCGTGACTTCGGCGCCGATGTAAACGATGCCGGAATCATCCAGGCGATTCAGCTGGGTTTCGGCCAGGTTGCTGATGTCGCGGGTGATTTCCTCAGGTCCGAGCTTGGTGTCACGCGCAACAACCGTCAATTCCTCGATGTGGACCGAGGTGTAGCGATCGTCTGCCACGACCTTTTCGGAGATCAAGATCGAGTCTTCGAAGTTGTAGCCGTTCCAGGGCATGAACGCGATCAGCATGTTCTGACCCAGGGCCAATTCGCCCAGATCGGTCGATGCGCCGTCAGCCAGCACGTCACCCTTGGCAACCTTGTCGCCGCGAGCCACGATGGGACGCTGGTTGATGTTGGTGTTCTGGTTGGAACGGGTGTACTTGATCAGGTTGTAGATGTCGACACCGACTTCGCCAACGACGTTTTCGTCGTCGTTGACGCGAATCACGACACGCTCGGCGTCAACGTGGTCAACCACGCCGCCACGCAGGGCCTGCACGGTCGTGCCCGAGTCGACAGCCACCGTACGCTCGATCCCGGTACCCACCACGGGTTTTTCGGGACGCAAGCAAGGCACGGCCTGACGTTGCATGTTGGCGCCCATCAGTGCACGGTTGGCGTCATCGTGCTCCAGGAACGGAATCAACGATGCGGCGACCGACACGATCTGCGACGGCGCAACGTCCATGTAGTGCACGTTGGCAGGAGCCGTCAACATGGTTTCGCCTGCTTCGCGGCAAGCCACCAAGTCATCGATGAAGCGGCCTTCGTCATCCAGCGCGGCGTTAGCCTGCGCGATCACGTAGTTGCTTTCTTCGATGGCGGACAGGTAGTCGATCTGGTCGCTGACCTTGCCGTCGATGATCTTGCGATAAGGCGTTTCCAGGAAGCCGTACTCGTTCAGACGAGCGTACAGCGCCATGGAATTGATCAGACCGATGTTCGGGCCTTCAGGCGTTTCGATCGGGCAGACACGACCATAGTGCGTGGGGTGCACGTCACGGACTTCGAAGCCCGCGCGCTCGCGCGTCAGACCGCCCGGGCCCAGAGCGGAAACACGACGCTTGTGCGTGATTTCCGACAGGGGGTTGGTCTGGTCCATGAACTGCGACAGCTGGCTCGAACCGAAGAACTCCTTGATGGCGGCCGAGATCGGCTTGGAGTTGATCAGGTC
>Ga0182743_1002787_pt1 | contig 14717 bp, 14 predicted proteins | sample eDN3rd30CKraftOP_FD_128522 | JGI IMG/M metagenome (GOLD analysis project Ga0182743, IMG submission 128522) | Enriched Organic Plus compost microbial communities from Emeryville, California, USA - eDNA 3rd pass 30_C Kraft OP (version 2) (version 2) ... | reverse complement strand
CAATGGTCGCACCCGGATTCGTCGGTTTCTGGCCGTGGATGCGTTGCGGTGGGCTTTGATTGGGCCGCCGATTTCAGCTAATCAGGCCAGGGCTTTCCGTGTCACGCTCCCGCCGCTTTTGGCGAAGAGACACCGCGGACCCCGATAGCCGGGTGGTGACAGCGGGTTGCGCGATCTTGCGGTTGCGCGACGGGCGGGACGCCGACGGGATCGGGAGACGGCGATCAAGCGGTTTAGAGAGGAACCAGTTGATGACGTATGGGATCATGTCCGCACCCGCGCGGACTGCCAAAACCAGCTTGGTCGCCATGGCGGCCGTGGCGCTGTTCGCTTTCGGGGGCGCATCCGACCTGATGGCGCAGCAGCAGCTCGCGCAGGCCAAACAGAAGCAGGCGCCTCCGGCTCCGGCCCAGGCTCAGCAGCCCACGCCCGAGCAGCCGCAACTCATTTTTTCGCCCTGGGTCAAGCTCTGCAACAAGGACGAAAATCCGGCGGCCAAGGAAATCTGCGTCACCGTCAAGGACGGACGTGTCGAATCCGGCATGCTGGTCGTCAGCGTCGCGCTGATCGAGATGGCGGGCGAGGATCGCCGTCTGATCCGTATCAGCATGCCTTATGGCGTGGCCCTTCAGCACGGCACCCGCCTGATCGTCGATCAGGACAAGCCGGCGACCTCGCCGTTCGTGACCTGCCTGCCGCCGGTGGTGCCGCCCGGCGGCTGCATCGCCGATTACGAGGCGAACGCCGATCTCATCAATCGCCTGAAGAAAGGCAAGCTGCTGACCGTCCAGGCCATCCACATGAACGGCCAGCCGATGAGCCCGCAGCTCGAACTGGACAATTTCGCGAAGGCCTATGACGGTCCGCCGACCGATCCGAAGGTGTTCGAGGAGCAGCAGAAGAAGCTCCAGAGCGAGTTGCAGAAGCGCGCCGAGGAGGCCCGCAAGCGCCTCGAGGCGAAGCCGCCGGCTCCAAAGCAATAGGCTGGATCGCGGCATTTCGATGCAAAAAAGGCGCCCGAAAGGGCGCCTTTTTTCAATGTTTGCGTCCGTCAACGCGCATTTTCACCCGATATTCATCGCCTTGTTTTCGGTATCCGGCGGACCGCTGGCTCTGGAGGGTCAGTTCAGGACCGTGAAACGGGGCCGGTAGCGACCCTCGTCGTCGAGTTCGAATATTTCGGCCACCTGCGGATGACGCACCGGGTCGCCCGTATCGTCGGGCACGAGGTTCTGCTCCGAGACATAGGCGACATATTCCGTTTCGGCGTTCTCCGCATAGAGGTGGTAAAACGGCTGATCCTTGCGGGGGCGCACCTCGGCGGGGATCGACAGCCACCACTCCTCGGTGTTGTTGAACACCGGATCAATGTCGAAGATCACGCCGCGAAAAGGGTAGACGCGGTGGCAGACCACGTCGCCGATCTGGAACCGGGCGATGCGAATTTCTTTCGGCAGGGCCGACGGCGTGAGTTTCGGCGTCTTGTCGGAGCTTTTGACGGTCGATGATTTGTTCATGAGGCAAATCTAGCGCCGGATTGTGGCGCTGGACAGGCCCAAGTTCACGGACCCAAGTTCACAAGCCCAAGTGCGGCGCCTGCGGTGGCGATCCGGCAGGGGTGTCTCCCGGCCGCAAGGTGCGATGCCTATAGAGGCTCGCCGCGCATCAGCCGCGGTTGGCCCGCCATCGGCGCCACGCCCTCGCGCAGCACGGCGCGACGGAACGGGCCGATCCGGTCCATCAGATAGAGGCCCAGCCCCCGCGCGCCCTGGACGGGGAGGAATCCGGTCAAAAGCGAGCGGTTCAGAAGGTCCACCGCCAGGCCGCGTGTGGCCACATCGGTGCGGCGTGTTGCCTCATATCGGTTCAGCACGGCGTCGGCGCCCAGATCCGCGGTCGATCCACCGTCCGCGCCGCCGTGGCGGTGCATGCCCGCCACGAGGTCGGCGATCGCGGCGGCGTCGCGCAGGCCGAGATTGAGGCCCTGCGCGCCAATCGGCGGGATCAGATGGGCCGCCTCGCCGACCAGGGCGATCCGACGCCGGGCTAGCCCGCGGGTGGTGGCGACGCCGAGCGGAAAAGTGCCGTAGCCGGGCTCGACCCGCACCGATCCGAGCAGGGAATGGGCCCGTCGCTCGATCGCCGCCGCGAGTGCGCCCGGATCGAGCGCCGCGACCCGGCGCGCCTCGAACGGCCGCATCACCCAGACCAGGCTGGAGCGCAGGCCCGGCAGCGGAACCACCGTGAACGGGCCGCTCTCGGTATGGAACTCGGTGGAGGTGTCGCGATGGGAGCGGCTGTGGCTCAAATTGAACGTGAGGGCCGTCTGGCCATAGCGATGGCTGTCGCTCTCGATGCCGGCGGCGGCGCGGCACAGCGAGCGGTGGCCATCGGCACCGACGACGAGAGGGGCCGTCAGCGTGCGGCCATCAGCCAGGGTAACCGATGCGGAACGATCGCCGGTGACGACGGACGTGGCATCGGTTTCGAAACGCTGGAGCCGCGGCAATTCGGCGGCGCGGGCATCGAGCGCCGCAAGGAGGTGCCGGTTCTCGATATTGTAGCCGAAGGCGTCGAGCCCGATCTCGCCGGCATCGAAACAAACCTCGGGCGCGCGGATCAGGCGCACCGTGTCGTCCACGATCCGCATCCGGCGAAGCGGCGCGGCATCCCGCTCGCAGCGGGTCCAGACGCCGAGCGTATCCAGCGCGGTGACGGAACCGTGCAGCAAAGCGCTGGTGCGGCGGTCATCGGAGCGTGAGCGCGCGACGAGGGCGGTCGGCACGCCCGCCTCGGCCAGGGCGATCGCGGCGGTGAGGCCGGCCGGGCCGCCGCCGATCACGATGACGGGATGCTGCGATGGGTTTCGATGGTCTTCCATGGCGTGGTTCTACCCTGCCTGCCGCCCTGGAGCGAGCCGGACCGCTTTCCCATTTTCGCGCGGCAGGCTACCAATAGGCGGTGCGCGCGCTCGTTCTCCTCGTCCATGTCCTCACCGCCCTTGGGGCGGCGCTGGGCTTTCTGGCTCTGATGGCGGCGGTCCGGGGCGACTGGCCGATGATGCTCTTCTGGCTGGGCGTCGCGCTGGTCGTTGACGCGGTGGATGGCCCCCTGGCGCGCGGCCTGAAGGCCGAGCGGCGCCTGCCGCGATGGGACGGACGGGCGCTCGACCTCGTGGTCGATTTCACGACCTATGTCTTCGTGCCCGCTTACGCGATCGCGGCCAGCGGCGTGCTGCCGGCCGAGTGGGGCGTGTTGGCCGGTGCGGTCATCGTCGTTACCAGCGCGCTCTATTTCGCCGACACGCGGATGAAGACGCACGACAATCGCTTTCGCGGCTTTCCCGGGCTGTGGAACGTGGTGATCTTCTATCTTCTGCTGTTGCGTCCCGATCCGCAGGTGGCGCTGGCCGCGGTGGCCGTTCTCGTGATCTTGACCTTCCTGCCGGTGCGTTTCGTGCATCCGCTCCGGGTGCGCCGATTGCGACTGTTGACGCTGCTGCTTCTGGGCGTCTGGATCGCGCTTGCGGCGGTGGCGGTGTTCGACAGTCTCAAGCCGGAGCCCATGGTGGTCACATGGCTCAACGTCATCGGCGTGTATTTCCTCCTGATCGGTTTGCTTCCGGGTCGGCGGGCGCAGAGCTGAAGGCGTAAGGCTCCAGCTCGCGCGGCTTGTTTGTTGGAGCATTTTCGAGCGAAGTGGATACCGGTTTGTTTAAAGAAGACACCGGTTCGCGTGAAGAAAATGCGATCAAACAAACAGACAGAGTTGCGGTTCTGATTCCATCGGAACCGAAACGGCTCTAGCATCGGTTGATGTTCGGACGCGGCCAAGGCGACCGAACGAAAAAAATGACAAAGCGGTGCAGTCTTCGCGCTCGCATCGCGACAGGGAACGGAAACGCAAGGGAGGGCTCGATGCCACTCACGGCTTGTTTTTTGGCTCGTGCGGCGATGGTGATCGCGGCCGCGATTCTGGCGATGCCGATGGCGCACGCGCAGAAATATCCGTCGAAGCCGATCACGCTTTATGTGCCGTTCACGGCCGGCGGTGGCAGCGATCTGCTCGCGCGCTCCGTGACGCAGCGGGTCGGGGAGCGGATTGGCCAGACATTCGTGATCGAGAACCGGCCGGGAGCTGGAACGACCATCGCGGCCAATGCCGTGGCAAGGGCGGCGGCGGACGGATACACGCTGATGCAGGGCACAAGCTCGACCATGGCGATCAACGTCAGCATGTTCAAATCGCTGGCCTATCAACCCCTTGAGGATCTCGTGCCGGTCGCGTTTGTCGCGAGGTCGCCGTTCTTCCTGGTCGTCAATCCGTCTTCGCCGGTGAAGAGCGTCAAAGACCTGATCGCGCTCGCGAAGGAGAAACCGAAGGGGTTGAACTTTGGCTCCGGCGGGCTGGGCTCCATGCATCACCTCAGCACCGAACTGCTGATGAGCCTCACCGGCACCGAGATGACCCATGTCATGTATAAGGGCACCCCGCCGGCACTGCTCGATCTGCTGGCGGGTCGCCTCGACGTCCTGTTCGGCGACGCGACGACGACGCTTCCGCAAATTCGTCAGGGGCGCGTGCGCGCCCTGGGCGTCACGACCGCCAAGCGCAGCCCGGCGGCGCCGGATGTGCCGACGGTGGAGGAGGCCGGTGTTCCGGGCTTCGAGACCGCCTCGTGGCACATGATCGTCGCGCCGAAGGGCACGCCGCCTGAGATCATCGCGCTGCTGAACCGCGAGGTCCGTGAGGTCTTCAAGGACGAGAAGCTGGTCAAGGAACTGACCGAGCGTGGCGTCGGCCCGGTGGTGACGGGGCCGCCGCAGGAGCTGGAGGCTTTCGTGAAAAACGAGATCAAGCGCTGGTCCGAAATCAACAAGCGGGCCGGCATCGCGGGCACATTGTAGCCCGCTGGACGCTTGGAGGCCGCTGGAAGCGTTGCCTTTCCGTCCACCGCCTTGTGTTCGATGGTCGGCGCCCTATGATCCGGCGCCGATCAATCGAATGACGACAGTCGAGGGAGTGGAGCCATGGTCGCAGCGGTCCGGGTGCATCAACACGGCGGCCCCGAGGTGCTGACATATGAGCAGATCGAGGTGGGCGCTCCGGGCCCGGGCCAGATCAAGCTCAAGCAGCACGCCAGCGGCGTGAACTACATCGACACTTATTTTCGCATGGGCCTTTATCCGTCGCCCGTGGGCATGCCCTTCGTCGCCGGCAACGAGGGCGCGGGCGAGGTGATCGCCGTCGGCGAAGGCGTTTCCGACATCAAGGTCGGCGACCGTGTCGGCTACGTCACCGGCCTGGGCGCCTATGCCGAGGAGCGGCTGATGCCGGCGGATCGCGCCGTGAAGCTGCCGGACGGCATCGGCTACGAGCAGGCGGCCGCGATGATGCTCAAGGGCATGACCGCGCAATATCTTCTGCGGCGGACGTTCAGGGTGGAGAAGGGTTCGACGATCCTCGTCCAGGCGGCGGCTGGCGGCGTCGGCGTGATCCTGTGCCAATGGGCGAATGCGCTCGGCGCGACGGTGATCGGAACGGTTGGTTCCGAGGACAAGGCGAAGGTCGCCAAGGAGAACGGCGCGCACCACACGATCCTTTACCGGACCGAGGATTTCCCCACACGCGTCAAGGAGATCACCGGCGGGGCGATGTGCGACGTGGTTTATGACGGCATCGGCAAGGCGACGTTCCCGGCTTCGCTCGATTGCATCAAGCCTCTGGGCATGTTCGTGAGCTTCGGCAGCGCATCGGGACCGATCACGGCCTTCGACATCAATATCCTCCAGACCAAGGGCTCGCTGTTCTGCACCCGGCCCACGCTCAACACCTATACGGCCAATCGCGCCGACCTCCTGGCGACCGCGAACGATCTGTTCGAGGTGGTTGGGAGCGGCAAGGTCAAGATTCCGGTGAACCAGACATACGCCCTCAAGGACGCGGTTCAGGCGCATAAAGACCTGGAGGGGCGGGGCACCACCGGATCGACGATCCTTGTGCCCTGAGGCGCTGCCACACACGGGAACGCCTCCGGAGGGCTGCCCGGGTTTTCAACCCGTTGCGTGTTGTTCGGGCTTGACCGGGGCATCCCTCTTGCATTGAGGATGGAGCACCCGGTCTGAAATCCATGCGCCGCCTGACCACCCATGTTCTGGACACCGCCTCGGGCCGGCCCGCCGCCGGCCTGCATGTCGTCCTGCGGCGGGCGGATGATCGGCGCGTTCTGACCGAGGGACGCACCAATTCCGACGGCCGCCTCGACGCCCCTCTGATCGAGGGAGAGGCTTTCGCGCCGGGCATCTACGAATTGAGCTTCCATGTCGGCGATTATTTTCGGAGCACAGGCGCGGCGGTGGCCGAACCGGCGTTTCTCGACGTCGTTCCGATCCGCTTCGGCGTGAGCGGGGAGGGGCATTATCATGTGCCGCTGCTGGTCTCGCCCTACGGCTATTCGACCTATCGGGGAAGCTGACGGATGGACCTCGTCTTCCTCGGCGAATGGGGCAACCTTCTCCTGCGCTGGGCCCATATGGTGGTGGGCATCGGCTGGATCGGCACCTCGTTCTATTTCATCGCGCTCGACCTCGCGCTGACGCGCAGCAAGGAGCCGGGCATCTACGGCACGGCATGGCAGGTGCACGGTGGCGGCTTCTACCACGTCACCAAATACACGGTGGCGCCGCCGACGCTGCCGGCGCATCTGCACTGGTTCCGCTGGGAGGCCTACCTCACCTGGGTCACCGGCTTCGGCCTCATGATCGTGCAATATTATCTGCACGCCGAATCCTATCTGATCGATCCGGCGGTGATGCCGCTGACGCAAGTGCAGGCCATCGCGATTTCGGTCGCCTCGCTCTTGGCCGGCTGGTTCGTCTACGATGGCCTTTGCCGCAGCCCCATCGGACAGCGCACGCTGCTGCTGTCGGTCCTGACCTTCGCGCTCATCATGGCGGCGGCGGTGCTCTACACGAATGTGTTCTCCGGGCGGGGCGCGTTTCTTCATGTCGGCGCGCTGGTCGGCACCATCATGGCGGTGAACGTCTTCGCCGTGATCATTCCGGCGCAGAAGAAGATGATCGCGCAGATGATCGCGGGCGAGGAGCCGGACCCCCGCTATGGCGCGGTCGGCAAGCAGCGCTCGGTCCACAACAATTACCTGACATTGCCGGTGCTGCTGTTCATGGTGTCGCCGCACTATCCGTTCCTGTTCGGTCATCCGCACGCATGGATGGTCGTCGCGCTGATCCTGGTCACGGGCGGGCTGACCCGGCATGTGCTCAACAGCGCCGATGCGGGCGAGAACTGGGATTATTACGGCTGGGCGGTGCCTGTCGGCCTGATGGCGCTGATCACCGCGATCTATGTCACCGCGCCGTCGCGGCCGGAGCTTGCGGCCGGTCCTCCGGTGACGCAGACGCAGGCGCTGACGATCTCGGCCAGGCATTGCACGTCGTGCCACGCGCGGCGCCCGACGCATGAGGGTTTCGTCGAGGCACCCAAAGGCATCGCGCTGGAGACGATCGCGGACCTGAGGCGTCATGCGGGCCAGATCGTGGCCCAGGCGGTGCAGGGACGCGCGATGCCGCTCGGCAATCAGACCGGCATGACCGAGGAGGAGCGGCAGGCGCTCGGGCGCTTCCTGCTCGGCGGACGATGAGCATGGTCGGCGCCGCGGCGCTGGGCGCGAAGGCCGAGGCGATGATCGCCGAACTGGCCGCGATCTCGGCGGAGCCGGATCGCCTCGTGCGCTTGTTTCTCACGTCCGAGCATCGCCGCGCCGCCGATCTCGTTTCGCGTTGGATGACGGAGGCCGGACTTGAGGTCCGCGAGGATGCGCTCGGCACGGTGCGCGGATCGTTCGGCGCCGGGCCGAAACTCCTGATCGGATCGCACATCGACACCGTCGTGGACGCGGGCCGCTACGATGGCCCTCTCGGCGTGATCGCCGGCATCCTGGCGGCGCGGGAGGTGATCCGCTCCGGTCGGACGTTGCCGTTCGGCATCGAGGTCCTGGCGTTCGGCGACGAGGAGGGCTCGCGCTTCCCCGATACGATGACAAGCTCGCGGGCCTGCGCCGGCGCGTTCGATCCGGCGGCATTGCAAGGACGCGATGCGGACGGCGTGACGTTGTCGGAGGCGCTTTCCGCCTATGGAAAAGCTCCGGATGACATCGCATCGGCGGCTTACGGTGCGGGCGATGCGCTCGCTTATATCGAAGTCCACATCGAGCAGGGGCCGGTGCTTGAACAGCTCGGCCGGCCGCTCGGGATCGTCACCGGCATCGTGGGTCAGACGCGCCTGCGCGCGACCGTGTCCGGCGAGGCCGGCCATGCCGGGACCGTGCCGATGCGTCTGCGCCGCGATCCCTTCATCGGCGCCGCCGCGATGGGTTTGGCGTTGGAACGGATTGCGTTGGACAACAGCGACGACGGCATGGTTGCCACCATCGGGCGGATCGGGGCCATGCCGGGCGCGGTCAACGTCATCCCCGGCCGCGTCACGTTCACCGTCGATCTTCGCTCCGCGTCCGATGCCGCGCGGCTTGCGGCGCTGAAGCGCTTCCGGTCGGAGGCCGAAGCCATCGCAGCCCAGCGTGGCTTACAAACCGACTTCGAGATGGTTTACGAGGCGCCGGCCACGCCCTGCGACGCGCACTTGCAGGACAGGCTCGCGGCCGCGGCGTCGACGATCGCGGGCGAACCGCCCCGGTTGCCGTCGGGTGCGGGCCACGACGCGCAGATCATGGCGAAGCTTTGCCCTTCGGCGATGCTGTTCGTGCGCTGCAAGGGCGGCATCAGCCACAATCCGGCGGAATACGCCAGCCTGGCCGACATGGGCGCGGCGATGTCCGCCTTGATCCGGCTCATCGAAGAACTGGATCCTGCCTCGCTCCAATAAGCGTCGCGATTGTGCCGAACGCCGCATGGTCGATGGCGCCCGCCGCCATGCGCGGCAGCGTCACCACCGGGACGGGCGAGACGAAGCGGGCGATGGTTTCGGCGGTCTCGTCCAGCGGAACGGTTGAATTCCCACTCTCGTTGACGACGAGCGCGGCGATGGACAGACCGCGCCGGTGCAGGACATCCACGCATGTCAGCGTGTGACTGATCGTGCCGAGATGGCTGCCGGTCACGAGGACGAGCGGCAGCGACAGCGCGACCATCCAATCCAGCACCGTGCGCTGATCGTCGAGCGGCACCATGGCGCCGCCGACGCCCTCGATCAGCAGCAGCCCGCGATGGGACGCGATCGTGCGCTGGCAGAAGTCCAGCATGGCGGGATAATCAAGCGCGCGCCCCTCGCGGCGCGCGGCCATGTCCGGCGACAGGGGCGCCATGAAACGAAACGGCGCGATGCGGTGGACTTGCTCGGCGTCGAGCGGCCGGCCGAGTGCCGACAAGATCGCGCCGGGATCGCTGGCCGTGATGTCCGCCGGATCGTAGCCGCTCACGACGGGCTTGAGCGCATGGACGCCGAGGCCGAGCCCGCGCCAATAGCGGATCAGGCCGGCGGCGACGAAAGTCTTGCCGACGTCTGTCCCCGTGCCGGTGATGAAGAGCGCGGTCATGCGTTTTTCAGAATGTCTTTGCGCATGATGGAGGCCAGCCGCAGAATTTCGGTGTCCGGATGCGCCGCGCTGAAGGCGACACGCAGTCGCGCGGTGCCTTCGGGCACGGTCGGCGGGCGGATCGCGACGACGAGGAAGCCCTCGTCGGCAAGTCGCCGCGAGGCCGCGAGCGCGGCCTCAGCCTCGCCGATCACCACCGGCACGATGGCGCTCTGCGCCGGCGGCAATCCGGCGGCTTCGGTGAACATGCGGGCCTTGCGCAGAGGCTCGGCGCAAAGCGCGGGGTCTTGCATCAACTGCAAAGCCGCGATGGCTGCCGCAACGACCGGCGGCGGCAGGCCGGTGGAATAGACCAGCGTGCGCGCGCGGCTCTTCATCAATTCGACGACAGGGCGGGAGGCGGCCAGATAGCCGCCATAGGTGCCGAACGCCTTCGACAATGTGCCGATCTTGAGCGGCACATCGGCGTCGCCGTCGTTCTCCTCAAGCTGATGGGCGTCGTCCACCATCAGCCATGCGTCGTATTCCTTTGCGATCATCCCCAAAGCAGCCACGGGCGCCAGGTCGCCGTCCATGGAGAACACGCCCTCGGTGATGATGAGCACGCGGCCATGCGACGCCCGATGCTCGCGCAGCAGCGCATCAAGATGCTCCGCGTCATTGTGCCTGAAGGGAAGGACCTTGGAGCGCGACAGCCGCGCCCCGGTCCACAGGCTGGAATGGGCCAGGGCATCGATCAGGATCAGGTCGTCGCGGCCGACGAGGGCCGGCGTGACGCCGGAATTGACCAGATAGCCGGCGCCGAACACGCAGGCGGCATCCGTGCCCTTGTGCCGCGCCAGTCCGGTTTCGAGGATGTCGTAAAGCGGATGGTTGCCGGTGACGAGCCGGGATGCTCCCGCGCCGGTGCCATATTGCTCGATGGCGGCGATGGCGGCGGCCTTCACCGCCGGATGATCGGTCAGCCCCAGGTAGTCATTGCAGGAAAACGACAGCAGCCGGCGGCCATCGCGTTCGGCCCAAAGCCCGCCGCTGCGCGCCGTTGGGATCAGCGTCCGGCGCAGCGTGGCGCGTTCGAGATCGGCGAGTTTGGCATTGGCGAAATCGTCGAGGGATGACATGGCTAGGGATGACATGGCTATCGGTTATAAAGCCTGCGCCGAGGATTGAAACATCGTGACTGCGAACGACTGGTACGACGAGGGGTTGCGGCACGTCTGGCTGCCTTATGCCCAGATGAAGACGCTGCGGCCGCCGCTCGCGGTCGCGCGGACGGACAATTGCCGGATCGTGCTGGCCGATGGCCGGGACCTGATCGACGGCATCGCCTCATGGTGGACGGCCTGCCATGGTTACAATCATCCGCACATCAGGGCCGCCGTCGAGCGCCAGCTTGCCGCCATGCCGCATGTCATGTTCGGCGGGCTGGCCCATGAACAACCCTATCGGCTGGCGACGCGGCTGGCGGCGCTGCTGCCGGGTGACTTGGAGCGGGTGTTTTTCTCGGAATCGGGTTCCGTCGCGGTCGAGATCGCCATGAAAATGGCGGTGCAATATTGGCTCAACCGCGGCGAGCGGGGGCGCACCCGCTTCATCGCCTTCAAGGGCGGTTATCACGGCGACACGTTCGCGGCGATGGCGGTGAGCGATCCCGACGAGGGCATGCATGCGATGTTCGCCGGCGCCTTGCCGGAGCATGTGGTGCTGCCGCTGCCGCGCGATGCCGCCGGGGAGGCGGCTTTGTCCGGGTTCCTTGCAACGCGCGGCCAGGACGTCGCGGGATTGATCGTGGAGCCGCTGGTGCAGGGCGCGGGCGGGATGTTGTTCCATGATGCGCAGGTGTTGCAACGCTTGCGCAGGCTCGCCGATCAACATGGATTGCTTCTGATCTTCGACGAGATCTTCACCGGCTTCGGCCGCACCGGCGCGATGTTCGCCTGCGAGAGCGCGGGCGTCGTGCCCGATATCGTCACGCTGTCCAAGGCGCTGACGGGCGGCACGCTGCCGCTCGCCGCGACGGTGGCAACCCGGCGCGTGTTCGATGCGTTCTGGTCCGACGATCCGGCGCAGGCGTTGATGCACGGTCCGACCTACATGGGCAACGCGCTCGCCTGCGCGGCGGCGAACGCCTCGCTCGACCTGTTCGAGCATGAGCCGCGTCTCGCGCAGGTCCAGGCCATCTCGACGCAGATGGCGGACGAGCTTGCGGACTGCCGCACGCTCCCGAAGGTGCGCGATGTGCGCGTGATGGGTGCCATCGGCGTGGTCGAGCTGGACGCCATCGCCGACATTGGGGCGTTGCGCGCGCGTTTCGTGGACGAGGGCGTGTTCATCCGACCCTTCGGCAAGACGATCTATCTCGCGCCGTCCTTCACCATCGCATCGGATGAGCTGTCGCAGCTCACGCGCGCGATCCGAAAGGTCTTGGAAACTTGATCAGAAAGGTCTTGGAGACTTAAAAGCCGACCACCGTGCCGTGCAGGTCGTAATCGTCGGCACGCTCGATCTTGACGGTGGCGATCTCTCCGACGCGCAGCGGCCGGCGGCTGGTCATGTAGACCGCGCCGTCGATCTCGGGAGCGTCGCCGCGCGTGCGGCCCTTGGCGACGGTCGGGCCGATCTCGTCAACGATGACCTTCTGGCGCGTGCCGACCTTGCGCTTGAGGCGACGGGCGGAGATCGCCTGCTGCGTCTTCATGAATCGGTGCCAGCGCTCGTCCTTCACCTCGTCGGGCACGGCGCCGTCGAGCGCGTTCGAGGGCGCGCCGCTCACGGGCTCGTAACGGAAGCAGCCGACGCGGTCGAGTTGCGCTTCGCCGAGCCAGTCGAGCATCGCCTGGAAATCGTCCTCCGTCTCGCCGGGAAAGCCGACGATGAAGGTCGAGCGCAGGGTGAGGTCCGGGCAGATCTCGCGCCATCGCGCGATGCGCGCCAAGGTTTTCTCCTGGGCCGCCGGCCGCTTCATGCTCTTGAGCACATTGGGAGACGCATGCTGGAACGGGATGTCGAGATAGGGCAGGACGAGACCCTCGGCCATCAGCCCGATCACCTCGTCCACATGCGGATAGGGATAGACGTAATGCAGGCGAACCCAGGCGCCGAGCGAGCCCAGCTCGCGTGACAGATCGAAGAACCGCGCGCGCACCGCGCGGTCCTTCCATTGGCTCTCGGCATATTTGATATCGACGCCATAGGCCGACGTGTCCTGAGAGATGACGAGCAGCTCCTTGACGCCGGCTCCGACCAGCCGCTCGGCCTCGCGCAGGACATCGGAGGCGGGCCGCGAGACGAGATCGCCGCGCAGCTTCGGAATGATGCAGAAGCTGCACCGGTTGTTGCAGCCTTCCGAGATCTTCAGATAGGCGTAGTGCCGTGGCGTGAGCTTGATGCCCTCCGGCGGCAGGAGATCGAGGAAGGGATCGTGCTTCGGCGGCACCGCGCGATGCACGGCGTCGAGCACACTCTCGTATTGTTGCGGCCCGGTGATCGCGAAGACATTGGGATATTGGTTCGAGATCTGGTCGGGTTCGGCCCCCATGCAGCCGGTGACGACGACCTTGCCGTTTTCCGCCAGAGCGGTGCCGATGGCCTCCAGCGATTCCGCCTTGGCGGAATCGAGGAAGCCGCAGGTGTTGACGATGACGAGGTCCGCGCCCTGGTGGCTGCGCGACAATTCGTAACCCTCCGCCCGCAGGCGGGTGATGATGCGCTCCGAATCCACCAGCGCCTTCGGGCAGCCGAGGGAGACGAAGCCGATCTTCGGCGCGGGCGCGTCGCTGGTGGTCGCTGGTGTGGACATGGCCGGAGGGGATAGGGGCGATCCGGGGCGAGATCAAGGACGGATGCGCGGGATGCGGGTTTCCGCTTGAACGGTTCAGCGGTCGGCGCGGCCCAGCACATCCATGAGTTCGGCCACCTTTCGGGTCTGCTCCTCGGTATCGCCGCTCTTGATGGCGTCCTGGACGCAATGGGCGACGTGCTCGCGCAGCACCTCCTCCTCCAGACGCCGGAGCGCCGCCCGGGCCGCCGCGATCTGCGTCACCACATCGATGCAATAGCGGTCGTCCTCGATCATCCGACCGAGGCCGCGGACCTGACCCTCGATCCGTTTGACGCGCCGGAGCGCCGATGCCTTGACGTTGGGCTGCATGGCTCTCTATATACCCCGCTAGGGTATAGGCGGTCAAGGACAGGTCATGACGCATCAACACGCCGGCGACGGTTCCGAAAGCCATAGCGGCTGCACCCACAAGGTGCTCGATCCGGTCTGCGGCATGAGCGTCGATTCGCACACCGCGAAGCACCGTCACGACCACGAGGGGCGGACCTATTATTTCTGCTCGGGCCGTTGCCGCGAAAAGTTCGCGGCCGATCCGCAGGCGTATCTCGGCGGGAAGAAACCCGAGCCGAAGGTTCCGGAGGGCACAATCTACACCTGTCCGATGCATCCGGAGATTCGTCAGGTGGGGCCGGGGTCATGCCCGATCTGCGGCATGGGCCTTGAGCCGGAACTGGTGAGCGCCGACACAGGGCCGAACCCGGAACTGGTCGACATGACGCGGCGGTTCTGGATCGGGCTTGTCTTGGCTCTGCCGGTCGTTGTGCTGGAAATGGGCAGCCATCTCATTCCGGCGTTGCACGGATTGGTGCCGCAGACCGTCTCGAACTGGATCCAACTGGCCTTCGCGACGCCCGTCGTCCTGTGGGCTGGCTGGCCGTTCTTCGAGCGCGGCTGGCAATCCCTCGTCACGCGCAATCTCAACATGTTCACGCTGATCGCGATGGGCACGGGAGTCGCGTGGGTCTACAGCATTGTCGCGACCCTCGCGCCGGGGATTTTCCCGGACGCCTTCCGCGGCCATGGCGGCGCGGTCAGCGTCTATTTCGAGCCGGCGGCCGTGATCGTCGTCCTGGTGCTGCTGGGGCAGGTGCTGGAGCTGCGCGCCCGCGAGCGCACATCCGGCGCCATCCGCGCGCTGCTGGATTTGGCACCGCAGATGGCGCGGCGATTGCGGGAGGACGGGAGCGACGAGGAGATTCCTCTCGATGCGGTCGCGAGGGGCGATCGCCTGCGGGTGCGTCCGGGCGACAAGGTGCCGGTCGATGGCGAGGTGATCGAGGGCCGCTCCTCCGTCGATGAATCCAT